>Ga0137418_10001439_pt1 | contig 21977 bp, 17 predicted proteins | sample CZODoug3_1_2_16f_FD_122242 | JGI IMG/M metagenome (GOLD analysis project Ga0137418, IMG submission 122242) | Vadose zone soil fungal communities from Angelo Coast Range Reserve, California, USA - CZODoug3_1_2_16fungal (Hybrid Assembly) | ecosystem: Environmental > Terrestrial > Soil > Vadose...
ACGGTCGGGTTCCTCAAGACCAACCCGAAGCCGACGCGGGAGGAGCTGGCGCACGGCATCTCGGGCAACCTGTGCCGCTGCGCGGACTACGACAAGATCCTGCGCTCGATGATGCGCGCCGCCGCGTACACGCAGCAGACGACCACCTGACGGAGGTAATTCAAAATGCAAAATTCAAAATTCAAACCGTACCCAGGTACGGAATGACGGGGTGAAAGGCGTTGCGCCATTCACCGCGTTGGCGCGAACCAACACGGGTTTGCATGTTGCATTTTGAATTTTGAATTGGAGGAGATGGGACATGGCAATAGTTCACGACGTAATGCCCGTCTTCGAGCTGTTTCAGCCGACGACCGTCGAAGACACCCTGGCGCTGCTCGATCAGTACGAGAAAGATGCGTGGGTGCTGGCCGGCGGGCTGGACACCTTCGACTGGTTCAAGGACCGCAACAAGCGGCGGAAGGTGGTCGTCGATCTCAGCGGCGTCCCGGCGCTGCGGGGCGTGAAGAAGGCCGCCGACGGCGGCATCGAGATCGGCTCGTCCACCACGCTCACCGACGTGGCGGGCGATCCGCTCGTCAAGGAAGGCTACCGGCTGCTGTCGCAAGCGGCCGCGCTGGTGGCGTCGCCGCAGATCCGGAACCAGGGCACGCTGGGCGGCAACATCTCGCAGGACACGCGCTGCTGGTACTACCGCTCCGGGTGGACCTGCTACCGGGCCGGCGGCAACATCTGCTACGCCGACACGCCGACCGCCATCAATCGCGAGCACGCCATCTTCGACGCGAACCGGTGCGTCGCGGTGAACCCGTCCGACACGGCGCCCGCGCTCGTCGCGCTCGACGCCCAGATGGTCATTCGCTCGATGGACGGTGAGCGGGTCGTCAACGCCGAGGACTACTTCATCGGACCGGCAACCGACATCACGCGGATGACGGTGCTGCGGCCGGGCGAGCTGCTGACGACGATTCGTGTGCCCGCCGCGTGGGCGAACGCGGAGTTCTACTTCGAGAAGGTCCGCGAGCGGCAGGTATGGGACTTCCCGCTCGTCAACGTCGCCTCGGCGATGAAGCTGTCGAACGGCACCATCCAGGCCGCGCGCATCGTCGTCAACGCCATTGCCGCGCGTCCGATGCGGATGAGGGCGGTCGAAGACGCCATCGCGGGCAAGCCGCGCACCGAGGAGACGGCGGCGATGGCCGGTGAGCTGGCGGTGCAGGGCGCACGGCCGCTCGCGCACAACGGCTACAAGATTCCGCTCGTCAGGAACCTCGTGAAGCGCGCCATCAGGGGAGGGGCACGGGCATGACGAACTTCCTGGTGCAGTGGGGCGTCAACCCCTGGGGCGAGGACACGCTCGTCCACGCGCAGTGGGGTCTCGTCTACCTCGCGCTGGCATTCGGCCTCTGCTTCATGGTGGGGCACACGCTCTTCGTGAGGTACTGGCCAAAGCCGGCGGGACCCGGCACCGCGCCGGTCAACGAAGCCGAGGCGGCCAGGGTGCCGGCACGCGTGAAGCGGCATTCGCTCGCGGCGCGGATGTTCCATTGGATCATGGCGGCGTCGATGCTGACGCTGCTCGGCACGGCAGCGGCGCCGGTTCTCGGGCTCCAGTTCAACTGGGTCGAGATCCACTGGATTGCCGGCCTCGTGCTCACGGTGTCGATCGTCTACCACATCATCCACGCGAGCTTCTGGCTCGACTTCTGGTCGATCTGGCTGAACCGGGAAGATGCGGGCGAAGCGACGGCGCGCTTCAAGCGGGCGATGGGCCGCAGCGCGCCCGCGCCGCGCAAGGCCGGGAAATATCCGTGGGACAACAAGATGTATCACACGGCCATCGTGCTGTCGGCGCTCGCCACGGTGCCGACCGGGCTCTTCATGATGAACCGCGTGGAGACGCCGCTGTTCACGCGCAACCCCTACCTGTTCGGCGACACCACGTGGGGCCTCATGTACGTCCTCCACGGGCTGTCGGGCATCGGGCTCGTCGGGTTGACGATGGCGCACATCTACTTCGCGATCCGCCCAGAGAAGCTGTGGATTACCAAAGGGATGGTGTTCGGCGACATCAGCCGTCAGGAATTCCTGCAGCACCACGATCCGGAGCGCTGGGCCGTGGGGGCACAGGCGCGCGGCGCCGCCGAACAGCACCATCTGTGACCATGACGCGTGACGAGCTGAAGAACCGCTGCGGCAGGATCGAGGAGTGCTACGAGTTCATGCTCGCATATGCCGCGCAGGGTCTTCGGACCGAGCCGGGTGGCGGGAGCGGCTCGCAGGTACGGACGTTGTTGACCAGGTGCGATGCGGCACTCGACGGTCTCGGCGACGTCCTCGGGGAGATCGTGCGGAGCGAACGGCTCCAGCCCATGGAGAAGTACGACGCGTTCATCGCGGTGCTGAACCGCGATGCGAGCGACGCGCGCGCGGCCGTCGGCCTGGTGCTGGCCCAGCCCTCGATCAGCTCGCAGCTGGTCGACAACCTCAACGCGTCGATCCACCTGCGCGCGCTCCTCACCGATTTGTTTCTCATCGACGAGATCGTCCGGGCGGAACCCGTTGGCAGCATCCCTCTAGCGGATTAGACCGATCGTAGGGGCCGACCTTAAGGTCGGCCCCTACAGTACGAGGTGAGTATGGCTGACAAGAAACTGGTCGGACAGAACTACACGACGCCCGATCTCCGGGCGAAGGTGACCGGCCGCTCGAAATACGCGGAGGACTTCCGCGCCGAGGGGATGCTGTTCGCGAAGCTGCTCCTCAGTCCGTTCCCGCACGCGCGCGTCCGCAGCATCGACACGAGCGCGGCGCTCGCCATGCCGGGAGTGCGGGCGATCGTGACGGCCGACGACGTGCCGGGACCGAGGGATCAGGTCAGCGATGCCGGCGCGCTCATTAAAGCCAACCCGAGGAGCGAGAAGGCGCTGACCAACGAGCCGCTCTACCAGGGCGAGCCCGTGCTCGCCGTCGCGGCGGTCGACGAGCTCACCGCGGCGGAAGCGATCGAACGGATCAAGATCAAGTGGGAGCGGCTCCCCCACAGCGTGGACCCGGTCGCGTCGCTGCTCCCGGGCGCGATGAACCCGCGCGTCGAGGGGAACGTCTGGATCCGCCCCACCGCGCCGCCGGGACAGCCCGTTCCGATTCCCGAGGTGATGGACCTGAAATGGACCGAGGCTGAAGCCGAGGAATACAAGACCGGCCGCCTCCCGATGGGGAAGGACACGGACCCGAGCTGGTCGTACGGCGACCTCGAGGCCGGCTTCAAGAAGGCCGACCTCGTGCTCGACGAGACGTTCGTCACGCCGAACACCAGCCACCAGTGCCTCGAAAGCCGCACCTCGATGGCCTACTGGCAGAACGGCAAGCTGTTCATCCATCTCTCGACGCAGAGCACCGTGCAGACGGTGATGTCGGTCGTCCGCTGGCTCGACCTTCAGCCGGAGAACGTCGTGCTCATCAGCGAGTACTGCGGCGGCGGGTACGGGAGCAAGGGGACCGGATCGGTCACCGACATCATCCCCGCGCTGCTGGCGAAGAAGACCGGCACGCCGGTGCAGATGCGCGTCAGCCGCGAGGAGGAGCACTCCATCGGCGGCGCGCGGCCGGCCATGCACGGCCGCATGAAGATCGGCCTCACCCGCGACGGCCGCATCACCGCGCTCGACATGTTCACCGTGGTCGAAGGCGGGGCGTACGGGCCGGGCAACGACGGCAACACGGCCAGCCGCTTCGCGTCGCTCCTGTACCAGCCCGAGGCGATGCGGTGGCGTGGCGTGACGGCGATCACCAACACGCCGCCTCGCCGCGCGCAGAGCCAGCCGGGCGGGATGCAGGGCATCGTCCTGATGGAACCGCTCGTGGCCAGGGCGGCACGCAAGCTCGGCGTCGATCAGGTCCAGATCCGCAAGATCAACGCGCCGGCGGGCAAGGCGAAGTTCGGCCCGGCGGACGCGCGCGGCAACCGGACGTACTCGACCAGCTGCTTCGTCAAGGAAGCGCTCGACAAGGGCGCGCAGATGTTCAAGTGGGACGAGCGCAAGGCGCGCAGCGGCGTGCGCGACGGCTCGAGGGTGCGCGGCAGCGGCGTCGCGATCAGCGCGTACAACGCGGGCTCGATCGGCTTCGACGGCCTGTTCATCATCAAGCCGGACGGCAGGATGTACGTCCAGACCGGCATCGGCAACCTCGGCACCGAATCGTTCAGCGACTGCCAGCGCGTGGCCGCCGAGATGATGGGCATGCCGTGGGAGAAGGTAGTCCTCACCTGGGGCGACACGTCCAGGAACCTGCCGTGGAGCTGCGTGTCGGGCGGCAGCCAGACGACGCACGCGATGACGCGCGCGGCGCACGCCACGGCGAGCGACGGGATCAAGAAGCTGCAGCAGATCGCGGCGATGGATCTCGGCGGCCGGCCCGAGGACTACGTGGTCGCCGGCGAACGGGTCGCGCGAAGGGGCGGAGGCGCCGGTATGACGCTCGCGCACGCGGCGCAGCGCGCGATCGAGCTCGGCGGCGCGTACGACGGTCACCAGGTGCCGGAGGACGTCAACGCGTTCACGAAGCGGGCGGCGGCCGCGCTTGCCGGGCAGGGCCTGATGGGCGTCGCCAAGGACAAGTACCCGCGCGACGGGACCTCGCTGTCGTTCGTCGCGGCGTTCGCGGAAGTCGAGATGGACACCGAGACCGGCGTCTACCGCATCCTCGACTATCTCTGCGTCGCCGACGTCGGGACCGTCATCCATCCGAACTCGCTCGGGGGCCAGGTCCTCGGGCGGTCGATCCTCGGCATCGGCCACGCGCTCGGGCAGCGGTGGGTGTACGACCAGCGCTACGGCGTGGCGCTCGCGCGGCGGTTCTACCAGAACAAGCCGCCGACGATCCTCGACGTGCCCGCCCACATGGACTGGGCCGCGGTCGAACTGGCGGATCCGGAGACGCCGGTCGGGGCGCGCGGCATCGGCGAGCCGCCGGTCGCCGCCGGCTGCTGCGCGGTGCTGAATGCGATTTCCGCCGCGGTGGGTGACGAGGTGTTCGTGCGCGCGCCCGTGACGCTCGACCACGTCCTGACCGCGCTCGAAATGGGCAGGCCCACGCAGGCCCCATTGACCGCCAACGTGTGAGCCCTGACCGTTGACGTAGAGGCGGACCTTTCGGCTGGCAGGTCCGCCTCCCTCGAGTCCGCTCCATGGCCATCACCGTCAACATCAACGGCATCTCGCTGGTGCATCGCTCCAGCGGCGGCATCACGACGGCCACCCTCCCCGACGTCTGCCTGACGCCGTCGCCGGGCGGACCCGTTCCCGTGCCGTATCCGAATATCGCGCGGTCAGCGGACCTGTCGGGAGGTACCGCGACCGTCGCCGCCGATGGCGGCAACATGTGCGCGATCAACGGATCGGAATTCACGCGCAGCATAGGCGATGAAGCCGGGAGCTCCGGCGGGGTCACCTCCGGCACGTTCATGAAGGAGTCCGCCTGGATCTCCTATTCGTTCGACGTCAAGTTCGAAGGCAAGGGCGCGTGCCGGCTCACCGACAAGATGTTCCAGAACCACTCGAACACGGTGGATGCCGCGGGTGTCGTCAATCCGCCGATCACCGGAATCCTCACGGAGCTGTGCGCGCTGATGTGCGAGTGCATCAAGGAGGGGAAGGGCGACAACGCGCGGTGGACGTCGATGTTCAAGGAGAAGCTCGCGAAGAATCCGAAGCTGGTGAGCGCGCTGGAGAAGGCCGGCTGGAAAATCGAGCAACGGCTCGCGGTGCCGATTGCTGAAGGCGCCGCCAAGGACCTCGGTCGGGCGGTGATGAAGCAGACCGCGGAGCAGGTCTTCGAAAAGGCCGCTGCCGAGGAAGCGGCCGCGGCCGCGACGAAGCTCGTGGCCAAGGAGGTGGGGAAGAAAGCGCTCAAGTCCGGAGCCACGAAGCTGGTTGGAGGACTCTTCGGCGGGCCCGTGACGGAAGGCGCCATGGCGGTCTGGACGGCCTATGACCTCGTGAAGATCATCCCGGACCTGGTCCAAATCGTCCGCGGCGTGCCGACCAGCATCGGCGACTTGAAGTTTCCCGGTGACAGCTACCGCAACGGAGCGGAGGAACTGTACACGTTGGCGAACAAGGGCGAGCCGCCCGTGACGTTGAGCCCGAAAACATGCAAGTGCTGACACGACATCGCCAGGACGCATGACGACCGGGTACGACCAATTCCTCCATGAAGTCGACGGGGCCGTCTATCTCAGACTGTGCGTGGCGCTGACCGTCTATTTCGAGGGGACCGTCGAGCAACACCAGTCAGGGATCGAGCACTTCTACTCGACGGCCCTCGAGCAGGTCGGCGACCACTTGCGCTTCTATCAAACCGACTCGATGAAGAAGCCGAAGCCGGCGAAGGGAGGAGCCGCGAATGGACTGAGGGCCTTGCTGCATGTCGGCGCGAAGGTGCCGGTCTTCTACAAGCTCTTCGTCGAGAGCGAGGACGCCGCGCGCGAAGCGCCGCGGTATTCGATCGCGCTCCAGGCGAACCGGATGCTGCAGGCCGGCGCGCTGCGCCTGGCGATGCCGGTCGAAGAGGTGCTCGGTCGTGAACGGCATTTCGTCGCACTGGCCGCCGAGCTGACGCGGACGCTCACCTTCAGCTCCGGCTACGGAGGTTTCTCCTTCAATCTCGCCGGGGAATCCGACCTGCAGAGTACCGGAAAGGTGCGGAGCGCCGCATTGAGCCACCGGTGGTACGGGATCGACATCGAGAGTCTCTCTCAGACGGTCTACGCGATTCGGCAGGGATTGAAGTCGGTGGGCTGGCTCACCCTCGTTGGCAATCGATGGCTCGCCACGCTCGGCGGCGTTGACGCGCTCGCGGCGGTGCTTCCAGCCGCGGTCACCGTGCATCCGTTGCCGTCCGGCGTGCTGATCCAGGCCGGACCTCATCCCCGGTTGGGCGACGTCAACCGCACCGAGGATCTCGGCCCGTATCGCGCGGTCGGACGTGCGCTCGCGCCGCTTCGATCGCCCGCGCATCCGCGCTACCTCTTCACGGACGCGCTCGAAAACGAGGACGACGGCTGGACCCAGCAGTGGCTGGCCCGTTTCGACGCGTGAACGGTCACTCAGGCGTGCGACGTTCCCTCCGAGACTTTCCTGTACCGCTCACGTTCTCCGCCGTGACGCTCGTCGAGCCGACCACGATTGAGATCGTCGCCCAGGGCGCAGAAGACGAACCGGACCTCGAGGCGCTCGCCGATCTGATGAATGCCGTGGCGTCGATCTGGAGCTGGGGCGCATGTCCGGCGCCGGGCCTCGGGCCGGGGGAAACGCCGACGGTGATGTTGATGCGCCCGTCGACGACGAGCGATGAATATCGGCAATCGGTTCGTGTGCGCGGACTGCATCAGGCGGCCTACAACATGCTGCTCACATTGTTGGCGCAGCGGCACTACGGCGCGTTCCCGCTCAAGGCCGCCACGGTCCACGGGTCGGGAGAGGGCGACGTCCTGAGCCTTGATGAGATCCTCGGGGGCGGGTTTCCCTCCTCGCCGGTTCCACTCCCGTTCGAGACACAGATTCCGGACGATGTGCTCACGCTCGATGAAATGGTGTTCCGGGTTCGATTCGCGAGCGACAACGTGTCGCCGGAGCTTCCGAAGATTCAGGCGCGGATCACCGAGTGGAGCAATCTCACGGCGCTCGGCGCCTACCTCGATACGTTCGAGGAGACCGACGACCTGGCGATCTACCCGCGCGAAGCCGTCGATCGCTTCGCCGATACGATCGAGCTGTGGATCCGCGCCGTCTCGCTGAACCGCGCGGCGATCGACGGTCTGTTGAACATCCTCTGCCGGATCCACTGGCTGGTCAGCCCGATCGCGGTGCTCGAAATCGAATAGCAAGAGGCCGCTAGAATTCGATCTGCCCGCTGAACTTCACGAGCCGGCCGCCCATGATCTCGTAGGGCACCAGCCAGTTGTTCCCGTAGCCGGCGTTCATGGAAAGGATCGACGCCCCGTTCAGCGCGTTGTAGATGTCGAAGTTGCCGCGCAGCGTCGTGCCGCCCAGCCGTACGCGCCTGGTGACGCGCAGGTCCAGCTGGCTGAGCCGCGATTCGTAGTTCGCCGTCGGGTCGAGCAGCTCGAGGTTCATGTTGGCGTTGCACGTCGCGGCGCCGCGGCACTGCGCCAGGTCCCGCCCGAGCGAGCTTCGCACCACCGCGTTGTTGGTCGGGTTCGTCGCGGTGATCGGGATGCCGGGAATGTTCTGGAACGTCGCGCTCGTCTGCAGGTCCCATGGCAGCGGATAGACCACCAGGAACTTGACCTGCGTCAGCGCGGACCACGGCCGCACGTTGCGGCAGCTCTGGCCGGAGGTCCATGAGGCCGCCCCACCCGCCGCCTGCGTGATCGTGTCGGTCCCCTGAAGCGCCTCGGGCACCCTGGCGGTCACTTCGCACGCGTCGTACACCGAGCGTCCAACGCTGAGGCCGCCGGAGAACTGTCCACGCTGCGCGAAGCGGCTGTTCATCGTCACGTCGAGGCCGTTGAACACTTCGCTCCGCTTGCCGTAGTTGGCCGCCTGCGTGCGGAGGTTCTGCGTCACGCCGAAAAGAGCCGGCCTCACGTCAAAGAAGCCGCACAACGGCTGTCCGCTGTTCGGCATCCGGTTGTCGGTCGGCGCCGCGACGCAGAACGAGTCGTAGTCCGCCGCGGTCGTCGCCAGGTTGTCCGTCACCAGGAAGTTCTGATACCAGGTGCGGAAGTACCCGACGTTGAGCGCCATCCCCGGCCGCAGCTGCTGCTGGATGGCGACCGCCGCCTGCCAGTTGGCGAACTGCTTGTTGAAGCCTCTCAGCGCATCGTCCGCGAAGATGGTGTTGCCGGCGCGCACCTGCCCGAAGGTCGTATCCGACAGCGCGCCGCACTCGCCGTTCGCGCCGGGGACGCTCGCGTCGAGGACACAATCCGGAATGTAGTTGCCGTTGGTGTCGTTCCACGTGCGCGTCGCGTTGGTCGCCTGGTTCGATGCGGGATTGTTCGACGCGGCGACCGTGTACGGGACGAACCGCCCGATGGACCCCTTCAACGCGCTCTTGCCGTTGCCGAAGAGGTCGTACGAGACGCCGACCCTCGGATTCACGTTCTTCCAGTCGGGCACGCCCTTCACGGCCGGAAAATCGCGCGCGGGCACGAAAAGGCCGGCCGGCAGGTGATGCTCCGGGACGACCCCATAGAGGCTGTCGTACCGCAGGCCGAGGTTGAGCGTGGCCCTCTTGACCACCCACTGGTCCTGCGCGTAGATGCCCAGATCGTTGGTGTGCTCGACCACCTCGAACGGCGTCGCCCAGATCGTGACCGACTGGGGCACGCGGTTCCTGAAGGTGTAGGACCGCGCACCCGTGATCTGGTTCTGGTCGTGATACTGGCCTTCGCGCCCGAGATAGTACTGCTGCATGAAGTACCCGACTTTGAGGCTGTGCGTGCCCGTGATGTACGACGCGGAGAAACGGCTGTTGTACTTGTTGACGAAGCGCCGCGTGTAGCTCCCCGACCAGATGTTGTTGTTCGCGTCGGAGCCGTACACGACGTTCAGCGCGAGATCCGTCACCCGGATGTCGTTCGCCCCGACGAGGGTGCCGTCCCGCTTCAGATCGTCCTGCCGGCGCGAGTCTTCGTTCAGCACGTTCTGCGAGTAGCCGGCCTCGAACAGGAGCCTGTTCGTGACCGGATAGCTCCAGCTGACGAGCGGCAGGTACTGCGGGTTGTAGACGTGCAGGCCGCGCGACTCGGGCGTCGGCTTCACGGCGTTGACGCCGCCGACGCCGGTGAGACCGAACGGGCAGCTGCAGTTGTTCTGGTGTGAGAACGACACCACCAGCTTCTGTTTCTGCGTCGCCTGCCACGTCATCCGCACGCTGTGGTCTTCGAAGAACTCGTTGTTGCGCGCCACGCGCGCCAGGTCGGGCTCGTAGAACAACGTGCCCTGCAGCTTGTTGAAGTAGCTCCCCTGGATGTACCTCGACGCGCCCCACCACCGGTGCGCCGTGAAGAACCAGAGTTTGTCGCGGACGATGGGCCCTCCCAGCGCGCCGCCGTTGTCGTACGAATGCCTGATGGAAATGTCGGTGTTCAGCCCGCGCGTGCGCAGATCGTCGTTCAGGTTGCCGCTCTGCAGGTTCGGACCGGCGTACGCCATGCTCAGGCTTCCCGAGAACCGGTTGCCGCCATCCTTCTGGACGATGTTGACCTGAACGCCGCCGCTCATCGCCTCGGCGGACATGCCGCCCGTCTCGACGACGACTTCCTGGAACGACTGCGAATTGAAGCTGAAGACGCCGAGGGCCTGCTGGTTCTGGTTCATGCCGTCGACGTTGGTGCTGAGGTCGGCGCCGCGCTGGCCGTGAACACCGAACTGCCCGCCCTCGCCCTGGTTGCCGCCGACGTCCTGGAACGTCGGGTTCGTGTAGGTCGCGCCGGGAATGATCGACGCGTACTGGCCGATGCGCTTCGTCGTCGGAATCGCATCGAGCGTTTCACGCGCGATGGTCGTCTGCTGCCGCACGTTCTGGATGTCGATGACCGACGCCTCGCCGGAGACGGTCACGGTTTCTTCGAGCGTCCCGACCTTCATGTCGGCGTTGACCTGCGCGGTGAACCCGGCTGACAGCTCGATCCCGTCCCGCTTGAACATCGCGAAGCCGGGCAGCGTGAACGTGACCGTATAGGTGCCGGGCCGGAGGTCGACGATCCGGTAGAGGCCCTGGCTGTCGCTGACGACGGAACGAACCTTTTCGATCAGCGCAGGGCTGCTCGCTTCGACGGTGGCGCCTGGAATGACTGCACCCGATGTATCTCGGACAAGTCCCGCGATCGTGCCGCTGGCCGTCTGCGCCCCGCTGCTCAGTGGAAACAGGCAGACAGTGAACAGCATGAGAGCAGATGCGAATCGGTGGGGTCTCATACGCCTTCTCCTTTGCCGTCAGCGGCAGGTATCCAGCGCGAAGGGTCTCCGGAGATCCGTGGGTGCCGGTGAGATTACGCCAAATCCTGCCGGAGGGCGCACACAAAGTGCGGGACGCGACGCCTACGTTTGCGGGCGCTCGGTCACCGCGATGCCGCGCGGTGCGCCGGGTAACGGGGCCTTCGTACCACCCTGGTGCTCTCCCTGGAGGAGCGCATCGAGCGTCGCGTACGCGTAGATGGTCGGCGCGTGGCGCTGCATCAGCCCCCCGGTGTCGGCCGTCGGCCCGTAGTTGCTGTGGAGCGCGCGTCCGAGCATCCGCAGCATCGCCATCTGCTGGCCGCGGTGATGCGACGTGTGTGCCAGCCGCCGCGTGAAGACCCACGCTCTCGACCGCCGGACGTCGAAGAACGTGGTCGGCTCCTCCCACCACGGCTCGCCGGTCCCGCGAAGCCGTTCGAGCCGGCGGCCGCTGTCCTCCGCGTAGCGCTTGATGAACGCGAGCCGCCTCTCCTGCTCTGGAAGCGGCGGCGCGCCCACATCGATGCCGAGCATGGTCCGAAACCAGGTGTCCTCGCTGATGCACTGGTGCACCATCTGCTCCTGGACGCTGCGCCCGCGCGGGTCGTCGTGCTTCGGCCGGACCGCGAGGTCCTCGTCACGGAACTCGCTCCAGACGCTCAGCACCTTGAGCCGCTCGGTGTCGTAGGTGTCGATGAGGAAGTCGTATCTCATGGCGCCTCCACATCGTAGCGCCCTCGCGCTCAGAGCGATTTCAGATATTCGACGAGGTCGGCTTTCCGCGCGGCGGACAAGTGCAGACCGAACAACGTGTCGTAGTGATTCACCACCGAGGGGAGGTCCGGCGCGCTCCCGTCGTGGAAGTACGGCGCGTGCTGCGCCAGCGCTCGCAGCGGCGTCGTCCGGTATCGGCCGGTGGCCGACCGTGCCGCATAACCCGGCTCCGTGCCGACTTCCGCGGCGCTGTGCAGCAGCGGCACCTCGCGGCCATGACCTCCGAGCACGTCTGTGAAGGTCGGCCCCTGATGGCACGTGCTGCAGCGAGCCTCGTTCCTGAACAGCGTCTTGCCACGTTCGGCGGCTTCGCGATCGAAGGTGCCCGCCTGCGGGCGCGGCGGCCGCAGGCTCAACTGGTACTCGAGCAGCGCGGCCAGTTTCGGTGTGACGAGATCCGGCGTCTGCCGGATGAACAGGCCGATGCGCGGATCGCTGAAGCTGCCGTGGCCGCCCATCTGACCGACGCCCACGTAGCTGTTCCAGTACGAAATCGGACCATCGGCCGTGTACGTCTCGAAGCCCACGCCCTTCAACCCGTAGATGGGAGGAATCAGGATCGGCAGCGACGGACTGTTGAGCGGAACGATGTTGGCTCCGTCGAACGCGTGATGCCGCGGGTCGTACTTCCCGGGTCCCCACGTCCTGAACTCCGCCTTCGTCGCCTCGTCCAGGGCGGGTGAAAGCGCCACGATCGCGCCGACGTTCAGGGCGCGATTCGCCCACCCGTCGAGCCGCGTGCCGATGCCCGGCGCGAACGAGTCGTCTACCGACGAGTGGCAGAGGGCACAGGTCACGCCGACCTTCGTCAGCTGCCCCGCCTCGTTGACCGTTCCCTTGACGCCGACGACCGCGTTCAGGCGCAGCAGCTCCACCGTCACCGCGGGATCGCTCAGATCGACGGCACCCGCTCGAAGTGCGTCGACGACGGGCGGTGGAAGCGCGTCGAGATCGACCTTGAGGCCGACGGCCAGCGCGGTCGCCGGAGTCACCGCCGGAAGGACCTCGTGCATCCGCAGCACGTTCGTCCAGAGCTGCTCGTCGCCGAACGTGTCGAAACGGAAGATGGATTGTCCCTGCCGTTGCGGCCCCGTGTCGGCGAACCCGGACGTGACGAACGCCACCGCGAGGAGATACACCAGCGATCCAGCACCGATCAGTCGCATTGCCATGCTCCTTTCGCCCTCACCTTCACAGAGTGCGGAGGGCGCGAAAGGTGACAAGGCGGTCTGGTAGTATCTGGCCCGGGAAACGGATGACGTTCTGGCGGCGATGGATGTGGCAGCCGCAGACCACGTGGCTGCGCCGGGCGATCTTCCAGCTTCACCTGTGGAGCGGGATCGGCATCGGCCTGTACGTGTTGATGGTGAGCGTTACGGGCAGCGTCCTCGTCTACCGCAACGAGCTGTACAGGGCGGCCACGCCCGACCCGATCGTCCTGACGGTGTCGGGGCCGCGGCTGACCGACGAGGAGTTGAAGGCCGCGGCGGCGCGTGCGTATCCCGGATACGTGGTCACCAGCATCGGCCGAAGCCGCCGCGCTGATCAACCCGCGAGTGTGTCGCTCACGCGCGGCGCCGATCTCGAGAATCGCCTGTTCAATCCCTACACGGGAGAGGATCTGGGCGATGAGGTGCCGCTCGGCATCTGGCTCGTATCGAAGCTGATGGAATTACACGACGACCTGCTCGGCGGCAGGACCGGGCGCATGGTGAACGGCGCCGGGGCGTACCTGATCGTGCTGCTCGCGTGCACGGGCCTCGTCGTGTGGTGGCCCGGGATCAGGACCTGGCGGCGAAGCCTGACCGTTCACCGCAACGCCGGGTGGCGGCGGCTCACGTGGGACCTGCACAGCATGATGGGGTTCTGGACCTTCGGCTTCATCCTGCTGTTTGCGCTCAGCGGCGCGTACCTCGGCAACCCCGAGCCGTTCCAGCGTCTCGCCGACTGGATCGAACCGCCCACCGAGGCCGCTGACGTGGAGCGTGCCGTCGACAAGGTGATTTACTGGCTCGCGTACCTGCACTTCGGCCGCATCAACGGGATAGGCATCCCGTGCAGCGGCCCCGGGCTCTGCGACCAGGCAACGAAGTTGACGTGGGCGGTGTTCGGGCTCGCGCCGGCCACGATGTTCGTGACCGGCGTCGTGATGTGGTGGAACCGCGTGGTCCGGACGAAGCTGGCGCGATCATCGCGCGCGCTGCCGCGGACGGAGACGGTTCCACTGCAGGTGCCCTGAGCGACGGCCTCTCCCCTACTCGGCAGACCACCAATTGCTCGTCAACGGCTAAGCGGCGGCGCGCCGATATAATCGCGCAAGGTGCTGCCCTCTCGATCGGTCGACGATCTTGCCGCCGGCCAGGCCGCCCTCGACGCGGGAGCCTGGCAGCAGGCGCAGCACGCCTTCGAGAGCGCACTGGCGACCGAGGAGACGCCGGAGGCACTGGAGGGTCTCGGCCTGGCCGCGTGGTGGCTCGACCTCGCCGGCGTCGTCTTCGATTCGCGGGAGCGTGCCTATCGCGAGTATCGCAACCGCGGCGACCTGGTGTCGGCCGCGCGGATCGCCGTCTGGATCGCGTGGGACAGCGCCGCGTTCCGCGGCGAAGAAGGTGTCGCGAGGGGATGGCTTCACCGTGCCCGCCGGCTGATCGACGGGCAACCCGAATCGCCGGAGCATGCGTTTCTGGCGGCGCGCGCCGCCGCGTTCGCCCTTCTCGACGACGGCGACCCCGAAGCCGCCGAAGCGCTGGCCGTCGAGGCGATTCGCATCGGACAACTGCTCGGCACGATCGACTACGAAATGCTCGGACGGTCGCTGCGCGGCTTCGCGCTGGTGACGACCGGCCGGGTGACGGAGGGGCTTCGCGAGCTCGACGAGGTCAGCGCGGCGATCCTGGGAGGCGAGCTGACCGATCGCCTGCTCGTCGGCCTCGCGGGCTGCTACTTGATCGGGGCGTGCGATCGCGTGCGCGACCACGGGCGCGCCGTGCAGTGGTGCGACCGCATCAAGGAGCACAGCCGGAAATGGGGCCTCAAGCCGCTCTTCGCCGTCTGCCGGACGCAGTACGCGTCGGTCTGCATGTGGCGCGGCTCGTGGGAAGAGGCCGAACGCGAATTGACCAGCGCGTGCGACGAGCTGGCGATCTGCCGTCCGGGCATGACGACCGACGGCCTCGCGCGTCTCGGCGAGCTGCGGCGCCGCCAGGGCCGGATGGACGAGGCCGCCTCGCTGTTCGAGCGCAGCGCCGGACATCCCATCGCGTCACTGGGACGCGCCGCCATCGCGCTCGACCGCGGTGATCCGCAGGGCGCCGCGGAGCTCGCCGAGCGGCATCTGCGGCGGCTGCCGGCGAGGAATCGCACCGAACGCGCCGCCGCGCTCGAGCTGTTGATCCGCGCCCACGCCGCGCTCGGCCGGCACGACGATCTCCAGCGCGCACGCGCGGCGCTCGAAGAGCTCCGCGGCATCGCCGCGGACGCGCAGACCGCGCCGCTGCTGGCGTCGGCACGCCTGGCCGCCGGGCTCGTTGCGGTCGCCGCCGGCGACCTCGACGCCGGGCGCCCAGCGCTCGAGGACGCGGTCGATCTGTTCGATACGAGCGGCGCACCGTTCGAAGCGGCGCGCGCCCGGCTCGAGCTGGCCTCCGTGATGGACCGGCTCGGTCGCACCGACGCGGCCGTCGCCGACGCCGATCGCGCGCTCGCGGAGCTGACGCGGCTCGACGCCCGCTTCGACATGTCGTCGGCGCAGGCGCTGCGCGATCGACTGGGTTCTCCACAACGTCCGAGGAGTGCCGCGCCCGTCGAGACGGCGGTGCTGACGCCGCGTGAAGTCGAAGTGCTCCGGCTCATCTCGAGCGGCCTCGGCAACCAGGCGATTGCCGAGCGCCTCTGCATCAGCGAGCACACGGTTCACCGGCACGTCGCCAACACCCTGTCCAAGCTCGACGTGCCGTCGCGGTCGGCCGCCGTCGCCTGCGCCGCAAGGCTTGGCTTGCTGTGATTTCAGGCGGACCTGAAGGTCCGCCTCTACGATCTTGGGCTACTGTAATTTCAGATCCGTTGTTGCCATGGCCCGATCGGGCCATTTTCACGGTTCTCCGCAAAATGACCGGATCCGGGGAAGCGCGTCCACCGGGCCCTCGGTAGATTGGCGGCATGACACACACATCACTTCATCCCGACACGCCGGTGCGTGTCAGCGGCCAGCGCGCAGACGCCCTGGCCGATCGCCTCGAACAGGGGGCCCGCGCACTTGCGGCCTTCGCTTCCAGCCTGACCGACGCGGAATGGAAGGTCCGCACGCCGCATGACGGCCGCGCCGTCGGCGTTATCGTGCATCACGTGGCAAGCGTGTACCCGATCGAGATCCAGCTGGCGCAGACCGTTGCCGACGGCAAGCCGGTGACAGGTCTCACGATGGACGACATCGATGCCATGAACGCCCGTCACGCCGCGGAGCATGCGGGGGTCACGAGGCAGGCAGCGCTCGAGCTGCTGCGAGCCAACAGCGCGGCCGCCGCGGCCGCGATTCGCGCGCTGAGCGACGAGCAGCTCGCCCAGGCGGCGCCGGTGTCGCTGTACGGCGATGCCCCGCTCACGTGCCAGTTCGTGCTCGAGGATCACGCGGTCCGGCACAGTTATCACCATCTCGCCCGCCTCCGGCGGGCGGTGCGGCCGTAGCGGCGCAAGGAGACGACATGACCACCATCACGAACAGTACGACGGCGTCCGCCCCCGCGCCGTCGATCAAGACCAGGCAGCAGGCCATGTGGGCGTCGGGCGATTTTGCGGTCATCGGCACGACGCTCCAGATCGTCGGGGAGAACCTCTGCGAAGCGATCGACCTTCGCGCGGGCGAGCGGGTGCTCGACGTGGCGGCGGGCAACGGCAACGCGACGCTCGCCGCCGCGCGCCGCTTTGCGCGCGTGACCTCGACCGACTACGTCCCGGCGCTCCTCGAGCGCGGACGGGCGCGGGCCGGGGCGGAAGGACTCGACGTCACGTTCGAGGTCGCCGACGCGGAAGCGCTCCCATATCCATCCGCAGCCTTCGACGTCGTGCTCTCGACCTTCGGCGTCATGTTCGCGCCCGACCACGCGCAGGCCGCCAGCGAGCTGCGGCGCGTCTGCAGGCTGGGAGGCCGCATCGGCCTCGCGTCCTGGACACCGGAAGGCTTCCTCGGCGAGCTCCTTCGGGTCGTCGCGACGTACGCCCCGCCGCCGCCCGGGGTGCGTTCACCGCTGCTCTGGGGCACCCCGGCCCACGTCCAGGATGTGTTTGCGGACGCGGTGTCGATCGAGCACACGGTTCGGTACTTCGCGTTCCGATACGAATCGCCGGCGCACTGGGTCGACATCTTCCGGCGGTTCTACGGGCCCGTGCACAAGGCGTTCGCGTCGCTCGACACCGATGGCCAGGCGTCGTTCGAGGCGGACGTGATTGCGCTGCTGCGGCGCGCGGATCGCGGAGGCGCCGGGTGAAGACGCTCAGGCTGATGTGCGTCCTCGCCCACCCCGACGACGAATCGTTGGGGACGGGCGGGACGCTGGCCCGGTACGCGGCGGAGGGAGTGGAGACCTACCTCGTCACCGCGACGCGCGGCGAACGGGGCCGCTTCGGCGACGGCGGCGAGCGGCCGGCCGACGAGATCGTCGGCCGGACGCGAGACGCCGAGCTCCACGCCGCCGCGAAGGAGCTCGGCCTGCGTGACGTGGCCATGCTCGGTTACCCGGATGGCGGCCTCGATGCCGTCGATCCGGCGGTCGCGCAGGACGCGATCGCGGAGCATCTCCGCCGCGTCCGGCCGCACGTCGTGATCACGTTCGGTCCTGAAGGGGCGTATGGCCATCCCGATCACGTGGCCATTTCGCAGCTGACCACCGCCGCCGCCTGCCGCGCGGCCGCCAGCGGCGTCGCGGTCTCGAAGCTGTACTACATCGCCTGGAGCGCGACGACGTGGGCGGCGTACGAGGCGGCGTTCAAGAAGCTCACGAGCACCGTGGACGGCGTCGAGCGCCGGGTGGTCCCGGCGCCGGAGTGGGCGGTGACGACGCGGATCGACACGAGCGAGGTCTGGCCGGCCGTGTGGCGGGCCGTGCAATGTCACCGCACGCAGATGAGCGTCTACAAGAACCTCGGCGCGCTGGCGCCGGACCACCATCGGGCGTTATGGGGCGTACAGGAGTTCTATCGCGCCTTCAGCCTGGTCAACGGCGGGCGCGCGCGCGAAACGGATCTTTTCGAAGGACTGCGATGATGCCGACGACGGACATCGACACGCTCAGGGGGCGCACGGCGCCGCTCGACATGACCGCCGCGGATTTCCGCACGGCGGGACATCGCCTCGTGGACCAGATCGCCGGTTGGCTCGACACGCTTGCGAGCGGCCGCGTGACGCACGACGAATCACCCGCCGAGGTCCGCGATGCGCTGCGCGCGGACCGCGGGCTGCCCGACACGGGCATGGATGCGCAGGCGCTCCTGGACGAAGCAGCGCAGCTGCTCTTCGACCATTCGCTCTTCAACGGCCACCCGCGATTCTTCGGCTACATCACGTCGAGCCCGGCGCCGATCGGCGCGCTTGGCGATCTGCTCGCGTCGGCGATCAACCAGAACGTCGGCGCGTGGCGTCTCTCGCCGATGGCAACCGAGATCGAAGCGCAGACCGTTCGCTGGATCGCGGAGCTGATCGGGTTTCCGGCCGGCTGCGGCGGGCTGCTCGTCAGCGGCGGCAACATGGCGAACTTCGTCTGCTTCCTTGCCGCACGCGCCGCGAAGGCGCCGGAGGCGCGCACCGGCGGCCTGCGAGCCGGCTCCGGGCCGCTGCTCGCGTACGGCTCGATGGAAACGCACACGTGGATCCAGAAGGCCGCCGACATGTTCGGGCTGGGAACGGATGCGATTCGATGGATTCCCATCGACGCCGAACAGCGGATGGACGTCGCCGCCCTCGAGCAGCAAATCGCCGTCGATCGGAACAACGGCGGGGTGTCGTTCCTGGTCGTCGGCACCGCGGGCTCGGTCGGCACCGGCGTGGTGGACCCCCTGCCGGACATCGCCGCCGTCTGCCGCCGTCACGACATCTGGTTTCACGTCGACGGCGCGTACGGCGCGCTCGCCGCGCGGGTGCCGGGAGCGCCGGACGGTCTCCGCGCGCTCGGCGATGCGGATTCTGTCGCCGTCGATCCGCACAAATGGCTCTACGCGCCGCTCGAGGCCGGCTGTGCGCTGGTGCGGCGCCCGGAGGATCTCCTGCGCGCCTTCTCGTACCATCCGAGCTACTACCACTTCGATCACGAGGTGACCAACTACTTCGACTACGGTCCTCAGAACTCGCGCGGGTTCCGGGCACTGAAGGTGTGGCTCGCGCTGCGCCAGGTGGGGCTGGCCGGGTATCTCGCGATGATCGGCGACGACATGCGGCTCGCCCGGCTGCTGCACGCGCTCGTGCAGCAGCATCCGGACTTCGAGGCGATGACGCAGCATCTCAGCATCACGACGTTCCGGTACGTCCCGCGCGACCTTCGGCCGGTGGCGCCAACGGCCGAGACGGAGACGTACCTGCAGCGGCTGAACCAGGAGCTGCTGACGCGCGTCGAGCGGAGCGGCGAGGCGTTCCTGTCGACGGCCACCGTCAACGGCAGATTTGCGCTCCGCGCGTGCATCGTGAACTTCCGGACGTCGCTGGCGGATATCGAGGCGCTGCTGCCGCTGCTTGCGCGGCTTGGACGCGACGCCGACCGCGCGTTGAGGGGTTGACGTGTTGCGCGGCGGTGACGTGCGCGTCGAGTCGCAGTAATATCAGCGGGCCTGCTGGCCCGAATTCATTGATTCCCCAGACCTGCCTGCTCCGGGCGATCCGGATCGTCGTTCGCGCCGATTCGGACCCTGTTCGCCAGGCGCTGTTCGCGAACCTCAAGGAGTCGCACGTGCTGGTGCGGCTCGTGTTCTCGTTTCACGAGCGAATCAGGAACACCGCCGCATCGGCGCTGCTCGTCTCGGGCTACGGCCTGGCCACGTTTCTGGCGGTGACCGCGCCGCGGAGCCGGCGCGCGCGCGTGCTCGCGGTCGCCAGGCACGTGAACGCGCGGCGGCAGGTGGGTCGCGTCGCCGACTGGCTCGGGCCCGGCGAGTGCGAGCGGCTGGAAACACGGGTCGGGGCGCTGCCCGGTCGAATCGTCCAGACCGGCCTCGCGCTGCTGACGTCGGGCAGATCGTTCGTGCAGGCGTTTCGCGTCGTGCGCCTCATCGACCGCCGGCACGGCTTTCTCGTGGCCTGCCGCGCGGCGGGCGCGATCGCGTGGTACGCGCGCGGCAAGGCGATTCTTGGCGCGCAGCCGCGCAACGCCGTGCTCGTGTCGAGCGACACCAATCCCGAGGAGGTCGGCTTCACGGCAGCGGCTCGCGCGCTCGCGATTCCGAGCGTCTTCATCTCGCATGCCTACCCGACGCCGTTCTCGCCGCCGCTTGCCTTCAACCTCTCGCTGCTCGGAGGGGAAGCCGAAGTCGACGCGCGCCGCCGACACGGTCCCATCGCCGGCGGGATCCTGCTCGTCGGGCTGGAAGGGGACTCGAGGCCGCTGGACGTGGAACAGTTCGACCGGCGCGAGCCGATCATCGGCGTCTTTGCACCCAAGGCGGTGTCGTGGCACACCCTGGCCGACGTCATCGCCGACTGCCGCCGTCATTTCCGGGCGCGTCAGATCGTGATTCGGTGGCATCCGAGCATGCTCGAGCCGCCGCGGCTGTCACATCGCCTCGCCGACCTGTCCGGCATCGTCGAATCGCCGCGAACGGCGACGCTGGCGGACGTCGCGCGGCAGTGCGACTGGGTCGTCGCCGACGAAAACAGCAGCGTGCACCTGGCGGTGCTGAAGCTCGGCATTCCTTCCATCGCGGTCAGGCAGTTGGGCCGGTACCCGGAGACCCGGACCGACATGTACGGCCTGGTCCGCGATCACGTCGTCCCGCCGGCGGTCCCGTCGATCCGCGACATGCGGTCGGACACGCTGGCTGCGTTTTTCTCGAACGGCTGGACGGCGCGATTCCAGCGCTACGATGCCTCGTACGCGCGCCCGCAGACGGCGATCGATCGTGAAGTGCGGGCCGCAATCGAGCGCCTCCGTGACTGCACCCCATCCGACGCCGGTGTCTGACAGCGACGCGCGTTCGCGCAGAAGACGGCGCGGGGCAACCCTCCTCAGCCTGGCGATGAGCGCGGCGCTGCTCGCCGCGCTGTACCGCAACGTCGATATCCGCCTGATCGTCCGCGAGCTGCGAGGCGTGGACAAGCCGTGGCTGATCGTCTCGGTCGGCATGATCGTGCCGATCACGCTGCTCAGGGCCATCCGGTTCTACCAGGTGGCGCCGCCGGGTTCGCTCCCCGGGATTGCCGAAGCGCTCCGATTGACGCTGGTCGCGTCGGCAGCCAACGTCTTCATGCCCGCGAAGTCGGGCGATCTCATCAAGAGCTACTTCGTGACGAAGAGTCGCGGGGCGTCGGCGGGCGTTTCCGTGGCGATGGTCGTCTACGAGCGGTTGTGCGATCTCTTCGGCCTCATCACCTGGTGCGCGCTTGGATGGCTCGTCGCGCGCCCGGTCGTGGCGGGCGTTCCGTCGGCGCTGTGGCCGCTCCTCGGGATCTTCGGGGCGCTGTGCGGCGTGCTGATCTCGTCGGCGACGGTCGCGCGAGTCGGCGCCGCACTGTCGTCGCGCGTGCTCGCAGGCCGTCTTCAACGCCTGCAGGCACTGGCGGACGGCTGGCCCGGCCTTCTGCACCAGCTCGGGGGGCGCCGGGCCGGCGTGATTCTGCTCTCGCTGCTGTTGTGGCTCGTTCACGTAATCCAGATCTGGATGTTCACCGTCGCGCTCTCCGTGCGGGTCCCGTTCACCGTGACCGCCAGCCTCTCCGCGGTGGCGCTGATGCTCGGCCAGCTTCCGTTCACCTTTGCCGGCCTTGGCGCGCGCGACGTGGCGCTGGTCGTGCTCATGAAGGGATACATCAGGCCGGAGTCGGCGGCAGCGCTGGGACTGCTGATGTCGACGCGGAACCTGCTCCCGCCTCTTGCCGCGCTGCCGATCGTGCGGCCCTATCTGGCGAGCGGCCGGCTGGCGCGCGTCTGGCCGGCCAAGGTTACGCTGTCGCGCAGCTTCCATCTCGTGCGGCGCGCGGACCGTGCCATCGATGGATCCTTCGGTATCTTCCGAGATTGGCTCTTCGGCGAAGCC
>Ga0137418_10001440_pt1 | contig 21972 bp, 14 predicted proteins | sample CZODoug3_1_2_16f_FD_122242 | JGI IMG/M metagenome (GOLD analysis project Ga0137418, IMG submission 122242) | Vadose zone soil fungal communities from Angelo Coast Range Reserve, California, USA - CZODoug3_1_2_16fungal (Hybrid Assembly) | ecosystem: Environmental > Terrestrial > Soil > Vadose...
AAGGACCTCAAGGGTAGTGGCGGTCACTCCGAGTCGTTCCAATTGGAAAAGAAGGGGTCGCGCATTTTCGTCAATGTGCCGGACGACGGCAGTGTAGTCAATGTGATCGACCGGAAAACCGGCGGGCTGACGAAGTGGGAGCTGAACGGAGCCAGGGCAAACTATCCGATGGCTCTCGATGAAGACGATCATCGACTTTTCGTCATCACCCGGAGACCTCCCTTGCTGGTCGTACTTGATACCGATACTGGCAAAGAGGTTGCGAGGGTGCCTGTGGGTGGATCTTGCGACGACGTGTATTTCGATGCGGAGCGCAAGCGGATTTACGCTCTCGCCGGCGAGGGGTTTATCAGCGTGATCCAACAGAATGACCCGAACCACTATGCGCTGAGCGCAAACATCCCGACAACCGTTGGCGTGCGCACCGGGGTTTTCTTTGGGACGAGCCTGTACGTCGGCGTGCCAGCCGCCGGATTGGAACCCGCGCAAATATGGAATTATGCTGTGCCGGAATAGACTATAAAAACCGATTAAAGATCACGGACCTGGAATGAACATGTTCAAACGTCGATCTCCCAACCAAGCCTGTTCAAGGCAGCACTTCGAATACCTGAACCGCTGCAGGCTGGCCTGCGTACGGAGTCGACGGAACGTATAGCCGATTGAGTTCCGGTACGAAGAATGAAGTACTGGCGTACACATACACTGTCCCTATTTATCGCCGTACGAAAAGTCATCGAATAATGTGACGCTGTCGGCCTTCGTCCAGACTCCCACCTTTCCGGAGTCTTTGAACGTCTGGTCATCCCATTCCAGCGCTTGCTTACCATCAAACGTCACCGTGAAGTGAGTGCCCTGAAAATCGATTCGAAGCGTATGCCACTGGTTCGAAGCAACCTTTACCCTGGTCCGCTTTCTCTCGGTGCGGCGCCCGTTGACTGTATCGTAGATGGTGACGTTGTCTTCCAACGCATTGGCGCGTGCGACATAGTAATTGTTCGAATCCCTGGCACGCCAGATCAACCCGCCAGCCTGATCTTCCTTTCCCGAAACAGCTTTGAATTTGACTTCGACGAATCCGTCCTTCAGGTTGGTATCTTCTTTGATGCACACGGGATACGTCGCTTGACCCGATTGCTTAAGCACGTTCGGCTTGCTCGGCGCAGTGTCATCTTTTTCCACGGTCCATTTCGCCTGGCCCGCTCCGGTCTTTGTCGCGGCCCAGCCGGGAGGCGGTTCGCCGATCTTAAAAGTATCGAAATCGACAGTCTGGGCTAACGCCATACCGCCTCCCATTCCAATGCTGACCAATAACATCACTAAGTTTTTCATCGGAACCTCCGATCAGTTCGAGGGTTAAATAGCATTTCATCGGTGCTAGGCTAATTAGTGGAGGACATGCGTTATGAAATTCGTTTCCCTTACTTGTATGTGCATTGTCTTAGTCTCCGCAGCTTCTGTATCGGCTCAGCAGATACCTTCCGATTACCAGCAGGTGCTGACCACACTGGGCAAACAAGGTGACTTCAAGGATCAAGTCCTGAAAGTAAACATCCCGCGAAATGACGTCCAGGTCACGGTAGCCGGCGTCGCAACTCCCACGCCGTTCGGTTTCGGCGGATGGATAGCAATGACCAAAGCCTCGGACGGCAATCAGGTGATGATGGGAGATCTCGTTCTGCTGCAGGACGAAGTTAATCCCGTCATGTCTGCGCTGCTCAACGCGGGACTCGATGTCACCGCCCTGCACAATCATTTCTTCTTCGATGAACCGCGCATGTTTTACATGCATGTTCACGGTCATGGCAGTACTGCCGATCTGACCAAACGCATTAAACCGGCGCTCGACCTGATCGGTGCATCGACCAAAGGCGCACAGCCACCGGCTTCGAGCGCTGCGGGCCCACCTCTCGATACGGCAAAGCTTGCCCAGATCGTCGGTCACATGGGCGAACAGTCGGGTGCGGTGTACAAGATCACGATCGGCCGGGATGATCTCAAAGTGTCCGAAATGGGCGCCCCGCTCAACGCGCGCATGGGCCTGAACACCTGGGCGGCGTTCGTTCCCACAGCGAAAGGCGGCGCTGCCATCGCAGGCGACGTCGCCATGCTGGAATCGGAAGTCACGCCGGTTCTCAAGGCGTTGCGGCAAAATGGGCTTCAGGTGGTCGCGATTCACCATCACATGACCAATGAACGGCCGATGATCATCTTTCTTCATTACTGGGGAACCGGTCCGGCCGAAACGCTGGCGGCAGGATTCAAAGCTGCCGTTGACGAACTCGGCAAACACAGCACGAGTAAAGCAACCCAGGATTAGCGCTTCCTGAAGAACTCGTACAGATCGTCGAAAAGTAACGTTCCGCGCTCGAGCCGGTCGTTGTCCTCTTTGTTCGCGCTGCAGATCGCGTTGATGACCAGGGCAACGCCCGGCCCTTCCTGCCGGCCGAATTTCGCGTCTTTCAAATCGATGTCATGAACGATTTCCGCGATCGGACGTAATCCACGTTCCGAAATTTCCAAACGCTCCATCAACACTTCGAACGTACAGAGATCACCTTCATGCGTGAAGTCCGCATCGAACATATCGAATCGGACTTCACCGGGTTCGGGCTTGTATCCTTTCGCCGCGACAAACTTGAATCGGGCGTCATCATCAATAAATCGCTTGATCAACCAGGCCGACCCGATGCGATCCACGTGGATTCCCTTGCGCGTGACCCACGTCCGTCCGGAATACCCGCCGGTCTCCTGCTGAACCTTGCGAAGTGGAGCCCTCCGAAGCTTCGCCTCCATTTCGGAGAGTAATGCTTCCGCCTGCTTGCCTCCGGCAGCCGCAAAGAAATCGATAGTCTGGATTTCAGTCAACCGTTGCCGAAGACGGGAGACCCGACCTATCAAGCCGGAAGCCCATGCGCCGGCCTCTTTTGATGCGGATCGAAGTTCCTCACCAATTTGTTTGATGTCCACCAAAAGCTCGGCGTAGTCCGATTCGCGGGCGGCATGAAATAAGGCTGTAATTTCCCTGCTCGTGATCCCTTCTATAAACGAGGCCTCGCACACCGAGGCATCACCACCGGATTCCAGTATTTCACGGGCGACCCAATGGAAATCCTCCAGTGTCTGTTCTGAGCGCGGAAGTACATAGACCGCATTCTTGACCGGCACCGCTCCGATCTTTTGGAGGCGCCGCCACATCTTGACCCGAAGGTAGGGCGGTGAGTTCGGAATCTGATGGAGTAGCAGCAGCCATGTTGCGGGTTCCGTTTGCACCAGGACGTCTCTCCCGAGAGTATAACAACGTTTGTATTTGGATATTACACTTGTATCATCCCTGCACAGCTTTCGCGCTTCGCAGGCACCTGAGAAAGATAGGTCAGTTCTGATTGTGCCTCACCAAATCACTTTCAGCGCAAATTGAATCTCGCGCGCCGGAGTTTGTGTAGAGGTGATCAGACCGGCACTTGGGACGGCATTCCCGCTCTGATCGAAGACAGTGAGGTTGTCGGTTGGAGAGGAAAAATTAGCCCTGTTAAAGAGGTTGAAAAACTCCGCACGGAACTGGACATTCACGTTTTCTGAAAACCGGCGGATGTGGTTGTTCTTAAAAATCGAAGCATCAAATTTCGATAGGCCGGGTCCGATCAGAGTGTTGCGCCCGAGATTGCCTCTAAGAGTCACCGGACTCGGAAAAGCCAGGCACTGAGTTTTGATGTAGTGATTGGGATTCCCGGGGTTGGTCAGCGTCTCGCAGCCGGAGCCCGGAACGCGGTTCGGCGGCTCGCTGGTCTCATCCAACTTCATCCCCAATGGATCGCCACCCAGTAGCGGAGTAAACGGCTGGCCATTGGAAGCCTTGTAAATGCCTCCCAGCTGCCATCCGCCAAATGCCCATTCCGTCAGCCGCGAGCGCATCCTGGGGGCCGGCACCGCCCAGGTAAAGTTGAAAACAATATTCTGGCGTACATCGAAATCCGATAAGCCCCGCGTTGTGCGCTGGTCGAAGAAGAGCGGATTGAGCAGCCCGTTAGGATAAGCATCGTCGGCCACCGTCGCCGAAAGCGTGTCGATGCTCTTGCCCCGGGTGTACGCGCCATGAACCGTGACACCCCGGCTCAGGTTTTTCGTGATGACCACCTGCAGCGCGTTGTAGAAAGAGTTCGCTTGCCACAGCATTCCGGTGATGCGGCCATAGTTTGGATTCAATTTCTGACTGCTCGATGCCGGAGGGAAGAGATAACCCGAAGGTGTCAGCGTCGGCAAAACCATGTCGAAATTATCAACTCTGAAGGGCTGATGGACACCTCGCGATCCGACGTAACCGATCGTGACACTGAGATCAGGCGAGATTTGCCGAGCGACGCTCAGGTTCCATTGCATCACGTAGCTGCGCTTCGGATCATGTTCTACATAGCTGGCCGAAGAAGCTGTCGAGTTGCCGGCGAATGCCTGGAATGCCCCGGTTGGGAATGAACCCGGCGCGAGAACATCCCCGACCACCCGTTTCGAGAATGGAACCGAATACGGAATGATCAAACTGAATGCATAGGGCAGCGGCAATACGTCGAAAATGCCGAAGCCACCCCGGAAGACCGTCTTGCTGTTCGCGAAAGGGTTCCACGCAAACCCAACGCGAGGTTCGAAGTTACGAAATGTAGGGTTCGAAAAGTATGGAGAGCCCAGGTGTGGCTCGGTGTCGGTCAAATGAAGCAGGTTCGAGATCCTGCCGTGCGCCTCAGTGAGAACGGTGACCATCTCATAACGCAAGCCTGCGTTGACGGTCAAATTCCTTCGCGGACGTATATCGTCCTGAACGTATGCGCCGAAAAGCGTCTGGCGAGTTCCAAACGTAGGCATGGGAATGGGAGCCAATCCGGTAAAATTTCGCGGCCGGTTGGTCAGGAAATCGGAGAGTGAACTGAACTTGAAGGTGCCGTTGGTTCCGGATGTAGAAAGTGAGTTGTCTTGCATGCGCTCCACGAGCACGCCGGATTGCAGGGCATGAACGCCTTTGCTGAGAAAAATGTCGTCTGCCCATTGAAATGAGTTCCAGGAGACGTTCCTGCTGCTGCCTCGGGTGCCTGGGCGCTGCGCGTTCAGTCCCCCAGCGAAGTTCGTGAGCCCGGGCACAGACTGGATCACCCCAACAAACTGTCCGGGGATGAAGCCGAACGCAGGGTCCGCCAACAGAGGGTTCATAAGACTGGACACTCCACCCTCGATCGCCCCAGCCCGGTTAAAGCCAAACCGCGCTGCATTCAAGAACTTCGAAGTGAAGATGTGTTGCTCATGGAGCGTGACGAGCTGGCGCCGCGACACGACGGTCGCCAGCAGCTCGTTAAACGCGTCCGGCTGGATGACTCTGGAGTTGTCCCGCATATACGTCGCGGAGAAGCTGTCCCGCTCCGAGAGCTTGCGATCGATTTTGGTGGTGAAATAATTTTCCGTCGTGACTTGCTGCCCGGCAAAGCTGAAGATTCCGGTATCGCCACTCCCAAGCAGAGGCCCGTTCGGTAGTGGATAAAACGCCTCCAGATATCGCGAAATCGCAGGATCTACCTGTACGGGTCCTGTCGAAAGCATGCCTTTTCGCGCTGCCACCGAAGGCACGGTATTGACATGGGTAACACCCAGAGACTGACGAAGTCCCTCGTAATCCGCGAAAACGAACGTGCGGTCCTTCTGGATCGGCCCACCGAGTGAGCCTCCGAATTGATTCCGTTTGAACGGCGGAATCGTGGCGTCAAAGAAATTTCGCGCATCCAACGCGCTGTTCCTCAGAAATTCATAGACGCTTCCGTGAAAAGCATTCGTCCCAGAGCGCGTTACAGCATTGATGACTCCGCCTGTGGTCCGGCCGTACTCGGCCGGATAGTTACTGCCCAGCACGGAAACCTGCTCAACCGCGTCGACACCAAGATTGTCACCCAACACACTGCCTGGAGCTCCGTTCGAGTAGTCGTTGATGCTCACCCCATCAAGACGATAGTTGTTCTGATCCGGCCGTGCGCCGGAAATGCTCAAGGCCGCTCCAAAACCGCGCTGGGAGTTGCCTCCGCCCTGGGCGCTTCCCGTCTGGACGCCCGTGACACCCGCCTGAAGGGCCGCGAGTTGGGTCCAATCACGCCCATTAAGCGGCGTGTCGCGCACGGTAGAGGCACTGACGTTACCCCCAACCGCAGAAGAAGCCTGATCCGCGGGAGTCCCGGCAACAGCCACCCGAACGACCTGGCCAGGATCTCCCGCTTGCATCACAACATTGAGGACCAGGCTGGCTCCCACGTTTACCGTGATATCGGTTCGCACTTGAGTCGTGAAGCCCAGAGCCGCAGCGGTCATCTCGTAGCTTCCAGGCAGCAGGTCCGGTGCTGTGTAGAAACCTGAGGCATCCGTCGCGACCGCACGCACAACCCTTGTCGCCAGGTTGGTCAGCGTCACCCGCACGTTGGGTATAGCAGCCTGTGAGGCGTCCGTTACAGTGCCGGACAGGACGCCACCGGAAACCTGCGCATTCAATCCAATGCTGAAGAGATTAAAAAATGCCAGCAGACCGGCAACCAGAAAAACCATCTCAGTGCGCCTCTTTCCAGGAGGCTTCCCCGGAACTTTACGCGCAGAAGTCCACTTCACCAAAACGACGCAGGATCGCGTTTTACCGATGGATTGCACAACTCGCTCCCAGTTGCGGGTCGATCCGGTTGTCCGTTGGTCCTTTGAAGAGAGGGTGAAGCTTATTCTACTTCGCCTTAACAAACAAACTCTTGCTCGCCCCGATATCGCCGGCCAATGGTTCAACTTCATGAACTGATTTAGTTCAAGCGTCCGCCGACAGCTAGTTCCAGTTCGGCCTCCGCCGCGGCGGCTTCGGCTTCGGCTGTTAATTCGGCGATCTGTGCATCCACAAGTGAGCGCTGCTGGACAAGCACATCCAGAAGCCGCATGTCACCAAGCCGGTATGCCAGCTGGGTGATCGTAAATCCCGCCTGTGTCTCGTTCACTACGCCGGTGCGGATCAGATCGAGAGTTCTCGACGCCGACTGGTATCGCCGCGATGCCGTGGCCACTTCGGCGCGAATCGAGTTTTCCAGCGCGTCGCGCTCAGCTTTGGCCTGAATCACTTTCGATGAGGCTTCGCGAATATTGCCTTGTTCTCGATTCCAGAGCGGCAGCGGGATTGAAATTCCAAAGTCCAGCACGTTCTCTCGATCGAAAGCACGGCGTTGGGTGGCGCTGGCCAGCCGGCTGACTACAGGTTCCCGCGCATAGCGCACGGATCCGGTCAGGTTGGGAACTGCCTGCGATCGCGCAAGGTCCACCCCGGCCTCGGCAAGCGCTTCGCGCAAGCGCGCTGCCTGAAGATCCGGACGGCTGCTTAATGCGATTTCAACGAGGCCAACTTCGTCACGAACCGCCGGCGCCGCGGGCGCGAGCGGTCTCAGTGAAAGGGAGGCGTCCGGCACGATGCCCGCGAGCCTGCGGATCTCCAGCATTGCGGCAATCAACCGGCTTTCGGCCTGCAGTCGCTGCGCTTCCACGCGATTGTTTTCCGCTTGTAGCAGATGCGAGTCCAGCCGCGAGGCATCGCCTGCCGCCAGACGGACGTTCATGACTTCCACCGTCTGCCGATTGAGCTGGCGGGTCCGGTCGAAAAAACTCAGTCTGGCGGAAACGTCAATCGCCTGAAGGCAGGCCTCTTTCAATTGACCGGTTAATCGGCGCTCGGCATCGGCAATCTCCGCCTTCGTCACTTCCAGCTCGGCTTCAGCCCGGCGAATGCGTTTTGTTCTCTTACCGCCGATCTCGATCGGTTGCGAGAAGGTGACCGCAAACCCGCTATCGCCCTCGCCGCCCAATAACGCATCGGTGGACCTGGAAAAATCCAGTGAGGGATTCGGACGGAGTCCCGCCTGGGTCAGACGTGCCTCGGCCTGCCGGAGCTGCTCGCGCGCGGCTTGAAGAGTTTTGTTCTGCGCTATTGCAATTTGCGTGAGCTGCTCGAACGATGTGCCGGTTTCGCTGACCGGCGAAGCGCCGAGTGTGGCCTGAAGCATGAGTAAGAGAATCGTGTTCATCATAGTCCCTCATTTCGAAACGAAAGGTGCTCGCGGGCGATCTTCCGTTCCAGGATCGCCCGCTCTTCCGGCTGGAAGGCGCGGCCGAATTTCAGAAACAGAGCAGGCAAAACAATCATGTTCAGGAATGTCGATGTGAGCAGCCCTCCGATGATGACCACAGCCATCGGCTGCTCCAGCTCGCGGCCGGGCCTTCCGGCGCTGAGCGCAAGCGGCAGCAAGGCGAGGCCCGCGGTGAGTGCCGTCATCAGAATGGGCGACAGCCTTTCCATTGCACCTCGGACGACCAGATCACGCCCAAAAGGCATCCGTTCTTCGATCATCAAATGGTTGTAGTGCGTCATGAGCATGATCCCGTTGCGTGTGGCGATGCCGAACAGCGTGACAAAACCGACCAGAGACGCGACGGACGTCTCTCCCCCGCTCGCAATCAGAACTGCGGCCACGCCACCGATGAGCGCCAGCGGAAGGTTGGACATGACGAGCACCGTCTGGCGGAGCGATCGAAACGCCAGAAAGAGCAGCAGAAATATGCCGATTACCGCTGCCACGCCAAGCAGCAGGATTTCGCGGAACGCTTCGTTCTGGGCTTCGTACTGGCCGCCATAGGCGATGTAGTAACCCGTGGGCAACTGGACCTTTTCAGCGATCCTCTTCTTGGCCTCCTCGACGACAGACGACAACGTGCCGCTGACATTGGAGGACACAACGACACGACGCTGCGCATTCTCGCGATTGATCGTGTCCGGTCCATTGACAATTTGAATGTCTGCCAGCTGGTCCAGCGGAATCTTTCCTCCAAGCGGCGTATCGATGAGCGTCGCACGCATCGCATCAAGATTGGATGCATAGCTGGGATCGAACCGGACAACAAGGCCGAACACTTTCTGCTGCTCGAAAACATCCGACACTTTCGTGCCGAAGAACGCGGCCTGTATTTCCTCCGCCATATCCGCGCTGTTCAGGCCATGGAGAGCCATCGCGTCGCGATGGAATTGCATGGACAGTTTTGGTACGCCGGTCTGTTGCTCGACTGCGAGGTCCGTTATTCCCGGAACCCCGGCCATGATGTTTTGAACTTCGGCCGCCTTCGACTGGAGAACCTCCAGATCGGGACCGAATACTTTCACGACCACCGTTGCGGTAGTGCCGCTCAGCGTCTCTTCGATGCGCTCGGAAATGAATTGCATGATACGGAAGTTGAAGCCGGTGATTTCTCCCAGGCGCTGGCGCACGTCTTCGATCACCTCATCGCGGCGGCGCGCGCTGTCGCCCAGGTTCACGTCCAGTTCCGTCATGTTTGGCCCGAAGGTGTCCTCCCCAAGTTCCGCCCGGCCGGACCGTTGCGCGGTCTTCCGGGTTTCCGGGACTTGCCTCAGACGATCTTGCGCGATTGCCCCAACCCGCATCGATTCCTCGAGCGACATGCCCGGCACGCCGATCATGTGGAGGATCAGGTTTCCTTCGTTGAACTCCGGAAGGAACTCGCCACCCAGGAACGGAACCGCGGCGAGAGCGCCTGCGAGCAGCAGGGCGGAAAACGCGATCACGACGCGCGGATAATCCAGGACGCTGCCGAGAACCGTGCGGTAACGTCGTTTAAGGAACCGCACTGTCGCCGTGTCCTCGGACTGCGTGGCCGCTCCTGGAAGCAGGTAGTAGCAGAGCGCAGGCGTCACCGTCATTGCGACGAACAGCGATGCCACAATCGAAATGATGTACGCGTAGCCGAGAGGCGCAAAGATGCGGCCGGCCAGGCCGGAGAGCGAAAAAATAGGCAGGAAGACCAGACCCACGATGACTGTTGCGTAAACGACCGACCCGCGTACCTCGGCGGAGGCGTGGTATATCACGGCCAGGACGGGTTCCGGTTTGTCTTTCGCGCGATTCTGGCGCAGGCGGCGGAAGACGTTTTCGACGTCGATGATGGCGTCGTCCACAACTTCACCGATCGCGATGGCCAGGCCGCCAAGTGTCATGGTGTTGATCGTGCCGCCAAAACGCCGCAGGACGATGATCGCAACCACCAGCGATAGTGGAATCGCAATAAAGCTGATGACGCCGGCGCGCCAGCTAAACAGGAACAGCAACAGGACCACGATGACCAGGATTCCACCCTGAATCATTGCTTCGTTGATGTTCGAGATAGCCCGCTCGATGAAAGTCGCTTGCCGGAAGATCCCGGTGTCCATCACAACTCCGGGCGGCAGTGCACGCCGTACTTCGTCCAGCGCGGATTCCGCCGCCTGAGTTGTGGTGAGCGTATTCGCCCAGGGTTGCTCATTGACGATAAGAGCGACACTCGGCTTCCCGAACGTCGAGGAATCGCCGACTTTGTATTCCGCCCCGAATTGCACCCGGGCAATGTCCCGGATGCGGATCGGCACGCCGTTCTTGACCTTTACGACGGCATTCTCGAGGTCCGCAAGCGAGTGGACACGTCCGTCGCCCTGAATGACCATGGTCTGTTGCGTCGTGTCGAAAAACCCGGCCTCCGCATTTTGATTGGCGCGCCGCGCCGCGTTCATGACTTCGTTGAGCGCGATCGCGTAATCCCTCAGCTTCGCTGGATCGGGTATGACCTGGTACTGCTTCACCTCTCCGCCGAAGATTGTCACGTTGGCAATGCCCGGTACCGCCAGCAGACGCGGGCGGATGGTCCAGTCCGCAATTGTCCGCAGATCCGTAGGCGAGACTGTCTCCGACGTCAAACTGATCTTCAGGATGATTCCAACGGGAGAGCTGATTGGCATCATTTGCGGAGTCCCGGCCGCGCTCGGCAGACGCGCGCCCGCCAGTTGTAGTTTTTCCGAAACAAGCTGGCGTGCCTGTAATGTATCCGTGCCCGGCTGAAAGACGCAGGTGACCACCGATAAGCCTGCAATCGATGAAGAGCGAATAGTCTCGAGATTTGCCGTGCCGTTGAGCTCCGTCTCCAAAGGCACGGTGAGGAGCTGCTCGACTTCTTCGGCGGACATGCCCGGCGCTTCGGTCTGGATGACCACCTGCGGCGGAGCGAAATCCGGAAACACATCCAGGGGCGCCTGCATTGCCGTTCGGACACCGAAGACAAAAAGCAGGGCCGCGAGCGTGAGGATGGCGAGGCGATTCTCGAGCGACCAAAGAATCACGCGGTTCAGCATCAGCGTTTCTCCCCTTCTTCCCCAGCCGGGATCAAGCTTTTCAACGTCTCGCTATTCAGGGCTTGCGCGCCGAGCGAGACGACTTTCTCCCCTGGTTTCAGCCCCGACAGAATCACAATGTTTCCACCTTGCCGCGCGCCGGCCGTAATTATCCGGCGCCGGAAAACGCCCGGCTCGGTTTCAACAAACACGCTGGAGATGCCCTGTTCTGACACCACGGCCGATGCGGGAACGATTGTGGTTTTTTGAGGCGGGCCCGTCGCAATGCGACCCTCGACGTACATATCGAGCCTCAGGCTCTTGTCGCCGTTTGCAACAGAGAAGATCACCGGGACCGTTCGATTCTGAGGATCGACCGTGGCGCCGACGTTCACAAGACGTCCAGTGTAGATTCGACCGGGATTCGAGGGCGCGCTGATCTCGGCGCTCGCTGTTCGCCGTATTTGCGGCAGATTACTCTCCGGAACCGCGAGTTCGATCCACAAGGTGCTCGTATCCACGATTGTGAGAAGACTTTTCGCTGGATCGACCTGCTGGCCGCCTACGAGGTCGACGGACACGACAGTTCCCGCAATCGGCGCTCGAATCGCTGTACGCCGTTGCTCGCTCTGTTGAACGGCGGCCGCGTCATACTCGGCCTTCGAACGTTCGGTTCCCTCCAGCTTCGATTGCGCCTGCCTGACGTTGAACTCGGCAGTTTGCAGTTGCTTCAAAGGAATCGCTCCACCCTCGTAGAGCTGACGCGCGCGATCCAGTTCCTTCTGGCTCAGATCGACTTCCTGACGAGCCTGGTCGATGCCGGTTTGAAGTTGAATGGACGTGGCCCTGATTTGCAGCCTCTCGGAAGCAGGAAATATCTGTTCGACTTCACCCAGCAACTGACCTTCCCTCACTTCGCTGCCTGGGCGCGGCACTTGAGCGGCATCCGCAACAAGCCGGCCTGCAAAAGGCGCAAAAATTCCGGATTCTCCGCCGGCACGCGGCTTGACGCGTCCGGGAACGCTGATGCCCGGCGCAACGTCTTCCTCGACGGCCGCAGAAGTCTGAATGTTGTTTGTCCGGACCTGCCCGGAGGTCAGATGAATCGAACCGTCAGGCGCAACGCTTGATTTGGCCTGGACCTCGCGCCGCTGCTCGCGTTCGCGCTCCGCTTCCGACTCGCACGCGGTCAGGCCGGCACACAACACGAAAACAAGAGTGCTCTTTCGCATATGCATCCTCGGCAATTTGAGATTGTTCGGATCGGTGTGGCCGCGGGCTGCAGCCCGCGTTGCGGATTTCTAAATACGCAGGTCGCAGAAGGCGAGAAAGAGCGCGCGCTCGTCGGAACAGCGATGCCCCTGTTTTCGTTCAGGCGAAGGCTGCTGAATTTGCAACACCACCGCAGTGGACGATGTGAGCCGGGCGATGACGGCGCCGCTGCGGCGCATCATCGATATTGCTGCAAAGCAAAATAGCGAGATGACGTAAAGGGCGAGATCGGAGCCATCCTCCGACCACCCGTCGGTTCGATCGAAGATCTCGCCAAGAGGCGACAGCGCCACAATCATGACGAACATCAGAACGATCCACTTCACGGGCACCGGCATGGCGCCAGCATACTCGTTGGGGGCTAAAACGGGCAAGCGGTGACAACTGCCGCCGCTCGGTAGATAGTTTTCGAGTCGGATTCTACATGGCCCGTATTCCGGCAAAACCGCGACTCTAAAGCCGCAAACTCGCTGAATTGGCGATCTTCCGTGTGATGTCACGCTCCTTTTCAAGGCGGTTTGCCCGGATCGCGAATTGCATCGGCGCCACAGGAGTGCGTGATGCAGGCGAATACATGCTGGAGTATGATGCTTCAGAAGGACGCAAGTTATGCAAATCGAGGCAGCGAAGAAGCTTTTTACCGTGGACGAATACTACCGGATGGCGGATGCCGGTATCCTCACCCCAGACGATCGGGTGGAACTCATCGATGGGGAAATCATTGAGATGTGCCCGATCGGCAACCGCCATCTCGGATGCGTGAATGCGGGGAACAGACTGTTCGGCCGGGCCTTTGAAGGAAGAGCCGTTATCAGCGTTCAGAACCCACTTCGCCTGAGCAATTATACGGAGCCTCAACCGGACGTCGTTGTGTTGAAGTACCGCGAAGACTGCTACCGTTTCAAGCGTCCGATGGCGGAGGATACCTTGCTTGTCGTTGAAGTCGCCGACACGACGCTATCGTACGACCGGAACGTCAAGCTGCCGCGTTACGCCAAATCGGGAGTGCCCGAAGTGTGGATCGAGAATCTCGAAGACGATCTGCTTCTCGTCTTTCGTGACCCCGCCGGCGGCGCCTACCAGACCTGCCTCATACTCCGCCCCGGCGATTCCCTTTCCGTAGCCGCATTCCCGGATGTGGTTTTCAAAGTTGAGGATTTTCTCGGCTGATCCGCATTAGAAACTAAGCTTGGCTCCGAGTTGCACCTATCTCGGCGGCGCCGAGCTGACGACCTGGCCGAAGGTCGAGTTACTGATGTTGCCGTCAACCGATGCAGGACCGTAGAACTGAGCATGATTGAACACATTGAAAGCTTCCAGCCGGAACTGAATCGATCGCGTTTCGTCCAGGCGAAGACGCTTGGCCAATGCCATATCGAAATTCTGGATGCCGGGTCCGTAGAAGAAACGCCTCGCCGACGAGCCAAGCTGCCCCAAACCCGGCAGGCTGAATAGCGATGTATTGAATGCGGGTTTTCCATCGCGCGGGTTACGGTGAATCTGCAGCGGGCCCGGGGTGAAGTCGGGAGTGTCTACCAGGTCATTGTTGACTCCGTTGCCAAATGTGCCAAGCAGAGATGTATCGGTGTTGTTATACATCGTGACTGGAAAGCCTGTGCTGAATCGTGTTGTGCCTGAAATGGTCCACCCCTCAGTCAAGCGATTTGGCTGGAACAACTGATCGAACGGCAGTGTGTAGCTGTAGCTCGCGACGAAGTTATGTTTTATGTCGAATGATGAAATCGTCCGGCTGAGCCGCGTGTCGAAGGGATTGATCTGCTCGCCGAGATTCGATCCTTGATCGATCGACTTGCCGAATGTGTAGCCGAGCAGGAAGTCCGATCGCTTGCCCGCGTGCCGAAGATTTGCTTCAAATGCGTTGTAATTCGAGTTGGCGATCGCCTTCTGTGCGGTTACGGTACCGTAATTCGGTCCCAGAGGTCCGCGGGTTCCGTGGATCACCTGGCCGGATTTTGTTGTAAACACACCATTCTCAGCGAATGGTCCACAGGTCGGGCTTCCCGGCGCCACCTGGCTCGGATCGCTCAGGCTCAAGCACAGAGCGGCGTTACCCGGGTTCGCTTCCTGCACGACCATGTTGTGATGGCCCTGATTCCCGGTGTAACTCAGAGTGAGCAATGTGCCGGCGGCGAGCTGCCTCTGAATCGACAGCATGTAACTTTCAGCGTACGGCACACGATTATCATGAAAGAAATAAGGAGCGGCATTCTCGGGAATGTAATTCGCGAAATTGACGTTGTACGGCTTCCTGGCAGAGGCGTCCAACGGCGGCGTCGGGAATGGGAATCGCTGACCGTTATCGGTGCCGTCCGCGGCTGTGATGAACGGCTTATCGAACAGCGGAGGCGCAGGACTCAGGTAGTTGTAACCGTAAGGAGGAACGCCGTACATGATGCCCGCCGACAATCCTTGAAAGGCCGTATAGAACATCCCAAAGCCGGCACGAATGCTGCTGTCGCCGGTGCCACCGAAAATCTTTTTCAGAATTCCATTATTGAACGCGGGCGAATACGCCAGGCCAATCCGCGGAGCGAAACTGTTGTACCGCGCCGGGGATAATGTGCGAGGGATTCCCGGGTCGCCGGGAAAGACCAACCCCCTGGGCGCTCCCGGATAAACGACAGACTGCTGATCTTGCACGACGGTTTGAATCTGGTTGTATTTTTCATGGAAAGGCTCGATGAAGTCCCAGCGCAATCCGTAATTCATTGTGAGATTGCTTCGCACGCGCCAACTGTCCTGGCCATAAAGGCCCGCATATTTGTTTCTAAGATAAAAACCTCCGCCTGTGGTCTGAATGAAATTGCTGGGAATGCCCAATAAGAAGTCCGCGAAGTCGGAGCCTGTCTCGGTTCCACTGATTGTGAACGTGCCGTTAAACGTGGCGTTTGGGTGCATGTTCACCTGGTCGTAACGGAACTGGCCGCCGACCCTTATCGTGTGTGCGCCACGGACTTTTGAAAGGTTGTCGCTCCAGTGATAGGTCGTGTTGTTCTGATCGACGCCGGTGACCGTCACGCCCATGACGAAACTGTTGAAGACGATGTTCTCCACACCTTCGAACTGCGGCGCCTGCACGACGATGCCGGGCGTTCCCGGCCCAGTCACGAATCCCTGAGAAGCAATACTCACTCCGGTTCCGCCATGCGGCCTCCCCACATCATTGGCGTTCCGCGTGATGCTGAAATGAAATTCGTTGACAGCGGTGCCTCCGAAAGCCTTCGTGTCGCTAAATGTGAACAGCTGCGCTCGGCCGGCCGTCAATGCGTCGAAGCCCGGTACGCTTGCGCCTCCTTGTTGGCCCGGATAAGGATCATCGTGTCTGTACTTATCGTAGAAGTAGTACGCAGACAGGAAACCCAAACGGCTGTTTGCATCGATCCGCGACGATCCCTTGTCGTCGCGGACTGTGTGCGGAAATGCGGATGTCGAGAAAAGACCGTCACCGGAGTTCGGCTCGGGAATGTATTGCAGCAATCGTTGAGCGGGCGCGGACCAAACTCTCGCCGGAATCACGGCATTGGGGAAAACGCATTGAGCAGAACTCGTGCAGCCCGCCGTGTAATAACGTTCGCCGGGTGAGACGGTGTAGCCAAGCTTCTGCGAAAGCAGATTCGCCCAATAGCTGCCGTTGACGCTGCCGGTCAGATCGCTGACGGCATCCGAAAAATCGCCCGCGCGCTGCTGGAAAGTCGGAACTGGGATCAGACCGGTGTCCACACCTTGCGTTGTACGCGTTCCCTGATAGTCGCCGAAGAAGAAGATTTTTTGTTTACGGATCGGCCCGCCGATCGTGCCGCCGAACTGGTTTTGCCGGAACGCGGCGCGCTCGGAGGCGAAGAAGTTCCGGGCATCCAGGGATGTGTTCCGCAAGAATTCGAATAGGTTTCCGTGAAATTGATCGCTACCCGATTTGGTAACGACATTAATAATGCCGCCGTTGTAATTACCGTACTCGGCATCGAAGTTGTTTGTCAGAACGCGAAATTCTGAAATGGAATCGAGATTTGGAACAACACCTGTTCCGCCATTCATGTGCTCCTGAACGTCACTGCCGTTCACCAGAAAGCCATTGGCAGATTCTCGCTGTCCACTGATCGAAACGTTTCCTGCACTGAGCTCCCCGGAAGGAGCGATCGTGCCGATGACTCCCGCCATGATTACGGAGTTTGGTTTCAACGAAGTGATCGGCGCGATGCCTGGCTGAATCGCCAGGAGGTCCGTATAGCTGCGGCCGTTCAGCGAGAGCGTGGTCATCTTGACATCGGACACCACTTCTCCGAGCTGCGTGGCGACAGTCTCTACGTGAACTTCCGAAAACTCCGCGGCTGTGGTCACGGAGACTTCCGATGTCAGGCCACCTACTTCTAACGTCGCGTTCACCTGGAGCGCGCTGTCTGCGTCGATGACCAGCCTGGTTTTCTTTTGAGGCGTGAATCCGGAGGCTTCAAGCGTCAGGTCATATCGTCCCACGGGTAAGCTCGGGAATGTATAGAGTCCCTGACCGTCGGTCATGACTTTGAATTGTGTTCCCAGAGCAATATTGGTTAGGGTGAGTCTGACTCCCGGAATCACACCACCACTCGAGTCTTTCACCGTTCCCGAAATACTCCCACCAACCGCTGCGGCAGCGATGAACCCGACGCATAACAGAACAACAATTGAGAGAACAAGATGAGATTGCCTTAAAACCATAACGACTTGCTGATTCCCCTCGCTACGAGTGTTGCCTTTAAAGGGGCCGGGAAAAAACTGAAGAGTTTCTGAAGTTTTTGTCAGAATCTGCAATCCAAAGCGGAAGTTGTGGGCGTAGAGCCCTATGACTATGAAAATGAAACTACGAACGGTGATCGTATTGTGGTGTTTGGGCGCGGCGTTACCCTTGCAGGCACAGGCCTTGCGGCCCATCTCCGGTGTGGTCGTGACGTCAAAAGACGAAGCCGTCTACGGCGTTACGGTGATTGCCAGTTCGAATATTGGGGAGCAGCGAACTGTTACCGACAATGACGGCCGATTCCAGCTCGACGTTCCGAGTCAGGAAGTGACGCTGAGGTTCGAAGGGCAGAACATCCGTCCCCAGGAACGGACGATCGGCTTGAATGAAGCCACCGTGCTGCGGGTAGAGATCGAATTTCTGATTCCCCCGATCCATCAGAGCATGGTCATTGTGGCATCGGCGCTGGAACCGAGTGTGGAGACCCATAGCGACGAAGTTTATAAAAAGACATTGTTTTCCCGTGACGACCAGTTGATCGAAACGCTCAACGCCGGAATCAACGCAGGCCAGCATGAAGGCGGAGGCAAGTCGCTCGAGATCCGGCGGTTCGGATTCAATCTCGACCACGGCGGAGTAAACGGCGGCCTCAAAGTCCTCGTGGATAACGTCCAGCAGAATCAGGGCACGCAAGGACATGGCCAGGGTTATCTGGGCGCGCTGAAGACGCTGACGCCGGAGCTGGTAAACGAAGTTCAAATCCTGAACGGACCCTTCAGCGCCGAATACGGGGACTTCTCGGGACTGGGTGTCGTGCACATCCGTCTAAAGGAGAGCCTTGCCGACAAGGGAACCGTGCGTTTTCAGGCGGGCCGCTTCGGGAGCTATCGAACATTCTTTGCGTACAGTCCGTCACTGAACAAGGCCGATGCGTTCATCGCACACGAGGGCTCGAGCACGGACGGCCCGTTCGAGAATCCGCTGCGCTACCGGCGTGACAACGTGACCGGGAACTATACGCGCCATCTCGATGACTCTCAGGCAATCGGCTTCAAGTTCAACTTCGGACGCAACGACTTTTTTTCTTCGGGCCAGATTCCGCTCGATCTTGTTGCCGATGGACGACTGTCTCGTTTTGGCTTCATCGATCCTTCAGACGGCGGACGAATCCGGATGGGCACAACCGGCGTTCTGTATCGTAAGACGCTCCAGTCCGGTGACAGCTTCAAGGCGGATGGCTTCGTGAGCCGTTCCCTCTTTGATCTGTACTCGAACTTCACCTTGTTCCTGAACGATCCAAAGCATGGCGACGGGATTCAACAACACGACTCGCGCCTTCAGGAGGGAGCTAACACTCAATATCTTCACCCGTACCGCATTCTCGGCAGCCAGGCGCTCCTCACAGCAGGCGCCAACTTTCACGAGAATCAAATCAATGTCGGCCTGTATCCAAGCGCACAGCGCGTGCCGTTCGGTGTGACGACGCAGGCATTCGCGCATGTGACGAACGGGGCGGGTTACGCGCAGCAAGGGATGGACTTCCTGCACGGCCGCCTCCACGTCGAGGGAGGTTTGCGGTGGGACTATTTCCGATTCAAGATCAATGAAGAGCTTGGCTCAGCGAAAGTGCAGCCGAAGTTCGCTGTCGCGTATCAGCCATCTTCGCTTGTCCCGATCACTGCGAGCTTCAACTACGGCCGCGGCATCAACACTCAGGATGCGCGCGGGATCATTCAACGTCCCGATTCACCCCGAATTGCGACGACGGACTTTTACCAGCTCCGCACGGCGTATCAAAGAGGACGGTTCTCGCTCGGTTCGGATCTGTTCCTGATCGACCGTTCGAACGAGCAGGTGTACATTCCCGATGACGGTACGTTTGAATTGAAGGGACCGAGCCGGTCTTACGGCTACGAGGCAAAAACCTCGATTCGCGTCACTCGATACGTCAATTTCAGCGCCGGCCTCACACGGGTAACCAACGCGTTCTATCGCGCCACTGCGCCGCGTGTATACATCGACAGCGCCCCGCACACCGTTGGCAATGCCGCTCTCACGCTTTCAGGCTGGCGTGGGTTCTACAGCTCCCTGCGATATCGACATATCGGCAATTACCGACTCGACAGCTTGGATCCGGCTATCCGAGCCTCGGGATTGGATGTCGTGGATTTCGCCCTGACGAAGCCGCTTCGCTCGTGGGTGGACATCAATCTCGATGTCGACAACCTCTCGAACAAGGCTTACTACGAGACCCAGAACCTTTTCGAATCGCGCGTGGCACCCGGTGCTCCGGCCCTGGAACGGATTCACGGCACGCCGGGTTATCCGATTGGAGTTACCGTCGGTGTGACGCTTCACCTCGGGGGGAAATAGCCGCGAATGACGCGAACGGGCGCTTAAGTTCTATTGATGCGCCCGTTCGCGTCATTCGCGTCATTCGCGGCTATTTCCCTTTGGTAACCCTACAGGCTGGGAGCGATTCTTTCAGCAGCCTCCTGCGATGTCATTACCGCGTGGACTTCAAAATCAGTGAGGTCGCTCCAGTTCGCCATCCACTGATCCAGCAACGTACGGTCATGCGTTTCCATTAGTTGATAGCAATGCTCGAACTTCTCATCCACCCAGCTCGAAATGTAGACGAGCCCCTCCGGTGCCATGCGGCCGAAGTCGCGAAACCGCCGATACACCGGGATGGCATTCTTATCCTTGAAATGTTCGACCACCATGTACAGTGTTTTCATAAAGGATCGGCCTGGTCGGTGATCAGGCGGAAACCTTCGTCCTTCCAGCCCTCCACTCCTCCAATCATCTTCCGGACCTTTCGACCCAATATTGCGAGCTGGAGAGCAGCACGGTCGGCGCCGTTGCAGTGTGGTCCGGCGCAGTAGACGACGAACAAGACTTCGGGCGGATACCCGACGAGGTTTCTCTCGTTGATCCGGCGGTATGGGAGGTTGATGGCTCCCGGCAGATGACCAGATGCAAACGACTCGGGGCTTCGGACATCCAGAAGCACAAATGGCGGATTGCCGCCGGTGATGGCTGCATTCACATCCCAGCAGTCCGTTTCGACCGCAAGAAGTCGTTGGAAGTGCGCTCGGGCCTCATTCGGATCCGCAGCAGGTATTTCAGTAACTGCCAAAGCCTTACCCGGTATGTTCGGCATGAATTCCCTCCATTTATAGACTGAATGGTGTGCATGGTGCCTCAAATTTCCAGATGAGTCGATAGGCGGAAATGCCAATATTCGATAGAATCCTGCCATGACACCGAGAGATCCCCGCCGTGTTGTGGCCCTGGCGTACGACCGGTTGTGCACGTTCGAGTTCGGGATCGTTGTTGAAGTCTTTGCTCTCCCGCGGCCGGAACTTTCGGTTGAATGGTACAAGTTTTCAGTCTGCTCTCTGGAGCCGGGCCCGATTCGGGCGATGGGCGGCCTCACGGTGCAAAGTCGTGCGGGTCTTCGTGCCTTGCGGCAAGCGGGCACAATCGTTATTCCTGGATGGAGGGATACGGACGAACCGCCACCTCCAAAGCTGAAGCGGGAACTCCGCCTGGCGTATGCTCGTGGAGCGCGTCTGGTGTCGATTTGTTCCGGCGTCTTTGTTCTGGCCGCAGCCGGCCTTCTCGACGGCAAACGCGTGACGACGCACTGGCGCTATGCGGATCGACTCACGGCGCGTTTTCCAAACATTCACGTGGAGCCGGATGTTCTGTACGTGGATGAAGGAAATATCCTGACATCGGCCGGGAGCGCGGCCGGAATCGACCTCTGTCTCCATATCGTGCGCCGCGACTACGGAGCCGATATCGCGAACGTGGTCGCACGCCGCCTGGTCGTGCCGCCTCATCGAGAGGGTGGCCAGGCACAGTTCGTGCTTCATCCAATCCGCACTGAATCCAGCGGGGGCCTTGCGCCGGTTCTGGAGTGGGCCCATAAACACCTGGACCAACCATTGACCGTGGATGAACTGGCGCAAAAGGCATTAATGTCCACCAGGACGTTTGCCAGACGGTTTCGGGAAGAGACCGGAACGACGCCTCACCAATGGCTTACCCATCAGCGCCTGTTGAATGCCCAACGGCTGCTCGAAACGACAACCGATTCCATCGATGAAATCGCGCATGCCGTCGGTTTCGGAACGGCCGCCACCCTTCGACAACATTTCGCTCGTATTCGCAGCACAACTCCTGCCGCTTATCGACGGAGCTTCTCGACAACTTCCTAACAATGCTTTAAATAGCAGTAAATGCACTATTTAAGTGCGTTAATGTGTTTTTACATCCAGAGCGTTGACATATGTCTATGCGTGACAAAGATTGAGGGACTAAGGATCCGGTGGAATTCGGATCCGGGCAGGGAGATTCGTGGGATTGGTTTGAAACCTGGAGTCGTCGTCTCGGCCAGCTAGTTCTTCAACCCAGGGCCAAAACTCATGAACCAAAATTGAGACCACGTAAAACTACAATCGTCATCACACTAGGACTGTTGTCGATCGCACTCTGGCATGCGCGGAGCACCTCTGCTACCAGCACGCCCCTGGGGGATCTTGCGACCTCCATGGCAGAGGGATCCTGGGCCGAGTTGCCGAATACCAGCAATATCACCGCCGTCCTGGCGAACACCGGTGGCAATTCGGGCATGATACTGGGCTTTTCGGATGACGCCGTCTGGGATCCGGTATCGCAGCAATTATTCTTTATCGGCGGAGATCATTACGCTTCAGGGTGTCCCCGTTTTGTGTCTTATACCGAGACCGAGAGCACGAAC
>Ga0137418_10000920_pt1 | contig 21968 bp, 19 predicted proteins | sample CZODoug3_1_2_16f_FD_122242 | JGI IMG/M metagenome (GOLD analysis project Ga0137418, IMG submission 122242) | Vadose zone soil fungal communities from Angelo Coast Range Reserve, California, USA - CZODoug3_1_2_16fungal (Hybrid Assembly) | ecosystem: Environmental > Terrestrial > Soil > Vadose...
AAAAACCGGGCGAGGGGAATACGTGTTCTGGAACAATAACGGAAAAGCAGAGACAACGGTCTGGAGACGCACCAAGAAAAGGGCGGACATGTTGTCCGCCCCCTTGAATCATCTCCTTCGTTTGGGTGTCCTAGTCCCGGGTGCCGTCCATGAAAGCCCGCAGCTTGCGAGAGCGTGAAGGATGGCGCAGCTTCCGCAGCGCCTTGGCTTCAATTTGGCGGATACGTTCGCGAGTAACCGCGAACGATTGGCCGACTTCCTCGAGAGTGTGCTCGGAGCCGTCTTCGAGGCCGAAACGCATCTTGATGACGCGCTCTTCGCGTGGCGTCAAGGTGCGCAGGACGTGCGAGGTCTGATCTTTCAAGTTCACGTTGATGACGGCTTCTGCGGGCGACACAATGGCGCGGTCCTCGATGAAGTCGCCGAGATGCGAATCTTCCTCTTCGCCGATGGGCGTTTCGAGGGAGATGGGCTCCTGCGCGATCTTGAGCACCTTGCGGACCTTGGCCACCGGAATATCCATGCGCTTGGCAATTTCCTCGGACGTAGGTTCGCGGCCCAGCTCCTGCACCAACTGACGCGAGGTGCGAATGAGCTTGTTGATGGTCTCGATCATGTGCACCGGAATACGGATGGTGCGGGCCTGATCGGCGATGGCGCGCGTGATGGCCTGACGAATCCACCATGTGGCATACGTAGAGAACTTGTAGCCGCGCCGGTATTCGAACTTGTCGACGGCCTTCATGAGGCCAATGTTGCCCTCCTGAATCAGGTCGAGGAATTGCAGGCCCCGATTGGTATACTTTTTCGCGATAGAAACGACTAGGCGGAGATTGGCTTCGATGAGCTCGCGCTTGGCGTGCTCGGCGTCCATATCACCTTGGATAATCTCGCGCTGCGTACGCTTGAGTTCAGGGAAGGAGACTGTGGTCTCGGTCTCATGTTTTTCCAGTTCGGCGTGCAGGTGACGCGCCTGACGTTTGTATTCTTTCTTTTGCTCCTCGTTGCGAGTGGCGTCGGCCTTCTTGTCGTAATTCTGGGCCTGACGGTCGAGCGCGCGCATGGACTCGACGGTCTTGCCAACGCGCTCGATGAGCCGTTTGCGCTCAACATTGGTGAAACCCAACTTACGCACAGCCTTGGAAGTAGCGACAATTGCGCGCGCCAACTGGCGGCGGTACTTGCGATGATCTCGCGGCTTCTTCTTCTGGGAAATGGTCTTGAACTTTTCTTCGAGAACCTGCGCTTTTTTGTAAAGCTTCCCCACGTCGTCAATCTTGCCCGTAAATGACTTCAGACGGTTGTTGAGAATCTCTTCGGTAAGTTCTTCCTCGTCGAAGGTCACAACTTCCTTGATCGAGCGCACACCCTTCTTGAGGTCTTCTCCCATGGCGAGCAATTCGCGGATGACGATGGGCGAACGGGAAAGGGCCTTTAGGACGCGGTTCTGGCCGCGCTCAATGCGCTTGGCGATTTCGACTTCGCCTTCGCGGGTGAGTAGAGGAACCGTACCCATTTCGCGCAAATACATGCGCACGGGGTCGTTTGTCTTCTCCATCGCGCCAGGCGTGAGGTCGAGCTCAACATCGTCCCCAGCTTCTTCGTCGTCAAATTTGCGTTCTTTCGCCGGGCCCTCGAGGATATCGATGCCCTGCGTTCCAATTGTGGTAAGGAGGTCGTCGAGATCGTCGGGCGATTGCACGTCCTGGGGAATCAGGTCGTTGACTTCACTGTAGGTGAGGTAACCCTTTTCTTTCCCCACATCAATCAACTTCTTGATGTCATCAAATTTATCTTCTAATGCCAAAGGCACTTCCTTTTTGTCTTCGATCCTAATCAGGAACTTCGCCAGACTGCGCTGGGCGGCTGACCGGGATGAAGACGGACCAATTCCGGATTGTTTGGTGGGAACTTCAGGCGGCGGAGTCCGCCGTAGCCAAAACCCTACAAGTTTAGCACGCTGGATGCGTTGCTGCCTACTGGAATGCTCGAGTCCCCCGCGCCTGACTCACCGTATGTCCACTGCCGCTAACAACTTAGATGCCGTCCAGGACGGAAACGGCTCAGGCCGCGCCGGTGCTGGGAAGGGGGTTCAGGCCTCGCTTGAGGCGGATCTTCTCGGCGCCTAGTTCGGCCACTCTGGCGGAGTCGCCAAGGCGGCTGGCCTCCACCATTTCGCGCTGAACTTCCTCGAGACGGCGGCGGACCCAGGTACGGCGCAGGGCTTTGACGGCACCCTCCAGCAGCTCCGGAGTCAGGTCTTCCTGCTCATTCATTAGGACTGACGCCAGCAGCTTCCGATCGCTTTCGCTGAGAGGGAGATTCATGGGGTGGCCGCTCTCCGGGCCAGCGTCGAGCAAAGCTTGAAGCAAGGATTCGGCAGCTAAGCCTTCGTGAAGATGCTCCTTGCGGAGAGCGAACTGAGCCTGCCGGGCGGGATCGAATGGCTCGTCAGAACCTTCTCTGGAGGAGGTTTGGAAGGTCCCGGAAGGCATCTCCGTTGCGGCGGCCAGGGCTCGGATCAAGAGGTGCTCTGCGGGCGTAATTTGGGCCTCTGGAGGGGCTTTGACGGCGGCGGCGGTGCGGGCTCCAGCGGCGTGGCGGAGTTCCTGCCGCAGGACACCGGAGTCGATACCCACGCGGTGAGCAATCTCCTGCGCCAACCCGTCGCGGACAATGCGGCTTGGCACCCGCTGGATGTGCGGAAGCAGGTAGTTCAGGGCCTTAACCTTGCCGTCGGCGCTACGTACGGGGAACTGGGATCGGGCGCGTTCGATCAGGTAGTCGAAGTATTTCTGCGAGCCGCGCAGGGCTTCCTCATAGGCGGGTTTCCCCTTGCGGCGCAAGAAGAGGTCCGGGTCGAATCCGGCATCGAGGGTCAGGACCTTGATCTGGAAGTCCTCCTCGACCAGAAGCCCGAGGGTGCGTTCGGTGGCGGCGGCGCCGGCCGTGTCGGGATCGAAATTGACCACGACGTTCTTGGTAAAGCGCCCTAGCAGCTTAGCCTGAAGCTCTGTGAAGGCGGTACCGGAGCTGGCGATCACGTTGTTCAGTCCGGCGGCGTAGACGGAAATGCAGTCCATTTGGCCCTCCACCAGGATGGCGTAGCCGAGCTTGCGGATGGCGTCCTTGGCCAAGTTGAGGTTGAACAGAACTCGCGACTTGGAATAGATCGCAGTTTCGGGCGAGTTGAGGTACTTGGGGCCGGCTTTTTCGTCAGTCGCCAGCGTCCGCCCGGTGAAGGCGATGACCTTGCCGTTTTCGCTCATGATCGGAAACTGGATGCGGTTGCGGAACTTGGCGTACATGTTGGCCAAGGAGGGCTTGGCCGCATCGGCTTCTTGTTCTTCCTGTTTCTGTTCTAGCTTCCACGAAAACAGGCCACTTTCCCGCAATGCATCTTCGTTGAACTTGTTCTTAAGAAAGTCTTTGAGAACGAATCCGGAGTCGGGCGCGAAGCCGATTCGAAAGCGGTCAACCATCGTGCTGTCGAGGCCGCGGCCGGAGAGGTATTCCCGGGCTTTGGCGCCTTCGGGACGGCGCAACTGTTCTCGGAAGAACTCACAGGCAGCCTCGTGGATATCGAGGAGAACGCCTCTCTGCCGCGCTTCCTGTGCCTCGGAGGGAGAGTTGTAAGTGGCCGCTGGTTGCGCGATGCCGAGCTTCTGCGCTAACGCACGGACGGCCTCGGGAAATGTAATGTTTTCGATCTTCTGGATGAAGTTGAAAACATCTCCCGTTGCGTGGCAGCCGAAGCAGTAATAGAACTGCTGTGTCGCATGGACGGAGAGCGAAGGCGACTTTTCGTTATGAAAGGGGCATAAGCCGGTATAGCGTTGCGCCCCTGCCTTGCGCAGTTGGACGTAGTCGCCCACGATGCGGACAATGTCCGCCTGCTGCTTCACGGTATATGCGAAATCGCCAGGATTGGCCATGACTCGAAACCTTACTTACTCATTGTCAGACATGTTGGCGACAACGTGAAGACGAAGCGCAGAGATTGCTGTGCACAAGCTGTGGAAGAACCGGGAGGAGTCAGCTTTTCAGCTCTACTACTGTAGCCCCGCCACCACCCTCGTTGAGCGGAGGCTCGGAAACCGTCGCCACCTGTGGATGCTTTTGGAGATATTGGCGGAGTGCCTTCCGCAGAATCCCCATTCCGCTGCCGTGGACGACTCTCACGCGATCCCGGCCCGCCAGAAAAGCGCGATCGATGAACTTCTCCACCTCACGTGTCGCGTCATCGACATTTTGGCCGATCACGTTAATCTCCGAAGGCGCAGCAGAGTCTGCCTTTTCCAGCGTCACCGAGATTCCTCGTGACCGTGCCGCCTGCACCGGGTTATCTCCACCGCGAGTCAGCACTTCGGCAATATCGTCACGTGCGATCCTCATCTTCATCGCGCCGATTTCGACCTCGAATTGCTGATCGTCGATCTTGCGCTTGACCAGTGCGGGGCGGCCCATAGACTTGAGTTTGACTGTGTCCCCCTCGGAAACGCGCTTTACCACCTGCGGTTGCGCATTTGGATCGTCACGATCTGCGCCGCTCGTGTGGGCTACAACTGTTGAATCAAATTGCTCGCGGAATTCCCGCCGCAGTTTGGCTACCCGGCGCTCCGCATCTTTCGAAAGTTTCTGGGCAGCAGCTTTGTCTTGAATGGCGTTGACAGCCTCGCGGGCGTGATATTCGAAGTCGCGCAATACAGACTCGAGCTTCTTCTCCAGCTCACGAATCTTGTCACGCTGCTCGCGCAAGCCCTCCAGTTCCAGACGCGACCTCTCCTTCGCAAGTTCCGCCTCTTTCGCGCGCAGAGTAAGGCGCTCTTGTTCGGCTTGGCGCAATTCCGCGTGCAGCCTATCCAGAAAATTTGCGATGTCCAGCGCCTGTGCCCCGAGGCGAGCCCGCGCGGCGGCAACAATCTCCGGGTTCAGTCCCAGCCTCTGCGCGATGTTGATGCCCGCGGACGCGCCCGGCACGCCCATGCGCAACTCATAGGTCGGCTGCAACGTGGTTTCATCGAAGCCAGCCGCCGCATTCAGTACGCCCGGAGTATTGGCAGCGTAAACCTTCAACGAGGTGTGATGCGTGGAAATAATCGTCATCGCACCTACGCGCGAGAAGTGAGCGGCGATCGCGACCGCCAGGGCCGCGCCTTCCTCGGGATCGGTGGCCGAGCCCAGCTCGTCGAGGAGAACCAGTGAATTCGCCGTCGCCGTGCGTGAAATGAAATCAATATTGGTTACGTGCGCCGAGAACGTCGACAGGTTCTGCTCGATCGATTGGTAGTCGCCAATATCCGCCAGCACAGCGTCAAAAAGCGGAAACTCCGCGCGGGATGCGGGAACGGGAATCCCGGCCAAGGCCATTAAGGCCAACAGTCCTGTCGTCTTGAGTGTTACTGTTTTTCCACCAGTGTTTGGGCCGGTAATGATGATCTGCCGCCGCTCGCCTTCCATCTCCAAAGTGGTCGGAATAACGCGGCCGCCTTTGAGCTTGAGGCGGCGCTCCAGCAGTGGATGCCGCGCCCCGTGCAGCACCAGTGCTCCCCCCGAACTCGACAAAACAGCGGGAACACAATCGTAATCCGCCGCAAATCGCGCCTTGGCAAACTGCACTTCCAACTCGGCCAGCACATCAATCGCAGCAAGGATGTGAGGGGCGTTCTCGCCAATCCGCCTCGTCATCTCGACGAGAATGCGGTGAATTTCCGCTAGCTCTTCGTCCAGCAGCCGGACCAATTCGTTATTTTGCTCGATCGTTTCCAGCGGCTCGACAAACACGGTCTGTCCGCTGGAGCTGGCGCCATGGACTACGCCCTGGACGCGTCGCTTCTGTTCCACTTTCACGGGAATCACGAAGCGCTCACCGCGAATCGTAATCAGCTCGTCTTGCGCCGCGCCACCTTCGGCCAGCCGCCGCAAATAGCCGCGCAAGGATTCCTGAATCGTGCGGCGTTGCTTCTCGATCTCGCGGCGGATGCCCGCCAACTGCGGCGAAGCGCGGTCCTCCAAAGTTCCGTCCGGCAGAATCTTGTTGCGGAAGCCGCGCAGAAATTCCGTGAAGTCCACGATGCGTGTGGAAATTTCGCCCGCCACGCGGAAGGGAACCTTCATCGCCGATGGCGGACGCAGCGAAATTTCCCGCCACTCCGCTGCCCGATCCACTACCAGAATTACATCGCGAATCTCTTCCGTTTCCAGGGCTGCGCCGGAAATCCTGGACTTTTGCGTATGCTCGGAAACATCCAGCAATCCGGAGAACTCAAACCGCCCACCCGTCCGCCTGAACTCACGAATCTCGGAGGCCAGCTCTTGCTGTTCCTCAATCCAGTCGCGGTCCGTGCTGGGCGCAAGACCCGCAATGCGCGCTTTTCCCAGCGGCGACGAGGCATATGCCAGCAACAGTTCGCGGAACTGCTCGAACTCAAGAAGATGCGCGCTACTATCCTGCAAAGCGGCGGGGGGCATGCAAACTCATGGTATCAGCGAGGCGAAGCAGCGAAGATTCGTAGAGGTATGGTGGGGCGGTAGAAACTAACTTATCACGTGGGCCGCGGCAGCCTGCACGCGTTCCGCCGCAATCGGCAAACGCACAGTAAATACCGCGCCACCCTCCTCGCGGTTGCCGCACGAAATCTCACCACCATGTTCCTGAATTATGCCGTAGCAGGCGCTCAGACCCAGCCCAGCGCCGCTGCCGATGGGTTTGGTCGTATAGAACGGATCAAATACTCGTTCTGGCTCGCGAATCCCAGCGCCGCTATCGATGAAGTCCACGACGAGTTCACTCGCGTCCCGCCTCAGTCGCAGGTAGAGCGAACCGCCTTTCCTCTCGTCGAGAGATTCAATCGCGTTCTCGGCGATGTGGGTGAAGACTTGGAAGAGGCGATTCGCGTTACCCCAAATTCGTGGCAGACTTGGCTCCAGGTCAGTCTCAATACGAATATTCTTTCCTTCAGCGATCATGGCCTGGATCTGAACAGAGCGTTGTACCAGCGAGGCCACGTCCACCAGCGTCCGATCCGAAGATGCCGTCCGCGAGAAATTCTGCAGGTCGGCGACCAGACCGCTGGTCCGCCGTGCCTGTTGGGCAATCTTGCTGACGCTAACTTGCGCACTTGCGCTGAGTGACGGGTCAGTGGAAAGGATTTCCGAAAACCCCAAAATCGCCGTCAGAGGATTGTTGATCTCGTGTGCTGCCCCGGCCACCAACTGTCCGAGTGAAGCCAGCTTTTCCTTCTGCACCAGCTTGTCCTGCAAGCGTTTCATTTGAAGTACGTTCCGCTGCTCCACTTCCACCATCTTCATCAGCGCCCGGTTCAAAAGGTGTTGCTTGATGAAAACGCATACGCCGAGGATGATCATGAACACCATGGTCAATCCGAGCCGAAACCGCCGCAGCTCCGGCGGACTCGTGTCCCACAGCAGGGCCCATCCGCCAAACAACGGCAATGAGAGTGCCGCCAGCATGGCAACGCGTGGAGAGAACTCGATCCACGATTGGGTCCGCTCGTCCAGAGATTGCTTGCCCAGCTCCACAGCCCCACCGCGCACGCCGATCCATGCGAACCAGCACAGTGTCACCATGTAGGGAATGTCGTAGGGGCTTCCCGTGTAGTACTTCCCATCGCCGATGGCCAGATTCAGCCATAATGAGCTCACTGTATACAGCGACGCTGCGCAAAATAGATGCAGATACAGCTTCCGCCAGTTCGCCCGAGTAGCCGAAATGGCGAGGCCCAGCACCACCACCAACAGTACGTTTTCTACCAGATACAGTGCGTTGAAGCGGTCGTTGTAGCGGTCGGCGTTATACAACACAAATTCGTCCGGGACCACGACAAAGGCATAGGCATACAGCCACCATACTGTGAGGATCACCGTATTGAAGGTGCTGAAGTAGAGCTTGCGACTTTCCGCCGGAACCTGGGGCAGCAGCCCGACCGCGGCAATTAGCGGAACCAGATGCAAAAACAAGACTGGGTCGACAAATGCCGCATCTGGAGGTTTCCGCAGCAGTACGGCCTCGTACCAGGCCCATCCACCTTGATTGACCGCCCACAATCCACACCCAAGAGCTAAGAGCCACCAGAAAGCTCGCACAACCCCATCCGCGCGCCTCCCGTTCCGAATCATGGTCAGGCACGCGATCAGGCAAATCAGCAGCGGGAGCACATCCCCAGCCACGGTTGTCGCATATCCCTGGTGCAGCACGACCGTCGATGCCGCGTGCAGTGCGACAAAGCCGAGCAGGAACCAGAAGGCTCGATTGGGCTTGAAGAGCATCTCTAGCTCCAGATTTTAGAGGAACAGGGCTGAGTTCGCGGAAGACTCGGAGGGACCGTGGTTACTAAAGTGAGCGCCAAACTGTGGTCGAGAGAGCTGTAGAATCCTGAAATGGGCTTCCCCAACACCCGCCTGCGCCGCCTGCGCCAGACTGATGCTCTGCGGTCCTTGGTCCGCGAGACCCGGCTCACGCCGGAGTCTTTCGTTTACCCACTGTTCGTTTGTCCGGGAGAGGGCATTCGCAAGCCCATTGGCTCCATGCCCGGCGTGTTCAACCTGTCGGTAGATGAGGTGGTCAAGGAAGCGCGTGAGGCCTATGCCCTCGGTGTCAAGGCGCTCATTCTCTTTGGCTTGCCTGAGACGAAAGATGAAGTTGCCACGGGTGCCTGGGCCGACGACGGAATCGTGCAGCGCGCCACTCGCGCTCTCAAGCGCGAGGTTCCCGGCATGCTGTTGATGGGCGATGTTTGCCTCTGTGAATACATGTCGCATGGCCACTGCGGCATCGTGCAGCAAACGCCAGGCACCAACAACTACGAAATCCTCAACGACCCCAGCCTCGAAGTCCTCGCCCGTACGGCTGTTTCCCAAGCCCGGGCCGGAATCGACATTATTGCCCCCTCCGATATGATGGACGGCCGCGTCGCAGCGATACGGAAGGCCCTTGACGCCGCCGGATTCCCCAATACTCCGATTCTCGCGTACGCCGCCAAGTTCGCCTCCGGCTTCTATGGCCCCTTCCGGGAAGCCGCCGATTCTGCTCCGCAATTCGGCGATCGCCGTTCTTATCAGATGGATCCGGCTAACTTCCGCGAAGCCATGCGCGAGATCGCTCTCGACGTGGAAGAAGGCGCCGACATGATCATGGTCAAGCCCGCGATGCCCTATCTCGATGTGATTGCCGCCGCCCGCGACCGATTCGATCTTCCGCTCGCCGCCTACCAAGTCTCCGGCGAGTTCGCGATGATCGAAGCCGCCGCCCGGAACGGCTGGATCGAGCGGGAACGCGTAATCCTGGAGTCGCTAACCTCCATCCGCCGAGCCGGAGCCAGCATCATCCTGACGTACTACGCCAAGGAAGCGGCGAAGCTGCTGGGATAGGCCAAATGCCTACCGTGCAAGACTTGATCGTTACGGCTATACAACAACAGCTAATAGTCACTGCTAACTATCAGGACAAGCGACGGATCATGTGCCGACATGTAATCGGACATAAGCATGGAAGGCTCAACGTTCTGTTCTTTCAGTTCGCGGGAGAAAGCAAGAGAGACCTGCCATCCCGAGGCCAATAGCGTTGTATTCATTTAGACGAACTGTCCAACGTGAGTATTTCGAGCGGTCAGTGGCACACGGGGCCAGATTATGCGCGTCCTCAAACCTGTGTAGATCAGATCATCGCAAAGGTTCTCTGCTAGGAGTAGTGGGCTACTTTGCTTTTTTGGCCCATGAAAGTAGAATAAACGCCCCAGAGTACGATAAGAGCACGATTGCTCCAGATATGCTAAGCGAAATGATTGAGACGGGCGGAACCTTGCGAGTGAAAATGCATTGAAATATGGCCGCCGAATCCTGAAGGGACAAAAGTAAAACCCCTATTCCGCTCGCGACTTCCCAAATACGATTCATTTACGCTGCTCTTTCCGCCCTCCGCTGCTCATAAGACTCCCATAGGGCAACCAAGTCCGCTACATCCCAGAGTCGATCCGTCACCCCGGCCGCCATTGCCGGGGGCGTGCGAAGTGTACGATGAATCTTGATGAAGTTGTAGGCGAAATAGTTCAGCGCCGTTGCCGCTGCATGGTTCTCCAACTGGCGGGAGAATCCGTTGCTGAGGCGTGTGTAGCGGCGCATCGTAGTGCGCACGGTCCAGTTCTGACGCTCAACGTAGGACGTGCTGACAAAGTAGCCCACAACCCTGCTAGGCTCTCGCTTCGCGTGACGCTAGCCCGTGATCTAGAATCTTAAGTTCACCATTTTCATCTCTCTAAGGGTACCTAGAGAAACGGGGAGCACCAATTTGCCATCTTCCATCTATGACGTCATCATCATCGGCAGCGGCCCGGGCGGCTATACTGCAGCGATTCGAGCCGGCCAGTTCGGCCTCAAGACTGCCCTCATCGAAAAGGACAACGTCCTCGGCGGCACCTGCCTCCACGTCGGATGCATTCCCACCAAATCCATGCTCTTCAATGCCGAGGTTTGGGATCACTTGAAAGAAGCGAAAGAATATGGCATCGAACTGACCGGCGAACCCAAACTGAACTGGGGCTCGGTCTTGACGCGCAAGTCGAAGATCGTGACCAAGCACACCAAAGGCCTCGACTTTCTCATGCGCAAAAACAAAGTCGAGGTTATTTCCGGCTGGGGCAAGCTCACCGGGCCTGCCAAGGACGGCATCCACTCCGTTTCCGTCTCCACTAAGCCCGACGGCGGCGACGCCAAGATTCTGCAGGGGAAGAACGTCATCGTCGCCACTGGATCAGGTGCGCGCATGATTCCCGGCCTCGAAGCCGGCGGCAACATTCTCACCAATATTGAGATTCTCAGCCTTCCTGCTGTTCCGAAATCGCTGATCGTCGTCGGTGCCGGCGCGGTCGGCGTTGAGTTCGCGTCTATCTTCCGTTCGTTCGGCACCGAGGTTACGGTGCTCGAAATGCTGCCGCGCCTTGTGCCCGTCGAAGACGAAGAAGTTTCCAAGGAATTAGCGCGCATCTATCGCAAGCGCGGCATCACTTGCTATACCGGAGCCAAGATGGACAAGGTGGATCAGACGAAAGACGGGGTTTCTGTCACATTCACTGTCGATGGCAAGCAGCAAAAGCTTGATGCCGAGAAAATTCTCATCGCCGTCGGCCGCAAACCGCTTACGGAAGGCATTGGTCTGGAAAAGACGAAAATTAAGCCCGACCGCGGCTTCATCAAGGTCAACCAGTGGCTGCAGACCGACGAGCCCGGTGTTTACGCCATCGGCGACATTGTCCTCGGCACACCGCAACTCGCTCATGTGGCGATGATGGAAGGCATCGTCGCTGTCGGAAAAATTGCCGGCAAAACCGTGAGGCCGATCAACCCGGATCGCATTCCCAACGCCACCTATTGCCATCCGGAAATCGGCAGCGTCGGTTTGACCGAAGCGAAGGCGCGCGAGGCCGGATACGAACTGAAGGTCGGCAAGTTCCCCTTCACAGCCAACTCACGTGCGTCCATCGTCGGCCAGCACGATGGGTTCGTGAAGATTGTCGCTGACGCGAAGCACGGCGAGATCTTGGGAGTGCATATCATCGGCCCCCAAGCCACGGAACTCGTCGCCGAAGCCGTCACTGCTATGGAACTCGAAGCCACCGTGGAGGAGTTGATGTTCACGATCCACGCTCACCCGACGCTGGCCGAAGCGATGCTCGACGCCAGCAATAGCGTCTACGGGCTGTCGATCAACGTGTAGTGCTACGTGTAGCGCGAAGAGAGATCGTCATGCGGGTGCCCTGTCGCTATCGCGTTAGGGACACTGCGGGGAAGTCTGAGGCTTATGATCTCCGTCCTTCAACTCGGCACCCAGGACTACGGTACTGTCCTAGCGTTGCAACGGAAACTCGTCGATCTGCGCAAAGCTAACCAGATCGGAGATGTTCTTCTCTTGCTGGAACATCGCCTAGTCATCACCCTTGGTCGCAACGCCCAAAGATCTAACATCCTGGCCTCCCCCGAACTCCTCGTGCAGCACGGCGTCGAAGTCGTCGAATGCGACCGCGGCGGTGACGTGACCTTCCACGGCCCAGGTCAACTGGTCGGCTACCCCATTTTTGACCTGCGCGCCTTCACCACTCCAGACGGTCAGCGCAAAACCCTCGGAGCCATCGAGTTCGTTCGCAAAATGGAAGAAGCACTGATCCGCACCTGCGCCGACTTCCGTATTCCTGCCACGCGCATTCCCAAACTTACGGGTGTTTGGACTTCTCCAGCAACCGCCGACATTGAGCCCGCCAAGATTGCCGCCATCGGTATCCACATCTCCCGCGCCGTAACTTCTCATGGCTTTGCGCTCAACGTAAACACCGACCTCAGCTTCTTCGATCTGATCGTTCCCTGCGGCCTGAACGCCAAGCCCGTCACCTCGATCCAGCGAGAAATTGGCTCTCCCGTCAGCCTTGACCAAGTCGCCGAATCCATCTCACGCAACCTCGGCCACGTCTTTAGCCGTCAAATGCTCTGGCTAGAATCACTCGATGCACTGCTCGGAAACACACTCGGCGTCCCGGTCCGGCCTCCGGCCAATCTCCGGAAGCTCCGTGGGGAAGACGAAACATTCTGGGCCTGAGCCAACCCAGACTCGCGCGACATCATTCTGCTAGACTCCTAGGCGTTGTTACCTACCCGTAAGGTGCTTTCATGAAAAGATTTCTATTTGGTGCGGTCACGGCGGTTCTCTTGCTGGTTCTCAGCGGCCTAGCGGTCGCGCTGCTCGGCCTCGTCAATACCGATGCCGACCGTTCCCCCGGGCGCACGGAGACTTGGATTGCCAACCAAGCCATGGATGCCTCCATGCAGCGGCATGCCCCACATGACAGCAACCCAGTCCCGGCCACAGATGCGAACCTGATCGACGGTATGAAGCTTTACGTGATGGACTGCGCAGGCTGCCACGGAGGCCTCGACCGCAAGCCCAGCCAGTTTGGCGCGAATTTTTATCCGCCCGTTCCGCAACTCATTCTCGATCCACCCGATGATCCCGAATGGCACATCGCCCATGCCATTCGCCACGGCGTTCGCAATACCGGCATGCCTGCATGGAAGGGCCAGATCACGGATGAAGAAATCTGGAAGGTGACCGCCTTCCTTAGCCGAATTGAAAAACTTCCTCCTATTGTGCAAGATCAGTGGAAGAAATCGGTCGGCCCGACAACTCCCTAGGCGGCAGCCCCTCGCGACTGCGACAGCACTTGCCGAAGCTGACGTCGCTGCTCCTGCCTCGTTATAATGGGGGGTTGCCGCAGTCGCCCACTTCAACGGCTCGGCGGAAGGACGTACATGCCAACCGATATCGTCATGCCCCAAATGGGCGAATCCATTTTTGAAGGCACTATCACCAAGTGGCTGAAGAAGCCGGGCGACAAAGTTCAGCGCGACGAACCTCTTTTTGAAATCTCGACCGACAAAGTTGATGCTGAAATCCCTGCGCCCGCGAGCGGTGTTTTGGGCGAGATCAAGGCCGCTGAAGGTTCTACAGTTCAGGTAAATAGCGTGGTCGGCGTCATCACGGACGGTGACGGTGCAGCAGCAAAACCCGCGCCCGCAGCAACTGCTCCGGCCAAGCCCGCCGCCCCTGCACCAGCGAAGCAAGAAACCGTCCCCCCCCCTGCAGCTCCCGTCAACGGAACCGCCAGCGAGGACGCCGATGATGTGCGGTCTTCACCGCTCGTCCGCAAGCTTGCCAAGGAACACAGCGTTGACCTGGCGCAAGTGCAGGGTACGGGCCTCGGCGGGCGCGTGACCAAGCAGGACATTTTAGCCTTCGTGGAAAAAGGCGCTGAAGCGGCACCTGTCGCGACCCCAGCGGCCCCCGCCGCTGCGCGGCCTGCACCGGCTCCAGCACCAGCCCCTGCGCCGATACCGGGCGAACTCGTGCCGCTCACCAAGATGCGCAGCATTATTGCGCAGCGCATGATCGAGTCCCGCCGCACCAGCGCGCACGTGCACTGCATGTTTGAAGTGGATCTAACTCGGATCGCCAATCTGCGCAATAAACAGAAGTCCGGCTTCGAACAGCGCAACGGCGCGCGACTCACCTTCATGCCCTTCTTCGTTCGTGGCGCCATCATCGCGTTACAACAATTTCCAATCGTAAACGCATCGCTGGAAGGTGACAGCATTCGTTACCACCGCAACATCAATGTCGGTATCGCTGTCGCTCTCGATTGGGGCCTGATCGTTCCCGTGCTTAAGAACGCCGACGAGAAGAATTTTCTAGGCTTGCAACGCGGCATCACTGACCTGGGCGAACGGGCTCGTAGCAAGAAGCTCTTACCCGCTGACGTGGATGGATCGACCTTTACCATTACAAATCCTGGCCAGTTCGGCGCTGTGTTTGGTCTCCCGATCATCAATCAACCGAACTCAGCGATCCTGGGCATCGGGGGCATCTCCAAGCAGCCTCTCGTGCTCACGGACGAGAACGGCAGTGACTCTATCGCCATTCGCTCGGTCGTTCATCTGACCCTCGGCTATGACCACCGTCTCATCGACGGGGCGATTGCCGACCAGTTCATGGCCTATCTGAAGAAGGTTCTGGAAAACTGGAGCGAAGACATCGGTTAGTTTTGTTCGCGTGGGGGCGGCCGCCCTCGGCCGCCCCTTGCGAAGCAAGCAGCTGCGCCCTACTCGCCGTAGCTATTCAAGATGTCCGCTAACGCCGCTGTGAGTTGGGCTGTCGCGCTCTGGAAGAGCGCCTCATCCTTCGGCTTCTTGCCGGATAGCAAGTCCGTCTGTTGGATCAATTGCGCTACGAACGGCTGCGCCGCCCGCAGTTTATCGCTGCCGGTCTTCGCATTCGCTCCGAAAGCCGCTGTGAAAGTCTGTTCCACGGTGACAATCAAATCGAACAATTTTCCCAGCTTGTCTTCGATCGTCGTGGCGGCGCCGCCCTGCGGCAAGGCGCCCTCAACGATTGGGGCAATACCCGTCCAAATACCAATCACTTTGAGCACAATGGTCCCCAGCTTCTTTAAGAAACTCATAACTTCCTCCTAATTGTTTTGGTTTGTTTGCAGCTTTGGTGAAAAGAAGATCAGTCGTCAGTAGGGGTAATCGATGTGAAGTAGTGCCGAGTGCTGAGAGTAGTTTGGCGGTGACGAAGCGTCGAGCAACCGCAAGAAGTAATCTTGCCGCTTGGCTAGCCGCGGCACCGTAAATCCCTGGGTCGTGAACCTTCCAACTAGGTTACGGTCATTGTCCGGTCCCCAGCCCGAGTCCGTGCGTCGCACCTCAACGGAGTAGCCCGCTGGCACGCCCTGACCGATGTCGATTGTCGTAGTCGTTGAAGAAACCTGCGTGATCTGCGCCGCCACCAGATCGGAGGGCAAGGTTATAACCACGTCCTGCGCTACACCTGCAACTGCCGGAATTGACCGAGTACTGCTGGCCTCAAACTGAAACGAAGTCGGTTCGGCGGCATCGTTCGCAAATACGATCTTGTATTTCGCCCGGTCGCTGGAAAGATCGGCAAGCTCCACCAGCACCTCACGCACAACCGCCGCAAACTGTGCCCCTTGCGACGGCACATTAACTTGCAAAGCATCGCCGGGAAGGATGTCCGCCGCCAGTCCCGGCAAGAAACCGCTCCATGTGTCGTACTCCCCAGCCCAACCCGGTTCTGTTTTGTCGTCCAGCAGCGCCCTGGCGGCGTTCACACAATCTGCGTACGTCCGCGGCAGAGGAAGCTTTGCCGTCACGACTGCCCCACGGGTCCCATCATCGCCACTTCCTTGCAACGCGGCAATGCTCGTTGGATTCTGTACCCGCGCAACGGCTCGCCCCGCACTTCGGTAAACCGCCACGATCTGCTCGTTCGCGGCTGGAGCGTATGCGGCGAAGAAGCTAAGAGTGCCAGCCGTCGAAACCGAACACTCCGCCCCGTCAATCTGTGATCCGGTCAACCTTGTCCGAAAACCTCCGCCCGGCAACGCGCTCCGCACCAGTACATCGCTGATCCGCAGAATCCTTGTAAAGGCAATCGAACCATGCATTGACGCCGCATTGATCAGCGCGTAGCTGCAGGCGTCAGGAACGTTGCTAACCAGTCCGTCGTACAACACTAGCGACGGCGCCACCAGCGATCCGGGGTTCGCTGGATCGATGTCGTGTACCTCAAGAACCACGCGCACGTTCGCCGCCGAAACAACACCGCCACGGCCATCGCCCGCAGGATGGTCTGACGAGTGGAACAGAAACTCACGCCGATATCCCTCGGATGTAAACACCCGAGTCGCAAATACATACCTGTGACCCGCCTGTGTAGTCAGCGGAGTTCCTGTGAGTGTGCCGTTCACTAGCGCTTGGAGCACGTTCTGTCCAGCCACTGGAGTAACGCGAAAACCAGCAACGCAGGCCGCAATGCTCGGGGTTCCTGCGTACAATCCTCCAATCACGCCATCGCTATTGCTGGAGAAGCTCAGATCCCCGTGCTGCAGGTACGCTGCTCCACCGGTGTCGATCTTCTCGACGAATTCGAGCAGCGTTTGCCCATCGACTCCTGTGCCGCCGTTGATCTGGAGCTTGCCTTGACTGACCGATATCGCCGATCCCGGATCGAGTGCGTTCCAGTTCAGTTGGTTCAGAGCTGCGCCTGTCCACTCTTCATTGAGAATGGTAGAACTTGTACGGGAGAAGGGGCTCTGCGAGAGATTAAAGCGTAGAGTAACTCCGTCGCCCACGAAGTAGTCCGTCACGTATGCCTGCGGTTCCACGCCGCCGATCATCGTTACATCATTCGCTTGTGAACCATGCGAGACCAGCTTGAGCGCGCCCGCCGCAAACGTCGCCGCGGTTTCGTCCAACGCGTAGGTATTCGTGCCGATACCCTGAAACACCACCTGTCCATTGAGTACGAAGTAGCGGCCGCGTGTCAGAATTCCCAGCTCCGCTGCGTGGGTTGACCAGGTCTTTTGCGGACTCGATTGATACGTTGGCACCACATCCAGGTCCACTACCTGTGTCACATCGAAGTGGCCGGGTAACAACTCATTCACTAGCTGCCGCAGAATGTCCCCAGCCGCACGATTGATAAAAGCGCCACGCACCGGCAATGTCTTCCGATCCAGCGCTACTTCGTCACTCAGCGTGGTCAAGCGATAGCAGTACACTGCGCCACGCTCCCCCCAACCCGCATACTCTGGGTTGACGGCTGCTACTTGCCCACTGAACGTGACGGAGCCATTGGCCCTCGCCACGATCACGTGGGCGCCAGTAGCGGGAACTACGCTGCCGGACGTTCCGGGCGCGAGCGTCACGATCATTGCAGTCGGCTGATTCAAGCGTCGGTGAATGCTCGGCGGAGTCTTTCCCGCAGCCACCAAGGATGTGTAGTCCTGTGGCCCGAGCCCGTCCAGGTTGTCAATTGTCAGCCTCATAGTTGCTCGATGTCCTCGTAATGCGTTCATTTGGGGCAGGCGTTCCCTGACGGATCACGGCCCTCGGTTGTCCCGGAACTCACGGAATGAATCGTTGCGAAATCAGTACAGCGCCGCCGAGCTCGCTGGAAAGAAGCTTCGATAGCAAAGGATCTGTTCTCCGTCATTCACATCCGAAACGGGCAGTGCCACAAACGAAGCGTGCAGCCCGACCTGACCCAGTGAAGAGGCCACGCCATCAATTGCGAACAGTTTTTCGCTCTGCTCCGCAGTGCCAGCATTCGTTTTCTTCCAAGGCGCCAGCCGCGGATAGTAAAAGCAGATCCGCGCGCCGTTCTCTTCCTCCATGACAAATAGTGCCGACCATTCCTGAAAGAACGACCCGCCCTCGCGATCGACGAACGCAACCACCCGTTGCACTGACGCACCGGAAGCGGGTACTCCCCCCAGCAGTGGCTGTGCCAGCAGCAGGGAAGTTGACGTCACACCGCCGACTCTCCCTACATTGAAAGTCACGCGCCGCACATAGTCCGCGCTGTGCTGCACGTCCTGGGCATTTCGCACGTACGCTGCTGCCAGCCCAGTACCCACGTATCCCGTTTGCTGCTGATAGTCCTCATCCACTGCCACCATGTTTCCAGCTGCGAACAAAGCGACGTTGCCCGCGCCCACCTGCAACTCCGTCGCTGTCGACCCCGACAGGAGTGGCACTGCGCTGGTGGCCGCGCCGCCCGATGGCTGCGGCGTTGCGTTTGACCCTGTCGCCAACACATTCATATGCTGCGACCCCGCCTGCAGCGCCATCTGCAGCTTGCCCCACTCGCGGAAGGTGAACTCCACCTCTGCCTGGAGTGTGCCACGGATGCTCTGCGCTGGAGCTCCCCGGGTTCCGGATCGCAAGGCATCCACGCTCGTACGCGACCAGCGCTGGAAATTCGTGACCCACCCCAGATCCAGCCAGGGCGCCGGCGGCGTATCCAGCGCAAACAGCCCTAAGCCCGCCGGATCGAATACTGCGGGTGTCTCCGTTGTCCGGTCCACTGGAGCAAAGTACGCTCGTACGCGGCGTGTCACCGGCTGCATGGTTGATCGCAAAGCTAGCGTCATGACAAATCCACCTCAGGGAAAAAGAACACCGTCAACTCTGCGTTCCGTACCAGCAGCAAACCCGTTTTGCGGTCTGTCTCAATGGGTTTCAGAGTGGGCTTAGTCCAAATCACGTTGCTTCCAAGATCTAATGGCGAGGCTTGGGTGTAATCCAGCTTCTCAGTGCGCCCCGGGGAGCAGATCTCCCCCAACTCGGTATCGAGCGCTGCCATAACACGCCCGCGATCCACACCGCCATCTAACGTTCCTGAGGTCCCGTAACGGATTTCACAGGCCATTGCCAGGAGGGGCCGTTTTGCAGCATCCTCTCCCGCCGCTGCTTGCAGAGAGCTCCAGGCCAGATGAAAGGCATTCGCAATCAAGGGATTTGCGGTCGCCGGTTCGTTTTCCAGTACCAGTACGGCCGGCCTTGTCGCTCCATTGATCGCCACCGTGCGAGCTGGATTCACCGTTGCCAGACGATCGCGTAGCGCAATATAGAAGCTATCTTTTGCAAATTGCATGAGCACTCTCTCCAAATGTGCGAATAGTGGAACACTATTCGACAGCTGTGACTTTGTATAAGTACGCTAGGCTGCCAATGAAGTCCGCCTCGACGCTCTCGACCCGTAGCAGCCGGCCCTGGTGGACGATACCCAGCGCGCCGTTGAAAAACACCTCGGCGGAAGCCGCACCCTGCTCTTGCAGAATCGTGTCCATTACGGAGGCCGCAAACATGAACTGAATCCGCAACCGTCCCTGATGGTTGTCGGATGAAAGGCTCCGCGCCGCCGCCGGTGCAATCGTCAGCTCATTCACGGCAGGCGCAGCAAGGCCCAACTGGGCGCCGCTGTCGGGTGCTATAGGCGAAGGAAACAGGACCCGAATGTCGTCGCCGCCCAGTGCACGTAAGAGCGACTCTGTTGCACGCGCCAAAGCGATGCCAACACCGGGTGAACGCATCGATAGGTCCAGCATTGCTCACCCAACCTTCTGCGCCACATAGGGCGCCAGCAGCGATCGCACCGTTTGATCCACCAGCGTGTCGGAGAAATATTCCAGATACATGCGGTCCAATCGCTCCTTCTGGACATTGAGCGCGGGCGTTGCTTGCGCGTTTTTCACGATCTGTGCGCATGCCACCTTGACTGCGTTCGGAATCGTATCCAGACCCGCGGTATAGGTAACTTCCAGCTCGCCAAACCGTAGCCCCAGCACATTGAACGGCAGAGACAACTCGCCGCCGTCCGGGAAAAAGTCAAAGGCTTGTGGATCAATCGTGACCCATGACCCCGGCAGCGCGAACACCGAAGCGACATCCCCTAGCAGATCGCCTTGTGGACCTTCGGTGTGTCGTGGCGCGATATACCGACCCCGGGCCGCCAGGACCGGAGTCGATCCTGGCGTCACAGTGGCCAGCGGAAGATAGAGCAGCCGCAAGGTATTGCGGTTCTCCGCCATCCGAATCCGTTCCGTATACTGCTGCACGCCCAAAGAGGGCCGCCGGCAGTGCCCTTCAATCACCGCAGACGCTGCGGCAATCCAGGACGCATCCGTTGCGTCCTCCAGCCCAAACGCCGTGTATTCCGAAGCCGCTAAGTAATTCATTGATGCTCCTGCCTGCCGTTGATTCCAAAAAGAACGCCAGCCGTTCTCTCGAAAGGCTGGCGCGGTGTTGCCGAACGACTCTACCGGGTGACAGTGACCTGCGCGTGCGCATACGCAGCGCCCTTCACGACCACACCGCCGAACTTCACGACTACCAACTGTGACGCCAGGTTGCCCGTGAGTCCCAGTTGGAACACCCGCGGATTCGCATCCGTGAGCCAGTGATACTCGATGAGGTCCTCGGTTACGATGTAGCATGGAAGGGTGGCCGTACCGCTGCCCGGTGTGCCCGTGTTGCTCAGCGCCCATTCCGGAATCAAGGGAATATCCCCCGCCTGCGTCGACAACGCCTTGACCCGCAGACCACCTGTGATCTCGGCCGTACTTAGCACGACGTTGTAGATCGTCTTCAGCTCGCGATCAATAAAATCCAGCAGAACCGGATTTGCATAAATCGCAGTCGGGCGGACCTGCCAGCTCGAGCTGGAAACCATCGTCGCGATAATGCTCTTCAGGTTGTCCACAATCGGCTGAGAATTCGAGATCGCGAACGTATTGCCGCCAGCGTTGATCTGACCGGCCGCGCCGAAATACTGCTGCGTTGTAGGCGTCGACAGCGAAGTATCGCTGCCGTTCCACAGGGCTACATCGTGCGTCCGCATCAGTCCTTCCACCGCATCAGCAAGATCTTTCGCTTGCAGATAGGCGAACTGGCTCTGCTGCGAGCCTACTTCCATGTCGAACAGGTTGTAGTTGATCTGCGACACCAGCGCCTTCAGCGGCACGCTGCGCTCCACGCGCGTCGGAGAGCCGGTCGTAGCCACAATATTGCGTGGATCGACGAATGCATTCGCCGCCGTGGGCGCAACAATCGCAGTCTGTTCAAAGAACCGCGAAGGATGTCCCGTTGCCGGTGTCTGCCGCACGCGCTGCCCGAAGGCGCCGCGTCGGCGTACGATGTCAAAGATCTCCGTCTGATACCGATTCACCTCAACCGCGCCTGGCCCAAGGAAATCCGCCGCCGCGTTAAGGTCGATAAACTTTGCGTTCATGTTGTTCCTTTCTTTTTCCAAATGAATTGGCGGCCTGTTGCCAGCCCGCGAGCCCGTTGAAGAGCGCCCTGCCTTGCCGCAAAACAAAAGGCACGGCCGCAGCCGTGCCCGTTTGTCCTCGCGAGCAAACCCTATTTCAGAATTCCCGCCCGAGCCATTTCGGCCTTCACGGCAATTCTCTGTTCCACGCTCAGAGCGCTTAAGGTCTTATCCAGCACTCCAGAGTTCATGTCAGCATCGGTTTCATACTTGCCCAGCAATGCCGTAACCATTGGCGAAAAAGTCTTTCGCGCCAATCGCGTGGCTTGCGCTTTCAGTTCCGTGTTGACCTTTTCCAGATCAGCCATGCGGGCTTCTAGCTCTTTCGAATCTGGCTCCGCATTACCACCTTGGGCCGCAAGCGTCTCCTCAACTGCCGCAACGATTCGATCCACCTTTGAGCCTATTTCGTCCTGCTGCATTTCCATTTTTCCCAACACCCGTTCCAAAGTCTCCGCTGCGACAGCCAGCCGTTGGGCGGTCGCTGCGAAGCTCTCCACTGTTTCTTGGTTCATGTTTTCCTCCACATTGATGTAGTTCTAAAATCGCCAGCCGACGCTCCCTTACTCCAATTCGATCCAGGTCTTCCTATACGCCGCCTTCTCCCTTCGTAAAATTGCTGCGCCAGTAAAAGTCACCTTCGCCAGCGTCCAAATTCGAGCCTTCATGTCCAAAATGCGTGCATCTGAGATCTCATAGGACATCCCTAAAGCCTGCCCTGCCTTGGCACTCAGGCCAGTACTTTTCATTTCACGAATCAGCTCGGGAAAGT
>Ga0137418_10001441_pt1 | contig 21964 bp, 23 predicted proteins | sample CZODoug3_1_2_16f_FD_122242 | JGI IMG/M metagenome (GOLD analysis project Ga0137418, IMG submission 122242) | Vadose zone soil fungal communities from Angelo Coast Range Reserve, California, USA - CZODoug3_1_2_16fungal (Hybrid Assembly) | ecosystem: Environmental > Terrestrial > Soil > Vadose...
GTCATCGAGATAGAAGATCTCTCCCTTTGGACCGTCCTCCCGGAGAGTGGCGTTGTTTGATGCTGGAGCGGCTCCCTTCGATGACGTCCGAACCCGCGTTGGAACCGGCCAGCTCGCTGCGCAACCTGATTATCGGTCATCCGGCGTAAACCTTTCCTGGGAAGATAAAGGGCAGTGCCCTCATTCAGCGGCTAAATGGGACGATCGGCACCCATCACAAGCGCACGCATTTCGTCCCCCTGCGAAACCCGCAGGCAGCCAGATCGGAGCGTCAGCGACTTACGAGATGATTTCGAACGCGAGCGCGATGCCTTGCCCGCCGCCGATGCACAGTGACGATGCCCCCTAGCGGCCGACTCATGCATCATCACCGCGCGCCGCGGTCCCCTCAGATGACTTAACGACCATCGTCGATGGGAAAGATGAGGCAGGTCGTGCTCCCGTGTGCGTACAGCTTGCCGGCGGCGTCTGTCAAGCGAGCTTCAGCCGTCGCGATTCGAGACCCCACGTGGATAACTTGACCTTCGCAGCTCACGGCACCCGTCGTCATCCGCAGCGGACGAACATAATTGACCTTGAGTTCGATCGTCGTATAGGCGAAACCGGGTTTCAGTGTCGTGTGCACAGCGCAGCCAAGCGCGGAGTCAAGCAGCGTCGCCGCAAAACCGCCGTGCACAGCACCGATGGGGTTGTAATGGAATTCCGACGGCGTTCCGGCAAACACGGCGCGGCCCGGCGCGATCCGCACTAGGTTAAAATCGAGTAGCGCTGCGATCGGAGGGGCTCGCCCGCTGTCGAGCAGATGCTGCAGATAGTCGAGACCGCTCCTGGCAGCGATCTGCGCCACGTCTACAACGGGTTCCTTCCACGTGACGAGACGGGTGTGCAATGCCGGCTCTGTGGAATCAGTTGATGATTTGATCATTTGGGTCTCCGGTGGAATTTGTACAACGTTAGAGCCTCTTGGGCTTGAATGCTCTCAAAAGTGTCCGATCCTGAGTGATTGGAGGACGCCAGAATTTGAGTTGGGATCGGCAGGATGTTCCACCGCCGTCAGGGTGGTTGGGGGAAGGCGGTGAGCGCCAGCGCAATCGGATACCACTTCGGGCCGAGGTCGGCCACGTTGATCGCGGCGATTGCGCCGGCCGTACCGGCGATGAATCCTAGAATCCCTACCACGACCACGTTCCGCATCGGCGAGTGGGGCGACAAACTCGCCGTGACGTAGCCTCCGGCGACGGTGTAGAGAATCCGATAGGACAGCGCCAGAAGATTCAGGCGCGGGTCGTACATTGGCTCGCCCCACGGAGGATAGACCTTGAGGGACGTCGCCAGGACGCACCGCTATTCATGCGAGCGCGAGCATGCCGCGCCGGACGCCGCTATGCTTCGCGCGCTGCGCGCCTGCAGGAAGGCGTTCGCGTTCTTCGATGCGCAGCCACCCGGGTACAAGAACCTCGTGACGTCCTGGATCATGAACGCCAAGCGCGACGACACTCGCGCACGCCGATTGGCGCATCTCCTCGAACGAACACGCGCGGGCCTCCGCGTCGACTTCTTGAACCCCGGCCGCCGATAGGTTCGTCAACGTCGCACCTCGCACTCTCGCACTCTCGCACCCTCGCACCTTCGCACGGCCGCTTCTATTTCGTACGTCGCGCGCGAATCCAGGGGACGCTTCGGCAGGGAAGATGCCGATGCTGAACATCATGCGCCAGCCACGATCGGCGTCGTGATCGAATCCAGAGTCGGACTCTCACGGCCGTTGCTAATCCGGGAGACGGAGACCGCGTGTTTCCGGGAAGAACGGAGCCGCCGCCATCCCGATGACGTACACGAGACTGACGAGCACCGCGGCGCGGCCGTAGTCGCCGAAATATGTGATCAGGGTTCCCGCGAGCAGTGGGCCGAGAAACGCCACAAACCGCGGCGCGTTGAAGCAGACGCTCACCGCCGTCGCCCGAACCCGCGTTGGAAACGCTTCGGGCAGCCACGTGGAACACCACGTGTACTGACCAAGCGAGAAGACCGCGTTGACGGCGCACACGACCAGCAAGAGCGGCAGGTTGACCGTCCACAGAAACAGAACAGGCGTGAGCAGGAACGCCAGTCCAAACCACGCGATCACGACCGGCTTCCGCCCCCACGCGTCCGCGAGGAATCCGAGCAGCACATAGCCGCAGACCGCCCCGGCGTTATAAGCCATCCCCGCGAGGCTGGCCCATCGCGCCGCCGGAAGTCCCTGGCGCGCGGCGACCGAGGCCACATACGGCGGCACCCACGTCGAGATGCCCCACCAGCCGAGCGTCGTTGCGGTCGACATCACGAACGCGACGATCGTCAGACGACGGGTCGCGGGGGTGGCGAGGAGATCCGCGAGCGTGAACCGCGTGAGATGGCGGCGTGAGCCGGTGATCTGTTCGCCGCGATGCGCCGCTGCCAGCGCCTCGCGCCTCCGACGGTCGGATTCGACCCATTTCGCCGGCTCATCGATGTGTCGGCGCACCCAGATCGCGGCAAACCCCGGGAGTACGCCGATGACGAACATGAAGCGCCATGCAGACGGTCCCCAGCTCCCGACGAAAAACCACACGACCGACGCGATGAAGAACCCGATGCCAAGACCGCATTGCATCAGCCCCGCGCCCTTCCCCCGATGCTTGTCGGGCCACATTTCCGCGACCATCGACGCTCCGGTGGCCCACTCGGAGCCGATCGCGCAGCCGACGATGAAGCGGAGGAGCACGAAGGACGTCCAGGACCAGGCCAGCGCCGTGAAACCCGTAGTTACCGAATAGGCGAGGATGGCGTACATCAACGTACGCTTCCGGCCGATGTAATCCGCAGCGATGCCGCCGACGATCCCGCCGATGCCCCACCCGAGCAGCGTGATCGCGAGCGTCAAGCCGGCATAGAAGGGAATGGACGCGTATCGATCCGGCGGCAGCAGATCCTGGAAGGCGACGTTGACGGTGATGATCAGCGCGTAGGTTTCGTACCCGTCGAACAGCCAACCGAGGTTCGCGGCAAACAGCGTGTACCACTGCCCTCGATCGAGAGCGCGGAACCAGGGTCGTTCCGGTTCAGCCGCCGCGTGCGCGCCATCGCGTTCGGCAATCACCCTCACAAGTGGGCGACACTATACTCCACGCGATGGCGACCATCGGAACACCGAGACCCGCAGGACCCTACCCGCCCGCGCGGATCCATGGATAACGCGCACCGCGACCTGGTTCGCGATCAATTCACACGCCAGGCGGTCCCGTTCGCGAGCGCACTGGCCATCCGCGACTCCGAGACGCTTCGTCGCATCGTCGAGCTGAGCGGGGCGGAGGTTTCAGCCACTGTGCTCGACGTCGGATGCGGGCCGGGTCTGCTTGCATCCGCCTTCGCGCTCCACGTCGCGCGCGTCACAGGCGTCGATGTCACCTGGGCGATGCTGCAGCAGGCGCGCGCCGAGCAACGCGGCCGGGGACTCTTGAATATCGACTGGATCCAGGGTGACGGCACCTGCCTGCCGTGCCGCGACCACGCGTTCTCGATCGTGACGTCCCGCCTCACCTTTCATCATCTGCTGCAACCATTGCTGGTTCTGTGCGAGATGGCTCGCGTATGCCGCCGCGGGGGCCGCGTCGTCGTCGTCGACGTGTGTCCGGCGCGTGAGAAGGCCGCCGCATTCAACCGGATGGAGACGCTGCGCGATCCGTCGCACACGCGCGCGCTGCCGATCGAGGAGCTCGCGGCACTGTTCGAGTCCGCGGGGCTGCGCGATCTTTGCGTGCACAGGTGGCGCATGCCGGGCGAGCTCGAATCGTTGCTCGCGCGATCGTTTCCACTGCCGGGAAACGATGCACATGTCCGGGACATCTTCCGTGGGTCGATCGCGAAAGATGCGATGGACGTCACGCCGCGACTGCAGGACGGCACAATCGTGTACGCGTTGCCGATGGCGCTCGTCAGCGCGACGGCGACGTGAAATACGGCCGCCTTCCTTGACTTATCGCGATCGCGTTGGCTATAAGGCTTCGGTGGAACAGCGGCCCGCTCCTTGCCCGCGCGATGTCCCCGTCGTAGCGTCTACGCGGAGTCAATGTCCTTCGAAACAGCCGGCGAAATCACTGTCGACGTCGCCCGCGTGACGGCGTTCGGGTTCGTGCAGGATCCTCAGCGCCTTGCGGCCTGCATTCCCGGATGCCGCGATCTGACCGAGCTCTCTTCCGCACGCTACTCGGCGGTCCTCACAAGCCGCGTGGCGTTCATGACGCTCAGCTTCAAGGCGGTGGTCGAAGTCACGAGGATCGAACCGCCGACGACGATCGACGCGACAGTCGCCGGCGATGCCATCGGCCTTCCGGGGCATATCATGGCCAGGGCACGCGTCGAGCTGAGGGAGGCGGGGGAGCGGCGTACGATCATCCGCTACGTCGCCGACGTCGGCCTGACGGGCAAGCTCGGTGGTCTCGGCGAGCCCGTGTTCCGCGCGACGAGCGCGCGGCTCGCGCGCGAGTTCGGCGCGAACCTCAAGAAGGCGATCGAAAACGGCCGCGTGGAGACGCCCGCATGAAGAGCTTCGAGCTCGTCGAGCCCGCCACCGTCGACGAGGTCGTCGCGCAGCTCGATCCGGAGAATCCCGGCGTGCGTGTGATCGCGGGGGCGACCGCTCTCTTGCTGATGATGAAAGCGCGCCTGTTTCAGCCTGAGCGTCTCATCAGCCTTCGACGTCTCACTGGCGCGATGCGAGCGGTACGCGACGAGGGGCCTGGCGGAGTACGTATCGGCGCGATGACGACGCTGTCGGAGCTCGAGCGGTCACCCGTCATCGCCACGGCCGCCCCGGTGATGCGCCGCGCACTGCGAACGCTGTCCAACGTGCGCATTCGGAACGTCGCCACGCTCGGCGGCCACCTGGCGCACGGCGACCCGCACATGGATCTCCCGCCTATCCTCATGACGCTGGGCGCACGCGTGCGCGTGGTGAGCGCGCGCGGCGAGCGGTGGATCGACATGACCGATTTCGCCGTCGGTTACTACCAGACGGCGGTTGGCCCGGACGAATTGATCGCGGACGTCGAGATCCCCGTGCAACCTCCGGGGATCCGCGCCTGGTACGCGAAGTTCACGGCGCTGTCAGCCGATGATTGGCCTGCGGTCGGCGTGGCCGTCTGGTATCGCTCCGACGGCGATCGAATCGCCGACGCGCGTATCGCCGTCAGCGCCGCGACAGACCGGCCGATGCGGATCGCCGGCGCAGAGCGCGCCCTTGTCGGCAATCCCGCAGGGCCGGCGATCTTCGCCGCGGCCGCCGACGCGGCGGCCGCGGACGTGGAACCGCTGACGGACATTCGCGGCACTGCCGCATACAAGCGCGAAATGGTTCGGGTACACGTTCGCCGCGCGCTGGACCACGCGATGCGCCAGGGGTCAGGGCCGAATCCATGACGCCCCCTACCGCCCCGGTGGCACCACCGCCTGAGACCTCGGACTCGCCCACTGTCCGCGCGCTCCGTGAGGTCGGACGCTCCGTCCCACGCCTCGAAGGGACCGCCAAGGTCGACGGCTCTGTCGAATACATCTACAACCTGCGACTTCCGGGCATGCTGCACGGCAAGATTCACCGCAGCTCGATCGCGCACGGACGCATCGTGCGCATCGATACGAGCGCCGCGCTCGCAGTGGAAGGCGTGCACGCCGTCGTCACCGCCGGCGATGTCGCGACGCTCGTGGCGAACCCCTACTACGGTCCTGCCTTTCACGACCAGCCGATCCTGGCGATCGACAAGGTTCGTCACGTCGGCGAGCCAGTCGCGGTCGCTCTTGCGACCGATCCGCACGTCGCCGAGGAGGCCGCAAATCTGATTGAAGTCGAGTACGAGCCGCTCGCTGCCGTGTTCGACGAAGTCGCAGCCGCCCGTCCGGACGCGCCGGTCGTTCATGACGTGCTGAAGCCGGCCGGAACGTTCACCGATCTCAAGTATCTGGGCGGGAGGTCGGGAACCAACGTTGCGCTCGACGCGCGAGTCCGCCGCGGCGACGTCGCCAGGGGATTTGCTGAAGCCGATCAGGTGTTCGAGCACACGTTCCGCACCGGGAAGGTGATTCACGCGACGTTCGAGCCAATCGTGTCGCTTGCCGAGGTGACCGCGCCGAACGGCCTGACGATTCACACCGCCTCTCAGAGCCCGTCGTTCGTGCGGACGGAGATCAGCCGACTGCTCGGATGGCCGGAGAACCGGGTGCGCGTCCGCACCGCGTTCCTCGGCGGCGGCTTCGGCGCCAAGCTGTACATCAAGCTCGAAGCGCTCGTGGCCGTCTGTGCGCTGCTCGTCCGCAAGCCCGTGCGGATCGCGCTGACCATGGACGAGCAGTTCTACACGATCACGAAGCACGGCGCGACCGTCCGGATCAAGACGGGCGTGAAGAACGACGGCCGCATCATCGCGCGCGAGGTCGAGACGTACTGGAACGGCGGCGCATACGCGGACATCGGTCCACGGGTGAGCCAGAAATCCGGGTTCACGTCCGCGGGGCCGTACGACATCGAGCACGTCGCGCTCGACAACTACGCCGTCTACACCAACGAGCCGCCGGCGGGCGCGTTGCGCGGCTTCGGCATCTCTCAGCTCGTCTGGGCGTACGAGCGCCAGATGGACATCATCGCTCACGCGCTCACGATCGATCCCTTGGAGTTGCGGCGGCGCAACGTGCTGCGAGCGGGCCGGCCGCACGCGACCGGCACGATCATCGGCGGCATGGAGATCGACGCGGTTCTCGACAGCCTGGCGAAGCGGATGGAGTGGCATCGGCCATTCGATCGCGGCACCGGAACCATCCGCCGCGGCCGCGGCCTGGCCATCGGACTGAAGGCCGCGATTTCGCCGACGACGTCGACGGCGATTGTCCACGTGTACGGCGACGGCAGCTGCGCGGTGCACTGCGGCACCGTCGACATGGGCCAGGCGTCCGACACGGCGCTCGCCCAGATTGCCGCCGAGGTCCTCGGGATCGCGACCGAATCGGTGCGCGTCGTCCACCCTGATACCGATCTGACGCCGTACGACATGGCGACGCTCGGATCGCGCTCGACCTACCACATGGGCAACGCGATTCGGCTCGCCGCGGACGATGCCCGCACCCAGCTCCTGCGGATCGCCGGCACCGCGTTCGGGACCGAGATCGTCGAACTCGACTGCCGCGACGGAGCGATCGTGTCCCGTGCGGGCGCACGGATGACGTTCCGAGAGGCGATGCTCGCGCGATTCGCCATGCAGGCCGGGACCGTGGTTGGCGTCGGCGCGTTCACGCCGTCGTACCAGAAACCGGATCCGCAGACCGGGCAATCGCCGGACATCACGCCGTTCTGGATGATCGGCGGCGCGGGTGCCGAGATATCGGTCGATTGCGAGACCGGCCGCATCGAGGTGACCAAGCTCGTGAACGCGGCTGATGTCGGTACCGCCATCAACCCGGCATCGGTCGAGCGGCAGCTGACCGGCGCCGCCGTGATGCAGCTTGGCTTCACATTGTTCGAAGCGATGAACTTCAGCGACGGCCAGGTGCTGAACGCGAGCCTCGCGGACTACAAGATTCCCGGCCTCCTCGACCTGCCGCGCGACCTCACGGCCGCCGTCGTTGAAGTGCCGCACGAGCACGGCCCCTTCGGCGCCAAGGGTGTCGGAGAAACCGGAGTCTTCAGCCCGTCGCCGGCGATCGCCAACGCCTTGTACGACGCCGTAGGAGTGATCGTGACCGATCTGCCGCTCACGCCCGAGCGCGTGCTTCGCGCGATTCGCACGATGGAGAACCGCCCGCTGGGGACCGACGCATGAGCGACCCCCGACTGCGCACGATCACATTCACGTTGAACGGCCGCCCGGCCCGCGCCACCGTCGCATCCCATGAAACGGTGGTCGAGGTGCTTCAACGTGACTTTGGCTTGTTCGGTGCGCGTGAGAGCTGCGGCCAGGGGTTGTGCGGGTGCTGCACGGTGATCGTCGACGGCACGGCGGTATCTGGCTGTCTCTATCTCGCGGCCTTCATTGACGGGACGACCCTTGTCACGATTGAAGGGTTGTCCGACAGGGGTACGCTTCATCCGATCCAGCAGGCCTTTCTCGCGAAGACCGGCTTTCAGTGCGGATTCTGCACGCCGGGCTTCATCCTGATGACAAAAGAACTGCTGGAGCGGCACCCGCATCCCACCGACGAACAGATTCGGCACTACCTGTCCGGCAACCTGTGCCGCTGCGCCGCCTATCCGGACATCGTCGAATCGGTGAAGATGGCGGCTGAATCGCTGGCGAAGAGATAGGCAGACCCCTACAGGTCCGCCTCTACGAAATCGGTGACCGCGGTGGCCTTCGCCGCGTCGACTGCCGTCGCCGGGACGATGGCTCTCGGCGGATACGCGGCGGGAGGCACAGGTTTGGTGGCATCGATCACCACGGCGGTAATCATCCGCGGCGTCTTCGAGCCGTCTGGGTGGAAATCCCAGCCGACGGGCAGCAATCCGCCCGGTCCCGACCAAGAGGGAATGACCAGCAGATCGCGCGCGGCGTCGAACCGCGTGCCGACCGCCCACATCACGTCCCCGTCATTGAACACGTTGATGTCATCGTCGACGACGATGACCATCTTCAGATTTTCCGGCTCGGTATTGAGGACCGCGAACGCCGCCTTCTTCACCTCCGCATCGCGTTCTTTCCTGATCGACACGTAGCAGTGCATCCGGCTGTGGGCAGGCACGTTGACCGCCTTGAGACCGGGGACGACCTGCTTGACGTTGCGGTAGATGCTGCCCATGCGCGGAAGACTGCCGAGCACGAGATGTTCACGATTGGCGGAGAAGATGTCGTAGTAAATCGCATCCCGCCGCATCGTGATCGCTTTGACCTTGATCACCGGCTTCGGGCCCTCGGCGGTGTAATGGCCGGGCCATTCGCCAAACGGTCCTTCCTGTCTGCGTTCCCGCAGGACGACTTCGCCTTCGATGACGATCTCCGCGCGCGCCGGCACCGGCAGGTCCGAGAGTTCTGCACGCGTGACCTCGATGGGTTCGCCGAGCAGTGCGCCAGCCGCCTCGAACTCTCCGCCGACGCCCGGAATTCTGCAGACGGCGCCCATCACCACGGCGGGATGGTGGCCAATCGCGATCGCAATCGGCGCCGCCTGGCCGCGCTCTTCGTACCGCCGGTGGATGTACGCGCCGTGATGCATGTCGATGAACCAGACGCCGAGCTCGTCGCGGCCGTGCACCTGGTGGCGGTAGATGCCGGCATTGACCCGGCCGCTTTCAGGATCCCGCATGATCCCGATGCCGCTCGTGATGAAGGGGCCGCTGTCCAGCTCGTTGTGGGTCAGAAAGGGAAGCCGGCCCAGATCGATCTCTGTGCCCGTCCAGATCACGTCCTTGACGGGCGCCTTGTCTCGAGGCACTTCAACGGCGGGTATCGGCGTCGTCATCCTCTCTCCGAACGTGGGCACCATGTCCGCCACTGTCGTCCCGAGGGCGACCGCGAGACGATCGTAGGTGGCGGTCAGGTTCAGCACGAGCGGCATGTCGCTGTTACCGACCTTCTCGAAGTACAACGCCGGGTACTGGTTTTCGCGGGCGAAGCGTTCCGCAAGACCCGTGGCGCCGAAACGCGGATCGACGCGATCCGACACCCGTTTGATTTCGCCCGGCCGTTGTGCGAGCACGTCGTGAAGAAACGAGCGCAGATCCTTCGGCATTAGCGGAGTTTCTCGTCTTCCGGCGCGGTGTCGGTCACCAGGTCTCGAATCACCGGCCGTTTGGGAAGGGGGCCGACGGTCGTGCCGGCCTCTTTCAGCCGTGCCGTGCACGTGTATTCGACAACACCATCGACGAGCGCGATGCACGTCTTGCAGGCGTTAGCGTTGATGCAGCTGTAGCGAATCGCGAGGCTCGAGTCGCGGTGGATGCGAACCCAGCGCAACGCGTCGAGCACCGACATGCCGTCCTCGAACGGCACCTCATAGATCTGATAGAAGCCGTCGTCGCGCGTCGAGCCGCGCCGGACGCGAAGGGGGGTCACGCGAGGCATCGGACGACGGACGTCCAGGAAGCGATCAAGTGTCCGTCCACGAGCGCCAGTCGCTGATTCTTCTCGAAGCCGGGCGTCGAGTGTGGAAGATCGATACGCTGGTGCGCGCCGCGGCTTTCCGCGCGGTTCAACGCTCCCGTCAGCACGGCCTCGGATGTGCGCAGCATGGCTTTCACCTCGTACCAGTCCTGGAGATCGAGGTTGAACACCTCACCGGGCGCGATGGCGAGATCGTCCAGGCGATCGCGGAGTCCTCGAAGTGTATCCAGGGCTTTATGAAGGTTATCGCCCGATCGAAACGGCCCGGCGTTGTCCCACATCAGATCCTGGATGCTGTTCTGCATTGCTCCTGGCGTGTGACCCGTGGCTTTCCGCTCCCGCAGCTCCGCGAATTCCGCGCGCGCTCGATCGGCATAGGCGGCTGACCACCCGGTGTCCGTTGCGGCCGCCGTTGCGGCAAAGAATCCGGCTCGTTCGCCGAAGGCGAACGCTTCGGTGATCGCATTGCCCGAAAGGCGATTGGCACCATTGGCGCCTCCGACCGCTTCACCCGCCGCGAACAGTCCTTCAACGCGCGTTTCCATCCGGTCGTTCACCGCAATTCCGCCCATATGGTAGTGGGCGGTCGGTGCCACCTCAACTGGCATTCGGGTCAGGTCGATGCCGTTCGCGAGCAGGCGATCAATCACCGGCCCGAATGCCTTGCGCAGGGTGTCGCCGGGGATATGACGGAAATCCAGGTACACGCCACCGTGCGGTGAGCCACGGCCGGCCTCGACCTCCTTCAGGATGGCGTACGACGCCAGGTCGCGGGACACGGTGTAGTGTCCTTCGTCTTCGCCGCCGTAACGATGGATGAACTCCTCGAGACGTCCGTTCAGGAGCCTTCCTCCGAGCTTGTAGCGGAACGGATCCCACATGATCGGGTCCATGCCGACCAGTCGCGGCGCCAGGTGCGCAATCGGGAAGAACTGCACGAACTCCATGTCCACGAGCTCGGCACCGGCTTCGATCGCCAGCCAGTACGCTTCTCCAGCCATGTTCGTCGATGCGCTGCTGCGCCGAAAGATCTTCGTCAATCCGCCCGCTGCGAGGACGATGCTCCGCGCCGCGATGGTGACGAGCGAGCCGGTCGAGAGGTCCAGCGCCACACCGCCGCGCGCGCGGCCCTGCGAGACGCAGATCTCAATCGCGGAGACGTTGCTCAGCCTCCGAACGTGTTGCATCCCGGCGACGGTCCGGCGGAGCGTGGCGGCGACGGCCGGACCGGTGCTCAGAAAATCGACGTAACAACACCGTTTGCGGCGATGCCCCGGCGCGCCGACCTGTTTGATGTGCCCGTCTTCGCGCGCCCACCGGGTCCCCCAGCCCTCCATTTCGAGAATGCGGTCCGGGCCGAGCCGGCACAGCATCTCGGCCAGCTGCGCATTGCAGATGCCGCGTCCGGCCTCGAGCGTGTCCTCCAGGTGAAGAGACCAGCTGTCCGGTTCTTCCTGGCCGATCGCGGCCGCGACGGTCATTTGCGCCATAACAGTCGCACCACCACGGCCTACGAGGTTCTTGTCGAGCAGGAGGACGGAACGACCTTCTCTCGCTGCCGCGATCGCCGCATACATCCCGGCCCCGCCCGCGCCTATGACGAGCACATCGGTGGTGAGGTGGGTCACGGCGCCGGCTGGCCAAGCGGTCCTTTGTAGGCCTGCCACCAGTCGAGGAACTCCACGAGCCGATCGACCATGTAGTCGTGATACGCCTTGCCCTTCTCGGCGGAGGCGGCGCTATTGGAGGAGAACTGGCCGGTGGGCGCCATCCGCTTTTGATCCCACGAGGTCCATGGCTGCTCGATGGAATCGTGGCCGCCGCCGAACAGATCGGCCGTCGCAAAGGGTCCGAGCGTCTGGCCAAAGTCACATGCGGCGTCTGAAAGTTTCTCGGTGCGGATCGTGTGCGGAAACTTGTAGAGCACCTGTGAGACTTCCAGCTCGCCCGCATGATGCTCGTTCGTACTCTTGATCGTGGCGGCAATTCCGCGCGCGAGGAACATCGGATCGGCGACGGCCGTCAGGACGCCAGGCAGCTCGAATTCGCGGATGTTGCGCGCGGCGCTCGTGAGCGCCGCGAGATTGGTCCACTTATGCCCGTTGACCATCAGGATGCGCTTGAAACCGTGCCGCGCCAGCGATCGCACGATGTCGTACACGATCTGCATCAGCGTTTCGGTCTTCACCGAGATGGTTCCGGGGAAGCCCAGGTGATGGCTGGAATCGCCGTACCAGACCGGGGGCGCCGCGAGCACGCCGGCTCTTTTCGCAGCGTCTTCAGCGAGGCCGATGGCGACGTACGTGTCGAGGCCAAGCGGCCCCGCGGGACCGTGCTGTTCCGTCGTGCCGAACGGAACAATGATGGTGTCACGCCCGCGGAGGTATGACGCGACCTCTTCCCACGTCAGCTCGTGCAGCCAGACCGACGGCCGACTCATGTTCCCAGGGTGATGGTCCGTCATCGTTTCCCCAGCTCCCGATCGAGACTGCCCACGATCAGCCCGTAGGATCCGCACCCGAAGACCAGCGCGACAGCCGCCGCGACGACGAGGGGAATCGTGAAATCGCCGGACGCGGAAATCAACATGCCGGTGACGAGCGGCGCAAACGATCCACCGACGTTCCCGCCGAAGTTCTGCAACGACACGAGCGACGACACGATGTGCGGTGGGGCCACGTCGATCGGCATCGAATTGACCGCGGCCGTGGAGAAGCTGAGGCTCGCGACGGAGAGCGTCAGCAACGCAATGGCCAGCACGGCATCAGCGGTGTAGGCGCCGGCAATCGTGAACACCGTCGCGCCGAACAGTCCTCCCACGGCGAATCCTTTGCGCACGTAGGTCACGCGCCGGCCCGCCGAGATCAGCCGGTCGCCCGCCCACCCCCCGAGGATCACGCACAGGGTTCCTACCAGGAACGGCAGCATGCCGACGACACCGGTCGTCAGCACGGACATGCCCCTTTGCAGAACGAGGTAACCCGGAAGCCAGGTGGCGAACACATAGTAAATATAGAGATAGCCCGCCTGGCCCAGCATCACGCCCCAGGTCGTCGGGTACTTCAGCAACGCCGCCCACGTCATCGTGCGTTGGGACTCATCCTGGGCGGCGGGGATCGGGTCGGCGGGCCGTCGATAGACGGCCAGCCACCACAGGATCCAGATCGCCCCAAGCGACCCCGTGACGTAGAAGACCCATTCCCAGCCCCACTTGGCGAGCACCACCGATCCAAGAGGGATTCCGACCGTGAGCCCGACTTTGTTGCCGGCGAAGAACGTTCCGACGGCGAAGGCGCGATGCTTCTTGTCAAACGTCTCGCGGATGACGCGCGAGCCTGACGGAATCATCAGCGATTCGCCGACGCCAAGCAGCACGAGAAACGCCGACAGCGGCGCAAATGCCCGCGTGAGACTGCACAATGCCGTGGCGGATGACCACGTACCGACGCCGAGCGCGTACGAGCGCCGTGGCCGGATGCGGTCGGTCAGCGGCCCCGCCGCCAGCAGCGAAAACGTGAAGGCCCAGTTGAACGTGGAAAGCAGCACACCAACCTGCGCCGGGGTGTAATCGTAGACCTTGACGAGCTGTGGCCCGACGACGGCGAAGTTGACGCGGTCAATGTAGGCGATTGCCTGCGAGCTCGCGAGCAAGAGGAGGATGTTCCATCGATACGCCGCGGAGAGGCGGTTCACGTACGGAGCAACCGATTCGAGCCGCGAGATCCGCTGTACCGCGATTGTCGCGCCGGTTTCGCACGGACCGCCCCTGCCGTCTTCCGCGTCGGTGGTGGGGGCATGAAGGCGCGCGCCGCTGGCGTCAGCCGACGATCAGCGATGCGTGATCGCTGCCACCTTCAGTGAGTCCGCGGGATTTCATCCACTCGTATGTGCGTGCGAAGAGAACGGGGTCGTAATAGTCGACGTATTTGTAGCGGACGAAGGCACGCAGCAGCTCGTGCGGCTGCAGGGCGCCGCTCGCATGTGCGGTCACGTGATGCGCGTATTTGTAGAAGTCCGCGTTGATGCGATCGACCGCCGCGTTCTCGGCGGCGTAGTACGCCGTGCGTTGCTCCGCGGTCAGACGCGGCGAGATCACCTCGCCGCCACGGTAGAAGCACGCGGCGATCACGTGCGCGCCTTCCTTGAGGCCAAGGCTCACGAACGGCTCCATCAACGTCGCGACGCGGATCGCACCATTTTTCAGCGCGGCCCACCGCACCTGCGGCAGCCCGCCGGACTCGATCGTCACCGGCTCGGGACCGACGGCGCTCTCGAGCATCTGCAGCGTGCAGTAGTGCGAGCCGGTGAGCTCCTGGACGACCACTGGCACGCCAGCAAGATCGCGTGGGACCTGCAGCGATTCGTCGAAGGTCAGGATGGCCTGCGCGGCGACCGCAGCGCGCAGCGCCGCGATGTTGCCGGCGCGCGTTCCGCGCTCGAGCCGGTCGATGCTCGCCCATTCGCAGACGTTGTAGCTGTCGGCCGACCCGGACTCGAACAGGTGCTCCTTCAGCCGCGACATGATCGGGCGTTCCGCCTGATCCTTCTCGCGGTCCGCATACGTCGCGGAGAAGGCGACATCGAGACCGGCGGCTTCGAAAAGCCGCTCCTCGATCCCGACGATGACCGGCAGGTCGAACACCGGATTGTTCGGCGCGATCCTGACGACCGGTTTTTCCTGGATGGATGGCATGCGGTCCTGTACGTCGGCGTAGGCTACGGCCGGGATGCGGAGCGTGTCAAACGCGACGGGCGATTCTGACGACGGGCGATTCTGGCGACGGGCGATTCGCGACGGGCGATTCTTGCGACCGGGATTCCGCCGGCGGTTCAGCCGTTCCACAGGGCGCACAATTCGGTGGCGGCGATCCGACCATACCCGGGATCGGTGGTGAGGATTCCCGAAGCCCGCGCGAATCGGTTCATCGCCGCGACCGATTCCTCTGAAATCGACGCGTCATAGTAGGGAAGATCGCGCCGGATCAGCTCGGCGATCAGTTCCGCTTCCGCAGGCGGGAACAGCCTCCGCGCGACGGCCATCGAGCGCCCCGGATCGACCTTGAGCGCCGCGTGGGTGTTCACAATCGCGCGCACCGCCGCGGCCGCGACGTCCGGCGAACCAGCAATGAGCGCATCCGTTGCCGCCAGCGACGCCATCGTGAAATGGAAGCACTCCGGCGGCCCGTCGCCCCGACGCACATCGACGACGATGCGCCCGACTCCGCGGCGGACCGCCACCTCGGCTCCCATCCCGTTGGCCCAGAAGCCATCAATCTTCCGCTCCTCGAGCGCCTTCGCCGCATTCACCCCGAAATTTACGCCGGCGCCAGCCACGCCTGGTACCGGTCCGATCCGCACCTCATCACGGACCGGATCGATGCCCGAGGCCTGCAACAGCCCGCGGAGTCCCATGTCGACCCATGGGGCCGCGCCGATGCTGCGTCCCTTGACGCAGGTGATGTCGCCGCGCTGCGGATCGAAATCGACATGCATGACAAGAAACCAGTACATGCCCTGCCCGAGGGCGCATAGCAGCTTCACGCCTTGCCATTCGGGAAACGCGGCGAGCGCCGAATGCGCGGACCCGCCGACGAAATCGACGCGGCCTCCCGCCAGCGCGGCGTAGGCCTTGTCCACCGGGAAAATCAGCTCGGTCTCGACGTCGAGTCCTTCGCGCGCGAAGAAGCCGAGCTCGGCTGCCGCGATCGCGGGAAAGTAGGAGTTGGAAATCAGATCGGGAACCGCGAGTTTCATTTCAGTCACCCGCAAAGTCAACGATTCTCGGCCGCTCCGAATGCTTCGCGGTTGAGTCGAGCCGTATCGCCGCCGCGCGGCGCTGGCTGCCGATCATCGACGTCCGCAGGAGAAACTGACGCGCCCGCACCGGATCGGCGGCGGCATCGCGCAGCTCGGCGAGGTTCCTTGCACGGAGGTCGGGATCGCGTGCCTCGAGGCGCTGCTTGTTCTCGATGCTCTGGTGTTGGACGAATTCGACGGCGACGGTACGGCGTTGGGTGTCGTAGAGATCCAGTTGTCGATCGGAGTCCCCGTCGAGCAGGACTGCCGCCAGTTTGGCCGACAGGTTCGCCGCGTCCTGGATCCCGCCGTTCAGGCCCATGCCGCCGATGGGGTTGTTCACGTGCGCTGCATCGCCTGCGAGCAGCACGCGTCCAACGCGGAAGGCGCCCGCCACCCGCTGATGGGTGACATACAGATTGCGATGGACGATTTCGTACGGCACTGCCGAGGGAAAGAAGTTCTGAAGTCGCGCCTGGACCGCCTCGTCGCTCATCAGCTGCTCGTCCGATGCGTCAGGATCGGTCGGAAACACCGTCCGCCAGAGGCCCGGCGGCCCGTTCGCGGACACCTTGAAGCAGTTGCACCATTCGTCGGGGTCGGCGAAATAGGATCGCGGGCAATAGCCACTGTGCGCTTCGAAATCGTACGGCGTGGTGAGCACGATGAACCGTTCGGGCCAGGTGAACCCGTCGAACGAAATCCCCGCTCGTTTGCGCACGATGCTGCGCGCGCCGTCCGCTCCGATGACGTAGACGCCCTTGTGCGTGGTCACCCCGTCCGGCCCGCGCACGGTGACGGTGACGTACTCCGGCGTTTGGGAGATGTCAGTGACGTCGTGGTCGAACAGAATCTCGACGTTGGGAAGCTGCCGGAGCCGGTGGAAAATGAGCGAGGCCGTCTTGAACTGTTCGCATTGGACGACGAACGGGTACGGTGTGTCGTCCCGCAGCAGTGAGTGATCGAATTCGGCGACCAGTGTCCCGGTCGGCCGATCCCAGAACTGGAAGACGGGGGCGACGAGGCCGGCCCGCATGACGTCCTCGACCAGTCCGGCCTCGCCGAGCAGCTCGAGCGTTGCGGGATGGGTGGTCGCCGCGCGAGGATCTTCCTGCAGCGACGCGCACGATTCGAACACGCGCACCGGCACTCCGCGCCGGCCGAGCATCAGCGCGCAGAAGAGACCGACAGGGCCCGCGCCAGCGACGAGAACCGGGCGATCACTCTTCACGTGACAGGCGTCCGGACCTGGTGCGACGCCCCGGGTTCATCGTAATAGTGCAGCTCGAAGAGGAGGCACCCTTCACGTGATTTGAACGGACCATGGACGACGCCGGGGGGGCGACAGGCGTATGTAGGTCCTGTGAAGGATTCACCGCCGTTGCCGTCCGCGTCGTTGCCGACAATCAAGTCGCCGGCCAGGATGTACACCTCCTCCCAGTGGTCGTGGACGAACGGCGCCGACGTATAGACGCCGGGATCGAACCGCAGAAGTCTGGTGCGGCTCCCGGTCTTGCGCTGCTCATCGAGATCGCTCGCGAGGATTTTCTGCTTGATGCCCGGGGGATATCCGGCCGGCGTCGCCCAGCCGCTGTTCATGTCGAGCCGCTGGAATTCCAGGTGCGGTTTGTTCATGGGCATTCGTCAGTGTCCGTGTGCACTGCGTTCATTCCGCGAGGTGCGCGAGGATTTGCCTTGCGAGGTGCATCGCGGCGCCGTCTCGCGGGTTCACGCAGGTAATGCCGCTCGTGATGTAGGCGCCGCGCTCGGACTCGGGGTCGGGTTCGTCCGCCATCACCTCGGCGACCTCGAAATGCAGCGTGGCGTTGTGCGGCGCGTCCGGCATCGATCGACTGAGCTCCCGTACGTGTCCCTTGATGTAATACGCGACGCGATCCTCGACGAGCACGAGGGTCAATCGACCCTCGCGCCGCGCATTCTGCACCGATCGGCTGTTCGAATACATGGCGAGGCGGATCGTGCGAGCGTCGATCGCGATCGTTTCGAAATAGCTGAGAAGCGCGGGATGCGGAAATCCGCGATCGTCGACGCTGCAGACGACGAGGACACGATCCGAGACGGCGTCGAGGTTGCGGCCGTTGAGACGCTCGAGCAGGTTGTGGGGCAATGTGTCGCCGATCGACCTTGACATGCGGCCCTCGATTAGATCGGACGGTCACGCCACCATCGGGAGCGACACGACCTGATACGCATGGCGGATCCGCCGCTGTCGCACGGGATCCTCAATCTCGAACTCGAACCTCGGAGTGGGCCTGATGCCGCCCCGCGCGGCCAGTGTGCCGCCGAACATCGCGGTGCCGTCGGGCAGTTCGTTGCCGCCCGCGAATCGTTCGATCAGATCTGCCGGCGCCCGCATGGCCGAAACCGGACCCTCCTGATACAGGATCGGCCGCTGCTGGTCCCCTGTCCATGCGCGCAGGATCAGCTGATCCCAATGCGGGGCCACATCGGTGAACTCCCACACAGCGGGAGCAATCGGCTTATCACACATCTGCTTGGACATGGCGACGTTGTACGCCTCTGCAGCACGATCGGTGTGGTCCGACCCGACACCGACGTACAGCCGTCCCGCGGATTGAATCAACACGAACTCGACCTCTCCGCTCGTCCGTTCGCCGACCGCCTCGATCACGGGCGCGGTTGTCAGGCGATTCGCCGAGACGCGGTAGAAGATCGGCGTTGACGAGGGTGGCGACACGCCTATTTCCTGGAGCTCACGCAGGTGCTTCTGTAGAGCGCCCGCATCGCGACCGGTCCAACCCGCAATCACCGCGTGCGCGACACGGAACGTCCGTTCCTGGCCACCACCCACGGCGAGCCGCACGACGTGCTCTGCGACGGTCATCTTGACGTGTGGGACAGAGATCGACGTCCGCGAGTGATGGTGGCGTACGCGACAGACGCCGGTCGAGGCCGGCGTCCAGGACCGGGCAGTGACAACAATGCCAGGCACACGTCGTGGAGGTCTCCCGCGATACGTTCGCTGACACTGCTCTGACCGCCGCACGAACAGTCGGACCGGCGTCTGGAGGCAGCATGCGTATACTACTGCTCGATCTGATCGCGTTCCAGTGTGGCGGCCCCTGTCCTACGGAGAAGTCCGTCCGCGTTGTGACGATTGATGTTACGGCGATGCACGAATAGGCTGCCTGTCGATGTCCTCTGTTGTCGTCGCGCTTCTTCACACCCTCCGTACATCGGTCCGGACGAGAGCCGCCTTGGAGGCGGAAATCCTCGCCTTGCGCCATCAACTCCATGTGCTCCAACGCTCACGCCCACGACAACTTCGGTTGACGCGTGCCGATCGCGAGATCACAGCGCGCAAGCGATCGACGCTTCGCGTCTCGGAGTGCGCCGCGAACATTGCGTGGCTGGTCGTTGGCGTGGCAGTGAATTGTTCACAATGAACGCATCGGATAAGGGGAAAGCGGTCGCAAGTCGTTGGAGCCGTTTGAATAGAACCTGCACGATGATCGGACGTCGAACCGGATGCTCAGTCGCTCCGGATCAGCAATGTAAATTGTTGACCTTGATGGATTGGCTCCTCAGGCTGGATTCGAACCAGCAACCCTCCGGTTAACAGAAGCGGCCCTGACGTTCCACCGACTGCGACTGATGATGATGAAGGTGAGGACAATCAATGAGTTGCGGCCCTCGTGCTGTCGGCCATCGCTCACCGTAAACCTCCATAGATCGCCATTTGTCGAGTGGGTTATGTCACAAACCATGTCACAAGCCGCGCCGAATGCTTCGGCCTGCCGTCCGTAACAGCTGCGTGACCGACGTCGAGGGCCTGCGGAGTCAAGGACGCTGCAGGAGAAGCCGTTGACGGATCGATTGTGGTGACTGGGCACGGTACGGTCTCTTTGCCGCATACTCAGATGGCCAGCTGAGACGTGTCAAACATTTAGCGCTGTGATAGGCGCACCGTGATCGTTCGATCATTGAGCCGCTCGTTCGTATTCATCAGAGACAAATTGCGACCGAGGGTCTCTCCGCGCACGGGTTATTTGGTCTTGTTGGCTCGCTGAAGTCGGCCCGCCTGCGTTGGCCACGGGGCTGCATAGCGAAAACCCCTGACAAGCGGCGACAAACGTGTGAAGTCAGCGTCCTTCGTGATGAGCGTGATGCCCTGCTCGCGACACGACACGGCGATCAGCGCGTCATTGAGCAGGGACGGTTTGTCGTCCAGCACCTGCCACCCTTCACGTTCCCGAAGTGTTGCAACAAGGCGACCACTTTCCGCGAACGCGGCGGCGGAGGGAACGAACGTGCGTCGGCGCCGCTGAAACGCGTCGAATATTCCCGTTTGGGTGTAACGCCTCGCTCGAGCCGTCCTCGCACCTGCTGCGAGTTCCTGCATCACGACGGCGCTGAGGTAGATGAAGGGAAGCTCTCGGTCGAGAAAAGCGAAGACCTCCGCCTGCGCTTCTTCGTTCCGGAAACCGTCGATGAAGATGTTCGTGTCAAGCGTATACTTCACGCTTTCCGCCGACGCTCGAAGACGTCGTCGACGCCGCCACTTCTACGGACAGCCGCAAAACCTCTCGCGAGCTCTTCGCGGAACGCGACCAAGTCGAGCGCCTGGTCGATTGCTTCAGTTTCAGTATCAACACCCAATGCCCGACGAGCGACGTCCAGCTTTCGCTGGTCCATCACCACATTCTTTCGGACCCAGCCCACGCGCCTGCCCGAACCGCGTCGCCGTGCGCCGTTCGCTGAACGTGTTGTCGCCATCGCTTTAGCCATCTTCTTTCAGTCTGTATAAATAGTAACATGCGTCTGTATCAGACGCACCCCCCACGGATGCTCGCGCGGCCCTAGCCGTGAGTCCTGCCTTGACGGCCATTCTCAGAGCCGCTATGATTAGCAGTTGCCAGCGGTGAGTGCTAACTCACCGTGTGTCCTGGCCTCAATTTCCAAGCATTTCGCGCTGGCCTCCCCTCCCGGCGCACCTACCAGACAGTTGGAGTCGACCACATGAAAGTCAGACCGCTACACGACCGCATCATCGTCCAGCGCATCGATGAAGGTGAACAGAAAGTCGGCGGAATCATCATTCCCGACAGCGCCAAAGAAAAGCCGCAGCAGGGCAAGGTCATCGCTGTCGGCCTCGGCAAACGGGAGAAGACCGAGCGCGTGCCGCTCGACGTGAAGGCAGGCGACACGATTCTCTTCGGGAAGTACTCGGGACAGGACATCAGGCTCGATGGCGAGGAATACTTCATCATGCGCGAGGACGAAGTGCTCGCGGTGCTCGATTCGAAATAGCGCGCAGCGCGCAGGCGTCCGCCTGTGCGGCCGATGGAGTGTAGGAACATGGCAAAACAGATTATTTATGGCGAGCAGTCGCGGCAGGCCATCCTGCGCGGCATCAACCAGCTCGCCGACGCGGTGAAGGTCACACTCGGACCCAAGGGGCGCAACGTCATCCTCGACAAGAAGTACGGATCGCCCACGATCACCAAGGACGGCGTGACCGTCGCCAAGGAGATCGACCTGAAGGACCCGCTCGAGAACATGGGCGCGCAGATGGTCCGCGAGGTGGCGAGCAAGACGTCGGACACGGCGGGCGACGGTACCACCACCGCCACCGTGCTCGCGCAGGCGATCTATCGTGAGGGCGCGAAGAACGTCGTGGCCGGCGCCAACCCGATGGAACTCAAGCGCGGTATCGAGAAAGCCGTCGAGGTCATCGTCGAGAAGATCAAGAAGATGTCGCGTCCCGTGTCGGGCAACATGGTGGCGCAGGTCGGCATGATCTCCGCCAATAGTGACTTGACGATCGGCACGATCATCGCCGAGGCGATGGAGAAGGTCGGCAAGGATGGCGTCATCACCGTCGAGGAAGCCAAGACGCTCGAGACGTCGCTCGAGGTGGTCGAAGGCATGCAGTTCGATCGCGGCTACCTCTCCGCCTACTTCGTCACCGACCCGGAGCGGATGGAAGTCGTCCTCGAGAACCCGGTGATCCTGATTCACGAGAAGAAGATCAGCTCGATGAAGGATCTCCTCCCGCTGCTCGAGCAGGTCGCCCGCCTGAGCCG
>Ga0137418_10001442_pt1 | contig 21942 bp, 14 predicted proteins | sample CZODoug3_1_2_16f_FD_122242 | JGI IMG/M metagenome (GOLD analysis project Ga0137418, IMG submission 122242) | Vadose zone soil fungal communities from Angelo Coast Range Reserve, California, USA - CZODoug3_1_2_16fungal (Hybrid Assembly) | ecosystem: Environmental > Terrestrial > Soil > Vadose...
CGGCGAGTGAGAGGCACTGGTCGGCGTCGGCCTGGAACGCCGCAAACGCCTGCCGGAGATAGGTGAGGGCCTGTTGGCCCTTTCCTTTCGGGTCGTCCCCCGGCTGTGTGTCGCGCAGGATGTCCCAACCCTGGAAAAGGTGCGCGCACCCCACGGCCCAGAGGTAACCGCATCGGGTCGCCCGATCGATGGCCGTGCCGAGCGCCCTGCGTCCCTGCATGGTGCGCCCCTGCTGGAGTAGGGCGGCGCCAAGAGTGAGCTCTCCCCCCGCGACCAGCCAGTCCTGCTCCAGCTGCTGGCCGACCGCGATCGTCTGCCTGCTGATGTCCTTGACCGCTTCCACCGCCTGGACCCTGATCAAGCTGGTGGCCAGGTGGAACAGCGTCAACCCGTGCAGCATGCGGTGCGCAGGGTCGTGAGCCGAGGTGGCGGACGCGAGGATGTCGTCATAGGAATGACGTACCTCGTCGGGGTCCTCGGGTATCGGGCTCATCGCGACGCGGGCGAGGTGGGCGTATCCGCGATCGATCGGACAGGCATCGGGGGCCGCGAGCAGCGCCGCGTCGATCAGCCGGAGCGCCTCGCCGCCGTGACCTGCCCGGTGCCAGAACCAGTTGAGCCGCCCGACGATGTACAACGCTGCCGGCGGATCGTGCTCGAGGTCGTGGTCGAGGGCGGCGCGCAGGTTGGGCAGCTCGTGGGTGAGCTGCCGCATCGCGTGGCCGGCGCGCCCCGCCGTAATTTCCGATCGCGACGCCGCGTACCAGGACTTCGACGGCAGCAAGGGAGTGTCCTGAGTGCTCGGATTGGGGCTCGGCAGCGGCCGCAGGCCGCTTCGCGAAATTCTGTGTCTCGGCGCCCACTCGGACGACATCGAAATCGGATGCGGCGGTACCGTGCTCGAGCTCGTGGGCGGCAACCCCGGCCTGCGGGTCACGTGGGTGGTGTTCAGCGGGAACGCGACGCGCGAGGCGGAGGCGCGCCGCGCCAGCCGCCAGTTCCTGCGCGGCGCCGGCGTGACGCAGGTGATCACGCGTCAGCAGCGCGACGGCTTCTTCCCGTCCCAGACCACCGAGATCAAGGAATTCTTCGAGCAGCTGAAGACGACGTGCTCGCCGGACCTGGTCTTCACGCATTATCGTGACGACCGGCACCAGGACCACCGGACGATTTCGGACCTGACGTGGAACACGTTCCGGAACCACTTCGTGCTCGAGTACGAGATTCCGAAATACGACGGAGACCTCGCGACGCCGAACGTCTTCGTGCCGGTCGGCCGCCGGCAGGCGCGCCGCAAGGTCAGCGTGCTCCTGTCGGCCTTCAAGAGCCAGGCCGGCCAGCATTGGTTCACGCCGGAGTTGTTCTTCGGATTGATGACGCTGCGTGGAATCGAGTGCTGCGCGGAATCGGGCTATGCGGAGGCGTTTCACAGCCGGAAGGCGATCGTATCGGTGGCGCAGGCGCCCGCGCGGCGCGGGCGGTGACGGGCGGCGGGCCCTCCATCGAGGACCCGCGGCAGCGTCCTAGAACACTTCGACTTCGGGAATCGGCACCACGAACTGGCCGCCCCACTCGCGTATGTAGGCCAGCTGCGCGGCGATCTCGTCCTTGAGGTTCCACGGCAGGATCAGCACGAAGTCGGGGCGCGTCTCCCGGATGCGGTCGGGCGCAAAGATCGGGATGTGCGTGCCCGGCAGAAACCGGCCGTGCTTGTACGGATTGCGATCGACGGTGTAGTCGACGAAGTCGGTCCGGATGCCGCAGTAGTTCAGCAGCGTGTTCCCTTTGCCCGGTGCTCCGTAACCCGCGATGGTGCGGCCCTGGCGCTTGGCTTCGATCAGGAAGGCCAGCAGCTTCCGCTTCGTTTCCTTCACCTGCGCCGAAAAGCGCGCGTAGGTCTGGACGCGATTGAGGCCGAACTCCTCCTCGCATCGGATGAGCGCCCTCGCGCGTTCGCTCATCGGCGCGGTGCTGTCGATGTGGCACGCGTAGATGCGCAGCGATCCGCCGTGCGTCGTGATCTCCTCGACGTCGTAGACGCGGAGCCCGTGCGCGTTGAAAATCCGCTGGACCGTCGTCAGCGACAGATACGAGAAGTGCTCGTGATAAATGGTGTCGAACTGGTTCTGCTCCATCAGCCGGACCAGGTGCGGGAACTCCATCGTGATCGTCCCGGCCGGCTTGAGCAGCACCTTCATGCCGCCGACGAAATCGTTGATGTCGGGCACGTGCGCGAGCACGTTGTTGCCGACGATCAGGTCGGCGGGCCCGGGATTGCGCGCCAGATCGGTCGCGGTCTCGACCCCGAAGAATCGCACCACGGTCGGCACGCCCTTGGCGACGGCCACCTTCGCCACGTTGGCCGCCGGCTCGATGCCCAGGACCGGAATGGCCTTGCGCACGAAGTGCTGGAGCAGGTACCCGTCGTTGCTGGCGATCTCGAAGACGCGGCTCTCGGCCCCGAGCGCCAGCCGCTCTGTCATCTGTTCGACGTAGCGCCGGGCGTGCTCGACCCAGCTGTCCGAATACGACGAAAAGTAGGCGTATTCCGTGAAGATGTTGTCTGGCGTGACGTATTCGTCGAGCTGCACCAGGAAACACCGCTCGCACAGGAAAGCGTGCAACGGATAGAACGGCTCCATGTGATTGAGGGCGTGTGCTGGAACGAAACTCTCGCAGAGCGGAGACATCCCCAGGTCCACGAACGTCCGGGTCAATGGAGCCGCGCAGAACCGGCACGTCCGGCCTTTTGCGGGCGCGGCCGTGCCTGTTGTCACTGCCGTCGCTTCACCAGTTCCCTGTGCCAACGAGCTCATAGCGTGGAATTCCTCGAAGAAGTTGGGTGTAGGTCCGGTCGGGAGCAAGGATACGGCCACACGGGGCACAGTCGAGACCCGTCGCGCGATCAGCGACTTATGCCGTTCGACCGCGATTATGCCGATTGAACGGCCACCGGAAGTCTCCCGTGGGGCAGACTAAATGGCTCGGCGGCAGGATCGTGAAGCAGGATCGTGAAGCGGGATCGTGAAGCCTTAAATGACGTAAATTTAAGTTGACTTTAGTTGCCCCCTCGCGCACGATCCCTGCCTTCAATCGCAAATTCTGCGCGCCGGGAATTGTTGCCTGCAGATTCGGTGATCTGCAGGTCGGATATCGATTTGCGGCGAAATCACGACGAGAGAGCGGATCCATCATGCTGATCCCTATCTGCCTGACGGGCAGCAGCCTCGCGGTGCGCGAGATTGATGACGAGGCGACCCGGATCGCCCGGTTCGATATCAGGGTCCTCATCACGGGCGACAGCGGTGTCGGAAAACAGACGCTCGCCCGCCTCATTCACCAGCGCAGTCCGCGGGCCGATCGTCCGTTCGGGACGGTCGATTGCGGGACGATTGCCGATTCGACGTTCGAGTCCGAATGGCTGGCGCCGCTGTCGGCGGCCGACGGCACCCTGTTCCTTCGCGGCGCGGAGGAAATGAGTGCGCGGAAGCAGGCGATGCTTTACCGCTTCCTGGACGCCGTCTACGACGCCGACGGCTCGTCTGCGGGCCAGCTGTCGGGGCGCCCGCGCCTCCGCGTGCTCGCCGGGTCGCGGGTGAGGCTCTTCGAGGCTGTTGAGGCGGGCACCTTCAGGCACGATCTGTTCTACCGGTTGAACACGGTCCATTTGTGCATTCCGCCGCTTCGCGAACGGACCGAGGATATTCCGGTTCTCTTCGAGCACTTCGTGCACCAGATCTCGGACGTGCGGCAGTGCGCTCTTCCCTACATCGCCCCCGAGACCCGCCAGGCGCTGCTGGACTACTCGTGGCCCGACAACGTCCGCGAATTGAAGCAGGTCGCGGAACGGCTCGTGCTGAAAGGCGGCGACCCGCGCGTCGAGGGGCGCATGCTCGCGCGGCAGGTGCAGTTCGAGAGCATCAGGGCGAAACGGGCCGTCCACGCGTTTCGAGCGGACGTCACGGTGATTAGCACGCCGCGTCCGCGCCCTGGAGCGCGGCCGCGGACCACCACGTAACGATCCGGTTCAGATCCTCACTTCGGATCGAACGCCACGTCGCTCGCCGAGCCGCCGCCAGGCAGGCGAAACCGCCGGACGAGGGCGCCCGACGCCGGATCGATCCCCGCCACGCCCGACTCGTCGGCCGACGTGATGTACGAGAGCAGCCGTGCGTCCGACCGGTCCCTTCGCGCCGACACGTCCACGAGCGGGACGACGCGGATGTCGGCAGCGTGATCGATGATGCCGATGCGCTCGCGCGACGCCTCCAGCATGACGACCACGCGCCCGTCGGACGACGTCCGGAGCGCGGCCGGCGCGTTGCCGGCACCGAGATCGACAGTCCCCGTCGACACGCGGCGCTCGAGGTCGATGAAGAGAATCGCGTTCTTCGCCGGGACGGAGATCAGCGCCGTGCGGGCATCCGGCTCGAGCGTCAGATCGCCCACCTGTTCGCCGATCGGCATCACCCACACCCAGCGTCCCGTCGCGGCTTCGATCGCGGCCAGTGCGTTCTGCGACACGTCGCCGCCGCGGCTCAGTGCGTAGACGAGTTGCCCGGTTGCGTCGGGGATGGCCGCGAGGATCGCGCTGCCTGGCTGCCCTGCCGCGAACCGCGTCACCAACTGGCTGCTTGCCGTGTCAATCACGTCGACAACGTTGCTGCCGCTTTCGGATACGAAGACCCTGCTGCCGTCCGCCGTCTGCGCCAGCCGATGCGGCTTCCGTCCGAACGGCGCCGGCAACGAGATGGCTCCGACACGCGTCATCGTCGCTTTGTCGATCACGGACACCGTGTCGCTGTCCTCGTCGGCGACAAAGACCCTGCTGCTGCCGATCGGCGCCGCGATCGCAACAGGCTTCGCGCCAACCGGAATCGTCGCGAGCACGTCGCCGGTCGCAGCGTCGAACGCGGCGACCATCTGCGCTGACGCGCTCGTCACCCACAGCGTCCCCTCGGCCGGCGATTGCGGCGCCGCAGGCGCGGAGCGCCAGCCGTCGCTCGACGCCGCTGCCGGCATCGCGGACGCGGTCACCATGCCCGGACCCCCGAGCGACGTCACCGCGCTCGTCGTGATCGAGAAAGCCGGCGACGGCGCGCTGCGTGCGTTGCCGCCCGCCGCCTCGGCGGTCACGGTTGCGACGTAGGTCCCGTTCGGCAACGATGCCAGTGTCGCCGAGATGTTCGCGGCGTACTCGCCATTGACCACCGACGGCTTCCCGAGGTCGGCATTCGCCATCGGCGCCTCGGTGTTCACGTTGGCGCCGTCGGTGAAGATCTCGAGCACGTACCGGCTGACGATCGAGTCGTCGGACGAGGGCGTGAACGTCGCGGTTCCGGACGAACTACCGTCGACGGTGACCGTCACGGGCGCCGACGTCGACGAGGCCCCCTTGTTGTCGATCGCGGTCACGACGAACGAATACGCGCCCGCTGCGCCGGCCGTCCAATCGACGCTGAACGGAGCCGCCGTGCGGGAGCCAATCAGCGTGGACCCGCAATAGAAGTCCACGCGCGCGACGGTGCCATCACCATCCGTCACCGACGCCGACACGGTAATCGTCGCGGGCGCCTGCATGACGGCGCCGTCCATCGGCGACAGCATCGTGATCGACGGCGGCCCGTTCAAGGCCCCGATGCTGACGGCGACGGCGGCGGACGTCCCGACGTTTCCCGCCGCATCGCCCGCCCGTGCCTGCAGCGAGTGCAGCCCTGCCGCGAACGCGGCCGTGTTCCAGTTGATGCTGTACGGCGCCGTGGTGTCCGACCCGATCGACGTGCCGTCCACGAGGAACGTGACCGAGCTGACGCCGACGTTGTCGGACGCGCTGGCCGTGACGGTGACGGTCGCGCTCACCTGCGCGCCCGCGATCGGAGACGAGATCGCGACCGACGGCGGCATCGTGTCGCCGTTGATGCTCGGCAGCGGCGCGACCTCGGGTGCCGAGCCGATCGGCGTCGTCATGTCCGACTGAATCTCCCCCGCGGTCAGCGCGATGTCGTAGACGCGGACTTCGTCAATCGTGCCCGCGAAATACTGCCCGCCGCCGCTGTCGCCACCGATCTGCAGCGGTCCGTTCGAGGTGTTCATGCCTCCGGTCCGCGGCGCGCTCGAGGCCAGGACGCCGTTGACATACATCCTGAGGGTCGCGCCGTCGTAAGTCGCCGCCAGGTGGGTCCACGTGTCGACGGGAATCGCCGACGCACCGTAGACGTTGCCCGGCGCGAAGGTACCGCCCGCGGCCGGCCGCGCCGAGCTCGTGGACGTCGCCTCGAGGTAGTAGTCGTCGTTGCCCTTGTAGATCACGTCGCGCCACTTGGCGTTGACGGCTGTCGGCTTCACCCACGCCTCGAGCGTCACCGCGCTGGTCAGCCGCAGCGATGCTGCGCTCGGGATGTTGACGAGCGCGTTCGTCCCGTTGAATGCGAGCGCGCCGCCAAGCCGGCCTAAGGGCGTCCAGCTCGCGTTCCTGATCTTGCCGTCGTTGTGGCTGCTCGACCCGTCCTGTGCCACGTTGCCGGCGCCCTCGTCGAACGAGTACGCCGCCACGAGACCCTGGCCGGGCTGCGGCGCGGGCGAGGGCGACGGCGACACCACGCTGGCAATTGCGGTGACGTCACTCGCCGAGCCGTTCCCGGTATTGCTCTCGCCACCGCCGCTGACGGTCGCCGTGTTGGTCACCGAGGACGGCGCCGACGACGAGACGGTCACGGTGACTGTCACGGAGGGATAGCTGGCGCCTGGGGCGAGCGCGTCGGCGCGGGTGCACGTCAGGCTCGACACGGTGCAGGTCCAGCCCGAGCCGTTGATTCCCGCCGCCGTCAGGCCGGCCGGAAGGTAGTCACGGAGCGTCACCGTGCCGCTCGTCGCGCCGGCGCCGCTGTTCCTGACCGTGAGCGTGTACGCGCCGGTCTGGCCCTGCGTAAAGCTTCCGACGTGCGTCTTGGTGAGCGTCAGGTCCGCCGGCGATGGCGGCGCGGGAGTTGGCGTGGGCGTCTGCCCGCCAGCGCCGATCGGCGTGTTCATGTCGGCGCGAATCTGCGCGTCGCTGATCGCGGTGCTGTAGATGCGCACCTCGTCGATCGCGCCCGCGAAGTACTGTCCGGCGCCGCTGTCGCCACCGATCTGCAGCGGACCGCCCGAGACCGCGATCCGTGCGATTTGCGACGTGCTCGACGCGAGCGTACCGTTGACATAGAGCTTCAGCGTCGCGCCGTCATAGGTCGCCGCCAGGTGCGTCCACGCGTTGACCGGAATCGCCGACGAACCGTAGACGTTGTCCGGCGCGAACGTGCCGCCCGCCGCCGGCCGCGCCGAGCTCGTGGATGTTGCCTCGAGGTAGTAGTCGTCGCTCCCCTTGTAGATCACGTCGCGCCACTGCGAGTTGACGGCGGTCGGCTTCACCCATGCTTCGAGCGTCATCGCAGCGCTCAGGCGCAACGACGTCGTGCCGGGAACCGTGACGAGCGCGCTCGACCCGTTGAACACCAGCGCGCCGCCCAGGCGGCCCGCGGTCGTCCATGTCGCGTTGCTGGTCGTGCCGTTGTTACCGCTGCCCGACGCGTCCCTGACGGAGGTGCCGCTGCCCTCGTCGAACGAGTACGCGGCTACGAGGCCTTGTGCCGACGCGCGCGGCGCGGTGAGATGTGCGACGCCGATCACCGTGACGCCGATCAGAAGGATTCGCGGCGTCACGCTGGCGCCGAACGAGGTGCGCACGACCGACTTCCTTTTCCGGGGGGAAAGGCGCAGACAGCGTGCGTCCGCTCGACGGCCTCAGCGGCAAGGGGGGTGCCACGAACGCGATCGGGCGGCGGAGGCCGGCCCGAACGGCCGTCAACTCACTGTGAATTCACACGGTCGCACGCGCTGGCGTGTCGCTCGTGACAGCAGTAATGAGGAGGAACCGCCGGGAGAGAATGACGAAATCGCGCCGCCCTGCACAGAAGTGTCCCCGCAGGAGGGCGCGCAGCAGCGATCAATTCAGGGAATCGACGAACTTGCGCCAGACGTCGTCACTCTGTTCGTCGCCGACCTCGACTTCGGCGCCGCACCACCATCGAAGCGTGTCGCCCGCGGCCACGCGGGCCCATATGGGGTGAATGGCGACGACTCCAACGCTGGGAATCGCGACCGCGGCGATCGTGAGAAGGGCCTCGTCGGCCGTACCCGTCAACTCGAGACGGAGACCGCCGTAGCTGACGTCGACGACCCTGGCCGCGTCGCCACTGACGTCAACGGCCATGTCCGCGTACTTCCGGGGCCAGCGGCGAGCGACCGTTGACGAGGATGGCTGTGGCGCATCCCGCAGCAGGCGATCGACCACGGCGGCAAGCGCCGTGTCGTCCAGCGGCCGCGTCATGTAGATTGCGCCGGCGCTGGTCGCCTCCCTTTCCAGAACAGGGTCGTAGGAGTCGTCGATGACCACCGAGGGCGTCTCGGGCATGGAGCGGAGCACGAGCTGAATGCCGTTGTACGCCCCGAGCTTGACCGCCGTGACGAGGAGATCGGGCGGGGCGAGGGCAATTCGCTGCTTCGCCTCCTGGAAGGAGGAGACCGTTGTGGCGAAGTTACCCGTCCCCGTCGTCAGCACACGTTCGACGGCTTCCCGAGATGGCGATTCGGGATCGACGATGAGAAGGCGAAAGGGCATCCGGATGGTCTGCGATCGCGGTTTCGTGTCTCTCGAATCGTGGCGGAGGAGCAAGGTCGCGATTAGAAAATGCCGCCAAAAGCGCTGAATTTCTCATAACTACGAGCAAGCGGAATGCCGCTTTTGACGTGCGGCGCACTGAGAGAAAACGGGGGGCGTGGGCGAAGTCCTGCTTACGCCGAGACAATTCTCATGCTTTTCACGACGAAACTATGTGAAAGCCGCCGGCGCGGCGACTTCGGGGGCGTCGGATACCGCGCTGCGTCGCACGGCAGACGAGCACGGGACGAAACCCGTGTACGTCTGACGTAATAGAGGGGGCTGACGCCCGTGGCGTGCGTACTATGCGGTACGTCCGGCCGAACCGGCTGCGACGGGCGGCCGGCGCTCGCGCGCGATGCCTGCCTGCTCCGGGCGGACAAAGGGCGGCTTCATCATCCGGAAGCTCTGGAACACTTCGTGGCACTGGAACTTCCGGAGGAAGTTGAGGAACCGGCGGTAGTCCTGCGGCGGCATGTTGAACGCCTGCACCAGCTGCTTGTAGCTGCCGCGAGTGTGTTCGAGACCCATGCGGACGACGAGGCGAAGGTCGCGGCGCGTCAGATCGCGCGCCATGAACGGCTCGCACACTTCCGACCAGAAGCAGGCGCCGCTGAGCAGACGGTCGAACAGCACCTCGTGAATCGGTGGTTCGACTGGCTGCACGGCAACAGTCGCCGGGCGCGCGCGATGACGGGGATGCACGAGCATCTCGAGCTCAGCGTCGGCCCGCGACTTCAGCACGAGCCGCTCGGTGACGTTGCGCAGCTCGCGGACGTTTCCCGGCCAGTCGTAGTCGCTGAGCGAGGCGACGGCGTCGGGGCCCAGCTGCGGCAGCGGCCGATCGTGCTTTTCCGCGAAAATCTTGAGGAAATAGTCGAGCAGCAGCGCAACGTCGTCGCGGCGTTCACGCAACGGCGGCACCTCGATGTGCACGACGTTGAGCCGGTAGAAGAGGTCCTCGCGGAACGTCTTCTCCGCAACCTGTTCGAGCAGGTTGCGATGCGTCGCGGTGATGACGCGGACGTTGACCGTCTGCGCGTGCCGATCGCAGCCGACGCGCTGAATCTCGCCGGTCTCGAGGAACCGGAGGAGAAGCGCCTGCATCCGCAACGTCATCTCACCGATTTCGTCGAGGAAGACCGTTCCGCCGCTCGCGCTTTCGAGCAGCCCGCGCTTGTCGCGCCACGCGTCGGTGAAGCTGCCCTTCACGTGACCGAACAACTCGGATTCGAGCAGCGAGTCGGGCACGCCGGCGCAATTGATGGTGACCAGGGGACCGCGCGCGCGGTGACTGCGGTCGTGAACGAGGCGCGCGACGATCTCCTTGCCGGTGCCGCTCTCGCCGGTGATCAGCACCTTGGCGTTCGAGCGCGCCGCGCATTCGATTTCTTCTCTGACCTGGCGAATCCCAAGACTGCTACCAATGAGGACCGCCGGTTTATCACTCATGATGCCTCTGCCTGTTTAACGTCGTTTGGGGGACCGCTGGGACAAAGTCCGGCGGGAAGGCGATATTGTCTAGCTAAAAGCTCTTCAGTGCAGTAGTTTTTTTGCGTTTGCGCGGTCTTTTTTTACCTAAAAACCGGACTTTCGCCCGCTTCTTCGGGTACCACTTTTCGTCGCAGGTGTGCGGGGTCCTTGTGGCAATAGACCGAAGTCGCGTGGGCTGCGTCACTTAAAAGGGATCACCGCCGGCCGCGCCGGTGTGTCGCTCCTGCTCATTCGAAGCCGCAGCCGCACACTCGCAGCGGCCGCATCCCGACGGTCACCGCGGCACCGGCCCTGTACCCGATGAAACCGCGTCCCGGCACCGGTGAATCGCGCTCCTCGCGTCCGCCTTCAACGCCGAGCCGCAGGCCGCGCACGAGGCGAACGCCGAGGCCCGCTCCGACGAAGCCGTAGGTATCCGCATACCTGCTCGCGGTCACGCCGGGCGCGGGATCGTGAAGCATGCGCTCGCCCTCGAGACGAAGATCGACGTCCCACACGCTGCTCAGCTGCGCGCGAAGGTCGGCGACGGCGGCCGTGCGAACGTAATCCGGAAACGGGGTGTCGAAGGAGAAATCGATGTCACGCATGCCGGTGATCAGAATGCGCGTGCGGCTGCCGAGCCGGAGGTCCTCGTCGAGCGACGCCACGAAGCCTCGATAATCGGCGATGGCCGTTCCGACGGCGTCGAGCCGGATGTACCCGAGACGGACGCTCCCGGTCGCGCGATCGCCCGCGTTGTGGAGGATTCCGGTCTGCAGGCGCACGATGTCCGCGTCGCGCTGTGGCGCGAACCGGAATCGTTCGGTTGCGACGTTCACCTGGAGGAGCGCGCTGAGGCCGGTCGTGAGCGTCTGCCGCCCCTCGACGGTGGCCGAGAGCACGCGGCGGTTCAGCAGCCGCTGCAGGTTCGCGCCGAGGAATATCTCGTCCGGATCGAACCCGTAGTCGTTGCGGCCGAACGCGAGCGACGCGACCGTGCGTTCGGCGACACGCGCATCGACGCCAACCTGGATGCCCGCCGCGAGTTGATCCGTTCGTCGATCGATCTCGTGGTTGATGCGCCGGCGTCCGCCGTCGACGAGTCCCGTCGCCCATGGCGTCAGGCGGCCTGCCGCGACCTCGAGATGGCCGTCGGCGCTCACGTCGAGGCTGCGCTCGTCCGAGTACTTGTCGAAATAAAGGTATCGGCCGCGGGCGCTCCCTTCGCCGCGCACCGGATCAGCGTCGAGCGTCACCACCGCCTCCGGTTCGAGGATGAACGCGGTGTCGCGCTTGGCGTCCGACGCTTCGTTGAACACGTTCGTGTCCACGCCGCCGTTCATCAACGCCACCGACGGCGTGACACCCACGGGACCAACATAGAACGCCGCCGGCTCGGCGAACCGTCCGCCGAGCTCCGTGGAGAGCGTGCGCATCCTCAGGGTGATGGTCTGGGCCGGCACGACAGGCGTCAGCCGCGCGGTGCCTGTTGCGACGATGCGGCCCGTCGAGTCGACGACCTGCACGCGATAGGTCGCCAGCGGCAGGTCGGTGAACATGAACGAGCCGTCCGCCGCAGGGTCCGTCGTGACGGTGACGTTGGCGCTGACCGCGCGGACCTGCAGGCCAGCCGGGGGCGGCCCGTTCGAGGCGCGCACGGTCCCTTCAATGGTCCCCGTGAGCTCCTGCGCGGCCATGACGACGTTCAGCGCCGCAACGAGCAGCGCCACTGCGAACAAGCGAGTGGGCATCACGCCGCTAATGTAACAGCGCTTCAGCCGTGCTTCAAAGCAGCGAATGAAAAAGGGGGGGCGGGTCCCGGCGGTCAATCGAGCGAGTCGACGAACCTGCGCCACGCGTCGAAGGCGTGTTCGTCGGCCGAGTCGATCTCGGCGCCGCACCACCAGCGCCCGACGGCGCCGCCGCCGCGCGCCCAGACCGGATGAACGGGTAGACGGCCAAGCTTCGGGATATCCACGGTCGCGAGCCGCGAGAGCGGATGGTCGATCGTCCCGATCTCCACGCGCAGGCCGCCGTAGCTGACGTCGACGACGTTCGCGTCATTGTCGCCGACGCGCGCGCGCACCTTCACCTGCTTGCGCGGCCACCGCCGTACCACGCGTGATGACTGTGGCAGCGTGCTCTCGGCGAGCAGCCCCTGCACCAGCGCCATGAACCGCGTCTGGTCCACCGGCAGCTTCACGTAGGTCGCGCCGGCGCTGGTCGCTTCTTCCTCGAGCACCGGATCGTCCTCGGTGTGCACGACGATCGCCTGCGTGTGCGGGTGGTTGGCCTGCGCGCGCAGCACCAGGTGAATGCCGTTATGGGACCCGAGCTTCACGGCGGTGATGAGCAAATCGGGCGGCGCGTAGACGAGCCGCTCTTCCGCCGCGTCGAACTCGGCCACCGACGTCACCATGTTTCCCGCCGTGCTCAGCATGCGGTCCATGGCCGCCCGGGCGGCGGGATCGGTCTCCACAACCAGAAGGCGAAAAGGCATCTTGGGAGGCGCAGTTTGAGGAGAGATGAGCAAGGAGGATGCCTGAGGCGCACCTCAGCGATGTGCCGATTCTGCGAACAAATTGAGCGGCGCCCGCGGCGGTTGCATGCGGAATAGTCGTCTCGATCACCATCGTGTCATCAGACGACCGGGGTCAACCGGCAGCGTCCACCTGATGAACGTGTGCCCGCGGGCGGCCTCCACTGTGTTCGTGACGCACGATCTGCACGAATTCGTGAGGAGGCGGCCGCGGGATCGATGGCCGGGCCGCTGTCGCGCAGGACAGCCGTTACGGCCGGTTCAGGCGACCGGGACCGGCGTGCCGCGATACCAGGCGACCGTCCGCGCGAGCCCTTCTTCGAAGGTGACGATCGGCTGGTATCCCAGGATGCGCCGCGCCTTCGAAATGTCGGCCTGCGAATCCTTGACGTCGCCGGCGCGCGGGGGCGCGTACTTCGGTGACATCTGCCCGCCGACCAGGTCGCGGATGTTGTTGAAGAGCGAGTTGAGCGAAATCCTGACGCCGGTCGCCACGTTGATCACTTCCCCGCTCGCGCCGTCGGCCGTGCACGCGCGCAGGACGCCGTCGACGACGTTGGCGACGTACGTGAAGTCGCGCGTGTGTTCACCGTCTCCGAAGATGGTGGGCTGCCGTTCCTCGCAGAGCGCGCTGATGAAGAGCGAGATCACCCCGGAGTACGGCGACGAAGGATCCTGCCGCGGGCCGAATACGTTGAAGTAGCGGATCGTCACGGTCTCGAGACCGTACAGCGCGGTGAACATCCGGCAGTACTGCTCCGCCACGAGTTTCTGCAGCGCGTACGGGGACAGCGGGGCCGTCGGCATCGTCTCGACTTTCGGGAGCGTCGGCGTGTTGCCGTACGCGGACGAGGAACCCGCGTAGACGAGGCGCTTCACGCGGGCGTCGCGCGCGGCGACGAGGACGTTGAGCGACGCGTCGATGTTGGCGCGGTTCGAGGTGATGGGATCCTCGACGGATCGCGGGACCGAGGGGATCGCCGCCTGGTGCAGGACGTAGTCGATCCCGGCGACGGCGCGGCGGGCAACCTCCAGGTCGGCCAGATCGCCTTCGACGAGCTCCACCGGCGCTACGTGCGCGAGGTTCTGTCGCTTGCCGGTCGCGAAGTTATCGACGACGCGGACCCGCTCGCCGCGCCTGACCAGCTCTTCCACCAGGTGGGAACCGATGAACCCTGCGCCGCCCGTCACGAGGTAATTCGCCATATCGCCGCCGGAACTGAGCAAAAACCCTGCCCGTCAGTAAATCGTAGACGATAATGCAGGGGTCGCAGTCAGCCAGACGATCGCCCGTCTTCGCGCTTCGCGCGGCGCGCACCAGGCTGAAGAGCTTGGGAAGCGGCACGCGATAAGGCGTCGACGGGAGGAAAGTCCGAACTCCACAGGGCGGTGCGCCGGGTAACGCCCGGGCAGGGCAACCTGACGGACAGTGGCACAGAAAAAATACCGCCCCGAGCGAGCCACGAAAGTGGCGAGTCGAGGGGTAAGGGTGAAAAGGTGCGGTAAGAGCGCACCGCGCCGACGGCAACGCCGGTGGCAGGCAAAACCCCGCACGGAGCAAGACCAAATAGGGTGGCGCTATGAGGACTGCCCGTCCCAGGCCACCGGGTAGGTCGCTGGAGTCCGCGAGCGATCGCGGATCGAGAGGAATGATCGTTGGGCCGCCGCGCCGCAAGGCGCGACGGCGAACAGAATTCGGCTTATCGGCTGGCTGCGACGTCTTCCGCTGGAGGCGGGGCGTAAAGCCCCGCCCTACCCGTCTACTTCCTGCTTGATCCCGTACTGTTCCAGCTTCTTGTAGAGGTTGCTGCGTGGCGTGTCGAGCGCCTCGGCGGTCTTGGAAATGTTCCAGTTGTTCTCGCGCAGCTTCTCGACGAGGAACGCGCGCTCGGCGGCTTCCTTGAACTCCCGCAACGTGCCCGGCGCCGGCGTCGGCGCCGTCTGCGGCGCCGCCTCGGGACGCCCCTGCCCCGCCGGCGTGCTGTCGCTGGCCGCCGGCTGCCGTGAAGGCGCCGATTCGCCGCGCACTTCCGCCGGCAGGTCTTCGGCGCGGATCAGATCGCCGGGCGCCATGATCATCAGCCGCTCGACCGTGTTGCGCAGCTCGCGGATGTTGCCGCGCCACCGGTACCGCTGCAGTGCCTCCGTCGCGCGCGGGTCGAAGCGCTTCGGCTTCAGGTTGTGCTCCTCGCTCGTCCGCCTGGCGAAGTGCTGCACGAGCAGCGGAATGTCCTCGCGGCGCTCGCGAAGCGGCGGCACCTGAACGGGGATCACGTTGAGCCGGAAGAAGAGGTCCTCGCGGAACTCGCCGCGCTGAATCGCCTCCTCGAGGTCCTTGTTGGTCGCCGCGATGACGCGCACGTCCACCTTGATCGTGCGCGCCGAGCCGAGCCGCTCGACCTCCTGCTCCTGGAGCACGCGGAGGACCTTGGCCTGCGTCTTCGGGCTCATGTCGCCGACCTCGTCGAGGAAGATGCTCCCGCGATCGGCCTGCTCGAACTTGCCGATCTGCTTTTCCGTCGCGCCCGTGAACGATCCCTTCTCGTGGCCGAACAGCTCCGACTCGATCAGCTCCTCGGGAATCGCGGCGCAGTTCACCTGGATGAACCGCTGCCCCGCCCGCGGGCTGTTGCGGTGAATCGTCCGCGCCACCAGCTCCTTGCCGACGCCGCTCTCGCCGAGCAGCATGACGGTCGCGTTGGTCGGCGCCGCGCGCTGCACGGCCTCGAGCACGCGCCGCAGCGCGGGACTGCCGCCGACGATCTCGTACTTCGACTCCATCGCGAGCTTCAGCTCGCGGTTCTCCTGCCGGAGCGATCGCAGCTCGAGCCCTTTCTGCACCGTCACGAGCACGCGCTCGCTCGTGAACGGCTTCTCGATGAAATCGAAGGCGCCGAGCCGCGTCGCCTGCATGGCGTCGGTAATGGTGCCGTGGCCGGAGATCATGGCGACCGGCAGCGATTCGTCGACCTTGCGGATTTCGGCGAGGGTTTCGAGGCCGTTGGTCCCCGGCATCTTGATGTCGAGGACCACCATGTCCGGCGGATCGCGCTTCACCTGCGCGATGCCGTCGGGACCGGAGGCGGCGCCGGTGAATTCGTAGTGCTCGTACTCGAGGATCATCCGGAGCGAGTCGCGGATGGCGGCCTCGTCATCGATGACGAGAATGCGCGGTTTCACTTACTCGATCTTGACCGTGTGGAGCGCACGCGAGTCGCTCTCCGGTTTGTAGACGTAGAGCGCAAGGATGTCGCCCGCCTTCGCGTTGGCGGTCAGCCGCCGATAGTCCTCCACCGACCGCACCGGGTGCCGGTTGATCTCGAGCAGCACGTGGCCGCGCTCGACGTCGGCGTCGAAGGCAGGGCTCATCGGCTCGACGCGCGAGATGACGACCCCCTGCATCCCGTCCGGGAGCTTGAACCGCTCGGCAAAATCGCGATCGAGCTCACGGACCGACAGGCCGAGCGCCGGTCCCCGCTGGCTCGACGGCTGCGGTGCCGGGTAGTCGTCGTTGGCGGGACGCCGTTCGCGCAGCGGCCGCTCCGCGAGCTTCACGGCGACGTTGACTGGATGGTTGTCGCGGACGATCTGCAGCGACGCGACCGTGCCGGGCTCCCGCGCGGCGATCAGCTGAATGAGCTGGTCGTTGCCGCTGACCGCCTTGCCGTCGACGGCGATGATGAGGTCGTAGGTGCGGATGCCCGCGCGTGCGCCCGGCGAGCCGGGCGTCACGTCCTGCACGAGCGCGCCGTCGCTGTTGCTCAACCCGAGCGACCGCTGCAGATCGGGGTCCACGTCACGCAGCGCCAGGCCGATGTAGCCGCGCGAGACGTGACCCTTGTCGCGCAGCTGCGGAAGGATGGCGCGCGCCTGGTTGATGGGAACCGCGAACCCGATGTTGGCGGCGCGCGAGCTGATGGCCGCGTTGATGCCGATCACTTCGCCGCGCGCGTTGATCAGCGGGCCGCCGCTGTTGCCGAAGTTGATCGCCGCGTCGGTCTGGATGTAGCGGTCCAGCGAGCTGTCGAACAGCTTGCGCCCGATGTAGCTGACGACGCCGACCGTCACGGTGTGCTCGTATGCCAGCGGGTTGCCGATCGCGACCACCCACTCGCCGACGCGCAGCGTGTCGGAGTCGCCGAGCGCCGCGTAGGGCAGCGGCCGTGTCGACTCCACCTTGATGAGCGCGATGTCCGTGTCGGGGTCCGAGCCGATGCGCGTCGCGTGAAGGTTCCGCCCGTCCGTCAGGCGCACCATGATGCGATCGGCGCCATCGACGACGTGATGATTGGTCAGGATCAGACCGCTGGCGTCGATGATGAACCCGGTGCCGGCCCCGCGCCGCGGCCCCTGCGGATCTCGCTGGCCCGGCCGGTCGAACAGCTCCGGCCCGTCCGGCACCGGCAGGCCGCCGAACCTGCGGCTGCGGGCCGTCCCGCGCGACGTCGCGTCGATGTTCACCACCGCGGGGTTGAGCCGCTCGGCCACGTCCGCGAACGAGACCACCACCGGCGACATCCCGGCCGCCACGCGGGTCCGCACAGGGAGCTGCGGCGCGCTCGGCGCGGAAATGGCAAACTGCGGGGTCATCGAGCCGGCCACGACCAGGCCGATGAGAAAGGCAATAGTTGCCGTCAGGCAGACGGTCACCAGGACGAATCGACGGGTCACCTCTCCATTATCACGCTACTTAATCAACTCCAGAAGGGCCGCCTCGTCGAGGATCGGGACGCCCAGGGTCTTTGCCTTGTCGGCTTTGCTGCCCGGCTCGGCCCCGGCCACTACACCGGTCGTTTTTTTGCTCACGGAACCGGCGACCTTGGCGCCCAGCCGCTCGAGCGCGGCCGTGGCCTGCTCGCGGGACATCGCGGCCAGCGTGCCCGTGATGACATAGGTCCTGCCGGTCAGGGGACCCGGCGTATCGGCGGCCGCACGCTGGTCCTCCGGCACCTCCATGTTCACGCCGGCAGCGCGGAGGCGTTCGATGAGCTGCCGATTCCGCGGCTCGTCCAGCCAGCTGCGCAGCGCCTCCGCGAGCACCGGGCCGATTTCCGGCGTCCCCTGCAGCCGCTCGGGCGTCGCGGCGCACAAGGCGTCCATCGACCCGAATGCGCGCGCCAGCACCTGGGACGCGCGTTCGCCGACGTGACGGATGCCGAGCCCGTAGATCAGCCGCCACAGCTCGTTCGCGCGGCTCTTCTCGACCTGCGCCATCACCTTGGCCGCCGACTTCTTGCCCATTCGCTCGAGCGACTCGAGTTTTTCCGCCGTCAATGCGTACACGTCGGCGTAGTCGTGCACGAGGCCGGCTGAAACCACCTGGGCGATCAGCGATTCGCCGAGGCCCTCGATGTTCATTGCGCCGCGCGACGCGAAGTGTTCGAGGCCGCGCTGCAGCTTTGCCGGGCACGACGTGTTCTGGCATCGCCAGACCGCTTCCTCTTCCGGCCGATGCAGCGTGCTGCCGCAGCGGGGGCAGATGGTCGGCATGACCCACGGCTTCGAATCGGCGGGCCGCTTGCCCGGGATCGGCCCGACGACGCGCGGGATGACGTCCCCGGCCTTCTCGACGATGACCCAGTCGCCCTCCCGGATGTCCTTGCGGGCGATGTCGTCGGCGTTGTGCAGCGTCGCCATCGACACGGTCGAACCCGACACGAAGACGGGGTCGAGCATCGCGAACGGCGTCACCGCGCCCGTCCGCCCCACGTTCACCTCGATGCTCTTGAGGAGCGTCGTCTTCTGCTCGGCGGGGAACTTGAACGCGATCGCCCACCTCGGGAACTTGCTCGTCGTGCCGAGGCGTCCGCGCAGGTCGATGCGATCGAGCTTGATCACCACGCCGTCGGTGTCGAAGTCGAGCGCGCGCCGCTTGTCTTCCCATTCGCGGCAGAACTCGACGAGCGCGTCGACGCCCTGGCAGCGCTGCCAGTGCGGCTCGACGGGCAATCCCCAGTGCTTGAGGGCTTCCAGCGTTTCGCCATGCGTCGGGAGGCGGACCTGAAGGTCCGCCTCTACGTTCGGTCCGCCTGCGAGCTGGTACATCCACGCGCTGAGACCGCGTTTCGCGACAAGCGCCGGATCGAGGTTCCTCATCGTCCCGGCGGCGGCGTTGCGCGGGTTGGCGAACAGCGGCTCGCCGGCGTCAGCCTTCTCCTTGTTGATCCGCTCGAAGACCTTGCGAAGCAGGTAGACCTCCCCTCGTACTTCGATGCGGCGGGGACCCTTCGGGTCCGCGGTCCGGAGCTTCAGCGGGATCGCGCGAATCGTCCGGACGTTCGACGTGACCTCCTCGCCGCGGACGCCGTCGCCGCGCGTCGCGCCGCGCACGAGCGTTCCGTTCTCGTAGGTGAGCGCGAGGCTCAGGCCGTCGATCTTCAGTTCGGCGACGTAATCCACCTGCTCTACCGGCTCCCCGGCCGCGGCGAGGCCCCGCCGGACGCGCGCGTCGAACTCACGCAGCTCCTCTTCGGAGTACGCGTTGTCGAGGCTGAGCATCGGCTCGGCGTGCTCGACGGTCTCGAAGCCGGCGGCCGGGCGGCCGCTGACGCGCTGGGTCGGCGATTCGGACGTGACGAGATCGGGATTCTCGGCTTCGAGGCGCTCGAGCTCCTGCATGAGCGCGTCGAATTCGGCGTCGGCCAGCTCGGGATCGTTGAGGACGTAGTAACGCTCTTCGTGGTAGCGAATCTCGCGCCGGAGCTCGGCGATCCGTTCAGCGGCGTTCATACACGCCACGCCGTCCGTGATGGGGCGCCAGCCGCATCAGCGAACGCCGTTCCCTAACGATCCCGCGACAGGACGTAATCAGGCAGGTACATCAACGCGTCGCGCTCGGCGCTGGCCGGGAAGAGCTCGAGCGCGGCCTTCGCCCGCTCGACGAAGTCGGTCGCGACGCGCTGCGCGTAGTCGATCGAGCGGTGCTGCGCGAGCAGGTTGCGCAGCTCGCGCCACTCGTCTATCGACGCGTCGCGTTCCTTGACGATCTTGCGGATGAGGACCTCCGCCCGCGCGTCGCCGCTGGCCAGCAGATGGATGACCGGCAGCGTCATCTTCCCCTCGCGCAGGTCGCCGCCCACGGGCTTGCCGAGCGCGTCCTCTTCACCCGTGAAGTCGAGCAGGTCGTCGACGAGCTGGAACGCCATCCCGATGTTCAGGCCGTAGTCCCAGAGCGCGTCTTCCTGTTCGGTGTTGGTCCCCGGCCCGAGCATGCCGCCGATGCGCGCGCTGCCGGCGAACAGGAACGCCGTCTTGCGGCGGATGATCTCGAAGTGCTCGTCCTGCGACAGGTCGACGATGCCGTTCTTCGTCAGCTGGTAGAGCTCGCCCTCGATCATGCGCAGCGTCACTTCGCAGAGCAGGCGGATGAAATCCAGGCTGTCGCGCGACAGCGCCATCGACATCGACTTGATGTAGAGGAAGTCGCCGAGGAGCACCGTCACGTCGCTTCCCCAGCGCGAGTGCACGGCCTGCCGGCCGCGGCGCATCTCGGATTCGTCGATGATGTCGTCGTGCACGAGCGTCGCCGTGTGGACGAACTCGATCACCGACGCGAAGAGCGGCGCGTGCTCGCCGGTGTAGCCGCTCATGCGCGCGGCCATCAGCAGCACCGCCGGGCGGATGCGCTTCCCGCCGCCCTGCTGGATGTAGTGGCCGATCGTCGGGATCAGGGGAACCTGGGATTCCAGATGGCGTACGAATTCGCGTTCGACCTTCTCGAGGTCGCCACGAATCGGCTCGAACATCTGCGCGAGAACGACGGATGAAGGTTTCTGCGCGGTGGGGCCCAAGCCCAACCATCATATCGCGAGTCACGGCTTGAAGAGCTTCTCGAAGTTCGCCCGAGCGGCCCGACCGATGTCGTCCGGGGCCGCGCCGCGCAGCTCCGCGATCGTCTCCGCGACGCGCACGACGTGCGCGGGCTCGTTCCGCTTTCCGCGAAACGGCGCGGGCGCGAGAAACGGGCTGTCGGTTTCGATGAGGAGCCGCTCGATCGGCACCATCTTCGCCACCTCCTTCAACTCGAGGGCGCGCGGAAAGGTGACGATGCCGGCCAGCGAGATGTGAAAGCCGATGTCGAGCGCCCGCTGCGCCATCGCGCGGTCGCCCGTGAAGCAGTGAAACACACCGCCCGTGTCGCGTGCGTGCTCTTCGTCCAGGATGCGGAACGTGTCCTCTTCCGCCTCTCGCGTGTGAATCACGATTGGCAGGCGGCGGCGCGTCGCGAGGCGGATCTGCTCGCGAAAGACCTGCTGCTGGACCTCGCGCGGCGCGAAGTCGTAGTGGTAGTCGAGCCCGATCTCGCCAAGCCCGCGCGTCAGCGGCTGCGCGTCGATCACCTCGTCGACGCGCGCCGCCGCATCGGCCGGGTTCCCGGCGAACTTCCCCGCCGCGTGCGGATGCACGCCGACCGAGAATCGCACCGCATCCCACTGCGCGGCCACCGCTCGCCCCTGCTCGATCTCCGGCTCGTCGTCGGCGGCCAGGATGACGAGCGCGTACGCGAGCCTCGCGTCCCTGGCGCGCTCGATGACCGACGGAAGGTCGTTGACGAACTCGGGGCCCGCGATGTGGCAGTGGGAGTCGATCACCGCACTCTCGCCCCGGGCGGCACCTCCTGGTCGAAGGCCACGAGGATCGGCTTTCCGCCGTCCACGCTGGCCGCAAGCACCATCCCGTTCGACTCGATGCCCATCAGCTTCGCTGGCTTCAGGTTGAAGACAATGGCGATGGTGCGGCCGACGAGCTGTTCCGGCTGGTACGCCTCGGCAATTCCGGCGACGATCGTCCGCTGCTCGGTGCCGACATCGACCTTCAGCTTGACCAGCTTCTTCGACTTCGGGACCGCCTCGGCCTCGAGCACCTTCGCGACCCGGAGCTCCACCTTCATGAACTCGTCGATCGAGATGCGGGTGTCCTCGGCGGGCGTTGCCCCCGCGCCGACCGCCTGTGTCGCGCCGGGCGCGGCGGGTTCGCCCGCCTGCGCGCGCGGCGCTTCGGCGGGCAGGCCGGCGGCGTCAATCGGTTTTTCGTCCATCGAACGCAGCTCCTCGAGAGTCTTCTCGATTCGTGGAAACAGTGCCTCGACGGGTCCCAGCTTCGTTCCGGGAGCCAGTGTGCCCGCCCGGAGATCCGTCCAGCGTTCCTGTGGTATCCCGAGCATCGCCCGGATCCTCGAGGCCGCTTCGGGCATCACCGGGTCGACGAGCGCCGCGATCGCGCGGAGCGCATCGGC
>Ga0137418_10001443_pt1 | contig 21940 bp, 19 predicted proteins | sample CZODoug3_1_2_16f_FD_122242 | JGI IMG/M metagenome (GOLD analysis project Ga0137418, IMG submission 122242) | Vadose zone soil fungal communities from Angelo Coast Range Reserve, California, USA - CZODoug3_1_2_16fungal (Hybrid Assembly) | ecosystem: Environmental > Terrestrial > Soil > Vadose...
CCACTGCTGTGGCTGCTGCCTCCGCTACTTCTGGGCGCGGGTGCGCTGGCATGGCTTCCGCCACCACCACCGCCGCCTGAAGTGTGACTCGGTGCAGAGTAGCTGCGGCTGGGAGCTGAATAGCTCCGAGGCGGAGCTGAATTACGCGGCGCGGAATAATTCCTCGGCGGCGCGTACGACGGCGCGGAATTTGAACGCTGCGGCGGACTATAAGAACGCTGCGGCGGACTGTAAGAACGTTGTGGTGGACTATACGAACGCGGCGGCTGCTGCGAATAGCCGCGATTCGAATTATTGGAGTTGTCCGGGCGGTTGCCAGGGTTGCCGTAGCGCTGAGGCGCTGCGTAACCGGAATTGTTGTTGCCAGAGCTGTACGCTGATGGCGGCCGGTCCGAGCGGGGCGAGGAGCTGGCGCCGAAGCCCGACGGAGCCCTGCCACCATCGGTGGCATTGCCCTGCGCCGACCAGTGGCGATTGTTACTTGGGTAACCCGAGCTTGCCTGTCCGCGTGCCGCCACGTTGCCGCCCGATTCCCCACCGGCATAACGCATGTGCGACTGCGGCTTATCCTGCGAAAGCTCCCGCTGGCGCGAAGATTGCCCGCCGCTAAATTGGCCGCCCTGATTGGCTGCTGAAAATGACGGGCGATTGATGTTCGCCGCCGCGCCCATCTGCGCGGCGCGCCCCATTGCCGGCGCGCGCGAACCTGCGGACACGTTACCCAAAGTACGTACCGGTATATTCGACGCCGCGGCCGCAGGAGCAGTGCGGGCAATCACTGGGCGATTTTGAATCGCCGAGGATGGCCGCGCAATGTTGTTATGTGTGCCGGTTGCGCCAAAGTAGCTTTGCCGCGTCGGTGCGACGTTCACTCGATTCGTGACCTGCGCGCCGCGCAGCTCGGAACCATTTATCCGGTGATTGCCTGGACGAACAACCTGGCCGTTCGCGAAATTGTTGCGCGAAGCTACGGTCACCGCATTGGTGTTGTGCGCGTAGGCGTAATTAAAGTTGTTGCTGCGATTGTTGATGATCGTGGTGTTGCGAATCCTGGTGTTATTGAAATTCACGTTGCGATAGTAACGATCGCTGGCGTGGTACCACGGGTGAAATGGTTCGCCAAATCCAAGCGGGAACCAGCCTATTCCGCCGCCGAACCCAAAACCGACGCCAAAATGTGCTCCGCCAATGAAGCCTACGAACGCAGGTCCATAGATCGGCCGCGCGTAATACGGCCCCGGGCACCAGCCCCAACGGCTGCCGATGTACGCCCAGCGTCCATAGTGATAGGGAGCAAATCCCCACGGCTCATAACCAACCCAGCTCCAGCCCCACGGGCCGACATAATTCCACGAACCGTAGCTATACGGGGCCCAGCCGGGATCCACTTCCTCCGGATACCACACCGGTCCATAGTTTGGTTCTTCGTTCCAGGTTCCACTTTCATCCAGGTCGCTGTATCCCGGAGTGTCGCGCGAGACGTAGCGCGCCGAGACCGAGTTGTCATCCCGCAAATCGCGGCTGTTCGACCAACGATCGAAATCATCGGGCGCCGGCGCGGAAGCCACGAAATAGGTCAGATGTTCGGTGCCGCTAAATTCGCCGCGCTCCCCGGCGTGTATGGTGTAGACCTCTCCGCCCCCGGTGACCTGTCCTTCTCCACGGATCACGGTAACGCGAGTGCCGTCTCCGTTTTCGTTTACGTCAATGCGAAATGCGCCGGCTTGGGTCACATTGAACGAAACATTCGGTGTATCCACTTCATAGACGTCACCTTCGCGCAATTCTCGCACCCGAAAATTCAAGCTGCCCTCGGCCAACCGCATCTGCGTGGTCTGATCGTCCAAATTCAAAAATGAGAGTGCGGTCATGCTGGAAAGACGGATCGAAGCCTGGCCGGCCTGCAGCTCGGCGCGGGAATCCTTGTCCGACCAAATCTTGTCGCCCACAGTCACCGGACGGTTGCGAGTGGCACCGCCCCAATCACCCTGACCGCCGGGCTGGAACGATACCGTGCCATCGATAACGCTCATACGAGCCGCACGGGACGGAGGATCCTGCCCATTATCTGGCCCATTATCTGGCCCATTATCTGGACCGCCTTGAGGCCCATTGCCTTGGTCCGCGTAAGTTCCATTGTCCGGTGGGGGTGGAGCATCTTGCGCCCGCACTGCTAACGCGGCAAAAGCCAGTGCAATCGCCAAGAAAAGCGGCAGCGACCTGGCCAAAATCGGGTTCTGTTTGGTGCTCATAAGCGTTTTCCTCTGTCGACGGCCCTGCTAACCTTAGATGAATCCGGGCCGGTGGAAGGTGGGTTGACCGGTTGGATTGTCGCACCAGAAAACGTCTCTCCCAAGCTATAGAACCCTCCCACGGAAACAAAGTTGCGTCCATAGTGACCCGCAGATGGCGCCGGTCCAAAAAGTACTAGTACTATAACTGCTTGCCCAAAATCTGGCCCTTCGGACAGGCGCCGCGCCCCTGCTCTTACCCTAGACTCCTGTCTTGTGGGCGCTGCTGCGCTCTGGGAGAATCGATGCGTATGAACGCGAAGTGGATGGGCGCACTAGCATTGTCTCTGGTGGCAACCTTCGGAGCTTCCGCGCAACAATGGCGGCAAGTCGGACCGGCAGGCGGCAACGTGAACTCGCTGGAGGCCGATCCGCGCGACGCAAACAAGCTGTACCTCGGCACATCCGATGGCCACGTATTCTTTTCCGGCGACGAGGGCCAACACTGGACTTTGCTTAGCCGCATCGGCACTGGCCAGGACGACGTCATCACCCACATCCTGGTGGACCCGCGCGACTCGAAACGTCTTTACGCCAGCACTTGGACTCTGTATTCAGGTGGCGGCGGCGTTTACCGCAGCGACGATTCCGGACACACTTGGCGGCTGGTCGGTCTGCAAAAAGAAACCGTGCGCGCACTCGCGCAGGCTCCAACAAATCCCAAGTTGCTGGTCGCTGGTTCGTTGACCGGCGTGTACCGTTCAACCGATGACGGCAATTCCTGGGAGCGTATCACTCCACCGAAACACGACGATCTGCGCAACTTTGATTCCCTGGCCTTTGACCCGCACGACGAAAAGATAATTTACGCAGGGACTTACCACCTCCCGTGGAAAACGGTCGACGGTGGAAAGAATTGGACTTCCATCAAGCAGGGCATGATTGACGACTCCGACGTCATGACCGTGGTCGTCGATCCCGCCAATCCTTCCAACGTGCACGCCACTGCCTGCTCTGGCATTTATCACAGCGTGGACGCTGGCAGCACTTGGAAGCGTTATGGCGGCATTCCATTTGTGTACCGCCGCACCCAACTGATTCGTCAGGATCCGCAGCACCCGGACACGCTCTATGCCGGAACCACCAGCGGTCTCTGGAAAACAACCAACGAAGGTGTGGACCAGTGGAAGCGCTTGACTCCCATTGACTGGGTTGTGAACGCGATCTTTATCGACCCCAAAAATCCGCAGCGCATCATCCTGGGCACCGAGCGCGAAGGTGTACAGATCAGCGACAACGGCGGAGCAACTTTCGCGGCGGCCAACAATGGGTTCAATCACCAGCACATTCTGGACGTTGCGGTGGATCGCGAACATTCCGACCACGCGCTGGTGGTGCTGACGTTTGACACCAACGCTTTTCTGGCTACTAAAAACGGCGGCGCAAACTGGACCACTCTCGGTCCTGGATTGAAGCGCTCCGATGTTCGCCACGTTTACGCCATGCCGAACGGTTGGTGGGCTTCGCTGGCCAACGGCGGACTGATGAAGTATGAAGAGACTTCCAACAAGTGGGTGAAAGCCGGAATGTTCGTGCCGGATCAAATCACCGCGGTTTCCCAAACGACTTCAACCGGCGCAAAAGGAAAGAAACCAGTTCCACCCACAAAAAAACCTCTAGCTAAGAAAGCAGCGCCGCAACAGCTGGCATTTCAAGTGAACGAATTGACCTACGGCGGAAACTCCTGGTTCGCGGCCACCACCGGGGGCGTCCTCGTTTCCACCGACAAAGGTGCGACTTGGAAATCGGCAGCCAGCGATTCGCTGGTGAAGGTGCCCGCGCAGTCCTTGGAAGTTTCCCTGGACGGCGCTCAAGTCTGGGCCGTTTCGCAGAAGAATTTGCTGTATTCGGCCGATGCCGGCGCGCACTGGGACGGCAAGGAACTTTCCTTTGCGTCCGCCGGAAATCTTCACCTTCGCCGTATGGATGACCAAAATCTGCTGATCACTTCGAACATGGGGCTCTACAGCTCGCACGACGCAGGACGCAATTGGAGCCGTGCTGACGTCCGCGACCTGCAATTTCAAGATGCAGCCGGAGCCGGCAATGCTCGCCTCGCGGCCTTGCAGAAGCGCGGACTGCTCGCTTCCTTCGACTCCGGAAAATCGTGGCAGAAGGTTAACGATCCTCTGGCGGAAGGATTCTTCCCGCTGGTTCGCGCCAACCGCGGCGGCACACTTCTTGCCGTTTCCGCTACCGAAGGCCTGTACACGCTTGATAGCGGCGCACATTCCGCCAGCGAAGCCATGGGAACGTCGGCACTGCTTCCGGCTTCGAACGGAATGCAGAAGCCGCAATAAGTCATCGACTATGAAGTAGCAGAGGTGATTCCAGTCGTCATCTCGGACTCTTGGCTATAGATTCCTATCTGTCTTGAGGCTGCGTCCATTTCGGTAACCGCGATTGGGAGACGTAACTTATGAAGAAGCTCTATGTCCTGGTATTCATTTCTCTGCTCGCGATTTCCAGTAGAGCAGGCGAGCTCGCTAGCTCATTCAAAGAAGCCCGCGTCCTAGCAGAAGCTCAACAAAAGGAACGCTCCGAACAGGCATATATTCATCTTGATCTGACACCGTACTACGAAAACAAATACTCGCCGGTCTATCAGTCTTGTCTAAAGTCGACTGAACACCCCGACACATCGCCGTTCTCGTTCGTTGCGGCAATCGGGAAAGATGGTCGTGTTTTGCGGCTTTACGTAGATCACGAAACCAACATATTTGCCTGTGTGCGGCACACGCTGGAACAAGACAAATTTCCAGCGCCGCCAGTCGCTCCGCATTACTTCCACGTTTCAATGAGCTTTGCTCAGTGAGCAAGACTCTGCGAAGCCCGGGCGAGCCTTCATTCTGATCTAAACATTTGGCTGCAAATTCTGTTGATCGCGCGAATTCCTACGACACAAACCCGCTCGCGCCGATCTGGTAGCCGGTTCCGCGCACGGTGCGAATCAGCGGGCGGTCGTAGCCCGAATCCACTTTTCGGCGGAGATAGTTCACATAAACATCGACCACGTTAGTGATGGTCTCGACGTTCAGCCGCCAAACTTGTTCCACAATCGTCGAACGGCTGACCGGATGTCCGGCATTGCGCATCAGGAATTCCAGCAGCCCAAATTCCTTGGGGCTCAAATCGATGGCATGGCCGCAACGATGCACACTGTGGCTGAGCCGGTCCATCACCAGGTCCTCCACCTGCAATTGCGCGCGTGATGCCTGCGTTCCGCGCCGCAGCACTGCGCGAATCCGCGCAGCGAGCTCGGCGAAAGCGAACGGCTTGGGCACCAGATCGTCCGCTCCAGCGTCAAGACAACGCGCGCGTTGGTCCACATTTTCCAGCGAGGTCAAAAAAACCACCGGCAGTTCCGGCTTTTTTGCCCGGATATGCCGCAACGCGTCAATTCCCGCGTTGTAAGGCAGCGCAAGGTCCAGCAGCGCTAAATCGCACGGTCGTTCCGCTACGATTTTTTGCGCCTCCTGCGTTCCTGGAATCAACTCCACGGAAAACTGCTCCGCTTCCAATTTCTGGCAGAGAAAATCCGCCAACGGCCCGTCATTTTCAGCGACAAGGATGCGCATCGGTTCTCACTCAAAGCTAGATTTGAAAGGGGGTGCGCGGAGTATGGGCTCTACTTCATAACGTGTCAATAGGTAAAATGATAAAAGAAAAATAAATTGCAAGAAATGTTAATGAAATCAAAAACTGTTTCGAGTTGGGACACTACCTCTCGATTGGCAGCGAATTTGGTACAGAAGTACGCGGCGGATTGAGCACCACAATATCCACGCGGCGATTGAGCGCCTTTCCAGCCGGTGAATCGTTCGGGGCAACCGGGTGAAATTCCGCATAACCCGCCGCGGAAAGCCGCGCTGGGTCCATTTGGTAGCGGTTTACAAACACGCGAATGAGTTCGGCGGCCCGCGAAGTCGAAAGCTCCCAATTGGAAGCGAATCGCAAATTGTGAATCGGCACGTTGTCCGTATGCCCTTCAATTCGCAGACTCTCGGCGCGATTTCCCAGGACCGCGGCCAACCGATCCAGCGCATCACGCGACGATGCGCGCAGCGTGGCGGAGCCGCTGTCAAAGAATCCAACTTCACGAAGGCTGATTACCAAACCCTCCCGCGTGGCTTTCACATCGACCACCTGGCGTTGAATCTCGGCTGCCAACGCCTTCTTTAACTCATCTTGAATGTTTTTCAGCGGAGCGTTGCTCGAAGGTACCAGCATTCCTTTCATCGGCTGCACGAACTTTGTCAAATCCGCGGTCTGCTCCGAATTTTCCACCACTTGCACCTTTGAAAAAGGTACTGCTTCCGAATCGTTGAGCGGAATCTCGGTGCTCGAGGTGTCAAACACACCCATCTGTTGAAACGCAACCTGAATCGCCAGCGCCAGTCTGCCAACTTTTCGTTTGTCTACCTGCGCCGAAGAATACAGCACCACGAAAAACGCGAAGAGCAAAGTGATGAAATCCGCGTACGAAACCAGCCATCTATCGTGGTTCACGTGTTCGGAATGTTTTTTGCGCCGGCTCATGCCGCAGCCTTCTGCGGCTGGACTAGATTCGCTTCGTGGAAGTACGCGCGCAATTTTGTCTCCAGCATCCGGGGATTCATCCCTTCCAGAATCGAAATCACTCCTTCCAGCGTCATTTCACGAAGAATCTGTTCCTGCCGCATACGCAATTTGATTTTTCCTGACGCCGGCAGGAAAAACAGGTTGGCCACACCCACTCCGTAGATGGTTGCCACAAACGCCACCGCGATCCCCCGGCCTACTTCGGTAATATTGTCCAGGTGCTGCATCACTTGGATTAATCCCAGAATTGCTCCGATGATTCCGATGGTCGGAGCAAATCCTCCGGCCGACTCGAATACTCTTGGAATGTGCTCTTCGTGCTCGGCCTGATTGTCCAGCTCCAACTCCATCATCTTGCGAATCTCACTGGGCTCGGTACCATCCACCGCGAGCATCAGCGACTTTCTCAAAAAGGGATCGACAATGTTGTTGAGTTCCGAATCGAGAGCGACGATTCCCTCTTTCCTTGCCTTGTGAGCGTATTTCACAATTTCACCGATCAACTGTTGCGGATCCCGGGATGGGTCAACGAATACGCCGCCCAATCGTTTGACCGCCGCAAAAACCACTTTCAGGGGAAATTGCAGCAGCACCGCTCCTAACGTTCCACCAAAAACAATCATTGCCGCCGTCGGCTGCACAATCTGTGCAATCCTGCCGCCCTCCAAAAATAACCCAAACAAGATTCCGCCCAGCGCCAGGAACAGTCCCCCAAAGCTGCTCTTATCCACGTTGCGAACCTCGCTCGTCATCCGGCCTCAGTGCCGATTCAGTTCCCAGCTTGAACGGCCGTGCGCCTGGATTCTGCGAGTCCGTGGCATCCCGTTCGGTATCAATAATGTTCGGCCCATCCCGGTCAAGCACCAGCCGTCGATAGCGGATGATGCTGCTCAGCACCTCATCCGGTGATTCCCGCACCACAATTTTTTCCCCGGTAACCAGCGTAAGTACGGTGTCCGGAGCGGTTTCTACAAATTTGATGAGATCGCAATTAACGATGAGCGCCTGATAGTTGAGCCGCGTGAGCTGAATCATAGGTCAAATGGACAACGCACCCTTTTCTGCCGCGCGTTCGTACCTCAAGCAGAGTATCGGCAAGAACCCTGCAAGGATGAGGCCATGCCGAACCAATCGAAATTAGAGATTTCTCATTGGTGCGATTCGTGCTCTCCCTTTTCTCTGGTTTGTACCAACTCCAATCTAGCGGGCTTTGTTTCAAACTGGATTAGTGCGTTCTCCACGTCGACTCGAATTCTTTTGCAGGGAGCCTCGATCACATCACAATGAATGCCGGATCCACTGACCACGCGATCGGACTTGCGCATTTCTCGGCGGGGCGCATCACCGACGCGCTCACCTCTTTCAGCAAAGCCTTGCGCGAAGCAGATAGCAGTGAATTTTGGAATGATTGGGCTGCCGCGCAGTTCGCCCTGGGCAGCAAAGAAGAAGCGGAAGCTGGCTTTCGGTTGGCGTTGGCCCTGGACGCAAAGTTTGTTCAAGCTGCAGTCAACCTCGGCGCCCTGCTATTCGACCAGCGAAATTACGCCGAAGCGCTTCCGTTCCTGGAAATCGCCTCGTCGGATTCGAATCTGCAGCAATCCGCGATCGCCTCCTCATTGCTCGCAAAATCACGTTCGGCAGTCACTGATCAGCTTCCGAGCAGTCTGATCGAAGCGGAGCTGCGGCGTTTTCAATCGTCAAACCAGAATGAACTGTCCTATTTTCAGACTCATCTACAGCGATACATCCGAACCCTGCAACTTTTGCCGCAAGCCTCGGCAGGAGAAAAACTCCTCGAACTGGGCGCCGCGTTTCATCACCTCACCCCGGCCATCGCCAAACTAAAAGGCTATTCCGAGGTTTGCTGCAACGATATTTGGCAAGGTTCGCCGCAAACCATTCGCGAACTGCAGTCCGCCGACGGGCAAGAATCGTTTCGCGTGGCTGTCGATAATTTCGATGTGCAACATTCTCCCTGGCCATACGCAGACGCCACCTTCGACGCGGTCCTGTTTTGCGAGATGCTGGAACACTTGCACACCGATCCCATGGGCGTACTGGCCGAAATCGATCGTGTGCTTCGCCCAGGCGGTTCGCTCTTACTAACCACACCCAATGTGGCCAGCTGCCACAGTGTTGAATACGCGTTACGAGGCGAAAGCCCCTACGTCTACGGCAAATTCGAAGCCAATGGCGCATCCACCGACCGCCACAACCGCGAATACACGCCGCACGAAGTCCAACGACTGGCACTCGCCGCGGGGATTTCCACCGTTCGTCTGGAAACGCGTGACAGCTGGTGGCAACCCAATCGAGAAATCTTGCGGCTGCTGGCGGCGCGCGGAGAATCAATTGCCCGCCGCGGCGACAACATCTTTTTCCTCGGCCGCAAAACCGGCCCAGTCCTCGATCGCTATCCGGAAGAATTCTATCTTCGTCTTGGCACCCAGACCCACCGCCGCGTGGCGCAGGAAACCGTTTCGTCACCTATTGCACTCACCGACGAGTTGCCGCCGGCTCCACAGCGCTTGCTGGTTATTCATGAACTTGTTCCGCACTCCGATCAGAGCGGCTCCGACCTTCGCTTGCTGGACGTTCTGAAAGAACTCTGCGCGCAGGGGCACCAGGTCACGTTCATCGCCCGCGACTGGAAAAATTCCGAAAAATATTCTCCACAACTGCAAAAGTTGGGTATCACGGCGATTGCCGGCGACCCGGATCGCATGAAACACTTCGGTTTGGATGAGCCTACTTCCTGGTCGCTGCGCGAGCTTCTGCACAATCAACATTTTGACGCCGCCATTCTTTGCCAGTGGTTTTGGAGCGGAATTTCGATTCCCGAACACTATCTCGGCGAAATTCGTCACTGGTCCCCTGAAACGCGCATCGCCATTCTTACCGACGACCGCCACGGCGAGCGCGAACGCCGCGCCGCAAAACTCTCTGGCTTATTCTCCGATTTCGAACGAGCTCGCGATTTTGAAGCCCGCGAACTTGCCGCGTATCACGCCGCTGACATGGTCCTGTACATCACCGAAGCGGATCGCGCCCACTTCGCAACCTTTTTAACCAGCACTCCGATGGAGCACTTGCCAATTGTCGCCGCTTGCGATTCCGCGCCGTCGCCGGAATTCAGCGCACGCCAAGGCGTTTTATTTCTCGGCAATTTTGAAAATCTGGCTAACCGCGACGCTCTCGATTGGCTGCTCCAGGAAATCTGGCCGCTAGTTCACTGCAAACTTCCGCACCTGACTCTTTACGTCGCGGGAAACGCTTGCCCCGAGAATCTCACCCGGAAAACTCAACGAATCATCTCGTTGGGAAGAGTGTCGAGCCTGGCGGCAACTTTTCGCAACAAGCTGGCGCTGATCGCTCCGATTCGCTTCGGCACCGGAATCAACACCAAAAACCTGCAAGCACTGGCTCATGGACTTCCGGTCATTACCACTTCCATCGGCGCGGAAGGGTTGCAACTTTCGCATCAAGATACTGCGCTGCTCGGGGACACTCCGCTGGCGCTGGCCACGAACATTTGCAGACTTTGTACTGACCCGCAGCTTTGGAAAACACTCGCTGCTAACGGCAAGGCGCTGGCCCTGGCCAATTTTTCACCGCAACACCTCGCTCGCCGCTTGCGGGAAATTCTCCCTCGACTAGCGAAGCTGCCCGCAAAACCTGCTGGCACCTCAGATTTGGAGTCGTATCTTCTAGTGGAAAAAACACATCCGTCAGTCTTGTCGGTCCACCCCGCCGGCTATCGAACGGTGTTGCGCACCCTGGCCTATTGGCAGCTAGGCTCTGGCCATCTTGCGAGCCACGATCCGCGGGGCGCACTGCAACAATTTCGCCACATCTTCACGGCAGTTCGCGGCGCTTTATCGGACACCGCATTTTACCGTTGCCTGCTCAGCGAAATGGCCGAAGCGTATCAATCCTGCAATGAACCTCAGGCCGCCGCCCGTTGTAAAAACGAACTCACTCGCTTGGTCGCTCCGGGCAAGAATCATTCGCCCGCGCGTCGACGGCGTTCCTACCAACCTCCTTCTCACAAATCCAGCACTCCTCGCCTCTCGGTAGTCTTGCCGACATTCAATCGGAGAGAAACACTATCGCTGTGTCTCGCCGCACTCGCTTTTCAATCGCTGTCCACTGCCGAATGGGAAGTGATTGTCGTCAACGATGGCTCGACCGACGACACCGCTGATTTTCTCCGCTCGTCGCAATTCCCTTTCCGCTGCACGGTGCTCAGCCAAACGAATCTAGGAGCTGGCGCGGCCCGCAACGCTGGCGTCGCCGCCGCCCGCGGCGAATTTGTCTTGCTCTGCAACGACGACACCATTGCCTGCTCCACGCTTCTCGAAGAACATTTGCGGCTGCAGCAGTTCCACGCCAATACAAAACTCGCAATCCTTGGCCAGTTTTTTCCTTCCGCGGACTGCGCCAAACGCGCGCTCTCCTTCTGGATCAATCATTCTCCGTTTCTTTTTCCACAGCACACTCTAAAACCCGGGCAACTCTGCGACTCGTCTCTTTTTGTCACTTGTAATCTCAGCATTCGCCGCCAGGCGATTCTCGACGCGGGAAATTTCGATCCCGCATTCCGCGTCGCGGAAGACACCGAACTCGGTGCACGCGTAGCGCAGCTCGGTTACCGGGTCCGCTTCGAACCTTCCGCGGTCGCTACCCATGAACATTCCCGCTTCACGACCGACGATCTTCTTCGTCGCGCTGCCAACTACGGTGCTGCCACTTTTCATCTGCTGCGAAAACATCCGCAACTTCTGGGCGACGGTTCCGGCCCATTCGGCCACCTCCGCACCGCCGACCTTCGTCACATCGAAAATATTCGGCAAGAACGCGCCAGCGCCGCGAACTGCGGACTGCAGGCCTTATACGCGCTCGACGACTTCGACGTCACTCCGCTCTGGACACCCGATAGCCATGGCATTCGCCCGGTAAACGCCATCATCGAAAAGGTTGCCGCCATTGTGCCCATCGTTTATTGGCACGCACTCTTCGAACACTTTTTGCGCACTTCCTCCGTCGCCGAGATAAGCCACACTCTCGCTGATTCCAGACTTCCATCGTTGGTGGCTCCGTGACGTCACTGGCGCTCTCGATGATCGTTCGAGACGCTGCTGGTCTTCTTCCCCAGTGTCTGGAAAGTGTGCGTGGCGTCGTGCAGGAAATGGTCATCGCCGATACCGGTTCGCGCGATGACAGCAAAGAAATCGCGCTGGCATTCGGAGCCCGGGTCATCCAAATTCCCTGGCACAACGATTTTGCCGAAGCTCGCAATCTCTGCCTCGATTCTGTCCATTCGGACTGGGTTCTTTCCCTGGATGCCGACGAACTTCTCGATCCCACTGCTGCCGGCAAGCTAGCTCCGCTGCTCGCCAACTCCTCCATCACCGCCTACCAGGTCACTATCCGAAATTTTGTGCGCAGCTTGCAGGACCGCATCTGGGACCGGCCGGCCATTCCCAATGATTCGCCGCTGCCTTCCGGCAAACCATTCCCCGCGTATGTCGACCATCAAAACGTGCGGCTCTTTCGCAACGAAAAAAGCATTCGCTTTGTCGGCCGGGTCCACGAAAGCGTCGGCCCATCCTTGCTCAAACAAAAGCGCGCCATCGCACACGCGGATTTTTTGATCTACCACTTCGGCCTGGCCGCAGCTTCCGAAGACCGCGCCGCAAAAAATATCTTTTACCGTGAACTCGGCCGGCAAAAACTCCTGGAAATGCCCACGGATGCGCAAGCTCACCTTGAACTCGGTCTGGTGGAAATGGATAACTTCGCGAACCTGGACGAAGCTCTTCACCTCTTCGCCCGGGCATGTCAGCTGAATCCTCGCCTCGGCCCGGCTTGGTTTTTCCAGGGCTTGGTCTTGGTGCGCCTGCAAAAATTCTCGGAAGGATTAAAACGTCTCGCTACCGCCGAATCCCTCGGCCATCGGACCGCTCTGGTCGCGGAAATTCGCGGCGACGCTTTCTACAATCTTGGCTCGTTTCGCCAGTCAGTCAATTGCTATCAGACCGCATTACACCGCGAACCTGCCAGTCCAGGGCTCATCAGCAAACTTGGTCTTGCACTCGTTCGCAGCGGTAATCCTCTCCCCGGACTCCGTCATCTTCACCTCGCGATCGCCCAGCACCCTCAAGCCGCCGAGCTTCACGACCGAAAAATGCTCGCGCTTTTTTCGTTAGGTGACATTCCTGGGGCCGCCCAGGCTCTCGAATCCAAACTCCTCCACATCCTTCATCCGGCTGCCTCCGACTATCTTCGCGCCGCTTCCCTATGGTCAAAAGCCGCTAACCTTGCTCAAGCCTCCCTGCTCATCGCTCGCGGCCTGCAACTTTTTCCGGAAGATAAGAAACTTCTCATTGCGCGCGACGAGCTTTCTCCTATCTCCTCCTCCCTTATTTTTCGCTGACTCTTAATGTCTCTTCCTCCCGCTAAAGCCTTTCACCATTTCGCCGATAAAGTCTGTGAGCACGTTGGAAGTACCGAAGCAAAGTGCGAGTCGGCATAAACCTGAGGGTAGGCCCTCACACTTTGGGCTCCCGGACAACCAACGACGACTCTTAGAAACTCAAATAAGGAGCCCTGGTCATGGCGATCGGAATTCTAAATAACATCCCTTCATTGGTGGCGGAGAACAATCTCGGCATCACCAACCAGAACCTGCAGAAAACACTTTTCCGTTTGTCTTCAGGTTCGCGAATCAACTCCGGTGCGGATGACGCAGCGGGTCTGGCAATTGCCGATGGCTTGAAGGCGAACACCACGGCCCTCACACAATCCGCGCAGAACGCCAACAGCGGTGTTGGCGCTTTACAAGTTGCCGACGGCGCCCTCGCACAAGTCACCACGCTTCTCAACCGCGCGGTGACCCTCGCTACCGAAGCTTCTACCGGCACGGTCAGCCAGGCACAACGCGGCGCTCTGGACGCCGAATTCACTCAGATCAAGGCAGAAATCGACCGCATCGGAAGCACCACCACTTTCAACGGCACCTCGGTTTTCACCGCCAGCACCACTTCGATCTTTCTGTCGGACGCTTCTTCCACCAGCCAGATCGGCGTGACTGTTGGCACCGTCGCTTCGGCCGCGATCACTGACGGCACCGGCGCAAACGCTGTCAATATTTCTGCTGACACACTGACCGGCGCCACCGGCGGTGCCGCGCAAACAGCGCTCACCCACATCGACAGCGCCATCGCCAACGTCGCCAGCATTCGCGGTAACATCGGCGCCGGCATCAACCGCCTGCAATCCGCCGTGAACGTCATCAACAACCAGGTGCAGAATCTGACCAGCGCCGAAGATGGAATCCGCGCCGCGGACATCCCGTCCGAAGTCGCTAACCTCTCGCGCTACACCATCTTGAACCAGTCCGGCATCTCGGCACTGGCTCAAGCTAATTCCGCGCAGCAGAGCATTCTTACCCTGCTCCGCTAATTGCTGGAACGCTTCAAAATGGCGGTGGGCGGGGCTAAATCAGCTCCGCCCCATCCCATTTTCAGGAGATTAAAATGCAAATTCCTTCGAATCCAACAGCAAATCAATTGGCTGCTGATTTGGCGGCCTCTCAAGCGCCAAAACCAAGATCGGTGACGGTCGTGACACGACAAACAAAAGTGCCCGCGGCGGAACAATCTGTTTCAACTCAGAACACTTCGGTCGCCGCCTCTCCAGATTCGAGTGTCACCTTTCGTCGTGACGCCAACGGCCAAATCTATTACGTCGTGACCGATACCGAATCCGGAAAGGAGTTGCGCGAAATTCCCGCCGAGGAAATTCGCAAAGTTGGTGAAGGAATTGCTGACTATTTGAAACAGGAACAGAAAAAGCCAACTCCGCACATCCAGGTCAAGGCCTGAGGAGAGTTATCCATGTCTTCCGCCGTTTCTGGAACTAACTCCGGCACCGCCACTGGCCTCGGCCAGGGTATTGACGTTACGGCTTTTGTAACCGCGGCACTGGCCGGCGACCAGGCAAACATTACCCAGATTCAGAGCCAGCAGACCGCGGTCAACACCCAGAATACCGCGCTCACTCAGATCACCACCGAGTTGCAAGCGCTGCAGTCCGCGGCTTTCTCGCTCGGCGATCCGTTGGGTAGCCTCAGTTCCCAGGCTGCTAAATCTTCCAATAGCAATATCGTGGGCGCTACGGCATCTTCCACTGCGTCCTCCGCCACTCACTCGGTGACCGTAAATTCGCTGGCCACCACCTCTTCTTATTACACTGCACCGGTCCTCACCAGCACCACGCCGCTCGCAACCGGCTCGTTCTCTTTTCAGGTCGGCAGTGGCACTGCGGTTGGCGTCACCATCAGTTCCGCCAACAACACTCTCGATGGCCTCGCTTCTTCCATCAACAATCTTTCTGCCGGCGTTACCGCCAGCGTGGTCAGCGATGCCAATGGTTCCCGTCTGGCTCTTGTGAGCAACACTTCTGGCGCGCCCGGCGACCTCACTGTTTCCGGCAACACCACCGGCCTGACTTTCACTAAGGCCGTTACTGGCACCAACGCATCGCTGGTTGTCGACGGGATTCCGATCAGCAGCACTTCTAACACCGTCACCAGCGCCATCAACGGCGTTACCCTAAATCTCGTTTCGGCGGCGCCTTCCTCTCCCGTGAGCATCACTGTCTCGCCAGACACCAGTAACGCCACCAACGCCCTGAATGCTTTCGTCTCCGCGTACAACACCGCAATTAAAGACATCAATAATCAGTTTCAGGTCATTGGCAACACCGTTGGTGGGCCTCTCAATGCCGACGGCTCGGTCCGCGATGCTCAGGGCTCGCTTCTCGGCGCCATCGCCTTTTCCACTCCCGGCAACAACGGCATCGTCAATCTCGCCAGTCTGGGTATCAATCTCAATAACGATGGCACCCTCAGTGTGGATCAATCCAAGCTTTCTTCAACCCTCGCCAGCAACTATTCCAGTGTGCAAAACTTTTTGCAGAATAGCTCCACCGGCTTTGCCCAAAATCTCAGCACTTCCCTCAATTCGCTGATCGCTTCCGGCTCCGGTTCGCTCAGTCTGGACGCTCAGGGCCTCTCATCGACCTCACAGTCGCTCAGTCAAACCATCTCGGACCTGCAGGACGCCTTCAACACCAAACAGCAAAACCTTATCCTCGTCTACTCCCGGGTTAACGCCACTCTTCAGGAGCTTCCTCTCCTGCAACAACAATTGAGCCAGCAGCTCGCGAGTATCCCATGAACGACTCTGCTGCTTCCGCTTACCAACAATCCGCCGCCCGCGGTGCTTCTCCCGTCGGGATGGTGGTCGCGCTTTACGACACGCTGCTCCGCGATTTTCACCGCGCGCTGGCCGCTCAGAATTCCGGCAATGTCGAAGCCCGTGTCTTCGAACTCAATCACGCTCTAACCGTTATCGCTCACCTGCGCAGTGTTCTCGATCATCAGCGCGGTGGCCAAGCCGCTGGTCGCCTCTCCCGTCTCTACGATGTCACGCACGCGATGATCCTTGAAGCCAACATTAGCGGCTCCCGCCAGACTTTACTCAAACTCACCGAAATGTACGGCAGTCTCCGCCAGGCTTGGGAGCAGGCCGAACGTCAGCTTAGCGGATCGCCTGCCACTGGCGCTTCTGCTCTCGCTTCCTCGCCGCATTCCGCCGAACCCGGCCTTCCCTCAGGCTCCTCCGGCCGCTGGAGCGCTTGATGTCCACTCCGCTTCTGGAAAAAATTGCGTCCGCCAATTCCGATTTATTCCTTATGCTTGAGGAGACCCGCCGCGCACTCGCCGGGCAGCGTGATTTTGATGTTGAACTCGTCCGCAAGCTCTCCTCGCTGGTCGCTGAAATGGATCCGGTGCTTTCCCGTTCCCGCGAACTTCGCGCCGAACAGCCCGCCCTCGCCATTCCGCTCGACCGCTACGTGCGCCTGGCCACTGAACTCCGTTCCGAACTCGACAAAGCGCACATGATGCTGCTCGCTCGCCGCTCCTCCCTCGACGCTGCTCGCGCCCAACTCCACGCCGTCGGCCGCTGGACCTCCGCCCTCTCCGCAACTCGCTAGTTTGGTCCATCAACTCCGGCCCAAATAACCTCGAAATGCCTCTCGTCCTTCACAATTTCACGCTAGAATTCTCTGCGAACTCTGCGTCTCCTCTTCTCCGTCTCTGCGATAATCGTTTTCTGATTTTGCCCGTCTAACACCGCGATAACTTGGGAGCCGCTTACATGAATTGGATCTGCTTGCCTCTCGCGGTCATCGTCTTGTCTGCCGCTTTTCCGAAACTCACTATTGCCACTTCTCCTGCGCAGGCGCCAACTCCCGTCCACGACCGCCAATTCTGGCGGGACCTCGCCAAAAATCATTACGCCATCCCGCCAGCTCAATCCGCAGACAATCTCGCCACCGAACTCAGCGCAAACCTCGCTTCCGCGGATCCGGAACTCCGCGACGACCTCGCCTATTCCATCTTCTACGTCTGGATCGTCCGGCAAAATAAACTCTCTCCCGCCGAACTCGTATCACTCCTTGACCAATGGGAGTCCAATCTCCGTATCGGCATCGGCGAATCTGGCACCGACACGGTCTTCCTGCGATCTTTTTCCGCACTCTGCCTCGCCACCCTCGCCGAACGCGACCTCAAGTCTCCCTTCCTCGGCGAGCAACGCTTCCGCTCGCTACTCACGCGTTCTCTCGAATATTTCCACGATGAACGCGACCTCCGCGGCTTCGATCCGGTTAAAGGCTGGATTCATTCCGCGGCGCACACTGCCGACTTGCTCGCTTTCTTGGCCGCCAATCCGCTGCTCAAGGTCGAAGACCAATCCCGTATTCTGCAAGCAGTTTCCGAGCGCCTCTCGTCCGCTGCGGTAATTTTCTCTTACGGTGAACAAGATCGCCTGGCCAATACCGTCGCCACCATCGCCGCGCGCCCCGACTTCGACGCCACCGTTTTCAACAACTGGCTTTCCGCACTTGATGAATCCGATCGCAACGTTTGGAAAAATTCTCCGCCCAATGGAATGCTTCTGATGACCTATCAAAATAACAGCTACATGCTGCAAGGCCTCGCCGCGCGTCTTTACTCCCAGCCTAAATCCCCCGCCGCCACCGCCGCGCTTGATCGAGTCACACAAATCCTCCTAAAGCGTTAGCAAATCTGCCATGGAGTGTGACCGATGTTCAGAATAACTAATCGTCAGTTCTGATCGGTTTTTTCGCTGCTGGCCATTGGACCGTTAAGCTTCTGCAATTTTGCCAGCTGCTCTCGAACTTGAACCGCATCCTCTGAATTTGGCCGTAACTCCAAATAAATCTTGGTCTCGGAAATTGCCGTGGCGTAGTCATTCTTGCGAGCGAAGATTTGCGCCAGCAACAGATGCAGCTGCGGAAATCGCGGCCGCACATCCAAACGTTCCGCCCGAAGCCCGCTCTTTTCCGCTTCTGCAAATTTGTTGAGCATGTAATTTGCCGCTGAATTATAAAAATACGCTTGCGCGTAATCCAATGAATCCAGATCCACGATGTACCCGGTCACGTCGGCGTATCGCAGCGGATCCTGATCCACCACATGATTCGAGAGCATTAATAGATCGTTCCAATTCTTGGCCTCAAAGGCCATCTCCGCCAATGGCAGATACGGCGGCAGAAATTTGTTGTCGATGGCCGTGGCACGGGCGTACGCAGTGCGGGCCGATTCGTTGTCCTTCAATTTCTGTAAAACGCCGCCCAACCGGAACCAGGCGCTGGTGTACTTCGGATAAATGTTGCAGGCTTTTTCGAAATCCTGCCGTGCGTCGGCGAGGTTACCTTTCTTCTCGGCCTGCAGCCCTTGCTCATACGCTCTTCTGGCATCTTTTGGCGCGTTGTAAGAAGAGGCGCTCACCGTCAACCCTTTGACCTTTGTGGTTCTGTGTACCGTGATCGCGCCGACGTTAACGCTACTGCTGGACGGGGTGAGGTCCATCAAGCTGATCACGTTAGAACGAAAGCCGGAAACCGATGCCCGTAACTCACAATTGGAAAGATCGCGCCGGGGAATTCCCATTTCCGTGCCGTTGTTATTCGTGCGACTGGTCTGGCCATCTTGGTTATTCCCGTCGGCCGATGCGTCGACGTACCTATCAGCCCTTGAGCCCAAATCCATAGTGAAGTCGCCGCGCGCACTCGCGTACACTTGCTGGCGAATTCCAGCGTTGCAAACCCGTTCGATCATCACATCGTGCGGGACAGGTGTTCCGTCGTCGGTTGTGACCCGGCCCTCCAGATACATTACAAAATCCGTTGCCGGTTGACCCAACGTGGGATTCGTGGACGGCTGATTGATGGGCCGGCCCGGAGAGGTTGGAGGCGGAGCGGTCGGCGGAGGTGGCGGAGCCGGAGGCTTCTGCGCCGATGCCAGCGGTGTCAGAATTCCGATGGCTAGCGCCAGCTCCAGGAGAATGCGCATACGTTGTTTCATAAGACTCTTTCCGGGGTGGGAACGGCTCAGCCGAAACTGTAGTGCCCGATTTCGTTCGAGTCAACACTCCCGATGTAAAACTTTATACCAAGCGGCCGCCGCAGCGCCCGGTGGACTCAAACAACGACAGCACATTCGCGATGCCCTTTCTGTCATCCCGAACGTAGTGAGGGATCTGCTTGTCGGTGTCGGCCACCCGCACTCTCCAACTTCACATCAACTTGCCGCCACATCGTCCGGTGGACTCGAACAATGACAGCACATTCGCGATGCTGAACAACTCTAAAATCTGCTTACTCGCGTTCACCACTTCCAGCTGGCAGCCTCGTGTTCGCGCTGAAACGTGCAGCGTCACCACCGCTCCTAATCCCGAACTATCCATCATCGGCACTTCTCTCAAATCCAGCACGATCCGCCCTTTTCGCCCGTAGGCCTCGCGCATCGCATCCTTCAGCAACGGCACATTCTCGCTAGTCAGCCGCCCGAAACATTCCACCGTCGTGCAGTCTTCGCCCTCGCGGCGCTGCACTCGAAATCCCCTCGCCAAACTCGCTGCATCGTTTGCTGGCATTCCGCCGCCCCCATCACTCGTCCTAGACACGGATAACGCTGCGCGCTCTTTGCGCCGCGCAGTGCGTTGTACCTTATTCCATTTTTGCGGGTTTGCCCAGCATCCGCCCCCGGGAACGCCGATCTCCCGATCGGCGGGGTTTTCCCCGCCAATGCGGCTAGGCATGCCAGGCCGGCATTTGCGGAGTTGCGTGGTTCTAGCGATTCCGGAAACCTCGCAGCTGGCCCCCCTGTTCCGTTCAGTTTCCATTTGCCCGCCGCTGCCTTTTGACTTAGAGTGTGGCTGTGGGTTACTCAGATATCATCACTATCGAACCCGGCAAGCGCGGCGGCAAACCCTGCATCCGTGGACTGCGCATCACCGTCTATGACGTGCTCGATTCCCTCGCCGGTGGCATGAGCCACGCTGACATTTTGCGTGATTTTCCCTACCTCACTGAACAAGATATCCTCGCGTGCCTGGCCTTCGCGGCGGACCGTGAACGCAAACTGGAAACCCTGAACGCGTGAAGCTGCTCTTTGACGAAAATCTTTCTCCACGCTTGGTCGATTCATTGTCCGACCTTTATCCAGGGTCGGCCCATGTTCATCAATGCCGATTGGGCAGCTCCGATGACGCGGCAATCTGGGAATATGCTAAAACAAACGGCTTCACGATTGTTTCCAGGGACTCCGATTTCCAAGAACGCAGTGTTCTCTTCGGCTCGCCGCCGAAAATCGTTTGGCTCCGCGCCAAAAACTGCCCTACCACAGAACTCGAGACGCTCTTGCGAACCGCACTATCAAAAGTGAAGAAATTCATTCAAGATGACCCGGAAACTTGTTTGATTCTCGAACACCGGTAGGCGGTTGTCGAGGACGTAAGGTCCGTCTGGGGTTTGGGCGCCGCACCGTTTGGCTTGTAAGGGTCCGGGTTTAGAGTCAACTTCGAGCACCACGTTTCCGGTCGCCATCTCGCATCCACTAGGCTCAAATTTTCCGTTACTTTGCCGTTTTACCTATGAGATAGTTTGACCATCCGGTATAAGACAGCGTGACTGATTCCTTCTAGCTCAACTTGAGCATCCGATGAGGATGCGAAATCCTGAGCGAAGCGAAGGATCTCTCTGCAGCCCCAAATCCGCAACTCCCATCCTTTGATATACTTACACACACTTGGGTTCGCGGAAGAAGCTAACAGCATTTTCTTTCAATAGCTTACGGACACTTGAAGGCAATTTACCGGGGGGAGTGCGCTCCTGACTCTCTTCTCGGTCCTGCGGCCACCCGCTCCCGCAAGTCCTTTATCACCTGCAGCTACAAAAAGGTAGGGGGGTGGGGGTTGCTTTTTCGCCAATGCAACCTCTACTTCCGCAGCAGAAAACGAATCATCTGGTCGGCCATGGGGCCATACGGTGGGCGCAGAAACTTCAGCGTGGTGAACCGGCTCTGCAGCAGCACTCCCTTTTGCGCGGAAAAGGTTTCGAAGCCGGCGCGGCCGTGGTAGCGCCCCATGCCGCTGGGGCCGACTCCGCCAAATGGCAAATTATTTTGCGCGATGTGGTAAATCACGTCGTTCACGGTGACGCCGCCGGAGACGGTGGACTGCAAAACGTGGTCCACACGCGCCGAATCGTGATCGAAATAATAAAGCGCCAGCGGGCGCGGATGCTCATTCACGTAGCGCAGCGCCCCATCCAGGTCGCGGTAACTGAGCACCGGCAGGATCGGCCCGAAAATCTCTTCCTGCATCACGCGCATTCCGTCGTCCACGTTCAGCAACGCGACTGCTGGAAAGATGCGGTTCTCCGCGTCGCAATTTTCCGGTGTCGCGCCGAGCGGAACGGCCCGAGCGCCGCGCCCCGCGGCATCTCCTAAATACTCATTCAATCGCGAGTAGTGCGCGTAATTGATGATTCGCGTGTAGTCAGGATTGCCGCTCCACGTTGGATAAAGCTCCTTGGCAACCTGATTCGCCAGGGCTACGAACTCTTCCAGCCGCGATTCATGAACAAAAACATAATCCGGCGCGAGGCAGGTTTGTCCCGCGTTATACAAC
>Ga0137418_10001444_pt1 | contig 21940 bp, 20 predicted proteins | sample CZODoug3_1_2_16f_FD_122242 | JGI IMG/M metagenome (GOLD analysis project Ga0137418, IMG submission 122242) | Vadose zone soil fungal communities from Angelo Coast Range Reserve, California, USA - CZODoug3_1_2_16fungal (Hybrid Assembly) | ecosystem: Environmental > Terrestrial > Soil > Vadose...
GCGGCGTTTCCTATCTCGCCAAGGCGCTGGAGCTCAAGTTCTTTCCGGAGCTGTGGCAGATCCGGACCTCGATGTGAGCTGCACGGCGGGCGCTGCCGCAGGCGCAGCGCGCCGGGCACGACGCGCGCGCCAGCGCAGCAGGCGGTACGCCAGCAGCAGCGCGAGCATCCCCACATACAGCAGCGGCTCGCGCACGTCGCGCTTCACCTGCCAGTAGAAATGCCATACCGCGAGCGCGGCGATCAGGTAGATGAGGCGGTGCAGGCTCTGCCAGCGCCGGCCCAGGCGCCGCATCATGCCATTGGTGGACGTGAGCGCCAGGGGTAGCAGCAGCAGCAGTGCGCTGAAGCCGATGGTGATGTAGGGGCGCTTGACGATATCGGCCCCCAGCAGGCGGAAGTTCAGCTCCAGATCGAGCACCAGGTACACGGTGAAGTGCACCACGGCATAGAAGAACGCGAACAATCCCAGCATGCGCCGCAGCCGCAGCAGCTGCGGCAGGCCGGCGAGCTCGCGCACCGGTGTCACACTGAGCGTGAGCAGCAGGAAGTTGAGCGCGGTCTTGCCGCATTCGTGCTCGAGCTTCTTTACCGGGTCGGCACCCAGGCTGGCGCCGAACAGCTGCAGCGCGCCGCAGATCATCCAGGCGAGCGGCGCCACGCCCGCGACGAACACCAGCGGCTTGTAGAGGTAGCGATAGCGCTGCGTGATGTTCAAAAGTAGCGTCGCAGATCCATGCCCTGATACAGGCTCGCGACCTGCGCGGCGTAGCCATTGAAGGGCAGTGTCGGCTGCCGTGCGGCCAGGAACGGGGCGCCGATGCGCCGCTCGGTGGCCTGACTCCAGCGCGGATGATCGACCTGCGGGTTGACGTTGGCGTAGAACCCGTACTCCTGCGGGGCCGCGACATTCCAGGCGGTGTTGGGCTGTCGCTCACTGAAGCGGATCTGCACGATCGATTTGATGCTCTTGAAGCCGTACTTCCAGGGCACGATGAGCCGCAGCGGCGCTCCGTCCTGGTTGGGCAGAACCCTGCCGTAGAGCCCGACCACCATGAGGGTCAGCGGGTGCATCGCCTCGTCGATCCGCAGTCCCTCGACGTACGGCCAGTTGAGCACTCCAGAGTGCTGTCCCGGCATCCGCGCCGGATCGTACAGCGTCGTGAACTCGACGTACTTGGCGCTGGAGGTGGGTTTGAAGCGCGCCAGCAGCTCGCTCAGGGGAAAGCCGATCCACGGCACCACCAGCGACCACGCCTCGACGCAGCGGAATCGATAGACGCGCTCCTCGAGCGCCCGGCCCTTGAGCAGGTCCTCGAGGTCGAACCTGCCGCGCACTTCCGCCTCGCCCTGCACCGTCACGCTCCAGGGTCGGGTCCTGAGCGTGTGTGCGTAGCGGCTGGGGGATTCCTTGTCGGTGCCGAACTCATAGAAATTGTTGTAGCCGGCGATTTCCTCGAGCCTGTTGGGCGGCTCGCTGACGGAATACTGCGGATTGCGCCGGTAGCTGAGCGCGCTTTCCGAGGGTGGCGCGGCTTCCCCGGCGGGGAGGGATGCGCTCGCAGCGCTCGCCACCGCGCCGGCGAGGAACGTGCGCCGGTTGAAGTAGACCCCAGCCGGGGTGATCTCGGATGGGGCGATCTGCGGCACACGTGTCAGCATAGTAACCTCCGTGAGCAGTAGACCGGCCGGCGCGCCCAAAGGTCACAGCGCGCCCTGTGGCGACGGCACTCACCGCCGCGGCTTCAGCGCCACACGCGGCAGTCGACCCCTGTACGCCGGGCCGCACGCCGGGCGCGTCGGCTACCATTTACCAGAACGCCGTGGTCGGCAAGGCTCAGGTGCGCGAGGTCGGCGTGCGTGTTGCCGTAGGCGGTGACCTGCAGCTGCGGGTGGCGCGCGCGCAGCTGCGCGAGGCAACGCACCTTCTCGACACCGCGACGGTTCGGGGTCGTGAGCCTTCCGACCAGCCGGTCCCCGTTCCACTCCACCCCCGTGCACAGCACTTCCGCGAACCCGAGCGCCGCTGCGATGGCCGGAACGTACAGATCGGTGCTGGCGCTCAGCAGCGCGAGCGTATCGCCCCGGCGCACATGTCGGGCGATCACCGTCAGGGCATCGCCGAACAGTCCGTGCCGGAGCAGCCCCGATACGAATTGCGCCGTCCAGGCGTCGAGCTCGGCGCGGCGACAGCCCCCCAGTGCCGCCTGCAGAAGCGCGGCTTTGAGCTCGCCACGATCGACGCGCCGCAGCAGGAAGCGTACCAGCGCCGGCAGCACTCGCGGCAGCCGCAGGAGGCGCTGCGGGTGGCGCAGCAGGAAGCCCGCCAGGTACGGCAGCAGGGTATCACGGCGCGTGATGGTGCCATCGAGATCGAACAACGCGAGCACTCGCCCGGGCGCCTCGCGTGGGCTCTCCGGCACGCCGCTGCCGGTCGTGCCGGGATCGGTCAGGCGGCGCTGCCTGCTGAGGCCAGCTGGCGCAGCACGTACTGCAGGATCCCGCCGTGCCGGTAGTACTCGCGCTCTTTCGGGGTGTCGATGCGCAGGCGGGCGGTGAATTGCACTGGCTTGCCGTCGTCCGGTCTGGCGGTGACGGTCACTTCGCGGGCATCGCCGCGGCTCAAGCCCTGGATATCGAACACTTCACGTCCCGTGAGCCCCAGCGTTGCGGCGTTCTGGCCGGGCGGGAACTGCAGCGGCGCGACGCCCATGCCGATGAGATTCGAGCGATGGATGCGCTCGAAACTGTCGGCGATGACCGCCTTGACGCCGAGCAACAGGGTGCCCTTCGCCGCCCAGTCGCGCGAGGAGCCGGTGCCGTACTCGCGCCCGGCGAGCACCACGAGCGGCGTGCCTTCCTTGCGGTAGCGCATCGCGGTGTCGTAGATGGAGGCCTGTTCGCCGTCGGGCAGATGCACGGTCACGCCGCCCTCGACCCCGGGCACCAGAAGGTTGCGCAGCCTGATGTTCGCGAACGTGCCGCGCATCATGACTTCGTGGTTGCCGCGGCGCGCGCCGTAGGAGTTGAAGTCCTTGGGCTCCACGCCCTGCTCGATCAGATAGCGCGCCGCCGGGCTGCTCCTGGCGATGTTGCCGGCGGGGGAGATGTGATCGGTGGTGACCGAGTCGCCGAGCACCGCGAGCGCGCGCGCACCGCGCACGTCGGTGAGCGGCGGCGGTGTCATGTCCATGCCGTCGAAGTACGGTGGGTTCTTCACGTAGGTGGAGCGCATGTCCCAGGCGTAGCGCTGGCCGGCGGGCACCTTGATATTGGCCCAGTTGTCATCGCCCTTGAACACGCTGGCGTAGCTGTCACGGAACATCTGCGAGTCGATGGAACGCAACATCAGGGCCTGCACCTCCGCATCGCTCGGCCAGATGTCCGCGAGATGCACCGGCTTGCCGTCCTTGCCGGTGCCGAGCGGCTCGGTCGTGAGGTCCAGGTCGAGCGTGCCGGCGAGCGCATACGCCACCACCAGCGGCGGGGAGGCGAGGAAGTTCATGCGCGTCTCCGGGTGCACGCGGCCCTCGAAGTTGCGGTTGCCGGAGAGCACCGAGCAGGCCGTGAGATCGCCCGCCTTGACGGCCGCGGAGATCTCGGGCTTGAGCGGACCGGAATTACCGATACACGATGTACAGCCGTAGCCGACGAGGTTGAAACCCAGCGCGGCGAGATCATCGAGCACGCCGGCCTTGGTGAAATAATCGGTGACCACGCGCGAGCCGGGCGCCAGGCTGGTCTTTACCCACGGCTTCGAGGTCAGGCCGCGCTCGCGCGCCTTGCGGGCCAGCAACCCCGCAGCGAGCATCACCGAGGGGTTGGAGGTGTTGGTGCAGCTGGTGATGGCGGCGATCAGCACGGCGCCGTCCTTGAGCTCGAGGCGCTGTCCGTCGAGGGTGAGAGGCGCCATGCCGCGGGCCTGCGGGTCGCGCGCGCTGCGCTCCTCGGCGGCCTTGCGCGCGTTGGCTTCGTACACGGCCTTGGCCATCTTGAGGGGCACGCGGTCCTGCGGGCGGCGCGGTCCGGCGAGACTCGGCTCCACCTTGCCCAGATCCAGCTCGAGTTCGTCAGTGTAGCGTGCGGGCGTCGCACCCTGGTTGCGCCACAGACCCTGCGCCCTGGCGTACGCGCTGACCAGTTCGAGGCGCTCGCGCGGCCGGCCGGACAGCTCGAGGTAGCGCACCGTTTCCGTGTCGATCGGAAAGATGCCGCAGGTGCTGCCGTACTCGGGCGCCATGTTGGCGATGGTCGCCCGATCGGCGAGCGGCAGATTGGCGAGGCCGTCGCCGAAGAACTCGACGAATTTGTCGACCACGCCCTTCTTGCGCAGCATCTCGGTCACGGTCAGCACCAGGTCGGTCGCCGTGGCTCCGGGTTGCAGGCGCCCCTCGAGACGAAAGCCGATCACCTGCGGGATCAGCATGGTCACGGGCTGGCCAAGCATGGCGGCTTCAGCCTCGATCCCGCCCACACCCCAGCCGAGCACACCCAGGCCGTTGATCATGGTGGTGTGGGAATCGGTGCCGACGAGTGTGTCCGGGTAAGCGCGGCGGATGCCGCCCGCTTCGGTGTCGAAGATCACCCTTCCCAGGTACTCGAGGTTCACCTGGTGAACGATGCCGGTATTGGGCGGTACGACGGAAAAGTTGCGGAACGCCGTCTGTCCCCAGCGCAGGAACGAGTAGCGCTCGCGGTTGCGCGAGAATTCGATGGCGGTGTTGGCGGCGAGTGCACCGGGAGTGCCGTACTCGTCGACCTGCACCGAGTGGTCGATCACCAGCTCCGCCGGGTTCAGCGGGTTGACGCGTTCGGCGTTGCCCCCCAGGCGCACGATGGCATCGCGCATGGCCGCGAGGTCCACCACACACGGCACGCCGGTGAAGTCCTGCAGAATGACGCGTGCGGGGGTGAAGGCGATCTCGTGGGCAGGGGTCGCCTGCGGATCCCACTCGAGCAGCGCCTCGATGTCGCCGCGGGTGACGCTCACGCCGTCCTCGAAGCGCAGCAGATTCTCGAGGAGAATCTTCAGCGAGTAGGGCAGGCGCGCGAGCTTGTCCTGCGGCAGCGCCGCGAGACTCCAGATCTCGTACGAGCGATCGCCGGATGTGAGGGTCGAGCGCGCGCGGAAGCTGTTGGTCATGCGTGTCTCCGTGTGAGCACGCAATTATATCGGGCGCGGCGCCCGCCTGCCGCTCCGTGCACCTTCAGGCCGCCGCGGCCTGGCTCACCGACGCCGCGATGTCTTCGATCACGGCGCCGCCGAGACAGCGTTCGCCCTCGTAGGCGACCGCGTACTGACCGGGCGTGACGGCGCGCTGCGGCTGCTCGAACACCACGCGTGCGGTGCCGTCCGGCCGGGGCTCGAGCAGCGCCGGCTGATCGGCCTGGCGGTAGCGCACCTTCACACTGCAGCGGAACGCCTCGCGGCGCGGGGCGCTGAGCCAATGCCAGGCTCCGGTGGTGAGTGCGCTGCTCGACAGCAGCGGATGATCGTGTCCCTGCACGACGATGAGCGCATTGCGCTCGGCATCCTTCACCGCTACGTACCAGGGCTGCTCGGGGTGGCCGTGCCGTCCGCCCAGCCCCAGGCCGCCGCGCTGGCCGAGCGTATAGAAAGGGAGTCCCTGGTGGGTCCCGAGCCGCTCTCGGGCGGGCGTTTCGATGGGCCCGGGGGTCCTGGGGAGGAAGCGCGCCAGAAACTCGCGAAACGGCCGCTCGCCGATGAAGCAGATGCCGGTGCTGTCGGGCTTGTCGAACACCGGCAGCCCGGCAGCGCGCGCGCGCTCGCGCACCGCGCTCTTGTGCAACTCACCCAGCGGCATCAGCGTGCGCGCCAGCTCCTCACCCGCCACGGCGTGCAGGAAATAGCTCTGGTCCTTGGCGCCGTCGCGCGCTTTGTACAAACCCGCGCCCTCCGGGGCCTCCTGCAGCCGGGCGTAGTGGCCGGTCGCGAAATGTGATGCGCCCAGGCGTCGTGCCCACTGCAGCGCCACGCCGAACTTGATCTCGCGGTTGCACAGCACGTCCGGATTGGGTGTGCGGCCGGCGCGGTGCTCGCGCAGAAAATGCCGGAACACGCGCTCACGGTACTCGAGCGCGAAGCTGGCGCGGTGCAGCGCGATGCCGAGCTCGGCCGCGACCGCGCGCGCGTCCTGGAAGTCCCGCGCGCTGGTGCAGTAGGCGTCGTCCTCCTCCTCCCAGTTGCTCATGAACAGGCCCTGCACCTCCCAGCCCGCTTGCCGCAGCAGCAGCGCCGCGACTGCGGAGTCGACACCCCCGGAGAGCCCGACGATGACGCGCGCGCCGCTCACAGGCTCACGGCCTCGGCGCTGGCGGCGCTGGCAGCCTGCAGGTCGAGGCCGGCGACCGGCTCGAGTGCCAGGCGCTGGCCCGAGAGGTAGTCGTGCACGCAGCGCAGCACCAGGGGGCTGCGCAGCCGCGCCGCGCGTGCCTCGAGCTCCAGGGGCGACAGCCAGTGCGTGCCCACGATGCCGGAATCGAGCTTTTGTCCGGCGTCATGGTCCGCGACCGCACCGGTGAAGGCGAAGCGCAGCGTGCGGCGCCCGTTGGCGGGGTTACGCCAAAGGTACACGCCCAGGAGCGCCTGCGGCTCGAAGCGCCACGCGGTCTCTTCGCGCACCTCGCGCACGACCGCCGCAAACAGGGTCTCACCATGCTCGACGTGTCCGGCGGGCTGATTGAAGACCAGCCGGTGGTTGATGCGCTCTTCCACGACCAGGAAGCGGCCGGCCGTCTCCGTGACGGCCGCGACGGTTACGTCAGGCGTTCGGGGCATGCAGGGGATTATAGCCGTCGGCGGCGCGACGGTCGGGGGCGCGATTTCAGCCGCGGCGAGCGGTGCGCAGGCCGCGCTCGACCGCGCTCGCGTTCCACACCTGATCGAATTCCTGCAGGTACAGCCGGGCGGCCGGCGGATTGTTGATGTCGGCGACACCGTCCCAGCTGTCGGCGCGCATACGGTAGACGATCGCCCGGTCGTCGGCGATGAGATACGCGGAGGCGCGCTGCGGCGACTGCGCCGCCACGTAGCGGATGTCGATGCAACTGGACAGCCGCCGCCCCATGGCGACGAAGCGGTTGCTGTCGCGCATGACGCGGGTCGGCTCCGCCAGCAGCACCCGCACCTTGGAGAAGCTGCGCGTCAGGACGAAGTGCTTGATGATCTCGAGGAAGGCGGTCTGATCGAACAGGTCGGGCTCGAGATCGGGTGTGTAGATCGAGATCAGCCGCTGCGCGGTGGCGGCGATCTCGTTGACCGCCGCGCGAACCTCGGCGAGGGAGGTGAGAACCGTCAGGGTCTCGGCCCCCTGGCGCGTCACGGGGGCAGGGCCGCCAGGGCTGGCGGATTCCGGCGCATAGCGCGCGTTCGCGAGCTGCGCCAAAGCACTGTTCAGGTCAAGTTCCCCGGTTATTGCCACGAGTGGCGCCCCGCATTCGCCTGCATGGGAGGCAGGCTGCCGGGGATCTTAGTGACGGCCTGGGGGTTTTCCTTGCCGAACCGGTCACGATTTGGCGGCCGCATCTGCTCACAGTAAGTCAAAAACGCGGCGCAGTTCGCACTTTTGGCCGGACTGTCGGAAGATGCCGACACCCTGCCGGATGCGCCGGCGCGGCCCTCAGATCCGGCGCGCCAGCTGCGCGGCGAGCCCGGTGTAGTCGGCCGGCTTCAGGGCGCGCAGGCGGCCCTTCTCCGCCGGGGCGAGCGGCAGAGTGTCGATGAAGGCGGCGAGGGTGGCGGCATCGATCGTCCGGCCGCGTGTGAATTCCTTCAGGCGCTCGTAGCCCCCCGGCACACCCGCGGCGCGCAGCACGGTCTGCACCGCCTCACCCAGGACCTCCCACGTGGCGGCGAGATCGGCCGCCATGCGCTCACGATCGGCCTCGATTCTGGCCAGTCCCCGTCCGAGCGCACTCCAGGCGATCAGCGCATGAGCGAGCGCGACGCCCAGGTTGCGCAGCACGGTCGAGTCGGTGAGATCCCGTTGCCAGCGCGACACCGGCAGCTTCTCGGCGAAGTGCCGCAGCAGCGCATTGGCCACGCCACAGTTGCCTTCTGCGTTCTCGAAGTCGATCGGGTTCACCTTGTGAGGCATGGTCGATGAGCCGACCTCGGCGGCGAGGGCGCGCTGGCGCAGATAGCCGAGCGAGACGTATCCCCACAGGTCGCGGCTGAGATCGATGACCATCACGTTCGCGCCCGCGAGGGCGTCGCAGTATTCGGCGATCCAGTCGTGCGGCTCGATCTGGGTGGTCCACGGGTTGTACTCGAGGGACAGCGAGGTGACGAACGCCTGGGAAACGGCCGGCCAGTCCACCGCCGGCAGCGCCGCGGCGTGGGCGTTGAAGTTGCCGACCGCACCATTCCACTTGCCGAGAATGCTCACTGCCGCGAAGCGGCGCTGCGCGCGCTTGAGGCGCGCCACGAAGTTGGCGAACTCCTTGCCGAGGGTAGTGGGGCTCGCCGGTTGTCCGTGCGTGCGCGCCGGCATGGCGGTGTCGGCGTAGCGATGCGCGAGCGCGGTAAGCTCCACCGTGCGGGCCTCGAGCGTGCCGAGCAGCGTGCCGCGCGCCGCGTGCAGCAGGCGCGCGTAACTGAGGTTGTTGATGTCTTCCGAGGTGCAGCCGAAGTGCACCAGCTCGAGGGTCGCATCCGTGGCCCCGACCGCGGTCAGTTGCTCACGCAGGTAGTATTCAACAGCCTTGACGTCGTGATTGATGCGCTCCTCGATGGCCTTGACGGCCGCCGCCGCTGCCGGCTCGGGTGCGGACGCCAGCTGACGCGCGCGCTCGCGCACCGCGGGCGTGAACTGCGCGCCGGGCAGTTGCGGCACCGCCGCCGCCAGATGCAGCAGCCACAGCGCCTCGATACGGATGCGCTCGCGGATCAGTCCGCCCTCGGTGAGCAGGCCGCGCAGCGGCGCGCTCGCGGCGCGGTAGCGCCCATCCACCGGCGACAGCGCGTCGAGCGCCGACAGTAGATCGCTGGAGCTCGCGGACATGCGCTACCATGATAACGCATACGGTCGTCCGGCTCGGGTCTGGTTGCCGCAGCCGGCGCGGAAGTGCGCGGAGTGTCTGCATGAGGACTTCCTTTCGGGTGGAGCGCGACAGCATGGGCGAGATCAAGGTGCCCGCCGATGCGCTGTGGGGGGCGCATACCCAGCGCGCGGTGCAGAACTTCCCCGTGAGCGGCCTCACCCTGCCGCGGCCTTTCATCGGCGCATTGGGCCTGGTGAAACAGGCCGCGGCACGCGTCAACAGGGAGCTGAAGCTCCTCGAGCCCAAGGTGGCGCAGGCGGTGGAGGAGGCCGCTGCGGAGGTGGCGGCGGGAGTGCACGATGAGCAATTCCCCATCGACGTCTTTCAGACCGGCTCCGGAACCAGCAGCAACATGAATGCCAACGAGGTCGTCGCGTCGTTGGCGAGCCGGAGGCTCGGCAGCCCGGTGCATCCCAATGACCATGTCAACATGTGCCAGAGCAGTAATGATGCGATTCCGACCGCCATCCACGTGAGCGCTGCGCTCACGGTGCGCCGCGAGCTCACACCGGCGCTCGAGCACCTGGCCGAGGTGCTGCGCGCCCGCGAGCGCGAGGTCGCGGGCATCGTGAAGACCGGCCGCACGCACCTGATGGACGCCATGCCGGTGACGCTGGCACAGGAGTTGTCCGGCTGGCGCACCCAGATCGAGAGTGGTGTGGCACGGCTCAGGTCCGTGGAGCCGCGCTTACTCGCCCTGGCACAGGGCGGCACCGCCGTCGGCACCGGCATCAACGCGCATCCGGAATTTGGCAGGCGATTCTGCCAGCAACTCGCCGCGCTCACCGGCGTTGAGTTTGCGCCGGCGCGCAACTACTTCGAAGCGTTGTCGGCGCAGGACACCGCGGTGGAGCTGTCGGGACAATTGAAGGTGATCGCCGTGAGTCTCATGAAGATCGCCAACGACCTGCGCTGGATGAACAGCGGCCCGCTGGCGGGGCTCGCCGAGATTGCACTGCCGGCCCTGCAACCGGGCAGCAGCATCATGCCCGGCAAGGTCAACCCGGTGATCCCCGAGGCCACCACCATGGTGGCGGCGCAGGTGATCGGCAACGATGCCACCATCACCCTCGCGGGGCAGTCGGGTAACTTCCAGCTGAACGTCATGCTGCCGCTGATCGCATACAATCTCCTGCAGAGCATCCGGCTGCTGGCAAACGCGGCGCGGCTGCTGGCCGACAACGCCATCGCGGGCTTCAAGGTGAACGAGGCGCGGCTCGCCGAGGCGCTCGAACGCAACCCCATTCTGGTGACCGCGCTGAATCCCGTGATCGGCTACGAGAAGGGCGCCGCCATTGCCAAGAAGGCTTACGCGGAAGGACGGCCGATCCGCGAGGTCGCAGCCGAGCTGACCGATCTGCCACGCGAGCAACTCGCGCGGCTGCTGGATCCGGCCGAGCTCACCAGCGGCGGGATCAAGGGCGGCAGCAGCGGCGGAGGCTGAGTTGGCAGGTGCCGCAGCGAAGCGCGACTGGGCGCAGATCATCCGCACGCGGCTCGCCGGCTCCACGCCCCGACACGAGGTGTCGGATTGGCTGGTTCCGGGCATGTTTGAGCCCATGACTGCCTCGCAGCGGCGCCTGTTGCCGCCGGACCCGGTGCCTGCCGCGGTGCTCATACCGCTGGTGGAGCGGCCCGAGCTCACGGTGCTGTTCACGCAGCGCGCGACGCAGTTGCGCAATCACGCCGGCCAGATCAGTTTCCCGGGCGGACGCATCGAGAGCGCCGACGGGAGCCCATCGGCGGCGGCACTGCGCGAGGCACGCGAGGAGATCGGCCTCACCGAGCGCTTCGTGTCGGTGATCGGCTACCTGCCGGACCACGTCGTGATCAGCGGCTTTCGCATCACGCCGGTGGTGGCCTTGGTGCAGCCGGGCTTCGAGCTGCTGCTCGATGCGCAGGAGGTTCAGGACAGCTTCGAGGTGCCGCTCGATTACCTGTTCGATCCCGCCAATCACCACCGGCACCGCCACACTTCCGCGATCAGCGGCGAGGAGGTGGAGTTTTGCGAGATCCCATACGGTGATCGCAACATCTGGGGCGCCACCGCCGGGATGCTCCTCACCCTCTATCGGGTGTGTGTCGGACCCGCCGATGAGTGACGCCGAACGCGCCCTCGGCGCACTGCTCGCGCTGATGGCGCGCCTGCGCGATCCGCAGCGCGGCTGTCCCTGGGACCTGGAACAGACCTTCAGCAGCATCGCCCCTTACACCATCGAGGAGGCCTACGAAGTCGCCGATGCCATCGAGCGTGGCGAGCGCGACGCGCTGCGCGATGAGCTCGGTGACCTGCTGTTTCAGGTGGTGTTTCACGCCCGCATGGCCGAGGAGCGCGGCTGGTTCGACTTCGCCGCAGTCGCCACCGCGATTCACGACAAGCTCGTGCGCCGGCATCCGCACGTGTTTGCGGGCAGCTCGCCCGCGCCCGAGGAACTGGTGCGCGTGTGGGAGGAGCAGAAGGCGCAGGAGCGCGCCGCGTCGGCCCGGGCTCGCCCGGCGGGGGAGGGTACGGTGTTGGCCGGCGTCCCGCGGGCGCTGCCGGCGCTGGTGCGCGCCGCGAAGCTCGGCCGCCGGGCGGCACGCGTCGGCTTTGACTGGCCGGATGCGCTCGAGGTGCGGGCCAAGGTGCTGGAGGAACTGCACGAGATGGATGGCGCGCTCGCCGCCGCCGGCGCCGCGGGCGAGGCGCGCGGCGATGCGGGAGCGATTGCGGATGAGCTCGGGGATCTGCTGTTCTCCATCGTGAACTGGAGCCGGCACCTGAAACTCGACGCGGAGGCCGCGCTGCGGGCCGCCAATGCCAAGTTCGAGCAGCGCTTCGCCACCATGGAATCACTCGCGCGCGCACGTGGTCTCGATCTCAAGAGCCTGTCGGCGGCCGAGTGGGACGCGTTGTGGCGCGAAGCAAAACTGAACCGCACCTGAACATAACAGGCTGTGGCTGAAAGTCGCAGCGCAATACACGAATGCGCTACGCTTGCCCGCACCCATGAACGCGTGGCGAGCTGCTCCTCTCATCTTATGGCTGCCCGTGGTGGGCGCGAACGCAGCTGCGGCCTCCACCGCGGCTGCGGAACCGATCGGCCGCATGGCCGTGGCGCGCGCGGCGGTTTCGATGGACCAGGCCGTCAAGATGGTCGAACAGCGCTTTCGCGCGCGCGTGGTGAAAGCCGAGGCGCAGAAGGACAACGGCCGCACCGTCTACGTGTTGAGGCTCCTCAACGACTCGGGCAAGGTCTGGACGGTGCGCGTGGATGCCTCCGATGGGTCGGTTCAGTAGCCGCGCACTGAAGGGGGCGGCATGCGCGTACTGGTGGTCGAAGACGAAGCGGCGTTGCGCGACTCGCTGAAGGAGCGCCTCGCCGCAGCAGGTTTTTCCGTGGACGTGGCGCGCGACGGCAACGAGGGGCTGTTCGCGGGGCTCGAATACCCGCTGGACGTCGCCGTCATCGACCTCGGGCTGCCGAACCTTCCCGGCCTGGAAGTGATCCGCCGCCTGCGGGCGGCGCGCAAGACCTACCCGATCCTGATCCTCACGGCGCGCGACAACTGGCAGGACAAGGTCGAGGGGCTGCAGGCGGGGGCGGATGACTACGTCGCCAAGCCGTTTCACTTCGAGGAAGTGCTGGCGCGGCTGCAGGCGCTGCTGCGCCGGGCGGGCGGCTGGGCGAGCCCGCAGCTCAATTGCGGAGCGGTGGTGCTGGACACGCGCGCGCAGACCGTAGCGGTGAGCGGCGCTCCCGTGGAGCTCACCACCTTCGAGTACCGCATCCTCGAGCACCTGATGCTGCGCGCCGGGGATGTGATCTCCAAGACCGAGTTGACCGAGCGCCTGTACGACCAGGACTTCGAGCGTGACAGCAACGTCATCGAGGTGCTGGTCGGGCGGCTGCGCCGCAAGCTCGACCCGCAGGACGAGCTGCGTCCCATCGAGACGCTGCGCGGCCGGGGTTATCGTTTCGCGCTGCCGCGCGACGCCGCCTCTTAGGCGGCCGAGGCGCCGCGTCACCGTGCACTCGCTCAGTCAGCGGTTGCTGGTTTCGGTCTCGGTGCCGCTGGCGTTGTTCTTCGGCGGCATGATGCTGGTGCTCGACACCGGCTTCCGGGCGCTCTCGGAGCGCTCGCTGCAGGAGCTCCTCGACTCGCAGATGGTGTCGCTGATCGCGGCGGCCGAGCCGCAACCCAACGGCGGCTACGCCCCGGCCCCGCATACGCTCGATCCGCGGCTGGCGACTCCGCGCTCGGGGTTGTATGCCGAGATCCACTCGCAGAATCACCTGTGGCGCTCGCCCTCGACGGCGGGCCTCTCCACCAGCGATTTCGGCGCACTGCTCGTGCCCGGGGAGCGCAACCTCGTGTACGCGGCCTTCGGTCACGACCGCGTGGCTATCGAGAGCCGGGCGATCCAGTTCGCCGATGACCCCAGTGGCAAGCGCACGCTCACCTTCAGCGTTGCCGTCAGCCTCAGCCCCTATGAGGAGCAGCTGTGGCGCTTCCGCCGGCAGCTGATCGGTTGGTTCGCGGGACTCATGCTGGTGCTGCTGCTGACAATGGCCGCGCTGCTGCACTGGGTCCTCAGACCTGTGCGGCGCATGGAGCGGGAGATTCACGAAGTGGAGGAGGGGCGCTGCGAGACCCTGGGCGCAGGGTACCCGCGCGAGCTGTCCGGCGTCGCGACCAACCTCAACGCGCTGCTGCTCGGGGAGCGCAAGCGCGTCACCCGCTACCGCGACACGCTCGGAAATCTGGCGCACAGTCTGAAGACACCCCTCGCCGTCATGCGCGCCAGCCTGTCCGGCGGCGCGCACGCCGGCCCCGTGGGGGCGGAGATCGACCGCATGACCGGCATCATCGAGCACCAGTTGAAGCGTGCCGCCGCCTCCGGCGGCGCACTGCTCGGGCAGGCGCCGGTGGAGGTGGCGCAGGTGGCGGCCGAGCTGCGCGCCACGCTGCTGAAGGTGTACGCGGGCAAGGATCTGTCGCTCGAGCTGGTGATCAACCCGGCGACGCTGTTCGTCGGTGATCGCGGCGACCTCACGGAGCTGATGGGAAACCTGCTCGACAACGCCTGCAAGTGGTGCCGCAGCCGGGTACGGCTCACGGCGAGCAGTGACGAGAGCGCCGGCCCGCGCGAGCGCCTGCGGCTCATCGTGGAGGACGACGGACCGGGTATTTCCGCGGACGACCGCGCGCGCGTGCTCGAGCGCGGCGTGCGTACGGACCAGAACGTGCCGGGCTATGGGCTGGGGCTCGCCATGGTGCACGATACCGTGGACCTGTACGGCGGGGAGCTCGCGATCGACTCATCCCCGCTCGGTGGCGCACGTATCTCGCTGCGACTGCCGGGACGCTGACGGCGGGCGCGCTACCGCGCCAGCTTGAACTCGATCCCCTGCGCGAGCGGCAGCTCACGGCTCCAGTTCACCGTCGTGGTCTGTCGGCGCATGTACGCCTTCCAGGTATCCGAGCCGGACTCGCGTCCGCCGCCGGTATCCTTCTCACCACCGAAGGCGCCGCCGATTTCGGCGCCCGAGGTGCCGAGATTGACGTTGGCGATGCCGCAGTCGCTGCCGGCGGCCGACAGGAAGGCTTCCGCGTTCTGCAGTCGGTCGGTGAACAGCGCCGAAGACAGGCCGTGGGCGGCGGCGTTCTGGGCGGCGATCGCCTCGGCGAGCGAGGCGACCGGAATCAGGTACAGAATCGGTGCGAAGGTCTCGGTCTGCACGATTGGCCACTCGTTGCGGACGCGAATGATCGCCGGCTCCACGAAGTTGCCGGGGCGCTTGAGGGTGTTGCCACCATAGAGCAGCTCGCCGCCGGCTTCGCGTGCGCTCGCGATAGCGGCCTGGTAGCGCTCGACGGCTTGGCGGTCGATCAGGGGGCCCATGAGCGTGCCGCTCTCCAGTGGATCACCGATGCGCACCTGCCGGTAAGCGTGAATCAGGCGCCGCTCCAGCTCCGCCGCGATCCCCTGGTGGGCGAACACGCGCCGCGTGCTGGTGCAGCGCTGGCCGGCGGTGCCGACTGCGCCAAACACGATCGCCGGCACCGCGAGGTCGAGGTTGGCGGTCTCGTCGACAATGACGGCGTTGTTGCCACCGAGCTCGAGCAGGCTCTTGCCGAGGCGCGCGGCGACGCGCTCGCCGACCTTGCGACCGACCTCGGTCGAGCCGGTGAAGGAGATGAGCGCCACGCGCCGGTCCGCCACGAAGCGCGTCGCCAGCTCCGTGCCGGAGTCCACGAACAGCTGAAAGACCGGCGGCAGATGGTTGGCTTCGACCACGCTGTTGCACAGCCGCTGCAGGGCGAGCGCCGTCAGGGGTGTCTTGGGCGAAGGCTTCCACACGCAGGCGTTGCCGCACACGATCCCGAGGAACGCGTTCCACGACCACACCGCGACCGGGAAGTTGAAGGCCGTGATGATGCCCACGACCCCCAAGGGATGCCATTGCTCGGACATGCGATGCCGGGGGCGCTCGGAGTGCATGGTGAGGCCGTAGAGCATGCGCGACTGGCCGACCGCGAAGTCGGCGATGTCGATCATCTCCTGAACCTCGCCCACCCCTTCCGCGAGGATCTTGCCGTTCTCCAGTGACACCAGCGTGCCGAGGTCGCTCTTGTGCCGCCGCAACTGCTCCCCGAGCAGGCGCACCGCTTCCCCGCGCTTGGGCGCCGGCACGTCGCGCCAGGCGGCCGCGGCCTCGACGGCGGAGCCCAGCACGTGCTCGTAATCCTGCGCGCTGGCGGGCCGCAGCCGCGCGAGCAGCGTGCCATCCGAAGGGTTGTGCACGTTCATGAGCGCGGCGTCGGTGGCGTTCGACCAGCCGTGCGATCCGGACCAGGCGCCGGGGTTGACGGCGCCCAACCCCAAGCGCTTCAGCAGCGCACCGATGTCCCTGCTCATCCGTTCGCCGCCTGGCGGCGCTGATGGCCGGCTTTACCGGACACGACCACCTCGCCGGATACTTGCTTGGTACCGCCCGGCGCGTAGTAACGGCCGAAGCGGTTGGCGAGAATCTCCGTCAGCCGGAACTGCTCCTGCGCCACGAAGCCACTGTACCGCCCCTGGTGCTCGAGCACGAGGTCCACGACCGCGGTGATTCCGGCGGCCGTCGTCACCTGGATCGCCGACCACAGCCGCCCGGCGATGACCTGCGGATAGATCTTGTTGACGTAGTTCTCCTCGCGCAGCTGTCCGTCCTGCGCGCCGGTGACCGCTGCATACACGATCACCACATCCTGCAGGGTCTGCGGCACGGCGTTCTCCAGGATGCGCTTGAGCGTGCCGCGATCGTGATTGAGCTTCAGGTCGTGCATGAGCAGGCGCATCTGCTGGCAGTGACCGGGGTAACGCATGGTCTTGTAGTTCATCGTTTCGATGTGCCCGCCGTGCGTCTCGGCCAGCGACCCGAGACCCCCGGAGGTGTTGAACGCCTCATACAGCGTGCCGTCGATCTCGATTTCCTCGAGTCCCTCGAGAGGCGCAACCTCGAGCAGCCGCCCGTCGCTCACCGCCTGGCAGGGGTTGCCGTACTCATTAATGAGTCCCTCGGTGGACCAGGTGAGGGAGTACTTGAGGACGTTGTTCGGGTGCTGCGGCAGGGCCCCGACGCGCAGCTTCACCGCCCGCAACGCGTCAAAGTGCGTGATCAGCTCGGCAGCGGCGATGCTGATGAATCCGGGAGCGAGCCCACATTGCGGCACGAACGCCTGGCCAGCCCCCGCGGCGAGGGTGCGCACCGAGCGGGTGACGTCCACGTCTTCCGTCAGGTCGAAGTAGTGGAGGCGCGCCTTGCGGGCGGCCGCGGCGACTCCGACGTTGCAGTAGTACGGCAGGCTGGAAACGACGGCATCGAGCGGCTGCTCGGCGAGATGCCGCGCGAGTGCCGCCGCGTCGCTCGCGTCCAGTGCGAAGGCGAGGATGTTGCGGGTCTCGTGGGCACGCACCACCGCCTCCGCCGCAGTGCCGTCGATATCGCCCAGTTGAACTTTGTAACTGCCCGATTCGGCTAGCAATCCGGAAATCAATGCGCCGATCTTGCCGGCGCCCAGAACCAGTACGCGGTGCATAGAGCCCCTTGCGGAAAAGGGCCGCATTCTGCCCGCGAAGCGCCCGCAGCGCCAGCGCCGCGCCGCGGCGCCGGGCAGCGGAGGCGCCGGTGGCCGGACTCTTGCGGAAACCGTGCTAGGATCAATGACATGCGCTCACCCGAAACCACCTCCTGGCACAGCGCCAGCTGGCAGACGCGGCTGGCCCAGCAACAGCCGGTGTATGCGGATCCGCGCGCGCTCGAGCGGATCGTGGCGCACGTCTCGCGCCTGCCGCCCATCGTCGTCTCCTGGGAGATCGAGACGCTGCGCGGTCGGCTTGCCGCCGCCCAGCGCGGGGAGGCCTTTCTGCTGCAGGGCGGTGACTGTGCGGAAGCGTTTGCCGATTGTGAGTCGGACACCATCGCCAAGAAGCTCAAGATCCTGCTGCAGATGAGTCTGGTGCTGCTGCACGGACTGAAGAAACCCATCATCCGCGTGGGGCGCATGGCCGGTCAGTACGCCAAGCCCCGCTCGGCCGACACCGAGACGCGCGACGGGGTGACGCTACCGAGCTATCGCGGCGACCTGGTCAATCGTCCGGAATTCACTCCCGAGGCGCGTGCGCCGGATCCGGAACTGCTGCTGCGCGGTTATGAGCGCGCAGCGCTGACCCTGAACTTCGTGCGCGCGCTGGTCGAGGGGGGCTTTGCGGATCTGCACCACCCGGAGTACTGGGATCTGGGTTTCGTGCACCAGGCGCCCCTCAAGGACGCTTATCAGCGCATCGTGAGCTCGATCGGCGATGCACTGGATTTTTTCGAGGGCATCAGCGGCCGCCAGGTTCACGAGGCCACGCTGGTGGACTTCTATGCGAGTCACGAGGGCCTGCACCTGCACTACGAGCAGGCACAGACGCGCTTCCTCCCCCGGCAGAACCGCTGGTACAACCTCTCGACACACCTGCCGTGGATCGGCATGCGCACCGCGGGGCTCGAAGGCGCGCACGTCGAGTACTTCCGCGGTATCTCCAACCCCATCGCCGTCAAGGTCGGATCCGCCATGGACGCGGCCTGGCTGCAGGGCCTGGTGACGACCCTCAACCCACAGAACCAGCCCGGCCGGCTCACCTTCATACACCGCTTCGGGGCGAAGGAAGTGGCCGCCGCGCTGCCCAAGGCGATCGAAGCGGTGCGCCAGACCGGACAGACGGTGCTGTGGGTGTGCGATCCCATGCACGGCAACACCGAGACGACCACCGGCGGGATCAAGACGCGCCGCTTCGAGAACATCCTCAAGGAGCTGGATCTGGCGTTCCGCATCCACGCCGAGCTGGGATCGTATCTGGGCGGCGTGCACATCGAGCTCACCGGGGACGACGTGACCGAGTGCACCGGGGGTGCGCGCGGACTCACCGACCAGGACCTGCAGCGCGCCTATCGTTCGAGCGTGGATCCACGCCTGAACCACGAGCAGGCCCTCGAGCTCGCCATGTTGATCGCCGAGCGCAGCCAGAGCCGCCGCGCCGACAAACGTGCCGGCGCCGCCGCGCCCTGAGAGCTTTGCAGCGCATCAGTCCTGAGCCGGCCGCCGCATACGATCAAGACTGCAGGCGCTGCCCGCGGCTCGCGCGCTTTCTGGCCCAGGCGCGCGCCACTCATCCCGGCTACTGGGCGCGACCCGTGCCGTCCTTCGGTGCGCGCGAGCCGCGCATTCTGATAGTGGGTCTCGCGCCCGGGATGCACGGCGCCAACCGTACCGGCCGGCCCTTCACCGGAGATCACGCGGGGATCCTCCTGTACCAGACGCTCTACGAGGCGGGGCTTGCCAGCGGCGCGGTATCCGCCTCCGCCAGCGACGGGCTCACGCTCGCGAACGCCCGCATCGTCAACGCGGTCAAATGCGTGCCGCCGCAGAACAAGCCCCTGCCGCAGGAGATCCGCTGCTGCAACGCCTACCTCACCGCCGAGCTGCGGCAGTTGTCCACGGTGCGCGTGTACCTGGCGCTCGGGCGCGTGGCGCACGATGCGGTGCTGCTGGCGCGCGGCCTCACGCGCGCGCGCTTCCCTTTCGCCCACGGACGCGAACACCTCCTCGATGGAGCGCACAGCATGCTCGATTCGTATCATTGCAGCCGCTACAACACCTCGACCCGCCGGCTCACGCCGCTGATGTTCAGAAAGGTAATGGCGCGCGCCTGCGAGCTCGCCGGCCTGCCGGTGCCCGCGGCGCTGCAGGTGCCTTAGAAGCTGCCGACCGTGTTCGACCCCAAGGAATACATCGCGTCACTCCCCAAGCGTCCGGGTGTGTACCGCATGTTCGGTGCCGGGCACGAGCTGCTGTACGTCGGCAAGGCGCGCAGCCTGCGGGACCGGGTGGGGACCTACTTTGCCGCCGGCAACGTCAATCCCAAGGTGCAGGCGCTGGTGCAGCAGATCACCGCCATCGAAGTCACGGTGACCAACTCCGAGACCGAGGCGCTGCTGCTCGAGTACAACCTCATCAAGGCGCACAAGCCGCGCTTCAACGTGGTGCTGCGCGACGACAAGAGCTTTCCCTACATTCACCTGTGCGCGGAGCACGAGTTTCCGCGGCTCATGTTCTACCGGGGCACGCGCAGCGCCCCCGGCCGCTACTTCGGACCCTTCCCCAATGCGGGCGCGGTGCGCGACACGCTCAACCAGCTGCAGAAGCTGTTTCGCATCCGCAACTGCCGCGACAGCTTCTTCGCCAACCGCAGCCGGCCGTGCCTGCAGCACCAGATCGGCCGCTGCTCGGCACCGTGCGTCGGTCTCATCACGCGCGCCGCCTACGCCGAGGACATGGCGGCGGCGGTCAAGGTGCTCGATGGCCGCAGCGATGAGGTGAATGCCGAGCTGCAGGCGCGCATGGAGGAGGCGGGCGCCAGCCTGCAGTTCGAGCGCGCGGCCCAGATCCGCGATCAGCTCGCAGCCCTCAAGCGCATCCAGGCGCAGCAGGTCGTGACCGCGGAAGGGCATCGCGATGTCGACGTATTCGCGATCGTCGGCGAGGCCGGCGAATACGCCGTGAGCGTGATGCTGGTGCGCGGGGGCCGCAATCTCGGCACCACCAGCTACTTCCCGCGCGCCGCGCTCGCGGAAGCCGACGAGGCGCTCGCCTCCTTCGTCATGCAGTACTACGCGAGCGCCGAGGCTCCCGCGGAGGTGCTGCTCGGTACCCCGCTCGAAGACGCGGCATCGCTGGCGGAGCTGCTCAGCAGCCGCACCGGGCACGCGGTCGATGTGCGCCATCCGCAGCGCGGCCTGGCGGTGCGCTGGGTCGAGCTGACCCAGGAGAACGCGGTGCAGGCCTTGCGCATGCGCTTCGCGCAGCGCCAGGGGATGGAGGAGATGCTGCAGGACCTGTCCGAGGTGCTCGACCTGCCCGAGCCGCCCGTGCGCCTGGAGTGCTTCGATATCAGCCACACGGGCGGCGAGGGCACGGTGGCATCCTGCGTCGTGTTTGGTCCGGAGGGTCCGCTGAAGAAGGAGTACCGGCGCTTCAACATCACCGGCGTCGCGCCGGGGGACGATTACGCGGCGCTGCGGCAGGCGCTGGAGCGCCGCTACAAGCACGTGCGCCAGGGGGAAGTGCAGGCGCCGGACCTGCTGCTGATCGACGGCGGCGCGGGGCAGATCAGCCAGGTGCACGCGGTGCTCGCGGAGCTGGGCTATGGCGATCTGACGCTCGTCGGGGTGGCCAAGGGTCCGGACCGCAAGCCCGGACAGGAGCGGCTGTTCGTGTACGGGGTGGCCACGCCGGTGACGCCCGAAGGCCACTCCCCGGCCGCACGCCTCGTGCAGAGAATCCGCGACGAAGCGCATCGGTTTGCGATCACCGGTCATCGCCGCAAGCGCGCGCGCCGTTACAACGAGTCGGTTCTGGAAGTGGTTCCGGGACTCGGGCCTGCAAAGCGGCGCGCGCTTCTGAAGCACTTCGGCGGCCTGCAGGGGGTAATGCGCGCCGGCGTGGCGGACCTCACCCAGGTGGCGGGAATCGGAGCGACACTGGCGCGAAGTCTTTATGATCACCTGCATCCGGGCTCGTGAGAAGCAGCTGATGCCGTGGAACCTGCCCAACACCCTCACCTGGGCGCGCATCGCCGCGATCCCGCTCATCGTGGTGTTGTTCTACATGCCGTACCCGTGGGCCGATCCGGCCGCGGGCCTGTTGTTCGCGGCCGCCGGCGTCACCGATTCGCTCGACGGCTATTTCGCGCGCCGGCTCGGCCAGGTCTCACGCCTGGGCGCATTCCTCGATCCGGTCGCGGACAAGCTGATCGTCGCCGTCGCGCTGGTGTTACTGGTGAGCAGGGATCCGCGCTGGCCGATCGTGCTCACGGCGGCGATCATCATCGGCCGCGAGATCACCATTTCGGCGCTGCGCGAGTGGATGGCCGAGATCGGCGCGCGGCGCAAAGTCGCGGTCTCGCAGCTCGGCAAGTACAAGACCATCCTGCAGATCATCGGTCTGTCGCTGATGTTGTACCGCTGGCATCTGTTCGGACTGCCGATCTACAGGCTCGGCGTGGGGCTCACGGAGATCGCCGCCGCGGCAACGCTCGTTTCCATGGCGGCCTATCTGCGTATCGCATGGCCTGAGCTAAAACGTTAGGAATGTGCCGTAAGCTATTATATTTACCAGACTTAATGCGCAAGCCGTCGGGTCGACAGCGGACTGCGGTCCGCGTCGGGACTCGCCTTGACTTCCCAAGGGGTGTACATAGAATTCGCGGCTCCTGATTTCGCGGACGCGGGAATAGCTCAGTTGGTAGAGCACGACCTTGCCAAGGTCGGGGTCGCGAGTTCGAGTCTCGTTTCCCGCTCCAT
>Ga0137418_10001445_pt1 | contig 21902 bp, 12 predicted proteins | sample CZODoug3_1_2_16f_FD_122242 | JGI IMG/M metagenome (GOLD analysis project Ga0137418, IMG submission 122242) | Vadose zone soil fungal communities from Angelo Coast Range Reserve, California, USA - CZODoug3_1_2_16fungal (Hybrid Assembly) | ecosystem: Environmental > Terrestrial > Soil > Vadose...
TCCGTCAGACTGGCCGGATTCCCCGAGAGGGGAAAGAAGGGAGGCGGGACGACCTGGCCCGCCTCCCTTTTCATTTTTCCTACGTCGCACGCGATGGCCTCCTGCCTAAGGATTCGAGCGTTCAGTGCGCAACAGTGCTCAGAAACGGATAGTGGCTGGCGGCGGCCATAAAGAACAACATGGGAAAAGAAAGCCAGAATGAGGTACGCGCGGTGAGATAGTTCCAACGCATCAAGCGTTCTGCTTCCGGCGGCATCGGCACGCCTTGTTTCGCGCTGGCGCGGGACCAGGAGATGAGGCGTTTTTGGACGCGCCAGACTACGCCCCAGGTATTCAGCAGCATGACTAGGCCGAGTCCGCCGCCAACGCTGATGGCAAGATGAGCGTTGGAAACATTGGGGCCGCCATTTAGGACGAGAACGAGCCAAGACGCCGCAATCACGACTAGGCTTACGCCAATCACGCGCAGCCACGGGCTGTTCAGAATGCCTTTTGCCGGGAGTTGCAACGCGTAAATGAAAACATAAGCGACCAGCCACACTAGGAGCCACGAGCCGAACCATTTGCCGATTAGCGAACGATCTCCTGCGAGCTTCGCATCCGCCGCCAGATGAATCGAGAAGTAGCGCAGTCCCACGATTACGGTCACCAGCGCCGACGAGCGGAACCAGCCCATCGCGCCCGACATCAGCTCAGGATAGATTTTGATTCGCATCGCGGGATCATACTTTTTCATGGCCGGCGTTAGAACGAGATTGAAGAAATAGAGCAAGCCGATCCAGATGATGCCGAAGATGAGGTGCAACCAGCGCATGGCCATCATTTCGTTCGCGTGTGGCGTGTCGAGAAAAGAGAAGTGCGGCTGCCATTCGGGAAAGACGTGAGCGAGAAGAGACAAAGACATGGCAAAAACTCCAAACCACATTGGACGTTCAACTGAAAACACCCTAACAGATAGCCATACGTTTGGGCTATGCGATGAATATCGCCGCCACGAACAGAATTGGTGCCCGAGAGAGGACTCGAACCTCCACGGCCTTGCGACCACTGCGACCTGAACGCAGCGCGTCTGCCAGTTCCGCCACTCGGGCACGAGTGTGAGGAAGTGAGCTCCAGCGTTGGCGGAGCCACTTGCAATGAGGCCTTTTCATTCTGCCCGGCACCTTCCCCTTTGTCAACGCGGCGAAAACGCCGACACTCACACCGGCGGGGCCGCACGTCTCCGTTTCGTCCCAGTATGCCATTCGCCACTTGACGGCGAAGGCACGTCCGACCAGGAAGCTTCTTTAGTTTGTTGAATTTGCGTGCGGAACGAGCAGCCCTCGGGACCGGGTTTCGGGCCAGTTACGCTGATGCGCGGTATCAGTCTTTATGATTCTCAACACTAGAATTTTTAATCCAGAGTGCTATACTCCGCCCTAGAAATCCCTCGAACCCTTGCTGGCCCAGCCGGCAGCGCGGGTGCGTTCCAAGGGGAGGTCTGTATGGACTCACAAATACTCACGGGGCCGCTGCTCTACCTTCTGGTTGCCTGGGGAGTCGTTACCGCCGTATTCCTTGGTCTGTTGTTTCGGCGGAGTCTCCTCGCGAGCCACGAAGACGATCAAATCTTTCTGGACGCGGCTGAGGAACATATGGCGCAGGAGCAGCGCGAGCTTGTAGCGAAAATCAACGCGCTCTCCCGGCCCATCATGGGAACCGGCATCCTGGCAGGCGTTTTGCTACTGCTGATTGCCGGAATGTGGCTTAAGGAAGGGCTAAAGGGCCTCCTGTAGAGGCTCTTTCAAGTCCGGTGGTTTGCCGGGAAGCTTCATCGTGGCGCCGGCTTTGCAGGCGGTTGTTGTCCTGAAGGCGCGCTAGCTGGAGCGACTTGCGGGGGCTTAGGGGTGAGCGAAGTGTGATTGAGCGCAATGACCCAATGGTTGTTACGCTTCTCCAAGACCACCGAAGTCTGCCCTTGAGACTGCATTGGCTGGCCATCCACAATGGCTTCGAAGTCCCACTGGTAGCAGGCCCATCCCACCGTACCGCTCACCTTGATGTAGGTATTTGAGCGATCCATGCGCACCCGCTCCATGCGCGCGTATTGCTGCTGATAAACGGCCAGATAGTTATTCCACCCGAAAACCGGGGGAGCCCAGGACCCGTTCACGACCACAACGTCATCCGCGTAATCCTTGTGCAGTTTTTCGACATCTCCAAGCTGCCAGGCTCCCAGCATTTCCGAGAGCGTGTAATCAATCTGCTGCTCGTCGGTCATAGGAACCAGCATCTTGGAGCTGTCCGTGGACTGAGAGGTGTCCGGCTTCTTTTTCTTTTCCTTCTGCGCCGCGGCGAGGGAAACGCAAGTCAAAGAGATCGCGGATGCCAGCAAAAATAAGACGATCCTGCGAGCCATTCTCCCGGCAAAGCAAGTTCCATGGTTATTCCTCATGCGCGTTTCACTCCTCGCTTGAAGAGAATAGCACGGTGATTTGTGTCTGGAAGCGATGTGCCCAGTTGGTTTACGTGCTCGGCCGATTCGCGCCGGAGACCGTTTAGCGAGGTCGCGACGCGCTGAGCAAGTTGACGAAAAGCCGATAGGCTCCGGGAACGCCTTCGGGCAATTGACGGAAGAAGGCGAGGCCCGTGTAAATGTAGGTGCCTTTGCCGGAATGAGTGTAGACGAGGCTGCCGTTCAGGTCCGGCTCACCGGGATCGTGCATTCCCAGAAGCGCTGTGTACTTGGGATCGAATTCCGTCCAGAAATAAAGGCCACGCTCCTGCACCCAGCCTTTGAAATCGTCCTGAGTGATCCTGTTCGGGCGATTGAGGAGCGGATCGTTGGGTTTCAGGAATTTCACGGGAGAATTCTCGTCGGTGATGCGAGGCAGGGGACGAACGACCGGCGGCGAACCTTCTTTGGCGGGCGGAAGCGGCGGCGAAATCAAAGCCGGATACGGCGCATAGTGGAATTTGTCCCAGGCAAACTCGCGCTGGTATTGCACGACAAGTGTTCCGCCCTTGGATACGTAATCCAGCAGCCGCTGATTCGCTCCAGACAATTCCGGCCGAAGCTCGTATGCGCGCACTCCAACGACGATGGCGTTGAATGGGGATAAATCGCGGAAGGCCAGAGCCACAGCGTCCAGCATTTCCACGCGAATGCCCAAGCGCTGCAGCGCTTCCGGCACCGGTTCGCTCTCCGCCGTGACGTAGCCAACGCGGAGATTCGCCGGCACAATCACGTCAAACGCATGTACCGCGCACTGGGTCGGCTCGCTCCAAAGCTGCGTCGGCAGCGTCGGCAAGGGCTCGAGCGAGGTTGTGAACTTCTCGGCTTTGTCGCCTCGGGCCCGGTTGGCCGCGCGCTCCACGTAGGCCGAAATCTTGAAATTCCCCCTGCCGAGTTTCAGCGGCGGCGTCACCGTCAGCCGCGCATAGCGGTCCCCTGCTCCTTCAAATTTCAACGGCACCGGCGCACCCGTTTTCCATCCGCGCGGCACAGTCAGGCCTGCGCGGATTTCCCCAGGCTGCGTTGCGTAGGAATGCACGCGGAGCAATACATCGAACGGCTTGCGTTGCTTGCCGGTAACCTCGATGGCCTGCTTTGGCTCGACCGCTAGCGTGTAGGCCGGAACAACGCGCAGAGGCACGCGATCCGCGCGCGTAGAAGTCGCGCGAAGTTGCGTCACGGCTGCTGTGACGGTGAATGAGTAGCCGTCGATTACCGCTTCCTGGCTGACCTTAACGACGGGCGGATGTTCCGCCAGGATTGCAGTAGCGGGGTTCGGCGTGCGCTGGGGGTTCGGTCCGGCAGAAATCGTGAAGCGCACTCCTCCACCGGTTTCTGGTTCCTCTTTGGTGAAGTTCCAATCGGCGGGAAGCACCAGCACGGGCTTCTTGAAACCCCCCGCGATTTCGCCGCGATGATGAGAGTCCACGCGGACCGTGAATGTTTCACCAGAGACAAGTTCGCTGCGATCGGCGAGCGCGTCCAATCGCAACCCTGCGGCGAGAGCCAGAGCCGCATCTATTTTTTCCCGTTTCCGCGCCAGGCTTCGCGCGAGGGATACGACCGGCGCAGGAACTTGGGAGGAAACCGAAGACACGGGGACTTCACCAATTTTTCTGGCGGCGGCAACCAGGGAGCTGGAGGCAGCTCTCCAATCGAGCCGCAATGCCGCATCGCGCGCCGAAACCAGGGCAGCATCTACGGCCCGCATAAGCGGGTCCACACCCATATTTCCCATTTCATAGTCTTCGTCCAGTGGGCCTAGCGGTTGCGCGAGTAAGGCAGGATCAAGTTGCCCGCCGTCCTCACGTTGAAGCGCGACGGCGCGCCGCAGAAACGGCGAGTTCAGAAATCCAGTGATTCCCTGCGTGCGATGATTGGCAAATGCGTCGAGTCCGATTTCACGCCAGGATTTACCGTACAGCGGCGAAATCTCGTCCAGGGGAAGCATGTAGCCCTTGGGCGCGTCGCTTCGGTCGAGGTCCAACACGAGCACGGGCTTTCGGTCGCCCCACGGCGCGAAGTCCTGGTCGTCGGGGGAAGAGCCTTGGAGCTTGAAAGAAGAATCCGCCGCGAGTTGCACGGCCTTCGGCGTGAGCAATCCCGAGGCTTGATGATGTCCGTGGCCGCCGTGCACACCGCCCCAGCCGTTAATCACGATGTTGGGGCGAAATCCACGGATTACGCGGACCATGTCCTCGAGGACCTGATCACCCCAGATCCGTTCCGTTTCCTCCGGCGTTTTCGAGTAGCCAAAGTCCTTGGCGCGCGTAAAGTAGAGCCTTACGCCGTAGCCGCGCGTCGCCGCCAGCAATTCCTGCGTCCGAATCAATCCTAATTGCGGCGCTTGTTCAGGGCCCAGGTCGTTCTGGCCACCTTCACCACGGGTAAGGGAGAGCAGTGCGACATCCGCATGGAGCCCGCGAGCAAGATAGGTAAGCGTCGCGGCGCTTTCATCGTCCGGATGAGCCGTCACGTAGAGGATTCGGGTCGTAACTCTGGCGTTCTCGATCGCTTCGACGGTTTCCGGCAAGCCGGGTCCAGTCCCTGGCGTTGGAGGGAATTGAGCGAACACGGGAGCGGACAATAGGGAAGTGGCGCCGCAAGACAGCAAGACAAAGATCGCCAAACGTTGAAAATAGGAATTCACGCAACCTCCAGCGCAAGATTGCTCAAAATTCTTACTGTGAATCGGAAACCGTCGACTGCGAACTTCCAAAAGGCCATTGTCTCACTTCCCGCGCGCGAATCAGAAACGCCAAAGCTCCCAGGGCGATTTCCGCCAATCCCCACTTTCGCGTGGGGCCGGTCTGCCAAAAGAGCCAGGCCCATCCGATCATCGTCAGCACCGCAGGCAGCGGATACAGCCACATCTTGAACGGCAGTCCCTGCGTGCCGCGTCGCCGCCGCAGGAGCATCACGCCAACCGCCTGCCCGATGAACTGAACTAGCAGGCGCATCGCCAAAATGCCGGCGATGGCCTGCTTCAACTTGAGCGAAATACTGAATAGGAATGCAAGCCCAGCCAGCACAAGCAGGGAGATATGCGGAAAGTGTTTCGTGGGATGTACCCGGCCAAACACGGGGAAGAAATTCCCGTCCCGAGCCGCGGAATACGGAACACGCGATGCACCGAGCAAAACGGAAAACGCGGATGCGACCGCAATCCACAGAATCATTCCGGTCACGAAGCGCGCCGCCGCTTGTCCATACAATCGTTCGACAAACAAGCTGGCGATGAAATCCGAATTCTGCGCCTCGCGCCAGGGCACCACGCCCAAGAGGCTTGTTTGCATCGCCAGATACAGCACCGCGATCCCCAGCACGGAAAGAAAAATGCCGCGGGGGATATTTTTTTCGGGATCTTTGATTTCGCTCCCGAGGTGACAGATGTTGTAGTACCCCCAGTAGCTGTAGATCGTGCTCACCATCGCGGAGCCAAGTCCCGCGAACCACACCCACGACAAATGGAAGGCGCCGGGCGGAAAATCAAACGCGATCCTGGCGTTGAAATGCGTGGCCCCTCCCCAAATCAGCCATAGCATCGTTCCCACGACGCCGATCCACAGCAGGACGGAGATTTTTCCGATGGTCGTGATTCGACGATAAAGCAGAATCACGATGAAGATGACCAGTCCACCCGAAATAGCTTTTGTCTGCAGGGGTGTGAAGGGGTGCAAATATCCCGCATATTTTGCGAAACCTATCGAGGCCGAAGCCACGGAAAGCGGCGCCTGCACCAGCGTTTGCCACACGAATAAGAAGGACATCAGCCGGCCCCAGCGCTCCGGACCGTAGGCCTCGCGCAGAAAGACGTACGTGCCGCCGGCTTTCGGCATTGCGGCGCCTAGCTCGGACCACACGAAGGCATCCAGCGTTGCCAGGAGCGCTCCCGCCAGCCACGCAATGAGCGCTTGCGGCCCGCCCATCGCCCGAATCACCAGGGAACTGACCACGAACGGCCCGATCCCCACGATCTCAATCATGTTCAGCGCGACGGCTTCTTTAAGTCCCAGACCGCGCTCGAGGCCGGGGCTTGCCGTATTGTTGATCGTCTTCACGGGTCCGCCGAGAATAACAAATGCTCAGTGCGCCGCCTAACTGAGTTTCGTTCTGCAAAAACCATTTCACACTCTTCTGGAACAGCTTAAACTCATCCGGCGCAGGGCCTGAACCTGCACAAATCGCTTTCTCAGGTGGGGACATGAATGTATCGCGGATAGCTCGCCGCGCCGGCTTGGTTTGCCTGCTCTTCCTGGCGCCCTTTGCTGTCTCTGCACGAGCCTCCAAGCTCACCGTTCTGCCAGAGACGCTCGCCATCCTCGACAGGATCTATTCGTTCGATCTCGAAGGAGCAGTGAACGCCGCGCAGCGCATGGAACAGGAGCGGCCCAATCATCCGTTGGGCTATCTACTGGAAGCGGAAGCATTGTGGTGGCGGATCTGGTGCACTTCGGCCGATTTCAAGTATGGAATGAGCGACGCCCGCCGGCGTCCCAAGCTGGGGGCGGATCAGCACTACCTTGAGCTGTCTGCCAAGGGTTTGTCGCTGGCGGAAGCGCAGATCAAGCAAAATGAATCCGCGGAAATGCAATTCTATGCCGGGATGGCGGAAGCGTCCGCGGCACGGCTCTATGGACTTCGCGGCGAGAATCGCAACACGGCGCGCTCCGGAGTGCGCGGACGCGAACATTTGCTGCGGGCCAAAGCACTCGATCCTGATCTCGCTGACACCGACCTAGGCTTGGGTCTTTACAATTATTACGTGGACACGCTGAGCTCACTCGCCAGGATCTTGCGCTTTTTCATGGGCATCCCCGGAGGTTCAAAGCAGGAAGGAGTACGCCTGCTCGAACAGGCCGCCGCTCAGGGCGTTCTTACCTCAAACATTGCGCGCTTTTATCTCGCGCTGAATCTGCATCGTTACGACCAGCAGTATGAAAAAGCGCTCAGCGTTCTCGCACCACTCGTTGAAAAGTACCCGGCAAATCCTTTGTTTCAACTGGCGCGCGGCGACCTCTACGCCAAACTTGGCCGAAAGCAACAAGCTTTGGCCTGCTATCGCGCCGGAGGCGCAGCCGTGGTCCAGAATGCGGAGTGTCAATCCCGTATAAGGGAACTGGTGCGCACATCGATCGAAGCGCTCGGCCCGCAATAAGTAAGGCGGGCTCGCGAAATCTTGGCCGCGAGACTGAGGAATACCCGGCGATCATCCTTTCCTTCGTCTCGAACCGTCACCGAATGCGCATTGACCTCATCCCCTTCAAGGTGGTAATGATGTAGGGTTGCCCGAGTCCCGAGATTCGTGGCATAGTTCGGTCTTACGCAGGGGTGGATAAAAGCTGGGTGGTGTTCCCCGGCTCCCGGCTTCTTCGCGGTCAACGCGCAGCACGGAATTTGCATCACACCACCAAAAGTGCGCTGGCGCCACGGGGTTTCCCCGTTTGCGCAGGCAGGCGGCCCTGGCACTGCCGGGGCCGTCAGAATAGCTGAAGGAGTCTCAATGAAGCGGTTTTGGACAGCATTGGCTGTCGCACTGATGGCGATTTTCGCGGTAGCGGGTTGCAACGACTACGGCAATACGTTTCAGAACAACACGGGCGCCTTCGTAGCTTCTCTTTCACCTGCCCAAGTCAGCGCAGGAAACGCAGATTTTACGCTGACGGTGACTGGCAGCGGGTTCGTCCTAAAAACTGTGGTGCAATGGAATGGCAAGCCTCTGGCCACAACGGTCCCCGTGGACAGCACGGGAGCCGCTCTGGGAAACGTTGTCACCGCAACCGTACCTGCGGCGCTTGTCGCCAAGCCCGGCACCGCCAGCATCAGCACAATCAATCCCGCCTCTGGCGCGGGGCAAAACGGCCTCTCGAACCCATTCGCCTTCTATATCAATCCACCACCGAATCCTTTGCCGGGTCTCACGAGCATCAGCCCCGCGAGTGCGCCGGCATGCACAGGATCCGCGGCATGCAGCGCCCCATTTACCTTGATGCTGAATGGTTCCGGTTTTCTTCCTTCCACGGATGCCTCCGGGGGATCCCAGGTGAATTGGAGCATCGGTGGGACGCAAACAAAATTGGCCGTTGGCAGTGTCACGTGTTCTAGTAGCTCTTCTTGCCAAATGCAAGCGTCTGTCACGGCGGGGCTTGTGCTCGTGAACTCCGGCACGACGAACTTGACCGCGAATGTGACGGTTTTCAATCCGCCGTCTCCTCCTCAGGCAGGCTGCAAAACACCGTGCACTGGGGGTGGCGGCGGCGGCTCGAGTGCACCAGCAACGTTCACGATTTGCCCGGCGAGCGGGTGTCCGCCGGGCACGGCTGCGAGCGCTTCGGCTGCCGCGCTTGTCGCGGAAGAAACGCCGGCGCTCAGTCTTGACGGACGCTATGTTGCCTACACCGCAGTTCAGGATGATCGCGCCCAGGTCTTTTTACGGGATACCTGCGAAGGCGTTGCGTCTGGTTGCCAGCCGCGTACGACACTTCTCTCGGCGGCAGCCGATGGCACGCCGGCAAATGACGAAAGCCGCACGCCTTCGATGAGCGCGGATGGACGATACGTGGCCTTCAGCTCGGCCGCGACGAATCTAGTGGAAAATGCGCCGCCCGGCCGGCAAATCTATTTGCTCGATACTTGCGCAGGGGCGGGAGATTCTTGCAAGCCGTCGAAGCATTTAGTCTCAACTGACGCAAGCGGAGCATTGGTCGGAACGGAAAGCGTTCTGCCTTCTGTTAGCGCTTCGGGGCGCTTTGTCGCGTTTCTGGCCATCACTCCTACTCGTTCCTCGAATCAGGTTTCCGCTCCATCGAAGACATCCGCAAGCGGCACCAACAGCGGCTACCGTCAGGTGTTCATCCGCGACACGTGTCTCGGTGCGACCAACTGCACGCCGAAGACGACTCGGATTTCTCTTCAGCCGGGCGACGGGATGGTATCGGGCGCAAAACCCGCGGGACCTGCTTTGAGCAGTAATGCAGGGCACGTCGGCATCGTGGGCGGAAACGCCGCCACACTTTTCATGCGCTCGATAGCCGTGGACGATCGCGTTTTTCTGGCCATCGCGAACCAGCAGCGCTGAGCTGGTTCGACATCTAAATTCATTTTCAATTGAACCGCACTTTAATATCCGGCCGCTTTTCCAGATGCACCGAATCGATGAACCGCACCTGCCGCTCATCCAGCGTCAGAATCATGGAGCTGGTGCGCACGCCTTCCCCGAAAAACCGCACGCCCTTCAGCAAGTTTCCGTCCGTCACGCCTGTACAGGCGAAAATCATTTTCTTTCCCGGAGCCAGGTCTTCCGTGTCGTAAATGCGCTTCAAATCCTTCACGCCCATTTTTGCCAGGCGTTCCGCGTGCTCCGGCTTGCTGACGACCAGCCGCGCAAGAATCTGCCCGTTTAGGCAGCGCAGCGCCGCTGCCGTCAACACGCCTTCCGGCGCGCCACCAGTTCCCATCACCGCGTGCACTCCCGTGCCGACAACGGCCGCGGAAATTCCCGCCGAAAGGTCGCCGTCGCCAATCAGCCGGATGCGCGCTCCCGCCGTGCGGATTTCTTCAATCAGTTTTTCATGGCGCGGGCGGTCCAGCACGATCACGACGAGATCCTCAACGTCGCGGTCCAGCCGCTTGGCAATCGATTTCAAATTATCGGCAACCGGCGCATCCAGGTCCACGGCGCCCTTGCACGACGGCCCCACCACCAGTTTTTCCATGTACAGGTCGGGCGCGTGCAGCAAGCCGCCTCGTTCGCTTGCTGCCAGCACCGCGATCGCATTCGCCGCGCCTGTCGCGCAGAGGTTCGTGCCTTCCAGGGGATCGACGGCGATGTCCACTTGTGGAAACAATGCTTTAGGAGCGTGCGTCCCTAGGCCGACTTTTTCGCCGATGTACAGCATCGGCGCCTCATCGCGCTCGCCTTCGCCAATCACGATGGTCCCGTCGATCTCGACGGAGTCCATCGTCTTGCGCATCGCTTCGACCGCTACTTCATCGGCATGGTGCCGGTCCCCGAATCCCATCGTGCGTGCCGCCGCGATCGCGGCGTTTTCCACGACGCGCAAGAAATCCAGGCTCAGTTGTTCTTCCATCCGTTCCTCTCCTCAATTCCCGGCATCGGCGGCCAAATCATAGGCCAAATGGCCCTGCATCGTCGACATGCAAGGCGATTGAGTTGCGTCACCTCGAAAAACAGTCTATAAAATCATCCGCGATTGCGTTGCCCTGAGGTGTTTTATGACTCGCAGCTTGCTCGGCGTTTTGCTCGCTCTGTGTTTCTGTGTTGCTACGAGCTTCGCGCAATCCAGCCCTTGCTCGCTCAGCGACCATACGGAATACAACAAGAAAATCAAAGAGTTCACCACGGAATCCTTCTTCAGCACCGAACTCGTCGACCATCTTCCTCTCAGCACTTGCGTTCCCGCGCCGGACGCCGCTCTCCATCACATTGTGGGAGCGCCCGATGTGCTCGATTACACGAAGGACGTCAATGCTTATTTCCGCCTGCTCGCCAGCAAGAGTCCCCGCGTCAAAGTGTGGAGCATCGGCACTTCCGAAGAAGGCCGTGAGATGCTCGTGGCCGCCGTCTCCGACGAAGCCAATCTCGCGAAACTCGACCGCTACAAGGAAATCACCGCTCGCCTTGCGGATCCTCGTGGCCTAAGCGATGCTGAAGCGCAAAAGCTCATCGCCGAAGGCAAGCCCATCTACTGGGCCGACGGCAGCATCCACTCCCCCGAAACCGGCTCTCCGGAAATGCTGATGGAGCTTGCTTACCGTCTCGCTGTGGAGGACACGCCCTTCATAGAAAAAATCCGCCGCGATGCCATCGTGCTGATCACTCCGATCGTCGAAACCGACGGCCATGACCGCATGGTTGACATCTATATGCAACACAAGAAGCACCCCGACCAGCCGCCCTATCCCCTCATCTGGTGGGGACATTACGTTTCCCACGACAACAATCGCGACAACTTGGGCGTCAGCCTCGCACTCTCCCGCAACATGCTTAAGACTTATCTCGACTGGCATCCCACCGTCATGCACGACCTCCACGAGTCCGTCCCGTATCTTTACATCATGACCGGCACCGGTCCTTACAACGCCTGGCTTGATCCCATCGTCATCAGCGAATGGCAGGAGATGGCGTACCACGAAGTTGAGGAGATGACCAAGCGCGGCGTCATCGGCGTCTGGACTCACGGTTTTTACGATGGCTGGGCGCCCAATTATTTGCTCTCTATCGCCAACAATCACAACTCGATCGGCCGTTTCTACGAAACCTTCGGCAACGGCGGCGCCGATACCCGCGTCCGTACCCTTCGCCCGCCCGACACCAGCCGAGAATGGTATCGCCCCAATCCCCCTCTCCCTAAAATCAAATGGTCCGCGAGAGACAACATCAACATGCAGGAGAGCGCCATTCTCTTCGGCATGAACAACCTCGCCACCAACGGCCAGAAATTTCTCAACAATTTTTATTTGAAGAGCAAGCGCGCCGTCGAAAAAGCGCGAGCCGAAGGCCCCGCCGCGTGGGTCTTGCCGGCTGACGACCCACGTCCTGCCGAGCAGGCGAGCCTCCTGAACCTCTTGCAGCTTCAGGGCGTCGAAGTTCAACGCCTCGAAAAGGAATTGCGCATCCCGGCGGCAAAAAGCGCTTCGGAATCCGCCGGTGACAAGGAAAAGGATCAGGAAAAATCAGCCGAAAAGTCCGATGCCGCGGCCAAGACTAAAGAAGAAAAGAAACCCGCCGAGACGGTCATCCCTGCAGGCAGCTACGTCGTTCGCATGGACCAGCCTTACAGCCGCCTCGCCGATATGGCCCTCGACACACAGTATTACAGTTCGCGCGATCCTCGTTCCTACGACGACACCGGCTGGACCCTTGGCGCGCTGCGGAATGTCAAGACCACGCGTGTCACGGACCTCTCCATTCTCAGCGCCGCCATGCAAAAAATGGGCAGGATCGATACCCCGGGCGGAATCGACGGTCAGGGCAAGGCCTTCCTCATTCAGCACAACACGGACAACACTCTCGCTACTTTCCGCTTCCGTCTCGCCGGCGTTCCGATGGAGGCCGCAGAAGATTTCTTCGAAGCCGATGGCATCAAATTCAAACCCGGTTCCTTCGTCATTCGCAACGCGGATCGCGCTCAGCTCGAAAAGGCCGCCAAAGATCTGGGAATAAAAGTCCACTCCACGAGTGCCGGCTTGAGCGTCAAAACACATCCGCTCGCTGTTCCTCGCGTCGCCCTCGTCCATAATTGGCAGAATACCCAAAATGACGGCTGGTTCCGCATTCCCATGGAGGAACTGAAAGTCCCGTACACTTACGTCGCCGATACCTGGCTGCGTGAAACCCAGAATCTCCGCGAGAAGTTCGACGTCGTCATTCTTCCTCCCATGGGTGGCGGCGGTCCCGCGGGACTGAGCGCTGTGCTACGCGGCCTGCCGATGCGCGGTGATCCGCGTCCCTGGAAAAACTCCGGCGAGACTCCCAACTTTGTCGCTCCCGGTCTGGACTCCACCGACGATATTCGCGGCGGCCTCGGCTATCAGGGCCTCGCCAATCTCGAGCGCTTTGTCCGTGATGGCGGTTTGCTTATCGCCGCGCAAACCAGCGCATCTCTCCCTGTCGCGGGCGGCATGACCGAAATGGTGAACGTTTCTGACGCGCGCGCCATGCAGGCGCCCGGCAGCGTCATGCTCTCCACCATCGACGACAAGAAAAGCCCTATCACCTACGGCTACGACGACAAGCTCTACGTCTATTTTCGGCAGGGTCCGGTCATCACGGTCGGCGGCAATTTCGGCGGTCCAGGCGGTGGGGGTGGACCTGACGAAGGCGCAGCAGGCTCAGCGCGTTCCAGCGGACGCGGCACCGCCGCCGATCCCGACATCATTCAGGCCCGCCCCTACGAACCTCCCGAAAAGCCTGTCAAGCGCACTCCCCACGATCAAGAACTTTACGTTCCGGAAGACCTGCCGGACTTTGCCCGCTTTGCGATTCCTCCCAAAGACCAGCAACCGCGCGTGGTTCTGCGCTTCGCCGCCGAAAAAGACTTGCTCCTAAGCGGCATGATCACCGGCGGCAACGAAATCGCTGAAAAGCCCGCCGTCGTTGATGTTCCCCACGGCAAAGGCCACGTCGTCCTCTTTGCCAATAACCCCATGTGGCGCGGCGAAACCACGGGAAGTTATTTCCTTATCTTCAATGCAATGCTCAACTTCGATCACCTCGACGCCGGCAACCCCGCCGTCACCGGCAAATAAGGCATTTTTCCAGTCGGCCATCGACAATTCGTAAGTCATCTTGCACGTCGCGAGGCGAGACCTTACAATTTTCGAATGTTTGACACACACCATTTCTTGCTTTTCCTTGCCGCCGCGCTGCTGCTGGCAATTACTCCAGGGCCGGGAATCTTCTACGTCTTGGCGCGCAGTCTCGCTGGTGGCCGCCGCGAGGGTATCCTTTCTTCTTTGGGCACCTTTGTTGGCGGACTCTTCCATGTCCTGGCCGCTGCGCTCGGTATCTCTGCGATTCTCGCCGCTTCCGCTGTAGCATTTCACACTGTCAAATACGCGGGAGCCGCGTATCTCGTTTGGCTGGGCATTCGGATGATCCGCTCGCGAAATGCGGAGATGGTTGTCAGCGCATCCCAGCCCGCTGCGACGGGCGCTTTTCGTCAAGGGATTTTTACTGAAGTTCTAAATCCTAAGACAGCTCTGTTTTTCCTTTCTTTCATTCCGCAATTCATCGTGCCCGAGCGCGGCCATGTTTTCCTGCAATTCATAATTCTCGGCGCTCTCTCGGTGCTCCTCAATGCTGCTGCCGATCTTCTTGTCGTTGTCCTTGCGGCTCCTCTGGAGCGTAAACTCAAGACCAGTGTGCGTTTCCGCCGCGGCCAGCGCGTCGCTTCTGGCCTCGTCATGATCAGCCTGGGTGCCTACGTGGCCCTCGCCGACCCTCAATAATTCAGCAGGAGAGGATGCCTATGAGCAAGAAGAAAGAAATTTCGCGCCGCACGTTCCTGACAAAAGTGGCCGCCGGCGGCGCCGCGTGTGCCATTGTTCCCAGGCACGTCCTCGGCCGCGGATTCACTCCGCCAAGCGATACGCTGAACGTCGCCGGCGTCGGAGTCGGTGGCATGGGCCGCAATAATCTGATCAACCTCGCGAGCCAAAACATCGTGGCGCTCTGCGACGTGGACTGGCGCTATGCCGATAAAGGATTTGACCGGCTCGACCTTGACATCGAGAGGCTGAAGAAGCGCATCGAACTGCCTGCCCCGACACCGCCGGGCGAGCCACCTGCGGAGTTCGATCCCGTGAAAGCGCAAGCGCGGCTCGAGGGAATGATCAAGCTCAAGACGGAACGTCTGCCCAAGGCCAAGCGTTATACCGACTATCGCGACATGCTCGAACACCAGAGGGACATCGACGCCGTCTTGGTCGCCACGCCTGACCATATGCACGCCTCGATTGCCTTGGCGGCCATGGACCTTGGCAAGCATGTGTACGTCCAGAAACCCCTGTGCTGGTCCGTTGAAGAAGCGCGAAAGCTTTCTCGCCGCGCTAACGAAACCAAAGTTGCCACGCAGATGGGTAACCAGGGTCATTCCTCAAACGACGGGAGGACCGCTGTTGAGTACGTGTGGAGTGGAGCGATCGGTGACGTGCGCGAGGTTCATATCTGGACGAACCGGCCCCTCGGCTATTGGCCCCAAGGCGTGCCGCGCCCGGAGCCGCTAAAGGAGGAGCCCGTCCCGCTTCGCTGGAATGGCCGTGGTGTCACGGCGCGGATTGCCGCCGCCCTCGCCGGTGACTATCCTGTCCCGGATGGGCTCGCATGGGACTTTTTTCTCGGCGCTGCCTCGAACAATGTGGGCTACCACCCCATCTACCACCCATTCAACTGGCGCGGTTGGACCGATTGGGGCGTCGGCGCGATCGGTGACATGGGGGCTCATTTGATCGATCACACCATGTGGGCGCTCAACCTGGGCTTACCTACCAGCGTCGAAACGATCTCGACCCCGTTCAACGGCGCTTCCTATCCGACCGCCACACTCACCTTCTACGAGTTCCCCGCGCGCGGCTCGATGCCGCCCGTCAAGCTCACTTGGTACGACGGCGGCCTCAAGCCCAACAAGCCCGAAGAACTCGGCGACGAAGAGTTGAAACAAGAAGGCGGCGCGCTACTCATTGGCAGCAAGGGCAAGCTCCTTCACGATACTTACGGCTACAAGCCCAGGCTCTTGCCCAAGTCGCTCCACGAATCCTTCGGGAAGCCTACGCAAAAACTCCCGCGCATCGCCGGCGAAGCCCACGAAATGAATTGGGTGGACGCGGCCAAGGGAAAGGTGGAAGCCTCCTGCCCGTTCGAGTACGCCGCCCGTCTGACCGAGGTTATGCTCCTCGGCATCGTGGCCCTTCGCGCCGGGAAAAAAATCTACTACGACGGCACCAACATGCGCATCACCAACGTCCTCCAAGCCAACGACTATTTGCGCCGGGAATACCGCCAAGGCTGGTCGACCTAAGAAAGGCTCCTGAAGAGGACGCCAGTGGAACGCCCCGGCGTCCTCTGTCTGGCGAATGGCTTGTCCAGTCGGGTCTCTGCAAGCTCTGGCATTGGCTAAAGCCAAGGAGATTGCGCAACCTTTGAAACGCCCGGCCCGCTGGCCGAAAACTGTCCCTTTGGCCGTTGCTTTTAATGGCCCATTCCGCTATTAAGTTACCCACCGGTAGGTCCTTTCTCTACGTTTCCTAGTTGGGACGAAGCATGTCCCGTCAGGAGCTCTCAGGCATGGAAGCCCGGCCATCGACCTGTCTCCGTACTAGCGCGCGATCCTGCTCTTTTTCGTCCGGAGTGCCTCTCTCTGCGGTTTGTTTGAGGCAAATTCTCGTATAAGAAAGGGGACCCATGGTTCGCAAATTGGGGTCCTTCTCCCTCATCGTCCTCGCTGTTTTATTTGCCGAACGGGCTGTCAACGCACAGGTTGAATCAGGCCGGCATGCTCGCCCGCGAATCACACAAGGCGTCAATGAAATGGAGCGTGCGGCGCTCCAGGGCAACACCCGTCCCGAAGCGAGTCCCGCCAACGATCGCGGCCCAGTGGCAAACAACTTCGCCATGGAGCACATGTTGCTCCAACTGAAGCGCTCCCCGGAACAGGAAGTGGCCCTTCAGCAGTTCATCGACGAGCTCCATAGCAAAGATTCGCCAAACTTCCATCACTGGCTGACTGCGCAGGAATTCGGAGAACGCTTTGGGCTGGCGAAGCCCGACCTTGACACTGTCGCAGCCTGGTTAGAATCCCACGGCCTCCACGTTAACGTCGTCTATCCCAGCGGCATGCTCATCGATTTCTCCGGCACCGCTGCCCAAGTGCGCAAGGCCTTCCAAACCGAAATTCATTACCTCAATGTTAGAGGCGAAAAGCATGTCGGCAACATCAGCGATCCGCGCGTTCCCGCCGCTCTCGCTCCCGTTGTTGCCGGCATCGTCTCTTTGCACGACTTCCGTCCTCATGCGATGCACCATCTGCATAAGCCCCACACGGAATTCACATTTACAGACGCCTTTGGAAATCCCAACTATGCAGTCGTCCCCGCGGACCTGGCCACAATTTACAATTTGAATCCTCTCTTCAGCGCGGGCATTTCCGGCCAAGGCCAGACCATTGTGCTCATTGAAGACACGGACGTTTTCAGCGCTTCGGACTGGACCACTTTCCGCTCGACTCTTGGTCTTTCCGGCTACACCTCAGCCACTTTTTCTCAGGTTCACCCCGCGTCTCCGTCCGGACCCAATAACTGCGGTGCTCCTGGCGCCTTTGCTCCCAATGACGCCGAAGCCATTCTCGACGCCGAATGGGCCAGCGCGTCCGCGCCCGGAGCGGCCATCGAAATGGCCGCCTGTGCCGACACCAACACCACGTTCGGCGGGCTGATCGCCATGCAGAACCTTATTAATGGCAGCACGCCGCCTCCCTCCATCATCAGTATCAGTTACGGCCAGTGCGAAACCGTGAACGGAGCGGCCGCGAATGCTGCATACAATTCCACGTATCAGCAAGCTGTAGCCGAAGGTGTTTCTGTTTTCGTTGCTGCTGGTGATAGCGGCGCGGCTGGTTGCGACAATAGCGTTGCGGAAGCAACTCACGGCATCGCCGTCAACGCCTTCGCTTCCACGCCTTACAACGTCGCCGTCGGCGGCACCGATTTCAGCGACACTTACTCCGGCACGAACGGCACCTATTGGAATTCGAGCAACACGCCCGTCTTCGGTTCCGCCATTTCCTACATTCCGGAAATCCCTTGGAACGACTCCTGCGCTGGCGCACTCCTCTCGGCTTACGTGGGTTACAGCCCAACGTACGGCTCAACGAGTCTTTGCAATGACCCGCTCTACGGCTCCTTCTTCAAGACCACCGTGGCCGGCGGTGGTGGCCCCAGCGGATGCGCAACCGGGACGCCCTCCGCAGGCGACGTCGTAAGCGGCACCTGCCAGGGATGGCCGAAACCCTCCTGGCAAAACGTGCTCGGCAATCCCGCTGACGGTGTGCGCGACACTCCAGACGTTTCGCTCTTTGCTGCAGATGGTCTGTGGAGTCATTACTATGTGTTTTGTTGGTCGGATACTGCGCATGGTGGAGCTGCCTGCGGCGCCGATCCGAGTGCCTGGTCCGGCGCGGGCGGCACCTCTTTTGCCGCACCCATCATGGCGGGCATCCAGGCACTCATTAATCAGAAGGCCGGTGGTCCCCAGGGGAACCCCGCGCCAGTTTATTACCAGCTAGCGTCGGCAGAATATGGTTCCGCTGGCAGCAGCGCCTGCAATTCGGACCATGGCAACGCCGTCCCCGGCACATGCATTTTCTACGATGTCACTTCAGGTGACATAGATGTGGACTGCGCGGGCCCCAACTGTTACCTCGGCGGCGGGTCCGTGGGCGTGCTTTCGACGTCCAATAGTTCCTTCGCCCCCGCTTATGGCACGAACATCGGCTGGGACTTTGCCACCGGCATCGGCACCATCAACGCCGCCAACCTGGTGAACAATTGGGCCTCGGGGACGCCACAACCCGGGTTTACGCTCTCCGCGTCCCCAGCTAGCCTGGCCATTGTGCAAGGAACTTCCGGCTTCAGCGCCATCACTGCCTCTCCTCGGAACGGCTTCACCGGAAGCGTAACTTTCTCTGCGTCCGGTCTGCCGAGTGGTGTCACCGCGTCCTTCAGCTCCAACCCTGACCCGGCATCGACCACTCTTACCTTCGGCGCGGGCGCGACGGCGGCTATCGGCACCTTCACGGTTACCATAACGGGTACTTCTGGCAGCTTGAGCAGCACGGCTACAATCACCCTTACTGTTAGTCCCGCGGGCGATTACACTCTCTCCGCTTCCCCGAGCAGTCTCAGTGTGGTCCAGGGGACGAGTGCCATAAGCACCATCACGGTCACTCCACAGGGCGGTTTCAACGGCAGCGTCAGCTTGTCGGCATCCGGTTTGCCCAGCGGTGTGACAGCGTCCTTCAACCCCAGCAGCATGACCAGCACGAGCATGCTCACTCTGACAGCCAGCAGCACGGCGGCCACAGGAACGGTCACCGTAACCGTTTCGGGTACGTCTGGCGGGTTGTCGCACATGACCACGGTCTCTCTCACCGTGACGCCCCCGCCGAACTACACGCTTTCCGCATCGCCTAACAACTTGACGATCACACAGGGGACCAGCAGCACGAGCACCATCACCGTCATTCCACAGAACGGTTTCAACGGCAGCGTGAGCCTGTCGGCATCCGGTCTGCCGGGTGGCGTGACGGCGTCGTTCGGCCCCGGCAGCACGGCCAGTACAAGCTCATTGACACTGACGGCCAGCAGCACGGCGGCCACAGGAACTGTCACGCTGACCATCACGGGTATCTCGGGTAGTTTGACAAAGACCACGACAATTTCCCTCACGATTCGCTTAACTCCTACACTTCCTTCCGTCTGGTCGGATGGGGATATCGGTTCAGTGGGCGTGGCCGGGAGCGCCAGTTTTGCGAACGGGACGTTCACGGTATCGGGAGCGGGGCAGGGGACTTTTTTCACCAGCTCCGACGGATTCCATTTCGTCTACCAGCCGTTAGCGGGAGACGGGACGATGGTGGCACGGGTAGTGAGCGTGCAGGGGAGCAGCGCAGCGCAGGTAGGAATCATGATCCGGGAGACGCTGGGCGCGGGAGCGAACCATGTGTACCTGTTCGACTATTCGTCGTCGATCTTGCTGACGGAGCGGACGAGCACGGGGGCGAGCAGTTCGTACCAGTCGGTGGGAAGTGGGACGCCGCCGAATTGGATGAAGCTGGTGAGAAGCGGGAACGTGTTCAGCATGTACGGAAGTGCGGATGGAGTGAACTGGGTGGCGTTGGGAACGAGCCAGACGGTGAGCATGGGACAGAACGTGTATGTAGGACTGGCAGTGAGCAACCGGACGACGGCATCTTTGGCGACAGCGACGTTCGATAGCGTATCGGTGAGTTCGGCGGCCGCGCCGGCGCCGGTGATTACCGGGGTTTCAGCGACCACGGGGTCGATCGGGAGTCAGGTGGTGATTTCGGGTACTGGATTTGGAGGTTCGCAAGGGAATAGCGCGGTGCTGCTGAACGGGGCAGGGGTGACGGTCAACAGCTGGAGCGGTACATCCATAACGATAACGATACCGGGGGGAGCGACGACGGGGCCGTTGCTAGTTTCGGTGGCACCGGGGATGAATGACAGCAATGCGGTTCGATTCACGGTGACGTCGCAGCCGCTGCCGGTGTCTTGGTTGGACCAGGATGTGGGGGCGGTAGGGATAACGGGGAGTGCGAGTTTTGCGAACGGGACGTTCACGGTGGCGGGAGCGGGGCAGGGGACGATGGTGACCGCCTCGGATGGATTGCATTTCGTGTACCAGCCGTTAGCGGGGGATGGGACGATCATGGCACGGGTGGTGAGCGTGCAAGGGAGTAGCGCAGCGCAGGCAGGAATTATGGTCAGGGAGACGCTGGACGCAGGAGCGAACCATGTGTATCTGTTCGATTATTCGACGTCGATATTGCTGACGGAGCGGACGAGCACGGGGGCGAGCAGTTCGTACCAGTCAGTGGGAAGTGGTAGCCCACCGAATTGGATGAAGCTGGTGAGAAGCGGGAACGTATTTAGCATGTACGGATCGACGAATGGAGTGAACTGGGTGGCGTTGGGGACGAGCCAGACGGTGAGCATGGGACAGAACGTGTATATAGGACTGGCAGTGAGCAACCGCACGACGGCTTCTTTGGCGACAGCGACGTTTGATAACGTGTCCCTCACCACGCCATAGGCGATGGCGCTGGCGGGATCACGAGTCATCTCACATCGAGCGATTGCAGTTTGGCATTCACCAGGAACGGATCATTGAACTCCGTCATTTCTCCCCAGCCCTTACCCAGGACAGGAAGGAGCCGCGCCGAGAGCGGCTTGTGCCACTTGACGGCGAGGCTTGCCATATCGCCGACAATGAGCGAAAGCTGCTCGGCGCTAATGTCACCGGGAAGCGGAACAGTGTCGAGCCCTGTGCCGCACACCGCCGAATAGCTCAGCAGCGCATCGAGCGAGACGTGTCCTTCGCTCCACCGCTGCGCGAGCCGCGTATCTTCCAAGATCGGCAGCATCAAGCCGGAATATCCGGTTTGTTTTACTTTGACGTCTTTCACGGCCGCGGTAATCGTCGCCGCCGCAGTCAGCGTTCCGCTCATCCCAAAGGGCTGCGTCGTCAGATTTTCGATGGCCGCGCCAATGGAAACGTCTCCGGACGGCGCGGGCGAAAGATCAATACCCACGTACGCCCAGCCGGTTTCCTGATCGACCCGTCCCGCGTGATGTTCGACGTCAAACGCCGTGGCCGCGAGCGAATCGATCAGGCGCTGCCTGGCCATCCCGAGATCCCGCGCATCCTTGAACGCTGCTGCTACAACATTCGCCGATTCCAGCGCAATCGCGAATTGATGTCCGAAGCCGGTGTGATATGCGGCCGGAAAAAACGGCGTCAGAGGTGGCACCATCGCAATCGCCGCAAAACGAAAATTGCCCTGGCTGTGTTCCGTCTCTTCAAGTTTCTTCATCACGCGGGCCGCCGCGCCAACGGCATTCCATCGCACGCCATCTTCGCCGGCCACCACGATGGTTCCGTTCAGTTTTTTTGTGTTGCTCAGGATTTCCCCGAGCAACTCGGCTTGCGAATCGCTGTCCTCGGAGTTCAGCATCGCCGGACCGATCGATGCCGCAAACTTTTCCTTTTCGGCCAGAGCGTCGTATTGCTGGAAAAACGCAATGGCCTGTTCCTTCGTGAGACCCTTGGTGTATTCCGGGAACGGCTGCGTCGCAATGCGGATGGTTT
>Ga0137418_10001446_pt1 | contig 21887 bp, 19 predicted proteins | sample CZODoug3_1_2_16f_FD_122242 | JGI IMG/M metagenome (GOLD analysis project Ga0137418, IMG submission 122242) | Vadose zone soil fungal communities from Angelo Coast Range Reserve, California, USA - CZODoug3_1_2_16fungal (Hybrid Assembly) | ecosystem: Environmental > Terrestrial > Soil > Vadose...
TTCACGCTCACCATCAACACTAATTCGGGCTTCGGCGAGACCGCGCGCCCGCACACCGAGAGCATCGAGATTGCGTACATGCTGCGCCAGGTCATCCAATCCGTCGCATCCGGTCGCCCGTCCAGCGCCATCATCGACCGCAACGGCAATAACGTCGGATCGTATTCCTACGGCGCGGGCACGATCAACGCCGGCCGCTAGACAAGAGGACTTGAGCCATGCCCTTGAAGATCGACGAAAACGCGATGTTGACCGTCGCCGGCGTGTTCACCAGCAACTCCAAATTGCTGAGGTCGACTCCTGCAAAACCGGCTGCAGTTGCCGAGATCTTGTACTTTCCCGGCTGGATTTGTGCGAACGAGTAACGGCCGCTCGAGTCAGACTTGTCCTGGCGTTGCGAGCCAGTAGCCATATTCGTCAGCGTGATCGTGGCACCGGCCACTAAAGCGCCGGAGGGATCGGTTACGGTCCCACTCACTGAAGTCAGCGATTGCCCATGAAGGTTCAAGGCGCAGAAGCAATACCAAGGCGAACGAGACTACACCCCGTTTCATAGACACACTCCCCCCTTTAGTCAATTGGAAAGAAAGTTATCACCCTATGGGCGCAATAATACTCCACCGCCTCGTGGGCCGCAATCATTTTTTACGGAACAAGCGAGTGGTTTTGTTAAATTTGCGGAGTCATAGGTTGGCTTAGGCGCACTGCTGCACGGGAGATTATCGCGGATACTCATCGACTCCGAAGACCAGTAGAGAACTCCCGGCAGCGATGGCTACGTACTGCCTGCCTTCGCTGATGTAGGTTACGGGGTTGGCGTAGATAGTTCCGCCGGTCTGAAAGCGCCATAAAAGCTTGCCGGTTTCGGCGTCGAGCGCGAAAAAATTGCCCTCGGGATCACCCGTGAACACGAGGTCGCCGGCGGTCGCAAGCATCGATGAAAGCAGAACGAACTTGTAAGGCATGCTCCAGATTCGCTTGCCCGTGGCAGGGTCCCAGGCGTCCACATGGCTGTAAGCGGTGCGATTCGGCGGCAGCTTCATAGGGAAAGCGCCGTTCATGAAGAAGCGTCCCTCTTCCGGCTTGTTGTCATTAGGCGTGACGTCGGTGCAGATTTCATTCGTGGGCGTGTAGATGAAGCCCGTGCGCGGCGAGTAGGCCATGGAGTTCCAGCTTTTGGCGCCGGCGGCACTGGGGCAGAAAGATCTCGTTTCACCGAGTTCGGGTTCGTAGCGGCCGGCGAGTCTACCGTCGTCGGTGACTCCGCTAATCCAATTGAACACTTCAGGGACGTTGAAGGACCCAAGATACTCCCCGGTTGCGCGGTCGAGGACGAAGGTCAGGCCGCTCTTGTTCATGTGAACCAGGATCTTTCGCGTCTGGCCGCGAATCTGCCGGTCCATCAAAAGGACTTCGTAAGAAGAATCGAAGTCCCAGACATCGTCCGGGACCTCCTGGTAATACCATCGCAGCTTTCCCGTGTCGGCGTCGAGCGCAACGACGCTGGCGGTATAGAGATTTACGTCCCGAGTCTTGTTGGTTCCGGGAGCAACACGATCGCCATCGTAGAAATCGGCCGCCGCGTTACCAGTGCCCCAGTAAACCAGATTCAGGTCCGCATCGAAGGAACCGGTGAGCCAGGGTGATCCGCCGCCGAACCGCCAGCTGTCACCTTTCCAGGTTTCATTTCCCTTTTCGCCCGGACCGGGAACCACATACCAGCGCCACGCCAGCCGGCCGGTTTTGGCGTAGAAGGCGGTCAGGTAGCCGCGATGCGCCTGATCGCCGCCATTGCCGCCGATGATGACCTTGTCCTTCACGACGAGCGGCGCGGCAGTGATGTTGCAGCCGCATTGTTTAGGATCATCGACGCTGACTTTCCAGACCTCGCGGCCGCTCTTCTGATCGAGCGCGACCACGAAGTTGTCCTTCGTGCCAAAGAAGACCTTGCCATCGCCGACGGCGACGCCGCGATTCTGGATGAAATCGGAATGACTGCCGGGAATGCCGGGCCTGGGTGTGGGGTACCGGTATTGCCAGATCACGCGGCCGGTGGCCGCATCGAGCGCGTTGACCTGAGCGCGCGCCGAGATGAGGTACATCACACCATCAACAACGATGGGCGTGGAGTGGAGATTCTCCGCGTAGTCGCCGGTTTGAAAGATCCAGGCCGGGAGGAGATTCCTGACGTGGGTGGTATTGATCTGATCGAGAGCACTGTAGCGCCACGAGAGCTGCGTGCCCCCGTAGTGCAGCCAGTCGGCGCGCGCCGGGCCGTTGTCTTGCGCGTAAAGCGGCAATGCCATAAGCAGGATCAGAAGGAATCTCATAAGGGTTACTCCTTGGCTTTGCACTGTAGCGGCGGTCATTAGACCGCCGCTACAGTCATTTATTCTCCGCGGGAGCCCTGTGCAACGGTTTGCGCGGAATCATCTGATCGCGATTCGCCGCGTGGTACACAAACGACGCGACGATCACCGCGTTCTTCATCATATCGGGCGCCTGGATCCGGTCATAGACATCCATATTCGAGTGGTGCGTGCGCGTATTGTACTCGATCGGGTCCTGGGCGAAGCTGAAGCCGGGCAGGCCGACCGCATCGAATGACGTGTGATCCGTGCCGCCGATGCTCGTCGGTGGCTGGCGTGGAGCGCCCACGGAAACCAGCGTCATTCCGATGTTGTTGAACGGTTTTGTCCAGGCTTCAAAGACTGGAGCCGCCAGCTCGTTCCCATTGAGGTTGATTCCGCGGATGGCTCCTGTGCCGGTGTCGACGTTAAAGTACGCGTCCAGCTTCGAATGGTCCGGCTTGAGCTTCATCGTGTTTCGGTCGCCGAAATGTTCCTTCACGTACGCATCCGATCCCAGCAGACCTTCTTCCTCGCCGGTCCACAGCGCGATACGCACGGTGCGCCGCATGCGCAGTCCGGTAGCCTTGAGAATGCGAACGGCTTCCATCATCACTGCGGATCCGGCAGCGTTATCGGTGGCTCCCGTTCCCGTGTGCCATGAATCAAAGTGAGCGCCAAGCATGACGATCTCGTCCGCTTTGTCGCTGCCGGGAATCTCAGCAATGATGTTGAAGCTGTTCAGATCGTCCTCGTAGAATTTGTTTTGAATGTCGAAATCGAGGGTAACCGGAACACTCTTCTCGAGATTGCGAACGATGCGGTTGTATTGCTCGACGGCCATGACGATCTGCGCTGGTTCGGGCGGGCTCTTCGGATCGCGAAGAGCGCCGCAACACTGGACGAATACCGTCCCTCCGCTACCCGTGCCGGCCTCCACCGTTCCCGCGATGCCTTCGCTGACGTAGAACTCGGTACGCTTCTTATTGAACGCCGCGTTGTTACCGGCACCACCCCCACCGCGCTGCCCCGGCGGGTTGACGTTCAGGCGCCCGCGGGCAATTAGCTGCTCGTCGGTGAGGCGCGCCGCCTGGGGCTCGAAGAGAGCGGGAACGTTGCGAGCTGCCATGGTCAGGACGTATTTGCCGGCCAGCTTGCCGCGGAACTTGTCGATGTCCGCGTCGTTTTGAATTACAGCCAGAATGGCCTCGCCGGATTTCAAACCGGTGGTTCCGGGCGTCCAGGCTTTCGGGTAGGCGATCAATGGATAGGCGTGTCCGTCGATCGTCATCGACGCAAACATCTTCTCATTCGACCAGCCGCGGCCAAATGGATACGACTCGAACTTCGCGTTGACCAGCTCCCATTCCAGAAGTTTCTTCCGTGCCCATTCGGCCGCGGACTTCATCTGGGGAGAGTTGGTGAGCCTCGGCCCGTGAACGTCCGTGAGGTAACTCATGATGGTCATGACCTGCGAGCGATTGAGCCCTTCGTCTTTGATCCTGAAGATCGCGTCCAGGTCGACCTTCTCCTGCTGCATTTGCGCGGCAATCGGAACCACCGCAATCGCCACGAAAAGCAATCCCAAAAGCACTGACCGTTTCATTTTCTTCTCCAGTTGCGAGCAGTTTATTCCGTTCGCCTGCGGACCGCGAGCCAATTGAGAAGCGCGATGGCAAAAGTGCATGCAAAAACCACCAGCTCCGGGATGTGCATCCGTGTGATCAAAACACCCGTGAATATGAGGCCAAATACACCGAACAGCATTCCGGCGGGGAGACGAAACGCATCCGCACGAGGCCTCTTTCTGCGCATTACAATGAGAGCTCCGGCAACGGAGCCGTAAATGAACAGCCGGGAAGCCGCCGCGAGTGTTGCGTTCCAGCGAAAAGTCCCTCCGGCCGAAAACAGAAGCAGGAGCACAGAAAAGGTCACAATGGACAAGTACGGAGTGCGAAACCGCGGATGAATAGCCGCGAAAAACCTGGGGAAATCGCGCCGTTCACCCATCGCGAATGTAAGACGCGGCGTGTGCAGCATGCTGGCGCTCATATAGCCGTAAATGCAAACCAGAGCGCCGGCGCCGACGAGCGATACACCAAGCGGTCCCAGGAACCGGCGCGCTGAGTCCACGGCCGGCTTTGCGCTTGCTGCTGCGTCGGGAAGTGTGTAAATCACGACGTACTGCATGGCGACATACAGTAGCGTCGTTGTGATCAAGGCGCCAAGCAGCGCGATTGGAATGTCTCGGCGCGGATTGCGTGCCTCACCGGAGATCAGCAATGCAGCCTCAAATCCTGCAAACGCGTAGACCATCAGAATGATCGCTTCGAACCAATGCGCAGCCGTTACGGGAACTGTGGCGGGAGCAACACGGACGCCGGGCTGCAACGCCAGCGCCATGAGCCCTCCACCTATGAAAAGCGCGAGGAGCAGAAGCTTCGTGGCCGTAAAGAAATTGCTGAGCCGATTGCCGCCGTTCACTCCCCGGTAGTTCACCGCTGCGAGAGACGCGATCAGCAGCGCCAGGACTCCTGTTCTTGCGATCGGATTATTGACGACGGGCAGAAATTCGCTCAGGTAGCTGATAAACAGGTTTGCCACCGCAGATCCTGCGGAGATTCGCGACAGCCACGTAAGCCATCCGATCTGAATGCCCACGAATTGTCCGAAGGCTTCCCGCGCGTAGAGATAAGGTCCGCCGGCTTCTGGAAACTGGGAGGCCACCTCGGCGAAACATGCCATGATTACGGCCAGACCCGCCGCCGCGACAAGATAGCCTGCAGGACTGAGTCTTCCAAGATGGCCGGCGATGAGCGACGGAGTACCGAAGATACTCGCGCCGATCATCGTGTTGACCATCAGCGCCGCCAGGCTCCAGCGGCCGATCGCCCGCACCAGACCCGTGGGCTGTTCAACTGCGGCTTGCGTTCCAATCGTCCTGGCCATGGCTTGCGACAATGTAGTGCATTGCACTGCAAAGCTCAAGACAGGCGGAGCCGTTTGAGCATCTCATCTGCGTGTGTGCCGTGCCAGTACACCCGGTCGCAGGACGGGCAGACGGCGAAGCGCTCCTGGGTCAGGTACACGTAGGGCGGAACTTTCTCGAAGACGGCCTCTTTATCGACTTTCTGCAGGGAAGTGTTGCACTCGAGGCACCGGGAGAACATGTCGAATTCTTTGAGCCCGAATTTCCGGAGAACCTGCTGGATCTGATCCTCGTAATCTCCGCTTTCGATGAGAATACACTGGGCCTGGCCCGGACGAGCATCCAGGCCAGTGTCGCGTGTGAGAATCACGCGGTTTTCAGCTTCGGCGATCCGAATGATTTCGTCGTCTTCATACTTGTTCGAGTACGCGACATCGAATCCCAGCACCCGCAGCCAGCGCGCGAGTTTACCGACCATGACGTCGGCGATGAAACGAGGCACGATTCCTCACATCCGGCGGGGGACTTCAATGCCCATGAGATCCAGGGCCTTGGTGAGGGACTCGCGCACAAGATCCACAACGAGAACATAGAAAAGCCGCTTCTGTGGATCCTCTTCCGAGATGATGCGGTAGCGGTGATAGAAGAGACTGAATCGCTGGGCCAGCGTGAAGGCGTATTTGGCGAGCGTTGCGGGCTCCAGGGTCATGATCACTTGATTTGCGATCTCGTCCAGGCGGAGGGCCAGGTAGAGCAATTCCCAAATATCGTTCGATTCATTCAGGAAAGCCTCGAGCTTGGGATCGTTCAGCAGCTGGTGGACTCGGCTGAAATCAAAATCCGGCTCTGCCTCACGGAGCTTATTAATGATGTTGTTGCCGCGAACCGCGGCGTACTGGAGGTACGGGCCCGTTTCACCGTCGAAGTTCAGCGCCTCCCGGAAGTCAAAGGCGATGATGGCGTTTCTTGTGAACTTCAGCAGGAAGTAGCGCAGAGCGCCGACAGCGATCCGGTGCGCGATCTCAGCGACTTCGGACTTGCGAAGTTCAGGATTGCGTTTTGCGACTTCCTGCTTCGCATCGTTTTCGAGCGTATCGAGCAGGTCGTCCGCCTTGACGCCCTGTCCCTTGCGGCCGGATACCTCAATGTGCGCCCTCTTTCGATCCTCGTCCGAAATCTCTATGCCCAGTTCCTCCGCGCAGGCCGGCGTCAACGCCACGACCTCATACGAAAAGTGGATGGAGCGCCGCGCCTGCTCTTCATAACCGAGCCCGAGTAGTCCCTGCCGGACGACGTTCTGGAGATACGACTGGCGAACATCGATCACGTTGTACACGGTATCGCCGCCTCCGAAAGACGGATGGTTTGGCGTGCCGGCGGACGAGGTCGTAACCCAGACGTTTTCCTGCGCCTCGAAGACGTCGTACCTGAAATCCTGTTTCAGCAGCCCGAGCTTCCAGAGCTGATAGGCAATGTCTTTGCCGACGTAGGTCACGGTTCCATTGGATCGCACGATGATCTTGTCGTCGTCATGGCCTTCCGATTCGAGACGCATGACCCAGCAGCCCTTGTTCTTGCCTTCGCTTTCAAAAAAGATCGCGTCCCTCTGTCGAAGCTCCCGGAACGCGTAGTCCCAGAATTTCAGGTGCAGGATGTCGCTTTCGCGCGGCAGCAGGTCGTAATGGACATTGATTCGCGCCATCGTTCGAAGGTGACAACGCGCGATCGTCATGGCGACCAGTTCGGCCATCCGGGCCGTCTCGCTCTTGCCCTCTTCTATTTCCTTCAGTGTTTCGGCACGCAGCGTGTGTTTGGGATCTTCCAGTTCGTAGAACGCAGCCACTCTCGCGTAAACGTCCCAGCAGTAGTAATCGAATTTCACAGAGCTGTCTTTGATCATCCGCTGGATATCCTCGATCGTCTTCTTCTCAACGTGCTTCAAACCTACAATGACGTCGGCTACCTGGACGCCCGTATTGTCGATGTAATTCTGGACCTCGACGTTGCGGCCTGCCGCCTGAAGGATCCGGACAAACGTGTCCCCGATCGCAGCATTCCGCAGATGTCCGATGTGAGCCGCCTTGTTGGGATTGATATTCGTGTGCTCGACGATCACCTTGCCACCCTCCGTGGCGAATCCGCGCACACGGCTACCGCGAAGGGTAGCCGCCCGGTCAACGTAGAAGTTGATGTAGCCGGCGCCGGCCACTTCCATTCGTTCGATGCCTTCAATCTTTCCGGTCCTGGCTATCAACTCCTCGGCAATTCCCCTCGGAGCCCTTTGGAGCTGCTTTGCAAGCGCCAGCGACACCGGTGTGGCCAGTTCGCCCAGCTCGATTTTGGGTGTTTGACTGAGGGTGATTTCGGGCGGCTCGATATTCCACTGGGAGCGAATCGTCGACCGCAGCACATCCTTAATGCGTGCGTGAAGGTCCAGTAGCATAAAGGGCATGTTAACACGGCGAAGATGTTAAGATTTCAGTCCTGCTGCATATGATTACCTTGTACTTCGATTGCTTTTCCGGAATCAGCGGTGACATGACCATAGGTGCGCTGCTGGACCTGGGTCTGGACTTCGAGTACCTGAAGACCGAATTGAAGAAGTTGCCGGTTGAGGGCTACGAATTGAAGGCCTCCAGGGTGGTGCGCTCGAGTCTCAGCGCCATGAAATTCGATGTGCTCATGGAGGGAAGTGACGATCACCATCACCACGGCCACCACGGTCATGCTCATTTCCATCGAAAGGCGTCGGAAATCCTCGAAATGATTGAGAAGAGCAATCTCAATCCGAATACGAAGCGCATTGCCACGAACATCTTCGCCAAGCTGGCGATATCCGAGGGCAAGGTTCATCACATTCCACCCGAAGACGTGGAGTTTCACGAGGTGGGCGCCGTAGACTCGATCGTCGATACGGTGGGCTCCGCGATTGGCTTCGATGCCCTTGGCGTCGAGCGGTTTCTGTGCTCCGCGATCAACATCGGAAGCGGCTTCATTCACTGCCAGCACGGAATCCTGCCGGTCCCTGCCCCGGCGACTGCGGACCTGCTGCGCCACGCGACGATTTACCAGAAGCACGCCAATACAGAGCTGGTGACGCCGACCGGCGCGGCGATTCTGGCCGCCGTTGTGGATCGCTTCGAGCCGATTCAGGGTTTTGCCATCGACAAGATCGGCTACGGTGCCGGTACGAAGCAGTTTGACGAGTTTCCGAATTGCCTCCGGCTGATGACTGGAGAAGAGCGTGCGTCCGCTCCTTTGCCGGAGCCGGACGAGGTTATCGTTATCGAAGCGAATATCGACGACATGACACCCCAGAATTTCGGTTATGTGACGGAGAAACTCCTCGCCGCCGGCGCCCTCGATGTCTTCACGCTGCCGGTCCAGATGAAGAAGGGACGGCCCGGGCACCTCCTCCAGGTCCTGGCGCCTTCGGATAGTGCGGACGCTCTTTGCCGAATCATCTTTCAGGAAACCACCACGATCGGCGTTCGCCGCCACAGCGCCGAGCGCAATACTCTCGCTCGCGAATTTGTTGAAGTCGAGACTGAATACGGCAAGGTGAAAATCAAGGTCTCCAGGCTCGATGGAGAAGTGGTCAATTACGCCCCCGAATATGAGGACTGCGCCCGGATCGCGCGCGAGAAGAACGTCCCGCTGAAGCTCGTTCAGGCCCAGGCCATTGCGGCATACATGAGCATCCACTTACTGTAGCGGCGCTCTGTGAGCGCCGGTCTTTCGGCGGTCATAGACCGCCGCTACAGTAAGTCCGCAAATTCAGCTAAACTAATTTTCTATGGCCAAAACGTTCTACTTCACAACGCCGCTTTACTATGTGAACGCTCCGCCGCATCTGGGCGGCACTTATACAACGATCGTTGCCGACACGATTGCCCGATACAAACGCATGATGGGTTTTGACGTCAAGTTCTTCTGTGGCACAGACGAGCATGGACAGAAGATCGAGCGTGCGGCCAAAAAGGAAGGGGTGGAACCGAAAGCACTTGCGGACCGGGTCCACAAACTCTACCTGGAATTGTGGAAGTCGATCGGTATCGAGTACGACGAGTTCGTCCGGACGACAGAGCCTCGCCACGACCTCGCCGTGATCGAGCTTTATACCCGCGCGAAGGCCAACGGATACATCTACAAAGGCGCATACTCGGGCTGGTATTGTGTTTCGGACGAGGCATACGCGCCGGAGAGCGATCCATCGACCCCTGCCAAGTGTCCCGATTGTGGACGCCTCACCGAGTGGTTTTCGGAAGAGAGTTACTTTTTCAAGCTCTCGGCATTTCAGGACCGCCTGCTGGAGCTTTATGAAAAGAATCCGAAGTTCATCCGGCCGGAAAGCCGCCGGAACGAGATCGCTTCATTCGTCAAGGGAGGCCTGAAAGACCTTTCGATCAGCCGTAAGACGCTGAAGTGGGGAATCCCTCTGCCGGACGATCCATCACATGTCTTCTACGTCTGGTTCGATGCGCTCACCGCCTATCTCACCGGTGCCGGTTTCAAGGTCGATGATGTGAAGTTCTCAAAGTACTGGCCCGGCGAGCACCTGGTTGGGAAGGACATTCTGCGTTTCCACACTGTTTACTGGCCGGCATTCCTGATGGCAGCCAACGTCGCCGTCCCCACATCCGTCTTCGGCCATGGCTGGTGGCTTTCCGACGAACAGAAGATGTCGAAGTCGCGCGGAAACGTTCAGGATCCGTTTACACTGAATGAAGTCTTCGGCTCCGAGCTGCTGCGCTATTACCTGCTGCGAGAGATGGTCTTCGGCCAGGACTGCAATTTCGCCCTGGAAGCCATTGTTCAGCGCTACAACAGCGATCTGGCGAACGACCTTGGAAATCTGCTGAGCCGCACCACCGCAATGATTTCCAAATACCGGTCGGGCCGTGTTCCCTGGCAGGGCGAGGCGAAGGGAGACGCCGAGGTTCGCAATCTGGCAGGGCGCGTCATTGACAGCTATCGAGCAAACTTCGACGACTACAATTTTTCGCGTGCCCTGGAAAATGTCTGGGAGCTGATATCGCGCGTCAACAAGTACATCGTTGAGAACGAGCCCTGGGCGATCGCGGAAAAGCCGTCAGAGGCGAAAAGGCTGGACAGCGTGTTGTTTCACTCGGCCGAATCCCTGCGCCTGATTGCCGTGCTCGTCGCGCCTGTCATTCCGAAGACCGCACAAACTCTATGGGAACAGCTTGGGCTCGAGGGAAGAGTGGTGGCCGTTCGCTTGAACGAGTTGCGATGGAGTGAAGAGCTGGCCGGCAAGACGATACGTGGTGGCGCGGCATTGTTTCCGCGGCTCGATCCGAAAGAGGTGATAAAGAAGATGGAGAACCTGAGTGAGCAAAAGGCGGGTACTTCATCGGCGCCGGCCGGCGCGAGTCCCGAGGGCGAATCGCCGGTCAGTCCGACGATCACGATCGACGATTTTGCCAAGGTGGATCTGCGCGTCGCCACGGTCCTGGAAGCGGAGCGTGTGAAGAAATCGGACAAGCTCCTGCGGCTGGTTGTCGATCTGGGCTTTGAGAAGCGCCAGATTCTGGCCGGCATTGCCGGGGCGTACCAGCCTGAAGCGCTTGTGGGAAGAAAGGTCGTTATCGTCGCCAATCTTCAACCCAGAACGATGCGGGGACTCGAATCGCAGGGCATGGTCGTCGCGGCGTCCATCGGAGCTGAAGGGACTCCGGTTCTCGCGGGCTTTCAGGAGGATATTCCCAATGGGGCTCGCCTGAGGTGAGTGGGATATGATCAATGCTTGTTGACTCTCACGCCCATTTGGATGACCCCAAATTCGATGTGGATCGCGCGGCTGTGCTTCAACGCGCGTGGGATACCGGCGTCCGAAAGATACTGACCATCGGGAACGGAAATGGGCCGGACCAGATGGGCTGCGGGATCCCAATCTCAGAAGCCCACGACTGGATTTACACAAGCGTCGGCGTTCATCCTCACGATGCCTCCAAAGTGGAAGAACGCCATTACGCTCTCATGGAGAACCTTTCGAAACATCCGCGTGTTCTCGCAATCGGGGAAACCGGGCTCGATTACTATTACGACAACTCTCCACGTGACGTTCAGCGCGAAGTATTTTGCAGGCAGCTTCGGCTGGCCCGAAAGCTCAACCTTCCCGTCATCGTTCACACGCGCGATGCCGACGAAGACACGGAGAAGATCCTGAAAGAAGAAGCGCCCTCGCGAGGCGTCCTTCACTGTTTTACGTCGGGCGAGAAGCTGGCCCGCTTCGCCTTGAGCATTGGGTTTCTCGTCTCCTTCTCGGGTATCGTCACGTTTCCCAGGGCCCAGCCGCTGGCCGAACTCACGCGGCAGCTTCCCGCGGATCGCATTCTGATTGAAACGGATTGTCCTTATCTCGCGCCCGTCCCACATCGAGGGAAACGTAACGAGCCCGTCTTTGTGGCGGACACGGCGCGGTTTATCGCCGCATTACGAGGGGTATCTCCGGATGAGCTTGGCGCACAGGTGTCAGCCAATTTCAGCAGCCTGTTTGCTCCGAAATCATCGTAAAATCCATTCGCGGTATGCTGATGACACCACTGGAAATTTATGAGCTTGTGGCGCCGGAGCTTGGACTCGTCGAAGAAGAGCTGAGACAGTACACGCGCTCGGACATTCTTCCGATTTCCGAAATCGGCGAATACCTCCTGAATGCGGGCGGCAAACGTCTGCGTCCGGCCTTACTGCTACTGACTGCGAAGATGCTCGGGCCCGTTTCTCCTTCGGTCATCCGCCTGGCGGCCGTCGTCGAATTCCTTCATAACGCGACGCTGGTGCACGACGACATCATCGATGCCGCCGACATGCGCCGCGGCCGTCCTTCGGCCAACGTTCACTGGGGAAACTCGATGACCGTTCTGGCCGGCGACTGGCTTTACATGCGATCGTTCGCTGTCGCGCTCGGCGAAAAGAATTTTGAAGTGCTGAACACGCTGATCGATATCACCCAAAAGATGGTCGAAGGCGAGTTGCTGCAGCTCACGCTCCTCGGCAAGTCCGAGATCACCGAGGAACAATTGCTCGACATCGTCGAGCGCAAGACCGCCTACCTCTTTTCCGGTTGCACCAAGTTGCCCGCACTCACGGCCGGGATGAACCACGGCTCCGCAGATCGTCTCGCCGAAGTTGGAAAGGGTCTGGGCATGGCTTTTCAGCTCGTCGATGATTTACTGGATCTCACGTCGACCAAAGCTGTACTGGGTAAGCCTGTCGCCAGCGACCTTAAAGAAGGAAAGATGACGCTGCCTGTTCTGTTCGCCATTCGCCATGGGGGCCCGGAAGATACCGTCAAGGTTCAAAAAGTTCTGGATGAGAGGGATTTTCGATCTGTGGACCAGGCGGAAATTCTAAGCCTTGTGGAACGCTCGGATGCTTTGAACCGAACGCGTTCACTTGCATACGATTATGCCCGCCGCGCCATTCAAATGCTTGAGGAATTCCCGCCTTCAATATATCGTAGCGCGATTATCAGCATTCCCGAGTTCATTCTGAATCGCAGCGCGTAATGAAGGTTAAAAACTCAGTTCGTTCGTTGCTTATTTTCCTGGCAATCTGCTTCACGACTCTTCCTGCCCTCCTGTTCGGCGTGTACATATGGAGTGCGGCCCTGGTCGCCCTGTTTTGTGGATTGCTGGGAGCCGGAATCGCAAGTGTCGCGGCGCCCAATTTCAAGAACCTTCCCGAGAGCACGGCGAATTCGCGCCAGGCGGAATTCAATGCCATTTCTCGAATAGCGGACACGATTCTGATTGCCCGGTCCGATGGCCAGGTCACCTACCTTAACGACGCCGGCATACGAATGTTTGGAGACGTGCTTGGAAAGCAGCTCAAGGATCTCATCGGTGCGGAGAGCGCTGCCAGGGTCCTTTCGCTCGAGCAACCTCCCGAATGGAAAGGCGAGGTCTCCGCCCGCAAGAGCAGTGGGGTAATGTTCGACGGTTTCCTGAGCAGTACGCCGGTCCTCGAAAATGGAAAACTGATCGAGATCGTTGCAATCGTCCAGGACATCACGCACGAGAAGGCGGCGCGTGATGCCGTCATTCAATCCGAGAAGATGATCACGCTGGGCGAGCTCGTGGCGGGCACTTCACATGAGCTGAATAATCCTCTGGCCATCGTGACCGGCTATTCGGATTTGCTTCTGGAAGAAGGACGATTGGCTCCCGAACAGCGCTTGAAAGTAGAGGCGATCCGGCGGAGCGCGCTTCGGGCAGCGAACGTCGTGCAGAGCCTCCTGGCATTTGCGCGAAAGCGGAAGCCGGAACGCGTGCGCACGGAAGTGAATTTGGCTGTCAACGCGGCCCTGCGGTTGAAAGAGTACGATCTTCACACCAGTGGAATCCGGCTCGAGAAGGATCTCTGCCCCACCCTGCCTCCCGTATTCGCCGACCCGCATCAAATCCAGCAGGTGTTGTTGAACCTGATCAATAACGCGCAGGACGCCGTCCTCTCGGGAAGCCGTTCGCCCAGGATTCTGATCAGGACGGAAGCGTCCGATCACGCCGTTTGCATCAGAATCGAGGATAACGGGACCGGAATAAAGAAGACGGATCTGAAAAAAGTGTTCAATCCCTTCTTTACGACCAAGCCCGTCGGGAAAGGGACCGGGCTCGGGCTTTCGATCTCCTACGGAATCATTCGCGAACATGGCGGCCAGATCCACATTCAAAGTCAGGTCGGCCAGGGAACCGAGGCATGTATTGAACTGCCGATCGACGACGCCCGCCCCCATGGAGGAATCCCCCGGATTCCAGCCGGCCAGGTACTCCCCAGTAGATTCCTTGTCGTCGATGATGAGCTGGAAATCGGAGCCATCATCCAGGCCGCGCTTTCGCGCCGCGGGAGCATGGTCGATACGGCATCCACAATGGAGGAAGCTTTGGGGCTCGCGAGGAGAAACGACTACGACTTCATCATCACCGACATCAAGATGCCCGGCGGTAGCGGTATCGACCTCTACAAACAGCTTTGCGCGGTCAATCCTTCATATCGCCATCGCGTGGTTTTTCTTACGGGCGATACCAGCAATCCATCCACAATTCAGTTCCTGGAGCAGGAAGGTCTGATCTACTTCTCGAAGCCGATTGACCTTCAGGCGATGGAGAAGTTTTTCAACCGCCAGGTTTAAAGAAGAAATCCCATCAACGCGCGGTTAAATTCGTCCGGGTTTTCCAGATTGCTGAGGTGTCCTGCATTGGAGATGAGAGCGAACTGTGCGCCTGGAATTGCTTCTGCAATCGAGCGGCATTCGTCGATGTTGGTAATCACGTCGTGTTCGCCGGCCACAACCAGCGCAGGTGACTTGACGCGATGCAGAAGCGGAGTCGAATCGGGGCGGTCGCGCATGGCCATGACCGCGTAGATCGCGGCCGCCGCGCTGACGTTCGCCATCATGCCTCGAACCAGGTGAACGACCTCGGGGGAAGGATTCGGCTTTAAAAGCCGCGGCAGCATTCGATCCGGCAGGATGCCGGCGCCATGCTGCTCGAGAGCGGCGATCATCTCCGTTCGTGCAGCTTTTTCCGCGTCGTTGTCCGCGCGTGCGCGAGTGTTGGCAAGAATGATCTGGCGAACGCGGTCCGGGTACTTCAAGTAAAAGGGAAGACCAATGTAGCCGCCCATCGAAACTCCGGCGAGGGCGCACGTCTTGACATTCAGCTTGTCGAGAAATTCCGCAAGCTCGTCGCACATCTCTTCGATGGTCCAGGGCGCCGGAGGCGCCGACTCTCCGAAGCCTCGAATGTCCGGAGCAATGACGCGAAACCGCGAGGCAAGAACGGCAACCTGCGGTTGCCACATCGTGTGGTTGAGAGGAAACGCATGGATCAGGAGAATGGCCGGGCCGTCCCCCTGATCCAGGTAATTAAGAGTGCCGGACTTCAGCCGGATTTTCACTGCGAGGAACGACCGTAGCGCGAGCGTATCGCTTCTTTGATGCGATCGATTGAGAAACCTTTCTTATGCATGTCCCTTGCGTCCAGGGCGATGTCTTCGCACATCGAGCAGCCGGAGCCATGCTCGTCCCTGAAGCAGAAAAGATTGCTTTCATGTCCGAAATTCTGCATGCACCCGCAGAAACAAGGCAACTCCGCGAGGACCTCCGGTATGTCTTTTGCGGTCTGGTAGGCGGCCTGCGCCTTCGGATCGTTCGCGAAGTAGCTGGGTGACATGGTTGCCACAAGCTTCAGCCCCGCCGGCAGGGACGTACCGCCCGAGCCACCGAGCGTGAACCAGGCGATTACCGCCAGGAAGGCTACGGCCCCGATGCCCAGCCACAAGTTCGACTTGCTCTTCTTTTTCTTCTTATTCGATTTCAATGATTCTCCCTTTCTCTTCGGGTGTCAGTGACGAGATCACGGTTTTGAGTACGAAGAATACCTCACCTTTTTCTTCGTCGTCCAGTGCCGAACCATCGTCCAGGGGAGCGTTCAGTTCGGAGATAACGTATTGAAGGAGATACGGCTCTGTATCCTTTTGGAGGCTCGCCGCGATGGTCGATTCCAGTTCTTCACTTTCCGTCGCGCTGATGCGCTCAATCCACGACTCGCTATCGCGATAGGCGGCTTCTATGGCCTCCGACGTCACGGGACCGAGGGTGTTCGGTTCATTCATTTCAATGGCTTTGAAGACCATGTATGCCAGGAACAGCGATAGTTCCTGAATCTTCTGACCGCTCTCGTGCGTCAATTCCACTACGAACTCGCAGATCGCAGGCTGCTCCCGGAAGAACCGGTCGAACTCCCCGACCATCTTTTCATCCGAATATTCACCAACTTCCGAGCACGCCTTCTCGACGGAATCGCCTGTAATCATGATTGCCACAATTTTGGCACAGCATGTGCAGCCATGAAAGCTCGTAGTAGCGAAATTCGCTCGCCCTATCGCGCAAAGATGGTTTTCGCGATCATTGCATGAACACCCTTCGTGCCGTCCACGAGCTGCGTGACATGAAGGTCCGCCGCCAGCGAGCAGAGGATATAGGCATCGTCGCGTTTCATCCCTTTTTCGGTGACGAGGAAATCGATCATCTCGCGCGTGGCAAGGCGTGCGGCCTCGTCAAGGTCGGTGTGCAGTCCCATGGCAATGTAGTGGGTCGGCGTCTCTGCACGAGGCCAATTCAGTCGTTTGCCTTTTCGAAGGATGACTTGCACGGTCCCGCGCAATGACGTCTCGAGCGCGGTCAGGGTAACCTCGCCGTCGCCCTGCATGGCGTGGCCGTCTCCCATGGAGAGCAGCGCGCCCGCAACATGCACGGGCAGATAGAGTGTGGATCCGGCGACGAGCTCCTTGTTGTCGAGATTTCCGGCGTGGGGACCCGGAGGGCCGCTCGATATGCGGCCGACCAGCGGGTTCGGCGCCACGCCGATCGAGCCAAAGAACGGAGCCAGTTTCAAATTGACTCCTGGAGCGAATTCGGCGGTCCCTGCGCGGACGTTGAAGCGAACCAGTTTGAAGCCCGCGTACGGGAAGTCGTCGGGAAGCGTACCGTTGTTGGGAATGAACCCGCTGACGCCGTACGGATGAAGAAACTCAAAACCAACGATCTTCACTTCCAGCATGTCACCGGGCTCTGCGCCTTCGATCCAGACGGGGCCGGTCAGGGGATGAGCGCCTGGACCTCGCTCCTTGACCGTATTCTCGACCACCTTCAACGCGTCCGGTATTTCCTCCTCGCGAACGCCTGTCGCTCTCAAACGCTGCAGTCCACGCGCGACCATGGTCTCGACCCGAATCGTATCCCCGGAAGGTATCCGCAGGACGGGCTTCACCGTGGGATCATAGTACCCCCAGTGGACATTCTCCGGCAGGAGCTTCAAATCGTGAGTTCGAGGAGTTTGTGCAACGGGGAAGGCAGCTGCAAGGACCCATGCGACACTGACGAAAATCAGCTTCTTCATAATTGCTCCTTCTTGCGTATTGGTGACCTCGCATCAGCCTTTAGCGCCGGCCATACAACACCCTTCCAGGCCGGGCCGATGTCATCGCTTTTCCGTCGAAGACGATCTCGCCGTTGACGACGACGTACGAGAATCCTTCGGCGTACTGGTGGGGCTTATCAAACGTTGCGGTGTCGCGCACGCGCGCAGGATCGAACACGGTCACGTCGGCTTTCATTCCCGGACGGAGCAATCCCCGGTCGAGAAGGCTGAGACGCTGAGCAGGGAATCCCGTCATTTTTCTCACGGCATCCTCGAGCGTAATGGTGTTCCGCTCGCGTACATATACCGCCAGCACTCGCGCGAAGGTCCCGTAGCTTCGTGGATGCGGCGCTGCCTTACCGAAGGTGGGTATTTCGCCGTCCGAGCCGATCATCGTTGCGGGGTGGCGGAGGATTCTTTCGAGATCCTGTTCATTGATCGCGTGGAAGATGCCCTGGCAGTTCCCTTGTTCAACGAGCCAGATTCCTGCCTCCGCGGCGTTCTCGAGCGTCGGCGCCATTCCACGAAGCTGAGTGATCTCGGTGAGGTTCTTCCCGGCAAGGGAAGCGTTCCACTCGCATCCTGCAACAACAATGTTCCGGGGATCGCCTCCTCCCCGCTCCTCGCGAATGATCCGCACCGTTTCGGATTTGATATCCGCCCGCGTGGCCGGGTTCTTGAGGCGAGTGAGCACACGCTCGCGACCGCCTTCCTGCGCCCATGCGGGCAACAGCGCTGCCTGAATGCTCGTGCTCGACGCGGTGTAGGGATACTCGTCAATGGATGCGTCCACGCCGCGCCGGCGCGCGTCATCGATGAGCTGCAGCGTCTCGATACTCTTGCCCCAGTTGCCGCGGCCGATAACCTTGTGGTGTGTCACCTGCGTTGGGAGGCCGCCGCGCTCGCCGATGGCAATGGTTTCCTTCACGCTGTCCACAACGTGCGAGGTCTCGTCGCGCATGTGCGAGATGTAAATGCCGCCGAAGCGACCGGCGACCTTCGCAAGTTCGGTGACTTCCTCGGTGGAAGAGAAGACGCCCGGCACGTAGAACAGGCCGGAGCTCAGCCCGAACGCGCCATCTTTCATGCCCTGCTCCACGAGCGCACGCATCCGTTCCAGTTCGTCAGTCGTCGGCTTGCGATCTGTTTCTCCGATCACGGCCGACCGGATGGAACCCTGGCCAATGAAGCTCCCGATGTTCACCGATTTCCGCAACGTCTCGAGCCTCGCCAGGAATGGAGCGAGCGGCACGGGCGAACTACCGTCCGGTCCTTCGATCAAGGTGGTGACGCCCTGGCGGACGTATTTGTCTGCCGTCGGCACGTTAAAGATGTTCGCTCGCGCGTGACTGTGGATGTCGATAAAGCCGGGCGCGATGACCTGGCCGCCGACATCGACGACGCGAGTAGCCGGTTCCGAGATGGATGGAGCGATCCGCACGATAGTGTCACCCCGGATCGCAACGTCGCCTCGATACCAGGGATTGCCGCTTCCGTCCACGAGCCGGCCGTTGCGGAACAAAAGGTCGTATGGCGGAGCCTGCGCGGTCAATGTCGCCGCAACAGACAGGAGTGCGACGATTACATATCCCCTCATGGCTTCTCCCTCTTGTAAACCACGCCTTCCTTCATCACAAAGAACACTCGTTCCGTCTGGCGTATGTTCTGAATTGGATCGCCGGGAACGGCGACGATATCCGCCAGTTTTCCGGGTTCGAGCGTTCCCAGCTGATCGGCGACCCCGATCAATTCTGCGGCGGATGAAGTGCCGGCCTTCAGCGCGTCAGCGGGCCGCATACCGCGATCGACCATCATGTGGAACTCTTCGGCATTGCGGCCGTGGGGATAGACGGCGGCGTCGGTACCCAGTGCGATGCGCACGCCCCTGGCGAGGACCTTCTCGAATGTCTGATCCCTCGCAGCCAATGCGGCCCGCGCCTTCGCTTCGATCAGCGGAGGGAAGTACAATCCCTTCTGAAGTTGTTCCTGCAGTCCCTGGCTCGCCATCAGAGTCGGGACAAAGAAAGTGCCGCGAGCTTTCATCATGTCCAGGGCTTCGTCATCGAGAAACGTTCCGTGCTCGATGGAGTCGATGCCGGCACGGATGGCGCGCTTGGCGCCTTCGGCTCCGTGAGCGTGTGCTGCGGTCTTCCGTTTCAGTGCATGGGCCTCTTCGACCAGTGCCTGGAGTTCGGCCAGAGTCATCTGCGGCGCGCTGACGTCGTCGGTGAGAGAGAGCACGCCGCCCGTGGCGCACACTTTAATGATGTCGGCGCCGTACTTGATGTTCGCACGAACGGCAGCGCGGACAGCGTCCGGGCCGTTGGCCACGGCCTCTTCAGCGCCGGTGCTCTTGTCGAACAGTCCGGGCCGATAACCCGCGGTCGGATCGCAGTGCCCGCCGGTTGCGCCAATAGCGCGGACTGCGACGAGCATGCGCGGCCCGTCGATCTTGCCGGCACGGATAGCGTTGCGCAAGCCGATGTCCATCATGTCCTGGGATCCGACATCACGTACGGTCGTAAATCCGATCATCAGCGTCTTGCGCGCGTACTCGACGGTCTCGAGGGTGCGCTCCGCTACCGTCTTCTTGAACCAGTCGAGTTCGTCCTGCTTCCAGTCGTCGCTCGCCTGCGACGTGAGGTGCGTGTGAACGTCCATGAAACCCGGCAGAATCGTCGCGTCCCCGAGATCGATGATATCCGCGCCGGCTGGAACACTGGCTACCGAGCCGACAGCTTGTATCTTCGCACCCGACACGATGACGACACCCGGCGAAACGACACGTTCGCTCTTGCCGTCGAACAGCCTGGCTGCGCGGATGACCGTCGTCTTCTCAGGCTGTTGAAGCCGGCCGGCCTGTGCGAGACACAAGCCGCTCATTGATAAGAACGATAGTAGAGTTATGAGTCGTGTACGCGTCATCAATTATCTTCTCCTATAGCCGGGGCGCGGCCGCCATGGGCTGCAGGTACCCACATGCTGTGCACGTTCGAAGAGACTCGCTGTTGTTGAATTGTTCCGAGACCTTTCGCAGGTCCGCCAGGAGATCTGCTTCTCGCCGCGACAACTCGTACAGCTTCGCGTCGCAGCGTTCGCAATACCAGGCATAGCCTTCCGGTTCGTTGGGTCCACGGACACGTTCCACTACCAGCCCCACGGAATTCGCCGGCCGTTGAGGAGAATGAGGACAATTGGCCGGCAGCAGGAGGACTTCTCCCGCCCGAATAGTCTCCCGCCGCCTCTTGCCTTCATCGTCGATATACTCCAGCACCATGTCACCCTCGAGCTGGTAGAAGAATTCCTCTCCAGGATCGATGTGAAAGTCTCGACGAGCGTTGGGACCACCGATGATCATGACGATGAACTGGGAATCTTTCCAGATCATCTCGGCCCCAACGGGAGGCTTCAACAGATCACGATGCTCATCGATCCAGCGTTTGAGGTTGAAAGCCTTGAGAACATCTGCCACGTCATTTCTCCTCTGGTAGTGGCCTGCTAACAACGTTGTCGAATGATACTCTGGCCGGTCTTTCCTGATTCCGGGAAAAACCGGCGCTCATAGAATGAATTGGCGCCGCTTCAAATGGACGCGTTCAATGTTTGTGCTTCTTGTAGTCGCGGGCTTTAGCCCGCGTTCCCTGGCGGTTCGCGAAAACTCAACGAACGCGGGCTAAAGCCCGCGACTACATTTTGAGGCACGCGCAATTCATGCGCATCGTTCTATGACCGCGGGTCAAAACCGGCTCGCTCATAGAGCGCCGCTACAATGGCCGGATCCGAGTTTTTCCGCACCTGTTAACCTGCTTTTGATCCCCTCCCATCGCGCGCATTTCGGGCTTAGCGGCAGCAAGGCGGGGAGTCGCTCAGGAACAATCGTTCCCGAATCAGGAACGATTGTTCCCGAATTGATGAGTTCCACCCCCGCAAGTCATTGATAAATCGAGACCACCTGAGCGGGGTACCGCATGCCTGAGGGAGGCATCCGAATCGCCGCTGAGGTCCGGAAGTAAAGAAAACAAACCAACAACAACCTTTCACAAGGAGAACACTATGAATACGACTCGTGTCAGGGCGACGCTTTCAACCGCAGACCGGGAAGCAGTGATGACGGCGCTTGGCGTCATCCGGGAGCGGCTTCCTTTCCTGATCGACCTCACCACCGCCGAACGCGTGATCCTGCCGAAGCTGGGCGACAAAACCCAGCCTTTCGTCAGGAAAGCGGTGGATATCGCCCTGCAACATCCGGAACTCCTCCCGGCTGGCTTCCTGGATGAGATGCGCAAGGACGCGCAGCTACTGGACGGTCTCTCCCCGATCCGTCTGGCCATCGATCTCCTGCAAAAACAGATCGATGATACGGTCGTTCAGCTCGGCGCCGAGGCTTACGCAGCAGCACGAACGGTGTATGCGGTGACCAAGACGCCATATGCGGGGGCCATCCTCCGGACTGCAGCCGAAGACCTGGGCAAGCGTTTCGGCCGCAAGCCTCGGGCGGCGGTGGTCGCCACGCCGGCAGCGCCTCCCGAAGCGGCGCCGTCCGCTCCAGCACCCGCTCCCGGCAGCCACAACGCATGACGCGTGACTGTTCAACAGCCATGAAGCCCGCAAAAACCGGCTTCATGGCAGCCCCATCTTCCTCCCTCGAACCCCAAAGAGTCGCGA
>Ga0137418_10001447_pt1 | contig 21887 bp, 15 predicted proteins | sample CZODoug3_1_2_16f_FD_122242 | JGI IMG/M metagenome (GOLD analysis project Ga0137418, IMG submission 122242) | Vadose zone soil fungal communities from Angelo Coast Range Reserve, California, USA - CZODoug3_1_2_16fungal (Hybrid Assembly) | ecosystem: Environmental > Terrestrial > Soil > Vadose...
CGTCGTCGAGCCCGACCGCGCGCTCTTGCGGACCGGGGCTCACTCCCGCTGCCGGTCACGCGCGTCCAACCTGCGTGTCAGATTTCGCGACGCTCTCAGCCGTCAACCTGAACACTGGCCTGCGAACCGGGACGCGCCGGTCCGTGCCGACCTCGCCCTAGCGCTCTCCGACTCCTGCGGCATTGCGGTTTCACTCGGGTGCCGGCATGTCACTTATTGCCTTCACTGGGCGCTCATCTTCCCTGTGGCCCCTGACGTGCACACGCGCCGCGCGCTGTCGACAACCCACCTTTGCCGGAGGCACCGATGAGACATGAATTGAAGACGTCAGTGCAGGAGGGAAGATTTCGCGTTGCCCCAGCGTGGAGGCGACGGTATCGCTTTGGCGGCGTGATCGCCGTCATCGCGTCGCTGGCGGTCATGTTTGCGGGCCACAACAAAGTGCGCGCGGTCGGGCCGGGAGTGCTCGATCCGAATCTAGCCGTAAGCACGGTGGTCACCGGCTTGTCCCAGCCAACCAGCATGGCCTTTTTGGGGCCGTCGGATCTCCTGGTGTTGGAGAAGGCCTCGGGCAAGGTGCAGCGGGTATTTAACGGAGTGCTCCAAAGTCCGCCCGTGCTCGATCTCGCGGTCAATTCCGGATCCGAGCGGGGCTTGCTCGGGATTGCGCTGCACCCCAGGTTCCCGCGTAATCCCGGCGTGTATCTCTATTGGACCGAGAGTACGGCCACCGACGCGGCGGGCGGTCCGATCGACACGACCGATCTATCCAAGACGCCGCTGCTCGGCAACCGCGTCGACCGCTTCGTGTGGAATGGATCGACCCTCACTTTCGAGCGGAATCTCATTCGCCTGCATGCGTTCCAGGCAGACGCCGGCCAACCGTTGCGAGGCAACCACAATGGCGGCGTCATTCGATTCGAGCAGCGCCACGACGCCGGCGATCCCGACGAGGCGGACGACGACGATAACGATGGGGACCGTGACGAGCGCGATGGTGATGAGGACCGAGCGAAGGCGCGGCTATTCATCATTATCGGCGACAACGGGCGTCGCGGTCAGTTGCAGAACCTGCCGGACGGTCCGTTCGGTCCGGGAATTCCCGACGATCAGTTCGGCGGCCCGCAGCCCGACAACGCACATCTTACGGGGGTCGTCCTGCGCCTCAATGACGACGGCACGACACCACGGAGCAACCCGTTCTATCGGGCAGGCGCACGCGTGGGAGGGGAAGTCGGTGCAAACATCCAGAGGATTTTCGCGTACGGCGTCCGCAACAGCTTCGGGCTGGCGGTGGACCCGCGGAGCGGCGATTTGTGGGACGAGGAAAACGGCGATGACTCATTTGACGAGATCAATCGCATCACCGCGGGCCAAAACGACGGCTGGGTGCAGATCATGGGACCGGTGAGCCGGATCGCCGAGTTCAAGGCGATTGAGACCAGTACTGCGTTCTTCGGGCTGCAACAGATTCGCTGGCCCCCGACCAACATCGCCGACACGCCGCAAGAGGCGCTGTCGCGCTTGTTCATGCTGCCCGGTGCCCACTACCGCGACCCGCTGTTCGCATGGAAGTTCGCTGTCGCCCCCGCTGGCATTGGCTTCCTCAACAGCCGGGCGCTCGGGCGCGCGTACGACGGCAACCTGTTCGTGGGCGCGTCGCGAACGAATCTCGACGATGGCTATCTGATGCGCTTCGAGTTGTCCGGCAACCGCCGCCGGCTGCAGTTCTCGGACCAGCGCCTGGCAGACGGCGTGGCCGACAACGCCCGGAAGTTCGACGCCACGGAGAGCGAGAGCCTCCGTTTCGGTACGGGTTTCGGCATCGGCACCGACATTCAGACCGGCCCGAACGGGAATCTGTTCGTGGTGTCGTTAAGTAACGGAGCCATCTACGAGATAGGCCGCATTCATTGATTCGCCGGGGTCTGCTTTCCTTGATGCGCGTGGGGCCCACACCCCACGCGCCTGACCCTCGCCAAAAATGGACCCAGGCCGATTCTCGGTTGAAGTTTCACTCGAGCGGCCCAGGTAAGCAGTTGACAAAGGCAGCCGACGAGCCTATCTACGAGGCCACCGATGCGGTTGTCGCTCGCGCACGGTATCGGCCGCATCTCGCGATAGCTGGAAGCCAACCGCGGCAGTTGGTCGGTGGCATCGAGCACGAGTCGGTTGGTCTTCTAAGTTTAAGGTAGGCGAACGCCCGGCGAAGAGGTGCAGCTCTCAGCCATCTCATCTGACGTTAACAGGCCCTTGAAAGCGAGGAGAGGCGATGAACGCTCATCAATTCGTGCGACTCGTCGTCGTATCGGGGTGTCTGGCGTACGTGCCGGCCATCGCCTGGGCGCAGGCAGAGACCGGCAACATCGCCGGAGTAGTCAGAGACGCGTCGGGGGCCGTGATGCCTGGCGTCACCGTGGAGGCCGCCAGCCCCGCCCTGATCGAAAGGGTCCGCGCCGTCACCACGGATAACCAGGGCCTCTACCGCATCGTCGATCTCCGGCCTGGTCTGTACACCGTCACCTTCACCTTGCCCGGTTTCAGCACGTTCAGACGTGACGGGATCGACTTGACGACCGGGTTCACCGCAACCGTGAACGCCGACTTGAGAGTGGGCGCCGTCGCGGAGACGGTGACGGTCTCGGGAGTGGCTCCGGTCGTGGACGTCCAGAACGTCCAGCAGCAAACCACCATCACGCGCGCCACGCTGGATGCCATCCCGACGAGCAGACGTCCCGCCCAACTGTTGACGATGATCGTGGGAGCCGACACAGGAGGCACGAACTTCCACGATGTCGGCGGGGTCGGGAGCGACCGCGGGTTTTTCGGCGTCCACGGCCAGCGCGCGGACGATATGACCTATAACTTTGCCGGCATGGATGCGAGAGTGTTCAGCGGCGGTGGCTTCCAATACAACGCTCACACGTTCGAGGAAGTCGTCGTCGAGACCGCCGCGGGCTCCGCGGAAGCGACGACAGGTGGCGTCCAGATCAACATCATCCCGAAAGACGGCGGCAACAGGTTCTCGGGAAGCCTGAGCGCCGAGATCACCGGTCCCAGCCTGACGAGTGACAACCTGACGGACGAACTGCGCGGCCGTGGCCTCACCGCCGCGCCGTCAGTCAGAAAGTACTATGACGTCGGCGGAGGGCTGGGCGGCCCGATCAAGCGGGACAAGCTGTGGTTCTTCGGCGCCAGCCGGGGTGAGGACAGATCGCTCTATCAGGTTGGCAATTACTACAACAAGCGACAGGGCACGTTGTTCTACGAGCCAGACTTGAGCCGGCCGGCCTACAACCGTGACTATTCCACTGACTACTCGCTCCGCTTGACGTGGCAGGCCGCGGCGAAACATAAGATCGTGCTCGCCCACACCCAGCACCCGGCCTGCCAATGTACGTTTGCCATATTGGAGCAGGTGAGTCCCCTTCCCCTCATTGCGCCCGAAGCGGTGGCGGAGCACCATTACGACCCTCAGTTCTTATCGACGGCCACCTACACCTACCCGGCCACCAACCGGCTGCTGATTGAAGCAAGCGGCTCGATGACCAGTTATCACCGCAACCAAAAGCGGATACCTGGCGTGGGATACGATGATATCGCCGTCAATGATCTCGGGCTGAACCTCAGGTACGGCTCCAGATACACTCCTGCCAACCCCGGCTATCAAGTACTTACTGACGAACGTTTTCACGAACGGTTCGGAATCTCATACATCACCGGGTCGCACAACTTCAAGACCGGTGTCGACGTGAACCAGTTCAGCCAGGGCCGTAAGGATTACAGTGACGTCAACCTGGTCAACCAGGCCAGATCGTACACGTTCCGGGACCAGGCGCCGGTTTCGGTCTCGATTTACGCGACGCCCAACGGGCCTTATAACGAAGCGACAGAAAACGCGGTTTACGCGCAGGATCAGTGGACGATCCGGAAGCTGACGCTGAACCTGGGCCTGCGGTACTCCGTGTTCGATGCGTTCATCCCTGAACAGCACCTGCCGGCGGGGCCATTTGAACCGGCGCGAGATTTCCCGGCCGTGGAACGCTCGCCGCATTGGGAGAATCTCAGCCCGCGACTGGGCGCCGCGTACGACATGTTTGGCACCGGCAAGACCGCGCTCAAGGTCGCGCTGGGCCGATATCCGGTCCGTAACACGGGCGTCGCCGTGGATATCCCCTCGTTAAACCAGTCCACCAGCACGACGCGGAGCTGGAACGACAGCCTCTTTCCCATTGGTGATCCTCGACGAGAAAACTACGTCCCCGACTGCGATCTCATGAACCCGGCCACCAACGGTGAGTGCGGGCCGTGGTCGGATCTCAACTTCAGTCGGATCAGGGTGAGCACTACGCGCCGGGCGGACGATGCGCGGGAAGGCTTCAACAAACAGAACTACAACTGGCAGGGCTCGATCTCCGTCCAGCACCAGCTGCGGCCGAATATGGGGCTCAATGTCGGCTACTTCCGTACCTGGTACGGCGGTTTTCTTGCCGTGGACAATCAGCTCGTGACGCCGGCCGATTACGATCCGTTCTGCGTCACGGCGCCTGTGGATTCGCGGTTGCCGGGCAGCGTGAGCGGCAAGCAGTTCTGCGGGCTCTCCGACATCAACCCGGGGAAATTCGGCCAGGTCGATAACCTGATCACCCAATCGTCGCGCTACGGGGAGCTGAGCGAGGTCTTCAACGGCATCGATGTCACCCTGGGCGCGCGGTTCAGGCAGGCCGGCCAATTCCAGGGAGGCGTGAGCACGGGACGCACAGTGACCGACAACTGCCTCGTGGTGGATTCGCCGTCGACTCTCGTGGCCGGGACGCCCGGGGGCGCGACCTTGACCGTACCGACGCAGGATGCGCGACCAGGCTTCTGCCGCATCAGCCGGCCGTGGGCCGCCGCCACGCAGGTCAAGTTCTCCGTCATCTATCCGCTGCCCTGGGCTCTTCAGACCAGCGCGATCTATCAGAACCTCCCCGGCTTCCCGATCACGGCGAGCTACGTCGCCACCAACGCTGAAATCAAACCGTCGCTGGGCCGGAACCTCGCCGCATGCCCCAGCCAGACCGCTGCCACGTGCAATCAGACGGTCACCGTCGATCTGATCCCGCCCAACACGCTCTTCGATGATCGGATCCAACAGCTGGATCTCCGGGTGAGCCGGACGTTCACGATGGGGAGGAGCAAGCTGCGGGGGAATTTCGACGTCTATAACACTTTCAACGCAAGCACCATCCTCAACGAGAACACGCGATACACCACTCAGAATAACCAGTGGTTGAACGCGATCCAGATCATGGGCGGGCGGCTGTTCAAATTCAGCGCCCAACTCACCTTCTAGAAACGCTGCGAGCTGCGCAAGGAAGGAGAAGACATGCCAGGTCGCAGACACTTCCTCGAGGGCGTCGCCGGCGCCCCGCCGTGTTGTTGGCTGTTGTAATGCCCCACGAAGGCGTCGAAGACGCGACTCAAAGCGCTGGTCGTTCAGGATCAGCAGCCAGTCGAGACCCTCTGAGCGATCGCGCGGGCCGACAGAACGAGGTTACGAACGCCGACCCCTGCGGGTCATCACCGAGCAGCCGCGGCGGTGGACGCCATCGAGAGCAGTTTCCCGAAAACGTCGGTGGCCTTGCCCATTTCTACCATCGTGCCGATCGAAATCCGCGCGTGCGTCTGCGCGAACGGCGGGAAATCCCGCCCGACGAGCACGCCATTGGCGCGGCACGCATCGCGAAACGCCGCGGCTGGACGCTTGATGTCGACAAAGATGAAGTTCGCCTGTGAATCGGTGGCGTCGTATCCGGCCTTCTTGAACCAATCGAGCGTGAACTGCCGCGCCGCCGTATTTCGCTTCGCCTCGGCGGGAATGTGCGCCTGATCGTTGACCGACGCAATGGCAGCCCCCATGCTCAACACGCTCATGGCGGCCGTGGCTTCCCATTTCTTCATCACCTTCAGCGTATCCGGATGGGCGATGACGTACCCGATGCGCAGGCCGGCCATTCCATAGGCCTTCGAGAATGTCCGGGCAACGATGACGCGCGGATTTTGAATCGCCAGCGGAATCTGGCTCTTGTGCGCCGGATCCGTGACGTAGTCGTGATAGGCCTCGTCCACCAAGATGGTCGTCTTCGGTGACGTCTTGAGCACATCTTTGATGAAGCCTTCGATGGCGCTGGCCGGCTGGATGGTGGCGGTCGGGTTGTTCGGATTATTGATGTAGACCAGACCCGCTCCGTTCGAGGCGGCGGCCATCGCGCCCAGATCGAGCCGCAGCCTGGTGTCGAGCTTGACCGCCTTTACCGGCGTGTGAATCAGTTCGGCGTAGCCGGTGCACTCCTCGTAGGTCGGGGCGCCGGTCACGAGGTGATTGGTCTTGGACGTGAAGACCTGGACCGCGATCCGAAGAAGCTCCGTCGAACCACACGCCACCATGACGTTGTCTTGCGTGACGTCACATCTGGCGGCGATTCCCTTGATCAGGGCAGCCTTGTTCGTCGGATAGCGGCCCACCTGGATTGCCGTTGGCCCGATGATGGCGCGCATCGCCTCGATCGCTGCGCTGCTTGGACCGACGGGATTTTCGTTGTTGTGAAGAAGGAGGGGGCGGAGCTCAGCACCCTCCAGAACCGATTCCAGCAGTCCGGGCCCGCTGGAGGGGAGGAATCTGGCCGACACGAGCCCGGCGCCACCGGCCCCGAGAGTCTGTACGAACGCACGGCGCGAAACCGACATGGAAGCCTCCTGACTATTTAAAGCCGTCGCGAGCATCGCCCGCGGACCGAGATCCTCGCTTCGTCTGTCGAGCCCTCAGATCGCCGCCGTCGCTGACGTAGCGCTCAGCACCTTGCCGAAGACTTCCACAGCCTTTTGCATCTCGGCCATCGTCCCGATTGAAATCCGTGCGTGCGTCTTCTCCATTGGCGGGAAGTCGCGGCCGACGACGACGCCGTTCTCGAGGCACATGTCCCGGAAGACCTTCGACGGCCGCTTGATGTTCACAAAAATGAAGTTGGCTTGCGAGTCGGCGGCCTTGTACCCCGCCTTCTCGAACCAATCGATTGTGAACGTGCGAACTGCCGTGTTGCGTTTGCGCTCGTCCTCGAGATGGGCCGCATCGTTCAATGACGCGATGGCTGCCGCGATGGCCATGTTGTTCGCGTTGTAGGGCATGCCGTAGGGGTCGATGGCTTTGAGTGTCTCCGCCTGACCCACCGCATAACCGAGCCGCAAGCCGGCCATGCCGAATGCCTTGGAAAACGTGCGCGTGACCACGACGCCTGGATTCGCGAGCGCGAGATCGACGTTGGTGCCGATTTTCGGATCGGTCGCATAGTCGATGTAGGCTTCGTCGATCAGAATCGCCGGCGCGGGCGACATCTTCCGCACCGCCGCGACGAAGTCGGCGACAGCCGACTTGGGGATCGCGGTCGCGGTCGGATTGTTTGGATAACAGAGGAAGATCAGGCCGGCGTCCTTGGCTGCCGCCAACATCGGATTCAAGTCGAGCTTGAGGTCCGTCGTCAGCGGGACGTGCCTGATAGGGCTGCCAATCAGGTTCGCCGTCTTCTCTGGATCCAGGTACGAGGGAGTGCCGTTGAGCAGCGGCCGGGTCGGCGACGTGAAGACACGGACGACATTGGTGAGGAGCTCGCTCGAACCGTCGCCGAGGATCACGTTCTCGGGTCTGGCGTTGTATCGTCGCGCGATGGTGGCCTTCAGATCCCTCATCGACGCGTGGGCGTTCATTGGATACCGGTTCGAATCGATCGCCGCCGCGAGCATCGCCTCGCGGGCGGCAGGGCCGGGCCCCAGAGGATTCTCATTGCTGCTGATGCGGATGAGATTCCGACTCGTCGCCGTCTGCTGCTCGAAATCCTCGAACGCTCCCGGCATCGCTTCGGCCGCCCATGCCTCGCGCCCACGGGCCGCGATCAACGCGGCCGACAACGTCCCGCTTCCCCCCAGCCCCAACGTACGAACAAACGCGCGGCGCGAAAGCGACATTGCGTCCCTCCTTCCAGTTCGGACACGCCCTACAGCGACGTTCGGCCCAATCGAACCAGGCTGCGTTCACAAACGCACCCGAACCTCAGGAGCCGCCGGCAATCGCGGTGACCACCGCCTGTCGAGCCTGACTGCACGTCGAGCACGAAGAAGAGGGCCGTGCCGAGCACGGGCCTCGGGGAGTGAACAACGGCGAAGCTACTATAACGGTAAGTTGTTGAAGCGTAAAGCACGAGACAGCTCGACGCGCCGGCCATCCCTTCTTCCGTCACGTCGCGGCTCCGTGTGACAACCCCTTCATCGAACCTCTTACCAAGCCAGCCGGAACGTGAACTGCATCACTCGTGTGAATCCAGCCTGCGCGACGATCCGCCCAAACGTCGACCGCCCGAGGGCGATGTCAGGCGAGCGCAAGCCGGTAAGGTTGAATGCGTTGATCAATTCGAGGCGGATGATGCCTCGCGCCTCGCCCGAGACTCGGACGGACTTGTCCACGGCGAGGTCCCAATTTCTCACCGACGGGCTGAGCGCGTCGAGCGTCCGAGGCGCATTGCCCAGAGTGAAAGGAGCGGCGGCCGAAAACGCGGCCGGATCGAGCCAGCCGCTGATGCGATCGATGTCTGCTCCTGTTGTGCTCGGATCGACGCCCGGAACGATGTTCGGCCGCTGGCCCCCACCGAATGTGCCGGCGTTGTTGTTGTTCTGGCTGATGGACAAGGGAAAGCCGCTTTGATAGGTCCCAAAAGCCGTCACCTGCCATCCGCCGAACAGGTCGTCCAGCAGGCCCCGATGCGAGAGGAGCCGTCGGCCGTCGCCAAACGGCAGTTGATACGTACCGGTGATGACGAGCCGACGAGGAGCCGTCGCGACCGAAGGGCTGTATTCGGCGTCCAGGTTGTAGTTGTCGAGCGGCGTCGCCACCGTGGCGTCGAGAAAGTTCGTTTGGCCGAACAGATTGTCCTTGTTCATGCTCCAGGTGTAATTGATCCGGGCGGCGACGCCGTTTCTCATGCGCCGCTCGAACTTGAGAACCATGGAGTGGTAGCGGGCGAATCCTGCGCTCTCGTTCGCGGCGCGGATGTCGAGAAACTGGGGATACGGGCGCAGCAGTTGCCCCCGTGCGATCGTGGGCTGCGCACTGAGCGCGCCGGCGTCCGCAATACCGAAAAACGGGTTCGGGACTGCCTGCTGCAAGGCGGAGCCGAGCGCCAGGGCGGAGACCGGCAGCTGGTTGATGTTCACCGCGCCCAGCACGGACAGGTTCTCGGAACGGCTTCCGATGTATCCGGCCGAAACGGCAGTGGCGCCGGGCAGCTCGCGCTGGACATCGGCCGAGAACTGGTGGACGTATGCTGACTGCCGAAACTGATCGACGAAATCGATCGGGCCGCCCACGCCGGTGAGCAGGCCGCGACTGCTCCCGACCGGCTGTTGCACGCCGCCGGGCAGTGGATTGTCGATGCGTCCGGCTGGCGTCAGCCCACCATCCGCGCTCGCGAAATAGTCGTTCGTCGCGGTAAAGCCCAAGCCTCCCGCCGACGCACCGCTCGTGTTGTAGGGCCCGGGAACGAAGAAGCGACCGTAACCGCCGCGCACGACGGTGTTGGTATTCAGACTCCACGCAAAACCGGCCCGCGGCGCAAACTTCGTCTTGGATGGATCGCCCTGCTGCGTGGGGTTTCCATCGACGCCAGCGAAAATCAGACCGCCTTTGAGGTTCAACCCCGGGACTTGTCCATTCAGCGGACTGGTGACGCTGCGATCGAAGCCGACGGAGAAGTGATTGTCGCGCTCCTGGAGACCTGTTTCGTATTCGTATCTCAGCCCGAAGTTGGCCGTGAATTGTGACGACACGCGGAAGTCGTCCTGCACGTAGCCGGCATAGTAGTGGACGAATACGTTGATGGGCGTCGCGATGGGAACGGTGCCGCTCGCGGGAATGCCGAGCAGAATGCTGGCCACGGCACTCCCCGCGGTCGAACTGGCGACGTTCGGGTTGGGCCCTTGCGTAAACGCTTTCGTGAAGCTGAATTGGCCGCTCGGTTGCCCCTTATTGAAGGTGTTGACGGCGATCTCCCGAAAATCGCCACCGACTTTAACGCTGTGACGACCCACCAGCTTGGAATAGCTGCCGCCCAGGTTGTGCGAGTACGAGAGGCTGTCAATCACATCCCAGTCGCCCAGGACCGCTCCTCCGCTTCCGCCCTGTGGACTGGGATTTCCAAGGCCCTCCGCGAGAACTCGTGGAAACTTCGACGCATAGACGCTGCTCACGAAGCCTGGCGCGAACCCCAGACTCCCGAGGTTGAACCCGAGACTGTCCGGGCCCTGGTTGCTCGTGAACGCGTTGTAGCCGTACCGGAGACTGATCGCCGACGATGAATTCGGGATGATGAGATCGTTCACCGTCATCGCATAGATTTCCCGGAACAGTCCTCCGGCGTCCGGATCGCCCACCGAGCCGTCGTAGTAATGAGCGGAGGGCTCGCGGGTACGGTTCCATGCAAAAAAGCCGCTGATTGAATGTCTGTCGGTGAACTTGTGCTCGACTTTGCCCGTCGCCTGCCAGGCGGTGTTGAGCAGCACCGACGTGCGCACATAATTCCCCAGGCCGTCGACCGTGCCACGGCCGGGATCCGGCTGAGGGAAGGCGTTCAACAGACTGCGCCCGACGCTGCTCCAGCGATCTTGAGGGATCACGTTTTCGGGGAAGGGATCGCGGATGAATCCCGCACCGTTGGGATTTGGCCGGGTCGACATCGGGTCGTAAATAACGACCAATCGCCCTTGCGCATCGAATGTTTGCGAGAAATCACCACGGCGCTGCGCGGCGGTCGGAAAGGTCAATGTGCCGGTCCGCGCAATCTGATCGCGATAGTCCTCGCTGCTCAACCAGAAGAATGTCTTGCTCTTGACAATGGGACCACCGATGGAACCCCCCCACAGATAGTGCGCGAAGTCCGGCTTCGGAATCCCGGCCCGCTGGCTGAAAAAATCGTTCGCGGTTCCGAAGTTCGGCCGATTCTGAAAGAAGCTGCTGCCATGCACGGAGTTGGCGCCGGACTTGGCCGTCGCGTTGAACACGCCGCCGCCGGTCCGTCCCATCTCCGCGTCGTAGGTGTTCACCTGCACTTTTACTTCTTCAAGCGCCTCGATGGACGGGAAGAACGATGGCGTATTGGTGAGTGTGGTGTACGAGACGCCGTCAAGCAGGTAATTGTTCGTGCGCACAGGTCCACCGCCGAGCGAGACGGCGGAGGCATTGCCTTGATCCTGCTGGCGGTTGTTCGTGGGGTCGCCGCTCGGCACCACGTTGGGAACCGTGGTCGCCATCATGAACGCGTTTCGACCCGCGTTGGGCAATGTATCCAGCGCCTGCCGGTTCAGCACCTGGCCTTGTGACGCATTGGACGTCTCAATCAGTGGCGCGGAGGCCGTCACCGTCACCTCTTCGCTGATCGTGCCAACCTCCATCAGCAAGTCGAGCGTGATGAATTGCTGTGTACCGATGGTGAGCCCCTTGCGCTCGAAGGTCTTGAAGGCCTGGAGCACCGCCTTCACAGCGTAGGATCCAGGAGTCACGGCGGTGAACACGTATTCACCAGCCTCATTGCTGACGACAGTGCGCGACACGTTCGTGCCTTCGTTCGTCAGGGTGACGGTCACGCCAGGAATCGGCCCGTTGGCATCCTTCACGGCCCCGCGCAAGCCGCCTTGAAATGACTGGCTGCTGACGGTGGTTGCGCTGAACAACACGAGAAACACGAAGCAAGAGGTCGAAATCCAACGGAGCATCAGTCCCCCTCTTCGCTGGCGGATGGTTTTGACGGCGGGCGCGGCCGGCTGTCCTGTCCACGTCTCTGTGCCACAGTCGCAATGGCAACGGGTCGGTCTTCCGGCGTCACACTAACAGGTCTCGCTGGTTCACGTGGTGGCAGAGAGGCGGCTCGAGCAATTGCTGGATCGGTCGGCGATTGATGGTTCGGCCGCTCGTCATGCGGGCAGCGTCCGTGCGACCACGCCGTTCAGAAGCGCGACGGCCTCATTTCGAGGGCGGGCGATTCGGTTTGAGCGTGTGTGGGTTCAGGTTCGCGAGTGGCTCCTCATCGAGCTTGAACAGCAGGTACATGAACTGTTCGCCTGGCGCGATGACCAACTGGTGCGGGATCGCCCGCGGCACGTGCAGGATATCGCCGGCCCGCAGGTCGCGCTGGATGCCGCCGCGGATCGACGAGGCTCGCATCTGCTTTCGCGGCATGTTCTTGGGATCGACCATTTCGCCGCCGATGATGAACGTGGCGTGCCCTCGCTGACCGATATAGACGTCCTCTTCAGTCTTGTGGAATTCGGCATCTGCCGTTTTGCCGCGCAGCACCAGATAGACCGAATGTCCCTTCCAGTTTCCCACTGTTTCGAAGAGGATCGACTTGTCGCCGATGTTCTTCTCGAGACGATCGGAGGCCTCCTTGACGCGGCTTGCCGACCAGAGCTCGAAGCCGGCGGGCAGCTCTTTCGCTGACGCGGCATCGGCCTGTTGAGCCTGAAGCTGAGTGTGGCCGGATGCCAATAGGATGGCGGCGAACAATACCGTGTGGCGCATCGGCAGTCTCCACACTCGCTACCGGAACGGTCGAAAACGTGGACTGTGGCGTTGGTCGCGACTCTCTGCGTGGTCACAGGCGAGGGTCCCCGCCTGTCTGTCGCAGCACCGCGAGCGTCACCGTATCACAACGCGCAGCGTCCCTGCGACCTAAAATTGACTTGATCGTAAGTCCATTCAGCACACGCGTCACACCCAGCGACTCACGGATCGAAGGCGCTACGGCGTGCTCAAGATGAAGGTGTGCATCGTCGGGGCGTCCGGGAAGCTCGGGCAATTCATGGTGCAGCACGCGCTGGATCGCGGCTACGAGGCGGTTGGCGCGTGCCGGCAGCGCAGCGTGGAAGAGCTCGTCAAGCGTGCGGTTTGCGCGCGTCGCGCGCAGAAGGTTGGCTTCCTGGGATCAGTTTCATCCGCACAACCATGATCGGCGGGATGTCCGGCATATCGTGCCAGCGGACACCCGACTTGGGTTTCTCCGTCTCCGGAAAACGCGGCTCCTCAATCCCGTCAACAACAAAGCCGGCCTTGAAGCCGAATTCGAAGAGCACGCTGATCGGCCGATGGAAGAACCACTGGGGCTCGGGCTGCCCGACGATGCCTTCAGTCTTCCTCGCGAACGGTGAGAGATAGGACGACACTTTGACGCCGGAGCGAATAACGTGCCGGCCTGCTTGCTCTTCATGGATCTCGGTGAAGCGCTGGATCGCTGCCGAATGGAAGCATGGGTGAGTGACAGAGAACACGAATGCTCCACCTGGCGTCAGCACTCGGGAGAGAAGCGTGAACAGCGGGCCGATTTCGGGCATGTCCATGATGGCCATGGTGCAAACGGCCTTGTTGAATCGGTTCGATCCAGCGGATAGGACGGCCTCTGCAGTGGCGGCGTCAACGACGTGATACTCGACCGCCGCATCGCCGGACGTACGCTCGCGAGCGCGCGCGATGAATTCCGCGCTGTGGTCGAACGCAACCACACGCGCCCCGAGTTCCGCCATCCGCCTGGCGAATCGTCCTGCGCCACATGCGGCGTCCAGGATCGTGTCCCCGGCAAGGACATCCAGGAGGCGTTCGGTGGCGGGCTCGATCAGCAGCGTCTGGAAATCGTTGCCGTCACCGATCCGGTCGTCCCACCAGCGAGCGTTCACGTCCCAGAGCCGACGATTCTCCTCGGCCTGTTCGGGAAACTCGCCCCTCTGACGCTCGCTTCTCATTGCTTGAGGCCAACGTTGTTTGAAGGAAACAGCGCCATTGTAAGGCCAGCGAGCCGCAAGGCGGGTCGAGATCGACGACCAAGTGACGTCGGGCCCGATCATGTCCGCGATCGGCGGCACTGGTGAGGGCGTTTTGCGTGAACCGCTTGACCATCACTCCTGTGCGGTCGCGCAGGGCTGGACGGCCGTCGTCAGAGCTGACTGACGAGGAGCTCCGTGTCAGGAGCGAGTGCTGAGCGCTCGTCCGTCAAAAACGAAGCGCCCTCCGGACGGCGCTCACTCCATCGTTGACAGCGCGCTCGATCGGCGAGGACGAACCCGCCCGCAGGCTCGCTCTGATCTCTATCGTCTGTCGCGGCAGCACCTGAATGCGACGCACCTCAGCCGCATAGCGCGGGTGGGTGACGTGCACGACGTAGACACCCTCTCTCAGCTCCTGCGTGGCCCGGCCTGCGGAGTCGGGCGTCAGCGTCGCAACAATCGCGTTCTGAGTAGTGAGGACTTCAATCGTCGCATCAGTGACGCTTCGGTGAGAGCCCGCGGCCTGCACGATCGCCACGAGCTCCCCCGTGTTCGCCGGCCGAGCAAATTGCACCAGAGAGAACGCTGCACCGGTGACCGAAGCGATCCCTGCCAGCGTGCCGACGACCGCCTGAACGCGCGAAAGCGAGAGGCCGAGGATAAAGCTCTTGCATGTTGCCCAGGTCGTTTTCGGGGCCGAAGGCGTCTGCGATGTGAGGGCTTCGTCAGCCATCGAATGGGGTTCATCACGCGTTGTCGCGTACGAACGCGTGAATGTGGAAGTTCAACATTCGGACCAGCGCCCGTCCCGTCGTAACATCGCACCGTTGTGGCGGTTAGCTGGCGAGGCCCGTTGCGCGGCGGCGCGCGCCATGTCCTTTTCGCAAGTGGACATTCAAGAATCGCAGACGAGGCGGTCACCATGCCGTGATTGGATCGCCATTGCCACCTGACGTAGACGATTACAGTTCGGCGATCCCTTACCTATTGAATAATCGCTCCACCCACAACCTATGATCTTCCCCCCGCGCGCTCGCGTGGTAGCGACTTCTGGTCTGCCGCTCTCATTGCTTCCTGAACTCTGGCTGGTCGAAGAAATGGCCCTCGTAGACGATGTTGATTCGAACCGGCGCGGTTCGAACCTCTCCGTTCCACAACCCGGGCAGTTTCGATACGTACTTGCACGTCACGTCGAACAGCCCGATCTTGTTCTCGAAGAAGACCCGGTCGAATGCGTGGCCGAGGCCGGCCCATCGATCTTTGTTCTTAGAAGCTGTAACAAAACCCCAACCGGCACCTGTCAGCGGCTGAGCCACGCGAAAAGCGCGCCAGCATTAGAACTCTGAACTAGTCAGCCAGGCGCCGGAAGGCACTCGCCACCCGGCGAAAGGCGTCGACCACCGCTGGATCGAACTGAGTACCACTTCCCCGGACAATGATCTGGATCGCCTCGTCCTGCGGCAGCGCGTCGCGGTACACGCGTTTCGACACCAGCGCGTCGTACACATCCACCAGCGCCATCAGCCTGCCGGCAATCGGGATCTGTGCGCCTCGCAACCCCCGCGGGTAGCCGGATCCGTCCCACCGTTCGTGGTGCGTATAGACGATCTCCTTCGCCATCGCGAGGATCGCGTCGCCGCGCGCGCCAACGTCATGCTCCGCCCGGACGATCACCTCGTGGCCGCGGGCGGGATGCTTCTTCATTTCCTCGAACTCCTCGCTGGTGAGCGTCCCAGGCTTGTTGAGCAGGCGATCCGGAACGCCCACCTTGCCGATGTCGTGGAGCGGCGCGAGACGCGCCAGCAGATCGATCCGCTGCGGCGTCAGATAGTCGTGGAACATCGGATGCGCGGTCAGCTGCTCGGCCAGCAGCCTGGCGTATCGCTGGGTACGGCGCGAATGACGGCCCGTCTCTTCGTCCCTGACCTCGGTGAGCGACAGGAGCGTCTGGATCATCAACTGTTGAGAAACCGTCTTCTCGTATCCCTCCCACTCGGCACGCCGACGCTCCGTCAGGACTTTCGCAGCGGTCATCGCGACGAACGAGCATGCCAGACCGACGGTCGGAAAAAGCGGCGACAGGAACATGCCGTGCCTCGATACGAGCCACACGGCCCCACTCCACAGGACCGTGAGGCACGCGGCAAAGCCGAGGCTGCCCCAGACGAGCCCGGTTCTTGCGACCAGCAACGCCAGCACGATGCCCGCTCCGAGCGCGGCCTGCGCTTCGAGGGCCACTGCGGACTCGGGCCGTCTGATGAAATCCTGCCGCAGCAGATTGTCTGCGACGGTCGCTTGTACTTCGACACCGGCGAACTGCGTGTCGAAGGGTGTTGAGACGACCTCCCGCGTCCCGAGCGCGGTCGCACCGACGAAAGCCAGCTTGTTTCTGAAAGTATCGGCGGGCAGAGGGCCACCGAGGACGTCTGCCGCCGACACGTATTGAAAGGTTTTCTTCCTGCCTCGATAACGCAACAGGAGATTGCTCTTGCCGTCGAGCGGCGCGACGGCGTCGCCGAGGCCGAGCGAGACGGTGTTCACATTGGCGACGCGCAACGCGAATCCTGCGGTGCCCTTCGCGGCTGTCACCGCCGCGAGCGCAAGCCCGGGATAGACCCGACCGTCGAGCTCGAGAAGGAGAGGCACTCGTCGCAGAATGCCGTCGGGATCGGGGATCGCGTTCAGAAATCCCGAGGCGCCCGCTGCCTGAGCGAGCATCGGGAGACTGCAAATGGCGCCGGTGGCGCGAAAGAACGGCGCTTCCGTCCGTTCTTCCGAGCGCTGAACGATTGCGAGGCCAATGGGGTGCAGCACGCAGCCGTTCGACCCACGCCCGCCGGCGTCAAACGTCAAGGCGTATCCGAGCACCACGCGACCATCACGAAGCGCGTGGGCGAACGCAGCGTCGACAGCGCTGGACCCGGTCGACGCGCGGGAGTTCGAACCCTCGCCGGGACGCCAGCCGCCGTCCGCGTCCAGTGGTTGTTCGTGCCGATCGGGTTCGGCAAACATCATGTCGAGCGCGATCGTCGCCGCACCCAGCTCGCGGAGGCGAGCGATCATCCGGCCGATCACGTCGCGGCGCCATGGCCACTGCCCGATCGCGGACAGACTTCGCTCGTCTACGTCGACGATAACGATCCGTCCGCCAGGCGGGTTCATCGCCGCCCGGCGCACGACCGAGTCGTAGACGGCGTAGTCGAGATTCGCGAGAAATCCGGGTCGGTAGAGCGCGAGAATCGACGCGACGATGGCGGGAAACACCCCGCACAGAAGCACGAGCCGCCGGCCCCGGACGAGGCTGTTCTCAGGATTCTTCACGTCGGCCCGATCACCTTACCGCGACTTCCACGCGGCGATTACGCGGCTCCATTGTCTCGTCGGGCGTCGGAATCAGCGGCTCCGCTTCGCCCACCGACATCACAGCGATCACGGCAGCGTCGAGACCGGCCCCGACGAGAAGATCTCGAACTCTCGTCGCGCGCCTGAGCCCCAGCTGGAAGTTGGACGCGGCGCTCCCGGTCGTGTCTGTATGCCCGATCGCGACGACGTCCGGGGCGGGACGTTCCTTGACGAGACGCAGAATGCCAGGCAACAAGGCGCGAGCCTCATCGGTGAGCTCGTCGGAGTCGAACTGAAAATAGAGATTGAAGGCCCTTGGCGCGGGCGGCAAGGCCGAGAGCGCATCGCCGAAGATCTGTTGAACCCTCGCCTCGTCAATCGTGACCGGCGGTGTGGGCGGCCGTCTGGCGATCACTTCCGTCGCCTCGCGTTCGCCGACCAGGTTGACGGTCGCAGATGAACCCGTGACCGTGGCGCGCCCGGATGCACCACCGTCAGGGTCGGGCAGCAGGACCAGCAATTCTCGGTCGGCCGACGGCGCCCCAAGGCGGCGCGGGCCACACGCGAGCGCGGCCGCGACGGCCACAAGTCCGAAAGCCAGCGCTCTCATCATGGCACCACCCTGATGGCCACCCGCGTGCCTCGAACGCCGACGACGGCCGAGGGCGTTTCGAGGCGGATTGAATCTGGCGAGAGCTTGGCGATGCGCCCCGACACGTATGCCACGACTCCCCGGAAGATCTTGAGGACGAATCCGAGCCGGCCCTCGGCGGGTGCGTACCGAAACTGATCGAGACGAACCTCGCTGCCGGGGCCGAGGGAGACCCGCGTGTCATCATTCAAGGTGACGCCGATCCGCCCATCGGCGGCGGTCCGGAGCCCGTCGGCTTCGAAGACGACTTGTCCGATCTGCGCGGGAATCGCCTGGCCCTGACGGACGATGAACGCCGAACCCAGCGCAACCTTGATGCGTCCGGCTGGGGGCGACTGCTGTCCCAATACGTGTGCCTCGGCGGCAAGAAGCAACGCGACCATGCCGGCACCATATCGAAATCCGTTCATGCAACTCCTCGGTTAACAAGATACGCCTTTCGGCACCTGGGGAGGCAAAATCCCGCGCTTTGGCACGCTCGCCGCCCCCATCCCTCCCGGTCCGGATCCGACCGCGGTACAATCCGCTGCTGTTTTGGCGAAGGACACTCCCGTGGGCTCCGTCGGCACCGTCGACACGCAGTTCCTCGACCTTTCCGAGCCGCTTGCGCTCGACTGCGGACGTACGCTGCATCCGATCCGCATTGCTTACGAGACCTATGGGACGCTGTCGCCGGCATGCGACAACGTCATCCTGGTGTGCCACGCTTTGAGCGGAGATGCTCACGCGGCCGGGTTCGCGAGGAAGCCAGCCGCGGAGAGCACCCGGGACGGTTTCCGCGCGGACGAGCGCGACGCCGGCAGCGCCCGGGGCCTCGGCTGGTGGGACGGAATGATCGGACCTGGCAAGGCGTTCGACACGGACCGGTTCTTCGTCGTCAGCTCGAATCTTCTCGGAGGCTGCCGCGGCACCACCGGACCGTCCTCCACGAACCCGGCAACGGGCCGACCCTACGGGAGCGACTTTCCGGTCATCACGGTCGCGGACATGGTGCGGGTCGAGCGCGCGCTCCTGAACGAGCTCGGGATCACGCGGCTGGTCGCTGTCGCGGGCGGCTCGCTGGGCGGCATGCAGGCGCTCGAGTGGGCCGTGCAGTACGGCCATCACGTCGAAGCGATCATTCCTATCGCGAGCACGCACGCGCTCCACACGCAGGGAGTCGCCTGGAATGCAATCGCGCGCAGCGCCATCACTGCCGATCCGGACTGGCAGGGCGGCCACTACTACGGCACGGGACGGGCGCCCACGGCAGGCATGGGCGTCGCCCGGATGGTCGGACACATCACGTATCTCTCCGCCGCGTCGCTCAACGACAAGTTCGGGAGGCGGCTGCAGTTCGCGGACGACATTCGCTACCTCCTCACGGAGCCCGAGTTCGAAGTCGAGGGCTACCTGCGCCACCAGGCGGATACGTTCGTGAGACGCTTCGACGCCAACACGTATCTCTATACGTCCCGCGCGCTGACCTACTTCGACCTCGCGCGGCAGTACGGCGGCGGAGCGCTCGCGCACGCGGTCCGCGACGTGTCGGCCAGGACGCTGCTCATCGCGTTCAGCTCCGATTGGCTCTACCCGCCGTCGGGTTCCGAGGAGCTCGCGGCCGCGCTCCGCGCGGCTGGCAAGGAGGTCGAGCTCCACGTCATCGAGGCTCCGTACGGACATGACTGTTTTCTGCTGGAGGAGGCGCGCCAGACTCCGATGATCCAGCAATTCCTCGCGCGCTAGGAGGCAGTTTTCATGGAAGCGTCGCGCCAATTTGGATTTGACACCCGCCAGGTTCATGCAGGGCAGCGTCCGGACCCGAACACCGGCGCGCGCGCAGTGCCGATCTATCAGACGACGAGCTACGTGTTCGAGGACCCTGAATCGGCGGCGGCGTACTTCAATCTCCAGGAGTACGGGAATACCTACTCACGCATCATGAACCCGACGGTGGCCGTGTTCGAGGAGCGCATGGCCAATCTCGAGGGTGGATGCGGCGCCGTCGCGTTCGCCAGCGGGATCGCCGCCCAGGCGGCGGCACTGTTCACGCTGCTGTCGCCGGGGGATCACGTCGTCACGCCGGACTCGTGGTTGTACCCGAACCTCACCTACATGCGGAAGTACAGCTCCAGCGCCGCATGGCGGTTTGTCATGGGCACCTATGGGTGTGGCTACACCTACCCGATCGATTACATGGGGCCGCGCCAGGACCTCGCGCACGGCGTGTGGTATCGCTTCGAGTACTGGGTGCACTTTGTGGACCCGACGCACATCCAAGTCCACCCCCGCGTCTATGATGCGGCGGGCACGCTGCTGTATTCGGACGCCGATTTTCTGCAAGAAGACTACGGCGGCAGTGGCCTTTGGAACGGCAGTCAGACCTGGTCACTGGCGTCCTACTACGCGGCTGGGTACAGCTACTGTGTCGTGCCGGCGCCGCTGACGAGCTTTGGGATGGGGAACAACGGCCAGGCGGGGGCGCTCGACACCGGCCTCTCCTGGTACTTCGCCGCCGTCCAGATCCGTACCGACCGCTGGCCCGGGCCGTGAGGGATGGAGATGTCAGAGGGCCGCGCGCAATGGCGCGGCCCTTGCCTGGCTACTTCACGGGGTCACTGGATTGTGCGCAAATTGAAGCGGAGACGGCAACACGATTGGCCCACAGAGGCGCTCAAGCATGTTCCTCACATTATGCCGATAAGATCATTGCTATTCAAAATCTACTGGGCATTGGAGAAAGTGCTCGTACCCGATTTGCAGTACGCGCACTCTCTGTACGAGCAGGTCCTCATGTCTCATGTCGCGGGTGACACGGAATGGCTGGACGTGGGCTGCGGACACCAAATCTTGCCCCAGTGGCGCGCCGAACCGGAGAGACAACTGGTCGAGACATGCCAGAGCATTGTGGGAATTGATGCCTCCGCTGGGTCGCTCAGCAAACATCGGACTATCAAGGCGAGAGTTGCCGGAAATATCGGCCGACTTCCTTTTCGCGACGACAGCTTTAGCCTCGTCACCGCGAACATGGCGGTGGAGCATCTGGATACCCCAGGAACGCAGTTTGTGGAGATCGCGAGAGTCTTGAAACCTGGTGGAATATTCATCATGCACACGCCGAACCGGCGGGGTTATACAACCATCGCCGCCAGGCTGATCCCCGATCTGATCAAGAAGAAACTCGTCTATCTGCTCCAGCGGCGAGAACCGGATGATGTGTTCGAGACATACTATCGAGCGAATACCAGAGGCGAGATCGCGACCTTGGCCGGAGGTGCCGGTTTCCGAATCAGGCAGATAAAGCTGATTGTTTCCGCCGCCGAACTGGTCGTGTTGCCGCCCCTGGTGGTCTTTGAGCTGATTTGGATCCGGCTGCTCATGACGAGCTTCCTCAAGTCCTTCCGGACGACCATTATCGCGATCCTCCAGAAGAGGCAGGCCTAGATCCGGTGCGGCGGTTGTTGCAACGGCGCAACGAGGGCGCAGGTGCACGAGGCTTGCAGCGAAATGGGGTCATGGTCAAGCGCGTGGTACAACCTGCCGAGTCCTCATGGCGTCGGCGCATTCCAGCGCTGCTTGGCGTCATGCTCTTACTGAGTGTGGCCGCAACCCTGGTTCGTATGACGGGCTGTCTGGCACTCGCGGACACGTCCGAGCCCGGCGTGGCCTTCGAGAGCAATTGGAGCACTGACACCGGCTCGTCGTCCCGCGCGGTGACGGACGGCGGCCGCTGGAAGAACTACTGGGAATTCAACAACGGCACCGGCGTCCGGTTGTTGTCGGTCGTCCCCGGTGGGCCCGGCGGTCGCAATGCCCTGCGGGTTTTGCAGCGCGGCCCGCACTTTGCCGCGGCGCTCCAGCAGGACAGGGTCGTCCCCGCCTCGACCGATTTCTTTGTGCGGTTCTACATGCGAAACGACGACACCTCGTCCACGGGCGATCACGTCGTCACGGTGGACATCTACAAGTACGGCAATCTCACCTTCATGCGAAAATGGGCTGTCCCCGGCGGGTGGCGGTTCGAGATCAGTCTCTACGGGTGCGGCACCACGTACCCCCTCGCGCATTGGGGGCCCGA
>Ga0137418_10001448_pt1 | contig 21879 bp, 18 predicted proteins | sample CZODoug3_1_2_16f_FD_122242 | JGI IMG/M metagenome (GOLD analysis project Ga0137418, IMG submission 122242) | Vadose zone soil fungal communities from Angelo Coast Range Reserve, California, USA - CZODoug3_1_2_16fungal (Hybrid Assembly) | ecosystem: Environmental > Terrestrial > Soil > Vadose...
AAGCGGTAGCGCTCCACGACGTGCAGCTTCTCGGTGTACGGCGTTCCGAACAGATCAACAATGGCATATGTTCGATCGGCCTTGGTCCCGATGGTATCGATCACCAGCGTGTCGCCCTCGTAGTGGCCGACCGCGTCTCCGTGCCAGGATCGCGTCACCTTCTCCGGATGAGGCTGATTCATGCGCACCCAGCGCACTTCATGGTCTTCATTGAACAGCATCACGATCCGGTCCGGCAGCTGCAGCATCGACATGGCCATATGCTTGAAGAGAAACGGTACGGCCTCGGGCCAGCACTGGTTGGACGGGCTCGGAAAGGTCACGCCAGCGAGCGACAGCTCGCCCTTCTTCTTCACGACCTCCGCCGCCCAGGGCTGCAGGATCGGATTCGTATAGTCGCCGACGAGCTCGCCGTAGTTGCTCACGCCGCTATCGCTCCGGCGCGACTTGTTGGTGACTGGACCCGGACCCGACGCTGGCGGTATGAGCCAGGGGAGGGACCCGTGCCGCCAGACGCCGGAGAAATCCGGAACGGATGCGCCTCCTGGTGCGGCGGTCTGGGTCGGCGCGACCGCAGGTGGCGCAGTCTGTCCGAAGGCGGGGGTCGCAACTGCAACCACCAAGATTGCTAGCAAGAGGAAGTCCCGCTGCATTGCCATGGCAACCTCCCTTTCAGGTTCGCCTATTGCCAGTCGGGTATAGGTACACACTATAATAAGAGTAGCGACGGCGCGAGGTATGTCGAGGGTGTGTGGACCTGATTTGTGCCACAACGTGAGAGCCTTTGCGTGGCGCGCATCCCCGCAGCGTGCTAGCGTCTGCGCCAACCCGGCCGTCCGAACGCCGGCTCAATTGGGAGGACTGCATGAAAACCTTGATCGCTGGTCTTTTGTTTGCGTCGACGCTCGCGGCAACGAGCGCGGTCGCGCAACCGGCGCCGTTCAACGAGGTCGGCGTGACCATGGGTCACTGGCACCTCGCCTCGAAGGACGTGGAGGCGAACAAGAAGATATTCGTCGGCATGGGCGGCAAGTGGTTCAAGATCGGCGCTAACGAGTACGTCATGTTTCCCGGCGTTTTCGTTCATTTGAATTTGGGCACAGGAGCCGGCACCGGCGGGTCGCAGGGCTCGGTCGTCAACCATGTCGGCTTCATCGTCAATAACGTGCAGGAGCAGGTGGCCAAGTGGAAGGCCGCCGGCATCGCTGTGCTGCCCGGTGGCAACAACCGGCTGGATCAGGCTTACGTCGAGACGCCGGATGGCCTGCGCATGGAAATCCTGGAAGACAAGACGCAGACGGTTCCGATCCGTAACGAGCATATCCACCTCGCGCTGCCGGCCGCGGAGGTTCCGAAAGCGGTCGCGTGGTATGCGCGCGTCTTCGGCGGGCAGGCGGCCACGCGCAACAACGCGCCGGTCGTCAACCTGCCTGGCGTGCAACTGCGCTTCAACACGGCCGACACGCCGCAGGCGCCGACGCGCCACCGCGTGCTCGATCACATCGGCTTCGACGTGAACGATCACGCGGCGTTCGTCAAGCGCCTCGAGGGGATGGGCATCAAGCTCGATCAGCCGGTCGGCAAGGGATCCACCGGCAACACCATCACCTACATCACCGATCCGTGGGGCACGCGCATCGAGATCGTGCAGCGGCTGCCGGTCGGTCCGGAAGTCCGCACGAACTAATCGCTCGAGAGGACCGTGGCCGCCGTGCCACCGGCATCGGCGGCCACTAGAGTGCCGATTTCGCCCTTGCGTACGCTGGCTTGATGACGTCGTAGATCAGCGCGATGCGCCCGTCGTACGGGATGAACGCGCTCTTCATCGAGTTGATCGTGATCTTCTCGAAGTCGTCGATGCCCAGGCCGAACGTGTCGCGGGCGAGGCCGAATTCCTTGCTCATGGTCGTGTCGCTCATCAGCCGATCGTCGGTATTCAAGGTCACGCGGAACTTCGCGCGGTAATACGTTCCGAACGGGTGAGCGGCGAGACTCTCGGCGGCGCCGGTGTGGACGTTGCTGCTCAGGCACAGCTCGAGCGGAATCCGCTTGTCGAGGACGTACTGAGCGAGGTCGCCCATCTTCACGACAGACGTCGGATCCTGCACGTCCACGGCGATGTCGTCGATGAGCCGCGTCGCGTGGCCGATACGGTGCGCGCCGCACCACTGGATCGCCTGCCAGATGCTTTCCTTGCCGAACGCCTCGCCCGCGTGAATGGTGATGTTGAAGTTCGCGCGCTGAATGTAGTGGAACGCCTCGACATGTTTCTTGGGCGGGAAACCGCCTTCTTCGCCGGCGAGATCGAATCCGACGACGCCGCGGTCGCGAAAGTCCACGGCGAGCTCCGCCATCCCCAGTGAGAGCTTCATGTTGCGCATCGCGCAGATGATCACGCCATACTGCACGCCAAAATCTTTTCGTCCTCGCTCCAGCCCCTTCAGCACGGCGCTGACGACATCGTCCCAATGCAGTCCTGTGTCGGTGTGGAAGACCGGCGCAAACCGCGTCTCGACGTACACGACGCCGTCGTCGCGCATGTCCTCGAGCATTTCGTAGGCGACACGCTCGAGCGCCTCCTCGGTCTGCATGACGCCGCAGGTGTGTGCGAATCCTTCGAGATAGAGCGGGAGGCTGCCGCGCTGCGCGCCGCGATGAAACCAGTCGGCCAGCTCGCCGGCATCGCTCGTGGGCAGCCCCGTGTAGTTCTGATCGCGGGCGAGCTCGACGATCGTTTGCGGACGCAGACCACCGTCGAGGTGATCGTGGAGAAGGACCTTGGCCAACGTCCGGATGGTGGAGTCGGTCAGCGGCACGTCAGGAGTTCGTAGTCAGGATACTTCGGCGCGCCCGGGCGTCTCCACAGGACAAGCTGGTCAACCGCTCGTGCCCTCGAAATGCAGTCGTTGACGTGGCGAACGGTTGTCGCGTCACAACGGCTCTCGCAGCGATCCCCCTTCCCCTCAACACATTACGTCGAGCACGGGGGTTGCAACCCCGTCATCGCGCGCCGGAGCTGAGTCGCTTCCGCGCAATCGCTGGTCGCCCACGTGAGGCCGCCCGGTCGGCCACTCGGCGCCACGAGTACACGAGGAACTACCGGTGAGGACGGCCAATATGAATGCGATCTGGAACCGAAGAGAAACGAACGCGGCGGTCGCGATTGTCGTTGCTTTTGTACTCGCTCTAGCCTGGGCGTGCGCGCCCGGGCAGACGCCGGCGGCGCAGGCCGTCACGACACAGCGTGCGCCTGCCGCCGAACGGCCGGTCGGCACGTCAGGCCGGCCGACACGAGTCGAGAAGGACCTCCTGGGCGAAAAAGCAGTTCCCGCTGATGCGTACTACGGCGTCCAGACAGCGAGAGCGCTCGAGAACTTCCAAATCTCTGGAATCCCGATCAATCACTATCCGGGGTTCATCGAAGCCTGGGCCATCGTGAAGCTGGCTGCTGCCCGTGCCAATACTGACGTCGGGGCCATGGACAAGCAGACCCTGGCAGCGATCGAGCTCGCCACGCAGGCGGTGCGCAACGGCGAGTACCACGACCAGTTCGTGGTCGACTGGTACCAAGGCGGCGCCGGTACATCAACCAACATGAACGCCAACGAGGTGCTGGCCAACATCGCCCTCGAGAAGACCGGGCACGAGAAGGGGGAGTACTCGATCATCGACCCGCACGACGCGCTGAACATGTCGCAGTCGACGAACGACTCCTATCCCACCGCGATCAAGGTGGCGTTGCTCCTGCGGAACGACAAACTGATCGCGGAGCTGGAAAAGCTGGCGGCGTCGTTCAGGGCGAAGGGTACTGAGTACATCGACACCCTCAAGATGGGGCGCACCGAGCTGCAGGATGCCGTGCCCATGACCGTCGGACAGGAGTTCCATGCGTTCGGGGCCTCTCTCGAGAACGAGATCAGTCTGCTGCGCGACGCGGAGAAGCACCTCTATGCCGTGAACATGGGGGCCACGGCGATCGGCACGGGCATCAACGCCCCCAGGGGCTACGCCCAGAAGACCGCAGCGCACCTGGCGAAATTGACAGGCAAGCCGATTGTGTCGGCTCCCGACCTGCTGGCGGCCACGTGGGACCAGCAGGGCTTCGTGGCGTATTCCGCCGCGCTGAACAGCGTCGCGATCAAGCTGTCGAAGATCGCCGGCGACCTGATTCTGCTCACCTCCGGACCGCGTGCCGGCCTCGGCGAGATCAACCTGCCGCCGCTGCAGCCAGGCTCGTCGATCATGCCGGGCAAGGTGAATCCCGTCATGCCCGAGCTCGTCAACCTGGTCGCCTTCCGCGTGATGGGGAACGACTACACCGTGACGCTGGCAGCCCATTCCGGCCAGCTGCAGCTCAATGCGTACGAGCCGATCGAGGGCCTCGCGTTGATGGAGTCCCAGAGCCTGCTCTACAACACGTCGATGGCCTTCCGCACGCAGTGCGTGGACGGCATCACCGTCAACAAGAACGTGCTGTCGCACGACATGGATACCACCGTCGGCATCGTGACGGCGCTGAACCCGGTGCTCGGATACGAGAAAGCCAGCGAGCTGGCGGCCGAGGCCTACAAGACCAACAAGGGGATCATCGAGATCATCCGCGAGCGCAAGCTCCTCACCGATGCGCAGATTGCCGATCTGCTCAGCCCCGCCAAGCTGACGAACCTCGACGCGAGCGCGTATCGCCAGAAGAAACAGGCGCAGAAGTGACCCGCATTGATGCTTCAGGAAGGACAGGAACGATGAACGTGTTTGCACGAACTCGGATTGCCGTCGCGGTCGTGGCCGTGCTCGCGAGCGCACAGCTGGCGTCAGCAGCCGGCAAGAACAAGGCGAACGTCGTGATTCTGGCGACGGGCGGCACGATCGCGGGCGCCGCCGCAACCGGCACGCAGGCCGGCTATACGTCGGGCGCCGTGAACATCGACACGATGATCGCGGGCGTTCCGGGCATCACCGACCTGGCCAACATCAAGGGCGAGCAGATCTCGAATGTCGGCTCGCAGGACATCACCTTCGACATCATGCTCAAGCTCGCAAAACGCATCAACGAGCTGGCGAAGTCGCCCGGAGTGGACGGCATCGTGATCACCCACGGCACGGACACGATGGAAGACACGGCCTTCTTCCTGAACCTGACCGTGAAGACCGACAAGCCGGTCGTCATGGTCGGATCGATGCGCCCCTCGACCGCGGTGAGCGCGGACGGGCCGCTGAATCTCTACAACGGGGTGGGCGTCGCGGCTGATCCCAAGGCAGCAGGTCGCGGCGTGCTGGTGGTCATGAACGACTGGATTCAGGGTGCTCATTCGCTGACCAAGACGAGCACCACGGCGGTCCAGACGTTCATGTCGCCGCTGCGCGGGCTTATCGGGACGGCGAACTACGGGAAGAACGACTACTTCACGAGCCCGGAATGGAAGCACACGACGCAGTCCGAGTTCGACATCACCGGCGTGACGACCCTGCCGCGAGTGGACATCATCTACGGCTCGGCTGACATGTCGCCGGACTTGATCGACTGCGCGGCGATGAATGGCGCGAAGGGCATCGTGATCGCGGGCGTCGGCAACGGGAACATGAACAAGGCGTCGGTGACTGCGGCGGCCAACGCCGTGAAGAAAGGCGTCGTCGTGGTGCGGAGCTCGCGCGTGGTGACCGGGTCGGTCGGACGCAACGTCGAGCTGAACGACGACGAACTCGGTTTCATCGCGTCCGACGAGTTGAATCCACAGAAGGCACGGATTCTCCTGACACTGGCGCTGCTCGGCAAACGCACCCCGGAGCAGTTGCAGAACCTGTTCTACACATATTGAAGCGATCGCGCCGGAACGTCCTGCCGCCCTCCGGGTGGCGGCAGGGCGCGAGGCGCCCGAATGAAGCAAGGGCACAAGGTGAACAGATGCGCGTAACCCAAGACAGGCGCCAATGACGGGCGCGCCCGCGGCAGGTGCGTCAGTGCTGGTGATGCTGTTCTGCATGCAGTCGACCGTGAACTGCCAGCAGCCTGCATCGAACAGCGGCCAGGCGAGCGGGTCGCAGAGTACGCCCGCAGCCGCGCTGCCCGAAACACTCGACGACACCCTGGAAGCCGGCGATGACGAGCTTTCGGTGCCGGCGCGCAAGCTGGTGAGGTGGAACGAGTTCGAGGGAGACTCCGCCTCTGCCCGCGTCGGAGCCGGGTTCCTGTACGAGTACGCAGCGTACTCACAGGACGCGGCCAGCAAGGAGCAGTTCGCGCTGTTCCCCAAGGCACAGATCCGGGACGCGCGATTCATATTCAAGGGTAGTTTCGGAGCGGACCGGCGTGTCACGTGGAGCAGCGGAATCATGTACGACGCCGCAGCGACGAAGGATTTCCTGGTCCGCGAAACAGGAGTCATGGTTGCCGTTCCGCGGCTGTCGGGACACATCTTCGTCGGCCGTACGAAGGAGGGCTTCTCTCTCAACAAGATCATGGTCGGTTACGCGGGTTGGACGATGGAGCGGGCGACGATCAATGACGCCGCCATCCCGATTCTTGCCGACGGCATCAAGTGGCTCGGTTACGCGCCGAAGAAGCATCTCCTCTGGAACCTGGGAGTCTTCATGGACGCGCTGTCGGAGAATCAATCGTTCTCGACGTACGACCATCAGGTCGTCGGCAGGATCGTGTGGCTGCCCGAGGAGAACGAAGAGACCGTCCTGCACATCGGTCTCGACCTCCGGTATGGGAAGCCGGACAACGGCCAGCTGCGGCTTCGTTCGCGCCCCGAAGCGTTTGAAGCTCCGTATTTCATCGACACCGGAAGCTTTCCGGCGAAGCACACCACGACGGCGGACTTCGAGACCTATTACCGGCCAGGCCCGTTACTGTTCGGCACGGAGTACTTCGTCCAGAAAGTGGATGCGCCCGAGAAAGGCAACCCGTTTTTCCAGGGAGTCGATTCGGTGGTGTCCTGGCTTGCCACGGGCGAAACGCGCGTCTATAACACCCGCGGCGGATTCTTCAATCAGGTCTCGCCAGCGCGCCCGGTGTCTACAGGCGGGCCTGGAGCCTGGGAAATCGTCGGCCGGTTTTCCTACTCCGATCTCACCGACGGCCCCGTACAGGGCGGGAAGTTCTGGAGATTCACGCCTATGGTGAATTGGCACCTCTCGGACAACGTGCGGCTGGAGATGAATTATGGGTACGGCTCGCTCAATCGCTTCGGGTTGAGCGGCGCGACGCAGTTCTTCCAGACCCGCCTTCAGCTGCAGCTCTAAGCGCCTTGTCCTGAGCAGCCGATCTGGAATACGCGCTCCGTCAGAGTGACGAGTACCGCCAGTTGCGCCCCGCCCGGCGGCGATAATGAGGTGACGTCGAGGCTGCCGCGGCAAGCCAACGCCCGCAACGCGTTGGCGCGCCCGGCAGGACTCGAACCTGCGGCACCCGGTGCTCAGCGGCGACTACTCACCCTGAGCTCCTGGATTTGTCTTGCGGCACCTCCACCTGCATGGCCAGGATCTGCTGTCCGAACAACGCGGTTGCTTTGGCCGGATTGCCGACGTGCCCTCGGGGCGCCGCCATGATATTTTTGACCGGTCCGGGCGGCACGTGGCGCCCGCGTGGAGGGTTCAGATGTCACGACGTACGCTGTTCGCGCTCCTGGTCGGCCTCGTGTTCAGCGGCCTCACCGCGCTCGCACATCACAGCGCGGCGGCGACCTACGACGTCGACCACAAGATCACGCTGAGCGGAAAGGTGACGCAGGTCGAGTGGAAGAACCCGCACGTCTTCTATTACATCGACGTGACGGATACGTCCGGAAAGGTGACCAACTGGGCGATCGAAGCGTCAACGCCGAATCAGCTGTACCGCGCCGGGTGGCGCAAGGACGATTTGAAGTCCGGCGATGCGGTGACGCTGACCGGATCGTCGCCTGCGCGGAACGGATTGCCCAAGGCGTCCGGTGGCACGCTGACGCTCACCGACGGCCGCAAGGTATTCACCGGTTCGCCGAGCTCGGATCAGTAGGCTAAGGCCTTCCGGAAGACAGCGTCGGGAACGTCGGCGGCTTCTTGTGCTCGGGTCCCTGGACGCCAGCCACGGCGTCGGCGAGTGAGCGCTCGTTGTCGGCGCAGCGCGCGGGCATCAGCCGCGTGTCCTTCGGCATGCGCCGCACGTTGCGCCCGTAGGTGAAGGGCTTCGCATAAAACACCGGATCCTCGATCGTCGTCGTCAGGCGAATGGCGTCGGGGCCGGTCTTCTGGAAGCGCTCCGTGATGTGCAGCTTCGCGCTGTGCTCGAAGCCCGCCGTATCCAACCACGTTTCCTCACGCATCCCGATCGTGTCGACGACGAGCGTGTCGCCGTCCCACCTGCCGATCGAGTGACCCATCCACTCGGGATAGTCGAGGATGTCAGCCGGGTGCGCGCGGCCATCCATGTAGATCAACCGGTAGTCGATGTGCTCAGTGATGAGGGCGATCAGATCCGGCGTCTGGATGATCTGAAACGGATTGGTCGACTGCAGTCCTCGTGTTGGCCCGTACGGCAGGCACTTGTAGGCCGGCGAGTTCGCCTGGTCGACCTTGCGGTACCGCTCGGCCCCGTACGGCGTCAACGAGACCTCTTCGCCTGGCAGCAGCACGACGGAGATGTCGGCGGTCGGACCGATCCAGAGTCCCGTCAGATCGGGTCGTGACTGCGCGCCGGCGGCCGCCGCCATGCCGAGTGCGAGCGTCACAATCGCAAGCGTCGTTCGCATGGGTGGCGAATTATACTCGCGATACGCCGCCGCTCGATCGACGATAAATCTCGCGCACGGTCTCAATGGTGTCAGCTTCGGCCGCCATTTTATCGGCCCGATAGCTCTTCACGCGCGCGAATCGCAGCGCAAGCCCACCCGGGTAATGCGGGCTCCCCTGCACATCGTTGAACGCGATCTCGGCGACGAGCTCAGGCCGGACGTACACGGTGTAGTCGTCGCGCGCGACCTCCAGCTGCAGCAGCTTCTCGGTCTGCCAGGCCAGCATCTGGTCCGTCATTCCCTTGAACGTCTTTCCGAGCATGACGAACCCTCCGCCAACCGGATCGCGCGCGCCCAGGTGCAGGTTGCTCAGCCATCCCCTCCGCCGGCCGTGGCCCCATTCGGCAGCGAGGACGACGAGATCCAGCGTGCGCGCGAGCTTGACCTTCAGCCAGTGCTGACCGCGGCGGCCCGCGGCGTAGCCGGACGCGAGCGCCTTCACCATGACACCTTCGTGGCCGCGCTGAAGCGTGTCCTCCACGAAGCGCGCGGCGTCTTCGCGCGTTGGTCGCGACAGGCTCGGCACGATCGCAGAACGCGCAATCGCGGTGAGCGTCCCGAAGCGTTCCGCCTGCGGCTGGTCCACGAGCGATGCGCCGTCGACGTACAGGCAGTCGAAGAAGAATGGCGTCAACGGGAGCTCCGCCCTGAGGCGATCGACGTCCAGCTTGCGGCCGAACCGCTGCATCGTCCGCTGGAAGGTTTCCGGCGTGCCATCGGGACGCAGCGCGATCACCTCACCGTCGAAAATCACCTCCCTGACTGGCAGCCGTCGTGCCGCTTCCACGACTTCCGGCACCGCCGCCGTGACCTCCCGCAGGTTCCGTGAGAACACCTTGACCTCGTCGCCGGCCTTGTGCACCTGGATGCGCGCGCCGTCGAGCTTCCATTCGAGCGTGACATCCTCTTCGAGATCGGCAAGCGCCTCGTCGATGCCGGACGCCGTCTGGGCCAGCATCGGTTGCACGGGCCGGAAGATCTGCACAGCGAAGCGGGCGAGGCCCGATTCCCCTTCGACGAGCACGGCCCGCGCGACGGGCATCAGCTCGCCGGCCATCATGACGGCCCGGCGGACCGCGCCGGCTGACACATTCGCGGCGCGCGCCACCGCTTCGAGCAGCACGGCCTCGAGCGCGCCTTGCCGGAGCTCGCCAAAGAGCAGCCGGATGAGGAAGTCCTGCTCGTCGCCGGTTGCCCGCGCCAGCAGCTCACGAAGCATCCGCACGCGGTCGGCCGGCGAACCGCGGCCCGCTGTTGCGGCAATCCGCTCGAACACTTCGTCGACGTCGATCAGTTGGAGTGCGGGGCTTGCCGCGCTGGCGAGCGGCCTCGCATCACGAATGGCCGACGGGCCGATGCCGATTCGTCCCTGCCGTGGCTCGCCCGCCAGGAACGCGATGGCGATCTCGACTTCCGTCGGCGCGAGACGTCGAAGCAGGGTTGCGAGCTGGCCGATCTTGACGAGCCGGCTGCTCGCCTGCGCAACCGCCGTACTCGTGACGACGAGCTCATGAAGGAACACCGGTGCATGGTACCCGGATGCTTCGCCACCAGGAGTTCGATGGGCCTGCCTCGCCGAAGCCGCGCTAGCGGCGAAGGCGGGCGGCGGTGTAGTATCCGCGCTTATGAAGCGTTCCTTGTCGATATTGGCAGTCGCGTGTGTCGCCGTCGCAGCTCCGGCGTGGGCTCACCATTCGTTCAACACCTTTTACGACATGACGCGCACCGTTCAGATCGAGGGCGTCGTCAAGTCGTTCAAGCTGGTCAGCCCGCATTCGGAAATGATCGTCGAAGTCACCGATGCGGGCGGCAAGACCGTGGAGTGGCGCATCACCGCGAGAACCGGTGCGGTCAACGCGAAACGCGAGGGGTGGAAGACTGAAGATTTCATCGGCAAGAAAGTAAAGATCGCCGGCAACCCGACCCGCCGGGAAGGTGGGACGGCGATGGCTGCAGGCGTCGTGACGTTCCCCGACGGCAAAGTGGTGTGTCTCGGCGGGTGTCCTGGCGGACCCCCCGTCGAGTAGAGCGAGGGACCCGTGACTGGTCCACGATGCGTGGCGATGGCAGGCGCGTTCCTTGGCCTGGTGCTGGTGGTCGGAACCTCCAGTCCGGCCGCCCAGTCCGACGAAGAGTACGAGAAGATCCTGCCGTTCATCGGGCACTGGGATTCGGACGTCGTCGTGCCCGATGGCCAGGACAGGGGCAATTGCGGAGGCCGCACGGGTGACTACGGCGAGAAGCTCCTGAACTGCTCGGTGCCCGTCGATCAGCTGCCCCTGAACGCCCGGGGAGAAGCGTGGCTGAAGTACGTGGACATCTTTCAATCGCCGACGACAGCCGAGTGCTCTCAGCTCGGGCTGCCGGCCTTGCTGACCGATGGGGTCTACATTTCCGCGTCACCGGGCCGCATCGAGATGCAACATCCGACCAACAACTACGTCTCGCGTACCGTGTGGACGAATGGAGGCGGTCCCAGGCCGCTGACGGGACAGCTGTTTCAACACGGCTTCTCGGTCGGGCACTTCGATGGGGACGACTTCGTGATCGAAACCGATCACTTCACCTTCGATCCGGATGGCATCGACGATCACCTCCACATGGCGTCGTCGGTGCGAAAGAAGGTCACCGAGCGCTATCAGCTCATCGACGATGAGCACTTGCGAATCGTCATTACCCTGGAAGACCCGACGTTCTTGAGCAGGCCGTTCACGTGGGCGATCCTCTGGTCGAAGAAACAAGGAGGGCCTCCTCCCGCATGGCGGTCGTGCGACGCTGATGCAGCGCGGCGGGAGCTCGAGTTCGCGTATCCTGGCAACAAGTATCCCGATACAAAGTAGAGGAACGGCCATGAAACGACGTGTGGCATGGGCGTGCGGCGCGGCACTGCTTTCAGGCTCGTTGATCGGTCATCTCCATGCGCAGGCCGCCGCGGCCACGGCCCACGTGGACGCGGCGCGCGCCGCCGTCGCGCCGAAAGGCGCAGACCCGAAGAAGACGCCGCCGTTCCATGTCTTCCAGGCGCTCTTCGATCAGGCGTGCCAGGAACCGACGTTGCCGGATGTCATGCGCACCAACGATCGGTCGGCCGTCGTGCCGCGCAAGGACTGGTTCACCTGGCCGGCGAACATCTTCGACAACCTCTACTTCATCGGCACCAAAACCGCGGGAGTCTGGGCAGTCAACACGTCGGACGGCATCATCGTCATCGACGCGAACTTCCATTACTCGAGCAAGGAGCTGGTGCTCGGTCTCCTCAATTTCGGACTCGATCCCAACAACATCAAGTACATCGTCATCACCCACGCGCACGACGATCGGTATTGGGGAGCGAAGGCACTGCAGGACACGTATCCCAAAGCGCGTATCGCGATGTCGGCTGCGGACTGGGACCTCGTCGCGAAGGACAACTCGCCGGCGCAATTCAAGCCGCGGAAGGATATGGTCGTCACCGACGGCCAGAAAATCACGCTCGGCGGCGTGACGGTCACTACGTACATCACCCCGGGCCACACGCCAGGGACGCTGTCACTCATCATCGGGCCGCTGACGAACAGGAAGAGCGTGGCATCCGACAATGGCGCGCATGTCGCGAGCATCTGGGGCGGGACCGATCCGAGCATCGGGCGACAGGGCGTCCAGTACTACCCGGACGGCCAGACGATGATGCGGACCCACGTCGCGTCGTTGAGACGCTTCATCGACCTCGGAACGAGGGCTGGCGTGGACGTCGTCCTCTCACCGACGTTGACCCACGCCAATTTTTTCCAGAAGCTCCGCGCCTGGAGATATATGAACCCCGATGAATCCGGAGGGGGCAACCCCGAGGGTGTGCTCGGCGAGTGGCTGAAGCTGCAGGGGGCGACACATCCCTTCGTCAGCAAGGAAGCGGTCGAGCGGTACCATCGAGTGCTCCTCGAATGCTACGAGGCCCAGCTCGCATGGAGGGTGGGGTCGTAGCATCCGGAGATGGCATCGGTTCTGGCCCAGCTTGAACACTCCGGCCTCGCCACCTGGATCCACGAATCGGGAGTCCTGTACGGCTATCCGCTGATTCTGTTCCTTCACACCCTGGGCTTGAGTACGGTCGTCGGCCTGAACGTCGCCATCGACCTGCGGCTCCTTGGCGTCGCGTCCAGAGTTCCGCTCGCGTCGCTGGACAAGGTGTTCGGCCTTGTGTGGGCGGGCTTTGGATTGACCGCGGCGACCGGCGTCCTCTTGTTCATCGCAGACGCCACGAAGCACGCGTCGAACCCGGCATTCTTCGTCAAGCTGGCGTTCGTTGGCGGTGGCGTGACGATAGTGGCGCTCCTGCGCCGCCGCGTCTTTCACGGCGGCGAGCACGGCAGGTTCCTCGCGGCAGCGTCGCTCGGCTGCTGGTTCGTCGCTCTCACCGCCGGCCGTCTCATGGCGTACGTCAGCGAGTTCATCTCATGAACCTGGCGCATGTGCATCTGCTGCTGAACCACGTTCCAACCATCGGCTTCGGGTTCGGCATCGGATTGCTGGTCGCCTCCCTTGTCCGAGACAGTGCAGATCTCAGGCGCGCCAGCTACGTGGTGTTCTTCGTCGTCGCTCTCGTGGCGATTCCCACATACCTGAGCGGCAACGCGGCAGATTTCGTGCTCCGGACCGAGCGGGAGCTGCGACAGGACGTCGTCACCGCCCACCAGAACGCGGCGATGCTGGCGCTCATCCCCATGGAGATCGTGGGACTCGTGAGCTGGCTGGCCTTATGGCGATCCCGGCGGTGGCATCAGCCGGCGGTCCTGGCGTTGTCGATCGTGACCTTCGTGCTGATGGCACGGGCGGCCAATATCGGCGGACAGATTCGCCACCCTGAAATCGTGGCGGCGGGGGCTGCCGCCTCTGCGCCGTCGTGGCCGAGCCCCGCAGCGATGGGAGCCGCGTTCGTGCTCGACCATCCATGGGTCTGGCCGATCTGCGAGGTCTTCCACTTCGTCGGTCTCTGTCTGCTCTTCGGCGTGACGCTGCTCGTGAACCTGCGACTCGCGGGATTCATCAGCGGCTTCCCGCTCGCCGATCTCACCCGGCTGCTGCCGTGGGCGGTGGCGGGACTCGGCATCAACATCGTCACCGGCATGCTGTTCTTTCTTGCGGTTCCCGAACAATACACCCAGAACAGCACGTTCACGTGGAAGATGGGCCTCGTGCTGCTCGGAGGACTCAGCCTGCTCTACCCGACGATGTTCGATGAGGAGCCTGACTCGGCGTTCGACATCCTGCACGCGGCTATGACGCGCAGACTGATTGGCGTCTGCTCCCTGGTGATCTGGATCGCCGTCATCTTCTTCGGCCGATTCCTTCCGTATCTCGGGACGGAGTAGGGTTCGGACAGCGTCGTCTAAAATCGCTGCTTCATCGGAGTCAGGAGAGGCGCACGTCATTGCCGCCTGCTTCTATCGTGGAGGCGAGGTGATCTCCGCCGATCTGACCGTCGAGCGGCGCACCGCGTACTACGCTGCGGAAAATCGGCGCTGTTTACGCGCACGTACGACTGGATGAAGGCGCGGGGGCTCACCGAGGGCGGTAGCGACCATGCCGCGCTCGTCCGCCCTCCCTATTGACGAGGGGTGAGGTCGCGGTCTTTTTCGTTCTCGCAGATGTTCTCGACGAAATCGGTATCCGGTAACAGTCGGAACCAAATCGTTTGCGTCTTCCATGTCCGCGAAAACATGGTGGGATCGGTAATGGTCACCTGAACCTGAAGAGTGCCGAATTGCGGCCGCCGAAACCGCTCTATTGTGCGCAGCGACTCGCTGTGTCTGAGAGGCGTGAGATCGAGCCAGCCCTGAGTATTGAATCCGGCGCTCTCGATCACGAACTCGTCACGTTCCCATCGGCCCACCGAGTACCCGAACCAGGCCGGTTGCATGTCCTCCGGAAATCGACGGCCATCGGTGAACACTTGACGAAAATGCTGAAATTCCTCGAACAGCAGGATCGTGAGTCCAGGCGTGTGCACGAACTTGAACGTAGCGGGCACGAGGTAATAGTCAACGATGGTGTGAGGCAGACAGCGGCTCGATGGCCCTTGATCGCCCCGGCGGAGGCGCTCGTTGTACTCGGCTTCCGCGGCGGGAAGCAGGGGGAAGGGAGTGCCGTCCTCCGTCTTCAATAGAATCACCGGGCCCTCGCCAAGCGTTTGCCCCTGCGGCGCCGCACCGTTGGTCGCGATCGTATCCGGATACCAGATTCCCGACAGGTCGAGCCGGCCGTCGGCGAGGCGGGGAGCCGGTGCCTTCAGGTCGGGTCGGCCGTCAGCTAACCGGGGAATGCTCCGGTCGGGATGGTTGATCCACTGGGCAGATCCAGTTGCTACCGTGGCGACGACGAGCGACAGCGCTACGCCAAGCCGGAGCTTCATGCGATTCTCCCCCGCTCGATGACCTCAGAACATGTATTTGATCCCGAACTGGAAGATCCGCGGGGCGCCCGCCTGCGTCGTGATCTGGCCGAAGTTGCCGGCGTCGAAATTGACGGTATTGGCGTTGCCGCCGCCGCCGAGCGGCGGGCCCGGATTGCCCCAGTTGAAGTGATTCAGCAGGTTGAACGTCTCCACGCGGAGCTCCACGTTCTGCGCGGGGCCAAGCGGAATCCGACGCGACAACGCCAGATCGGTACTCCAGTACGCGGGTCCTTCGATGCTGTTGCGTGTGTGGGAGCCTAATTGGCCCGGTGCCGGATACGCGAACGCGGCGGGATTCAGGTAATTGTCGAGCGTCTTGTTCCCGTACGGGTTGGCCAGGACCTGGTCGACGCGCTGCTGGAGGATGCCGTTCGCGGCGATGTCACGGAGCGTCATCACGGTCAGCCAGGCGCCCGAGCGCGCGCTGAGAATGCCCGCCACGTTCCACCCCGACGCGAGGATATTCAGACCGCGGTTCGCGAATTGCGGCGTCTCCACCGTCACCGTCGCGTTGGCGATGTGGCGTCGGGACAGCGAGCAGTTGCCGAGATCCCAGTTCGGGTCGTCGGGATTCTGCAGACTCTGGCCGCCCGTGAAGAACGTCGTCTGCGCGAAGTTCCCCACGCAGTAGGCGCGGGTGTAATTGGCGTTGAGGCTCACGCCGCGCGCGGCGCGCCGCTGCGTCGACAGCCGCAGCGCGTGATACGTCTGCTCGCCGATCGCCTCGTGACGCTCGATCGAGCCGATCAACCGCGACGCCTGCGGGTTCTCGAGTGACAGCAGGCGCCGCTGATTCAGGTTTGCCGTCGTCGTGCACGTGGGATAGGAGACGCCCGCGAGCGTGCACGGCCCGGTGCCCATGAACACGCCGGCGTTGCGCTGCACCTGGGCCCAGATCCGATCCGTATAGCTGCCGAGATAACTGGCCGACATCTGCCACGCTGCACCGACCTGCCGTTCGACGATGACGTTCCACGACTGGATGCGGGTGGAGTTGTTGTCGGGGTCGACCGATGCGAGCGCGCCGTACGCCGGAAACTGGGCGTCCGGACCCGGCGCCTCCGGATATGGATGCGGCGGTCCGCCGGGGAAGTCGCGATACGGATCGTCGAAGCCGCCAGGCAGCTGGGTCACACGCAGCCGGCCTCCGAACGGCGGCGCCGTCGCGCTGATGAACAGGTAGGACGCGCCCTGGAAGTCGTAGCCGAGACTATACGAGGAGCGCACCGCCGTCCGGCCGTCGCCGGTCGCATCCCACGCCATCCCGATGCGCGGCGCAACGTTGGTCCACTTGTTGTTCAGCCCCGACTTGCCGGACGGAAAATCGGCGTCGCCGGGATACAGGAATCCAGCCGGCGCGTTGCGAAAGACCGTGCTCGTGACGCCCTGGCGGAACCGGTCGAGACTGAAGTTGGAAATCGCCTTGTTCTCGATGCGCGCGCCGAAGAACGGCTCCCACCGGACCCCGCCGTTCAGCGTCACGCGCCTGCCGACGCGCCACGTGTCCTGGGCGTACAGGCCGAGGTAGTCCTGCTTCATGTCGAGGATACCGGGCCGCGCGTGCTCGAGACGGGCCAACCGTCCCGTGAGGAAGTCCGCCATGCCGAGCCCGGTGAGCGATCCGTCAAAGGTCCAGAGACCGACGCCGCGCTGACCGTCGACCGTGTAGTGCTTCCAGTACGCCACGTTGCCGCCCAGCGCGAGCTGATGACTGCCTCGCACCACCGTGAGGTCGTCGGAGATCTGATACGCGTCGGTATCGCCCTGGAAGAGCACCGACCCTCCCGACGCCGTCGTGAATCCGCCGCTGATCTCCAGCCCGATCACGCCCGGTACGTAGTTGTAGAAGTTTCGGATGCCGAGCGTCTCGGCGCCGAAGAACGGCTCGAGGTTATAGTGCGCGCGGCTGCGGTTCCACCCCCCGCGGACCGCATTCACCACATTGGAGCCGAAGACGCGGGTATCGCCGAGCGTCAGTGAATGCGCGCGATGGTTCTGCGCGGCGTCCTCCGGCCTCGTGGTCAGCACGTTGCCGGACGAGGGCCACGCCGGGAGCTGCGCGTCGAACGTCAGCATGTAGCGGCCGAACATCGAATGCCCACCGCTCTGCTGATAGTCGATCTTGGCGACGACCTGGTTCTGGTCGTAGTGCAGGGGCGCGGCAAACCGAACGTCGCCGCACGGATCGGTCGTCGTCGGCAGCTGTCGCGCTACCGCCATCGCTGCCGGGCTGAAGAGGCGCGGATCGATCTGGTTGCCCGCAAACGGGGCGCGCAGCGTGACCTGCTGGCCCCGGTTGCAGGCCGGCGAGGCGAACGCCGTGAAGTCGCCGGCCAGCATCGCGGGCGTCGGAATGCGCGTGATCGCGTCGGGCGGCGTGACACGGAGGAAGGTCCCCTGATACGCGCCGAAGAAGAACAACCGGTCGGTCAGGATCGGCCCGCCGAGCACGCCGCCTGGCTGATTCCGCTTGAGGCCGTCGTCGAGCCGCTTGCCGTCGGGACCGATGGGCGCAAAGACGGCCTTGGCGTTGAACCGCTTGTCGCGCAGGAACTCGAAGAGCGTGCCATGCAGCACATTCGTGCCCGACTTCGTCACCGCGCTCACCGTGCCGCCCGAGTGGACGCCGTTGTCGGCAGAGAGTCCGCTCGTCGCGACGCGGAATTCCTGCAGCGCGTCGGGAAACGGCAGCGGCATGTTCAGGTTGTCGTACGGGTTGTTGTGCACGGCGCCATCGAGCAGGTACGCCACACCGAATGGCAGGCTCCCGGCCACCCCGGTAAAGATCGACCCGGGCATGCTCTTGTTGTTGGGCGTGTCCTGCACTGCGGCGCCCGCGAGCACGATCAGGTCCGTGACCTGACGTCCCTGCAGCGGCAGCTCGAGTATCCGCTCCTGCTCCACGACCTCGCTGATGCCGGTGCTCCGCACGTCGACGAGCGGCGCCGCCGCCTCCACCGAGACCGTTTCCTGGAGGTTGCCGACCGACAGCACCACGTTGATCGTCGGCGTCGCGGCCACCTGCAGGACGATGCCGGTCTGCACGTAGGTGCGGAACCCCTGCAGCGCGACCTCGAGCCGGTAGGGACCGGTCGGCAGGTTCGAGGCCACGTAGAGGCCGTTCGCCTCCGTCACGACCGAGCGGGTGAACCCGGTATCGGTCTGCGTGACGGTCACCGTCACTCCCGGCAGCACGCCGCCGCTCTCATCGGTGACGCGTCCGTTGAGTTCTGCCGTCGCCTGCGCCCAGGCGGATGTGCTCGTCAGGAGAAGAATCAAGCCAAGAGCGAGACGCCTCGGAAAACGCATGACTCTGTACCTCATCACTGCGTAGATGTCTTCTGCGCGTCCGACGCGGTGCAATTCCCTCCGCGGCACCGATCATTGTCGTCGCAGACGAACTCGAAAATCTTCCAGGTGGGTTTCATCTGCATCGACCAGTTTTCAACCCACGGCGCGGTAAAAATCGCGGGGTCGTCAATCGTGACGTCGTAGGACGCGTTCATGCGATCGGTGAGTGTGATGCGCTCGACGACGTGCGCCCGATCGCTGTGCCATCGCGATCCCCCGTCGTCCGGGTGATACGCATCGAGCATCCACCTGTTGAGACCTACCGTGTCGATGACCAGCGTGTCGCCGTCCCACCAGGCGAGTGAATCGCCCATATACGTCGGCTCGATATCCGCCGCATGGGGCCGGTTCGGCGCGCCGAACGGAATCACGCGGAAGAAGTGCATGTACTCGTACAGGATGACGAGCTGATTCGGCGTCTGGATGAACTGCTGCGCATACGGCGACGGAATCTGGCGCGTCAGGCCGTTCGGCAGACAGATGGCGGTGGGATCGTCGATTCGCACGTTGCCCGTGTGCGCCCTGTGGAAGAGCGACTCGCCCTCCGGTTTGATCGAGGCCATCTTGGCGTCCGTATAGAGCCTCACCGTGGCGCTATCGGTGTCCTTGCCGGTGTGTCTGAAGCCGGGGCCCGCCCAGACGCCCGTGAAGTCAGGCTTGCCGTCCGATGCGCGCCGGATGTCCTGCGCGTTGGCCGCCTGCTGTGGCGCCTCGGCGGTCGAGCAGCCTGAGAGGCCCGCTGCGGAGAGAACCCCGACCGCCGCGAGCGCAACCAGCGAAGACGTTCGCAGACACGTGCGCATGGCTCACTCCTCAGTCGGGCCGAGCGTCCTCGGCCGATGCGGTAAAGACGCTGCGGCCGTCCGCAAACGTCACGCGACCACCGGAGGCGTTGTTCGATCCGTCCCGCGCCCGGAAGCCCTCGACCTTCACGACGTCACCGATCTTCATCACGTCCTGGCGGATGCCCTGGCGCATCAGAAACGCGGGAGGTCCACCTGAAAACCCCCAGGTGACCATCCTGCCGCTCGCATCCTTGACGTCGACGTAGAACCAGATGTGTGGATTCCGCCACTCGACCTTCTTGACCACGCCGGTCACGGACACCGGCTTGGTCCGGTCGTATTCGGTGGCGAACGAGTGGTGAGCCAGGACGGGAGGAACCGTGACGAGCGCGACGAGTACTGCGGAAATGGCACCCGTCATCTTCACGCTGGTCGGCGACATGCACATTCTCCTTCTGCTTCTGGTTGACTGCCCTCGTTCGAACAGTCGAGAACTGGTCCGGTAGACTACACCCGGAGCGCATCAGTGCGGCCAAGATTTTCACCGCTTGAAACAAGGCTGTTTGTGCTGATCGCTGGCATCGTTGGCACCGCGACGATTGCGGCAGCACAATCCTCCGGCACGTTTGCCCCGGCGTCCATCGGGACGATGACTACCGCCCGGCGGATGCACACGGCGCTGCGCGTTCGAGTCCCACGTGGCATCCAATCAGGCCCATCCTCCGCCCCTTCCTCGGCTAATTGCAGAGGCCCCGACCGCCGCACGACTGCCGATGCCGTTGATGTACGGGGCCGGGCCAAGCCGGGTACTACCCCAGGAACGCGGCAGATCGTGGCGGAGTTCAACGGCGGGACGATCAGTTCCGACGCGGGCAGTCTTCTACTGAAAGAAACAGATTCGAAAATGAACCTGCTCGGACGGTTCAGTCAGTGTTTCATCGACCGCCGGAGTCCACTCCTGATCGAACACACCATCGAGCAGATGATCCGGCAACGAGTCTACGCCTTGGCGCTGGGCTACGAGGATCTCAACGACCACGACCTGCTGCGCGAGGATCCCTTGTTGGGAGTGATGGCGGGCAAAGCAGAACCGGGCACGAATCTGTTGGCGGGCAAGAGCACGCTGAACCGGATGGAGCTAGGCACCGGGATTCCGTCGCGCTACAAGAAGATCACGTTCTGGCGTGACAGCGTGGACGAACTTCTGGTGGAGGTGTTTCTGGAAGCGCATCCAGTAGCGCCGCCTCAGATCGTACTGGACATCGACACGACGGACATGGCGCTGCACGGCAACCAGGAGGACAAGTTTTATCACGGCTACTACCGGCACTACTGCTACCTGCCGCTCTACATCTTCTGTGGCGATCACGTGCTGTGCGCGCGACTACGGCCCAGCAGCATCGGACCAGCCGTGGGAAGCCGGAAGGAAGTCGAGCGGATCGTCAGACAGATTCGCCACCGCTGGCCGGAAGTGGAGATCATCCTGCGCGGCGATTCCGGATTCTGCTCGGACGAACTGCTGACGTGGTGCGAGCAAAATCAGGTGGACTATGTCGTGGGAGTGGCTCGGAACCAGAGATTGGAAGGCCTCCTCGATGGCCCTCTGGCGGAAGCCAAGCAGCAGTTTGAAGCCACCCAACAAACCGCTCGGATCTTTGTCGAGTTTGAACACGAGACGCTCACGGGCACTTGGAGCAAGAAACGTCGTGTGGTGGCCAAAGCCGAACACATCGACGGCAAGTCGAATCCGCGGTTCGTGGTGACCTCGCTGGAGGCCGGCGGGTGGGAGAAACAGAAGCTCTACGAAGAGCTGTACTGCGCCCGCGGCGACATGGAGAACCGGATCAAAGAGCAGTTCGTGTTGTTTGCCGATCGTGTGAGTGTCTCGACCCTGCGCGGCAATCAACTGCGGGTCTATCTGTCCGTCATTGCCTACACTTTGATTAACGGCCTGCGAAGGTTGGGACTGCAGGCCACGACGATGGCCACCGCGCAGGTTGGTACGATCCGCTTGAAGCTGCTCAAAATCGGAGCGCTGATCAACATCACCGTTCGCAAAGTGTGGGTCCGGATGGCCAGCAGCTATCCTTACCAGGCTTTGTTCTCTCAAGTTCTCCAACAACTCCGAGCCTGAATGTTGCGGCCCGCGCCGGGCCACCGATCTTTGACAACTTGTTTCGATTCCGCTCCCCAGCTTGTAAGGATTGGTGCGTCTCTGCGCGCCGGATTTTGGCCCATTCAAGTTGCTCGCCGTCCGCATCGCCTGCCAACCCGGGTCAGTCGAGGATCGCTCCGGACCGTGAGAAATACGGGCTAAGGGATCAGGTTCCTGGTCTCGATGTGGCACATCCCATGCGTCAGGGTCTGGCCCGGGTCGGGCAGAGCTTGATGCCACGTATACGGCGGAATTACGACGAAATCCCCTCCCTTCACTCTGTAGTTGGTCGCGCCCGTGAGCGCTCCGCCCGCGTGTTGCCCATCGGGGCTCTGACGGTCCATGGTGGGCTTGCCCCCCAGCGCCACTTGGCCTGCGCCACTTACC
>Ga0137418_10001450_pt1 | contig 21861 bp, 14 predicted proteins | sample CZODoug3_1_2_16f_FD_122242 | JGI IMG/M metagenome (GOLD analysis project Ga0137418, IMG submission 122242) | Vadose zone soil fungal communities from Angelo Coast Range Reserve, California, USA - CZODoug3_1_2_16fungal (Hybrid Assembly) | ecosystem: Environmental > Terrestrial > Soil > Vadose...
GGGGCTCCCGCGCGGCCCCCCCCCCCGCGAACTGCCGTGGCGGGGGCCCCCTGCGCGGGTCGCGGAATCCGCCGCACCCCCCCCCCTCCTCCCACCGCTGCTCGTGCAATGCGAGCAGGTGACTCCACCCCTCGTCGAGCCGTTCCGCGTCGTAGTCCGTGAGCACGACGGCGTGCTCGCGGCGCAGACTGCGCTCCTTGCGACGCAGGATCTGGCGGCGGTTGGGGCTGAGGGAGGCGAGATAGTCGTCCCACGACGTCGGCAGGTCGAGCTGCGGGCAGGGCCACAGCGGACGCTGTCGCGCTGCATGCCCGCCTCGGACGAGCGCGGCCGTGAGACGCTCCACATTGGGCGCGCCGGTCGCGAGGTTGCTCAGGATCATGACCTGCCACGGCAAGTCTGCGAGCGCCGCCGCGAGCGCCCGCCAGTCGGCTTCGGGGACGCCGGGCACGTCGAGCTCATCGGGACAGCCGGTATCCCCGATCGCCCACGTCAGCGCCTGCACCCAGGCGCGCCGAAACCGCACGCGGCCAACGCGAACCGGGAGCAGCGCCTGCAGCGATCCGTCCGCCCCGCGGACCAGAACGACCGCGCTCCCCTCCAGGTCGCCGCGCGGAGCCGCATCGGCCCAGGCCCGGTGCCACGCCCAACTCATGAAGGGGGAGGGCGATCGCCCGCGTGCTACCAACTCGTCCCAAACCGCCGGGCCAAGGTCGAGGGCATCCGCGAGCGACGTCCGCGTGACGCCGCTCTGCGCCGTGCCCCGAGTCATCAGCGATAGACCTTCCACTGCCGGCTTCCTCTTCCGATCGGTATGAGTTGAGCTCAGTGCAAGAGCCACGCCGTTCCACACCTGTTGCGTCGAGGCCACATTCGCCGGTGGCGCCACTCTTGCTCCTGGTTGGCCGAGTCAACGGAGCGCTGGAGCCACGCGACATGTGCGGCATTGCAGGGATTGTGTACCGCGACCGCGATCGTCCGGTGCCGGAAGCACTGGTGCGCCGCATGTGCGCCGCCCAAGCGCATCGCGGCCCGGACGACGAGGGGCTCTATGTGCACGGGGCCGTCGGCCTGGGGATGCGGCGTCTCAGCATCATCGACCTGGGCGGCGGCCGGCAGCCGATCTTCAACGAAGACGGCTCCAAGGTGATCGTCTTCAACGGTGAGATTTACAATTACGCGGACTTGCGCCGCGGTCTCATGGCTCGGGGGCATGCCGTTCGCACCCAAGGCGACACCGAGACGATCGTGCACCTCTACGAGGAGCGGGGCCCCGACTGCGTCACGCCCCTGCGCGGCATGTTCGCCTTCGCCCTCTGGGACGAGTCCCGGGAGACGCTCCTGTTGGCGCGGGACCGGTTCGGGATCAAGCCGCTCTACGTCGTGACCGCGCCGTGGGGCATCGCATTCGCGTCCGAGCTCAAGGCGCTGCACGCGGCCGGCCTGATATCGCGCACGCTGGACTGGGAAGCGCTGGACGCCTACTTCCAGCTGGGGTACATCCCCGCCCCCGCGTCGCCGTTCCTCGATGTGCGCAAGGTCGAGCCTGGCCACACGCTCGTGTGGCGCCGCGAAGGCGGCGTCGGCACGCACCGCTACTGGCAGTTCCCGCAGCCCACTCCCGACGTCCCGCCCAACCCGGAGGAGCGCGTTCGGGAGTGGCTCGACAGTTCAGTGGCGGCGCACCTGGTGAGCGATGTGCCCGTGGCTGCGTTCCTGAGCGGCGGCCTCGACTCCTCCGCCGTCGTGGCGAGCATGGCGCTGGCGGGAAACGCGCCGCACGCCTTCACGGCCCGGTACTTCGGGTCTGGCGCCACGGCGGCCGACGAGACGGGCCTGGCCGCGGCGCTCGCCTCGCGCTACGGCGCGGAGCTCACGCCGATCGACATCCGGCCGGAGATCCGCAACATCTTCGAGCCGATCGTCCGGGCGCTGGACGAGCCCCACGCCGACGACTCAGCGATCCCCACGTGGCTGCTCTCCGAGGCGGTGGGGAGCCGCTACAAGGTGGCGCTGACGGGTATCGGCGGCGACGAGTTGTTCGCGGGGTACCGGCGGCACATCGGTTTGTTGGCGACGGAGCAGTACGCCCGGCTGCCCGCCGCTGTGCGGCGTCTCGCCGCCAGCGCGAGCCGCCTCCTCCCCGAACCGCGCAACGGCAATCTTGGTGTCGACCGCCTGAAGCGCTTTCTGCGCTCGGACGACGGCCCTGTGGCAGATCGATTCCTCGGCATGATCAGCCGCCTCGTGACCGGTGAGCGACTGGCGCTGTACACGCCGAACCTCCGTGCGAGGATCTCCGGGGGCGCGGCGACCGAGCGCTTCCGGGACTTGTTCAGCGCGCAGGCGTCCCTCACCGGCCTCGCCGCCGGGTTGTACCTCGACTACACGACCTTCCTCCCCGATGACGTTCTCGCGCTCAGCGACCGGTTGGCGATGGCGCACTCACTCGAGGTGCGCGTTCCCTTCGTGGACCACGTGCTGGTCGAAGCCGTCTTCCCAATTCCCCAAAGCGTGAAGATCGGTTCGCGCTGGCAGACCAAGCGGCTGCTGCGACGCGCGCTGCAGCCGCGCCTGCCGGCTCCCCATTTCCGGGCGCCGAAGCGTGGGTTCGTCGGTCCGACGTCCGCGTGGCTGCGCCACGAGCTGCGCGACATGCTGACGGACGAGCTCTCGCCCGAGCGGCAGCGGCGCCTCGGCTACTTCGATCCACGGATGGTGGAGACGCTGCTGCACGAGCACCGCACCGGCCGCCAGAACCGCGAGGGGATCCTGTGGGCCCTGCTGTGTTTCTCGACCTGGCATCGCCTGTACGTCGAGGGCAGCCTCCCGGACTAGGCCGGCAGGGCTCGCGTATCCCACAGGCCCAGGCACTTGTCGGCGTGGAAGCCCTCGGCCCAGTCCCACTCCTCGTTTAACAGTTCCAGCGGCGCCGGGAGGCTGAACGGCGCTGCCTGCAGGTTGATAGGACGCCAGTCGCCCGTGACGATGTCCGGGTTGGCGGGACGGGCGGTGTACGTGGTCGCCAGCAGGAAGCGCGCGCCGCTGCGCCGGATGTTCCGGAGCGCCTCGAGCACGTCCGCGTTCGGCAAGTGGATCATGCAGTCGCGGCACAGCACCAGACCGGCGCTGGGCAGCGGGTCCCGCACGACGTCGAGGTGCATGAAGCGCCGGCGGTGAGTGCCGTATGTACGCTGATCGCGCTCGACCAGATCGGCGACGATGTCCGCCCCGATGTAGTCGCAGCCCCCTCCTCCGAAGTCGATTTCTCGTATCCAATTGCAGTCGCCGCACGGGACGTCGAGCATCGAGTCGACGCCATGGCGTGCGAGCAGCAACGGCAAGGCGGCTCGCACGACGCGCGTTTCGCGCAGCTCCGAGCCTTGGCCGGATACCGATTCCTGGCTCGCCCATCCGTTGGTGCGGTAGATCCACGTGAACACCGACTCGCGACCGCGCAGCCGGCGCGGCACACTGCGCAGAAATCGCGCTGCGCCGCGCACGAGCGACAGAACGCCGTTCTGGTCAGGCATGGAGAACTCCGAGCCATTGCAGGGTTTCGACAACGCCGGGCAAGGGGTCAGTCAAACGCCCGACCTCAAAGCGATCTCGGCCTGGAGCGACCCGGAGGAAGTCGAGCAACGCACGCAGGCGCGAGCCTGCCAAGCCCGTCGAGCCGTTGCCATTGCGACGGAGACGGAGCCATAGGTGGTCCACGTCCCCCCAAAACCAGCGACTGCGAACGCCCACCCGGTACTGGCGTGTCTCGGGGACGGTCTCCCCCGCGGCACAACGGACCAGCAATGCCGGGAAGTCGACGCCGGCGTCGATCGCCAGCTGTAGCGACCCCCAGAATCGCCCGTTCACTTCCATGATGACCTGACGGCCGGTCGCCTGCTCGCGCTTGCACTCGACCATCGCCACCCCACTCCAGTCGAGCTGCTCCAGCAGTCGCAGGCCCGGACCGACGAGTGACTCGTCGAGCGGAATGCTCTCCCGGTAGACACTGACGCCGCCGCTGGGCGGCTTCTCCCGCAGACGCCGATGGGCGAACATGGCGACGGGCCGCCCGCCCCAGCGCAACGCGAAGAACCCCTCACCCACACCCTCGACCCACCGCTGCAGCAGCACCGGAAACGCCGCGGCGGGCAACGCCGCCAGCGCACGGCGGCACGCAGTTGCGTCGCCGACGCGCGTCACGCCCAGCTTGCGCCGGACACCGTCCACCGTGACCACGGAGCGGTGTGGCTTCACAACCGCCGGAAAGAACGCGGCGTCCGGCATTGCTCCCCCCGCCTCCCCCGCGCTCGGCGTGGCGATGATGCGCGTCTCGGGGACGCCGAAGCCGCAGGCCGCGGCGAGTGCGAGCACGTGCGCCTTATCCGATGCGGCCCGGTAGGTCGCGAGGTCCGGAAACGGCAGGGCAACCCCGGCCGGCAGCGCGGAGCGGTGCTCGAGCACCGCCTCCAGGGACTGGTCCGTCATCGGCAACAAGACGTCGCTCTGCTCCTCCCCGACCAGCCGGCCTACTTCCGCCGCATACCCCTCCGGGTCCGCAAGGGGATCGGTCGCGAGCGGACGGGCCCGCACGCCGCGCGACACGCCGGCGAGGGAGATTCGCGTGGCAGCGGCCACGCGCACGGCATGCCCTGCCCGCACCAGCGACCGCGCGGCGGCCAGGGCGACGCGCTCGTTCCCATCGGTGAGCAATACGCGCATAAGCGTCCGCCCAACCAATGCAACATGCGCGCCGCAGCACCCAGGCCTGCCATTGCGTCGACGCAACACTGGGACCGTGGCTCCAGTTTTGCAGTTCGGTCCCGCATGGTGAGTCCGGCCCGCTGGCAACACGCCCAACAGTACGAACGCGGCTATTGGGAGTCGCAGGCGACGCTCATCGCCAGCGGTTCCATTTCGCAATTCGAGTGGTATCGGTGGCGGGCGCAGCAGCTCGTGCGCAGGCTCCGCTCGCTCGGCCTCGGACACTTGGCGGAGGGCGGCGCGCGCGTGGTGGAGGTCGGATGCGGCCCGGTTGGCGTCGTGGGGTTCTTCCCCGCGGCCGAACGGGTGGCGATCGATCCGCTCGAGCCGTATTACGCCGGCAATGCCACGCTCACGGCGCTGCGGAGCCCGGCGGTGGACTATCGTCAGGGATCCGCCGAAGCACTGCCCTGTGAGAGCGGGCGTTACGATCTCGCCATCATCGAGAACTGCATCGACCACGTTCGCGACGTCGGGGCCGCGATGCGCGAGTTGAAGCGTGCCCTCACCGTCGACGGAGCGCTGTATCTCACGGTGAACTGCCGCACGCGGTGGGGGTTCGTGGTGCACCGCGCGCTGTCACGCTTGCGCGTCGACGCCGGCCATCCCTACACCTTCACGCCGCGCCGCGCAGAGAGACTGCTGCAGGAACACGGCTTCCAACCGCTGCAGATCGACGTGGGTTCCTATGCCGACGCCTGGCGCGAGGACCTCGCCGCGCCCGAGCTGCGGAGCCGTCTCAAGGCGTTCCTGGGCGTCAGCGAGTATCTCTTCAGCGCGGTGGCACAACCGACCCAGGCTGTTTGACGGGCATGCGCGGCGCTCGACCTCTGCGAATCGCGTTCATCGGTGCCGGCCAGATGGCCGGCCACCACCTCAACGCGCTGCGGCGTGTCTCGACGGCGTTCACCGTCGTCGGCGTGCACGACGTGCGGGGCGCCGCGGCGCAGGCCTTCGCACGGCGCGCCGCGACTCGGGCGTACGCGACCGTGGCGGACGTGCTCGAGCAGGCGAAACCGGACCTCGCGCACATCTGCACGCCTGCAGGCACGCACTTCGAGCCCGCGCGGCAGGCGTTGCTCGCCGGGGCACACGTATACGTCGAGAAACCGTTCGTCGAGACGGGCGAACAGGCGGAGACGCTGCTCGAGCTGGCGCGCGTGCGTGGACTGCTTGTTTGTGCCGGGCACCAACTGGTTCGTGACCCGGCTTTCGGCCGCTTGATGCGCGGCGCCGCCGAGCTGAGCCCGGTTGCGCTGGTGGACAGCAGCTTCACCTTCCGGCCGCCGCGGCTCAGTCCGTATCGATCGGCGGCCCGGGCGCTGGCCGAGCAGCTGCTGGACGTCCTCCCGCACCCGCTGTACAGCCTGGTGGCCGCCCTCGAGGCCTTCGCCCCGGCGGGCGCAGCGCTCGAGATCGAGAACGTGACGGCGACGCCGACCGACCTCCATGCCTTGCTGCGCGCGGGCGAGGTGACGGGCCGCCTCACCATCAGCCTGCGGGCCCGTCCCATCGTCTCGACGCTGACCGTCGCCGGGGCGCACGGATCGCTGACGGCCGACTTCATCCGCGGGATCGTGGTCGGCGCGGCGAATGAGGGCACGAGTCCCGTGGAAAAAATTCTCAATCCCTTTGTCGAGGCGGCACAGCTGGTGCGGCGCAGCGCCACGAGCCTCACCGCCCGGCTCATCCGCGGCGCGGACTATCCGGGCCTCGCCCAACTGCTCGGCGACTTCTACGCCGCCGCCGCCGCGCGCGACCACTCGCCGCTCAGCGTCGAGCACTTGCGTCGCGTCACGATCGTCTACGAGCGCCTTGCCAGGCACGTGCGGGAGGTGGTGTCTCCGGTCGCCTCGTCAGCGAGCGCAACCGTACCCGCCGGTCCTCTCGCCGTGCTCACGGGGGCCGCCGGATTCTTTGGCCGCGCCATCAGTCGGGAACTCGCGCGACGCGGTTTCCGCGTCCGTGGCATCGGCCGCTCCGAGCGCCCCGACGATCCACACGTCCACGAGTGGGTGCGCGCCGACCTCGCCGAGGAGGTCCCAGCCGGCACGCTCGCGGGCGCCGCAGTCGTCGTGCACGCCGCTGCCGAAACGGCCGGCGGATTCGAGGCACACGAGCGCAATTCGGTTGGCGCGACCCGCCAGCTGTTGCGCGCCATGACGGCCGCCCGCGTGCGCCGGCTGGTCTACGTGAGCAGTATTTCGGTGCTGCGCCCACCGCGGACGATGTGGGAGCGGCAGACGGAGCACACTCCGCTCGCGGATCATGCGGAGCGGCTCGGTCCCTACACGTGGGGCAAGTGCGCCGCCGAACAGCTCGTCGTGGCGGCACAGCAGCGGCAGGAAATTGAGGCCCGCATCATTCGGCCCGCCGCGCTGGTCGACTGGGAGAACATCGAGCTCCCGGGTCTCGTCGGGCGCCGCCTGTTCGGCGCCTGGCACCTGGGCCTGGGCCGTCCGGGCCTGCCCATCGCCGTCTGCGAGGTCGGGCGGGCGGGCGCCGTCGTGGCGTGGTGCGCCGAACAGTTCGCAGCGGCGCCCCCGGTGGCCAACCTTCTCGACCCGACCATCCGCACCCGCGGCCAGTTGCTGACGCGGTTCCGCGACCACGGCTGGCGCGGATCGATGCTGTGGGTGCCGATCAGCTTGCTGGCCGCGGCGTTCGGCGCGGTGCGCTTCGTCGTGGGGCTCGGCCGCCGCGAGCGGACACGGCCGCTGGCCGTGTGGTCCGTTCTGCGGCCACGTCGCTTCGACGCCACTGTGACGACGGCGCTCCTCGCGGCGGCGGACCCGTCCCTGTGAGCCTGGGCGCGCCACCGGTTCCCGCGCCAACGGAGGGCGTGCGGACGCCGGGGTGGGATTTGTTACTCGTATGCGTGGCCGTCTACATCGCCACCGCGGTGGGTCGGGCGCATCAGCTCTTCCCCGTGCTGCTCCTCCTCAAGCCCCTGCTGGTCGCCGCCGTTCTCGCGATCGGCCTGTACCTGTTGCAGCAGTCAGGGCAGCGGCGCGTCGGCCGGCTGCGGTCCGCGACGACCTCTTGCCTCCTCGGGCTGTTGCTGTGGAGCGCGCTCTCCGTTCCCGCGGCGCTGAACCAGGGCGTCGCGTTCCAGGCCTGGACCGACTTCGCCCGCACCTTCGTGATGTTCGCGGTGGTCGCCGGCAGCGTGCGCACCGCTCGGGACGTCGAGCGGCTGTGCCTCGTCTACTTCGGCATCACCGTCGTGTACACGGCGGTGGTGCTGTCGCGCTTCCAGCTCAGCGGGGGCGATTGGCGCCTCGGCCGGCTCTACTACTACGACGGGAACGATCTCGCGACCCTGATCGTCACCGCGATGCCGCTGGGGTTGTACTTCGCGCTGGCGCAGCGCCGCCCGCTGTGGCGGGCGCTCGCGATCGCCGGGCTCGGGGTGCTGGCGGTCGGAGTGATTCGGTCCGGCTCTCGAGGAGGGTTTCTCGCCCTCCTCGGGGTTACGGCGTTCGTCCTGTTGGGCTTCACGACCATTCCGGCACGGGCGCGGCTTGCGGGCCTCATCGCGATCCTCGCCATTGCCGGCGCCAGCGCCAGTGACCAGTACTGGACCCAGATGCAAACGATTATGCACCCCAATGAAGACTACAACACCTCATCGGACGCCGGCCGCATAAAGATCTGGCAACGTGGCCTCGGCTACATGACGGATCGCCCCGTCCTTGGCGTCGGGATAAGCAACTTTCAGGTGGCCGAGGGCACCATCTCGCCGCTGGCGAGGCTGCAGGAGCGCGGCATCGGCGTGCGGTGGGGCGCGGCTCATAACATCTTCGTGCAAGTAGGTGCCGAGCTCGGGTTTCCCGGCCTGCTCCTGTTCGTGGGATGGATTGTGAGTGTGTTCGTGGCGCTGCGTCGGGTGGCGCGATCGGCCACGGACCGGGCCCGTCTCGCGCAAAGCCTCATGGCAGCGTTCGTCGGGTTCGTGGTCGGGGGATGCTTCCTGTCGCTGGCATACTCGGACATGCTGTACACCCTCGCGGCCCTCGCGGTGGGACTCCAGAAGGTAAGTCGTGCGGGCACCACCGCACCGATCGCTCTCCCGCGACGCGCCTTGAGGTGGCGCGCGGCGTGACCGTCCTGTCCATTGCCCTCGGGTTCCTCGCAGCGGTGTTGTCGCTGCCCACGGCCTCGGACCTGGTGAGTCTCGTGCGCAGCTCCCTGCGTCGAGCTACGCGGCCGCGCGCTCGTGTGCCGGAGCCGCCACGGCTCTTGTTTCTCGTGCCCGCGCACAATGAGGAGCTCCTGCTGCTGCAATGTCTCCAGTCGTTGCGGGGCATGCGCTATCCGCGGTACCGCGTCGAGACGGTCGTGGTGGCGGACAATTGCAGCGATCGGACGGCCGACATCGCACGTGCGGCGGGAGCTGAGTGTCTGGTGCGGACCGCACCCGAGGATCCGGGGAAGCCCCAGGCCATTGCCTGGGCGTTGTCGCAGCTGCGTGGGAGGAGCTACGATGCACTCGTCATCGTGGACGCCGACACGGAGGTCGATCGGGATTTTGCGGCGCAGCTCGCGGCAGCCGCACCGCTCGCGCGCAAGGCGCTGCAGCCCTACAACGGCGTCAGCAATCGCTCAGAGAACGCGCTGACGCGGATGGCCGCGGTCCTGTCGGGAACGACCCACGGGCTCGCCTACGTCCTGAAGACGCGCGCCGGAGTGAACGTGCCGCTCAGCGTCGGGATGTGCATCGGATCGAGCGTCCTCGCCACGCACGGTTGGACCGCCTCCTCGCTGTCGGAGGATTGGGAACTGTACGCGCTGCTCACCGAGCGCGGGGTGTCGATCGAGGGCGTACCGGGTGCGCGGATCTACGCCCAGGAAGCCGCGACGCTACAGGCGAGCGCCAGTCAACGGCGGCGCTGGACTGCCGGGAAGGTGACGGTTCTCGCCGAGCATGCGTGGCCGCTCATACGCTCGCGCCACACCGGTGTGGCCCAGAAACTCGACGGTCTGGCCGAACTGACGGCCCCGGGACCCATCGTGCAGCTCTGCGTGGTGATCCTGGCCGTGGCGGTCGCCTTGCTGCTGCGTCCGCCAGGCTTCGACTGGCTCGCGGCCGCACTGTTCGCCACGCTGCTGCGCCCCGTCATCTACACGCTCACCGCCCTGGGGCGAGACCCCGAGCCGATGCGCGCGATTCGGGCATTTGCGTTTCTGCCGCTCTACGCCGTCTGGCGCCTCTGCATTGCCGTGACAACCATCCCCACCCTGGGCAGCCGGGCCTGGATTCGCACGGAGCGGTAGGGTCCAGCGACTAACGTGGGGAGGCGCACGGCGTGGCAACACCGTACGCCTCCCGCACGTGATGCCTTACCGCACGCTGATGTGAATGCGATCGAAGCGCATGTAATCGAACTGCGCCTTCACGTCCCCGACCCCGCCCCAAATGCCGCTGATAGCGACGGCGTCGAGCGGCGCCGCGCGCGTGTAGACGTCGGACCGATCGATCGCCAACACGTCGTCGACCCATACGCGCACGATGCCCGGACTACCCTGCTTCTGATAAATCTCCACTTTGTGCCAGGCACCCCGTGTGAAGTTGACCGCGGTTCCATTTTCGTGGAAGCCAGCTGGACTGCCGCCGCTCTGATTCACCACGTACAGCCCCAGCGGACTGCTGCCCGACCCAAACATCTCGTACCACATGGCCGAGAAGCCGCTCTGCCCTCCATCGGCCAGGAACACCATCTTGTTGATCCCCGAATTGTGACCCTGCCACAGCGAATTCACCTGGACATAGTAGCCCACGAAGATCTCGTTGCGCTGGTAGGCCGCGGGAATCTCGAAGCGCGCTTCCGTCCCGCCGCCGCCCTGGTGACCCGGCAGATAGCCGATCTGGAACGCGTACGATTCCCCCAGCGGCGAATCGGTGATGGGGACGACCGTGATCGGCTTGTCGGCGGTCTGGTAGTACAGTGTCCAGTTGCCGAGCAACCCCGACTCCCAGCCTTGCTCCTCGACCACACTAACCCCACTCGGCTCGTGGGCCCAACCCGACGAGGGAGGAGGCTGCGGCGGCATTGCCGTCACCGTCACCGCGCTCGAGCCGCTCTGGCCTTCGCTCGTGGCCGTGATCGTCGCCGTTCCGGCCACCATCCCGTTCACCAATCCGCTGCCGTTCACGGTCGCCACACCGAGCGCATTGCTCGCCCAGGAGACGCTGCGACCTGACAGCGTGTTGCCGTTGGCGTCCTTGAGCGCGACCGTGAACTGCTGCGCCGACCCGACGCCCACGCTCGCGGTTCCGGGCGCAACCGCCACGGATGCTACCGGCGCGGTGTTCGATCCCGTCGTTCCGCTCGCCACGTTCGAGAATCCGCCGAACACGGCGTTGAGGTTGAGCGTGCCGCGCAACGCCACGAGCTGGAACTGATAGCTCGTGCCCCCCGTCAAACCCAGCACGGTGCAGCTGCGGGTCGCCCCGACTGCGGTGCCGGCCATCGGGACCGTACAACTGCCCCGGGCGACGTCCGTCGCCGAGGACCAGGAGAGCTTACCAGCGACCCAGCGGATGTCATACTTCGCCGGCGCCCCGGCGCCATCGGTCACCTCGGTGAACGCAAGCGTCACCGAGCTGTCCGAAACGCCAGTAACCCGGAGATCGGTCACGGTGCCCGGATTCGTGACCTTAACGGTAGCCGTCACCGACGCCGTGTCTTGGACGCCTTCGCTCGTCGCGGTGATCGTTGCCGAGCCGGCCGAAACAGCCGTCACCAGCCCGCCGGCGTTCACCGTCGCCACCGCGGGCGCACTACTCGCCCACGTGACGGTGCGCCCGGTCAGGGTGTTGCCAGCGGCGTCTTGGAGGGTGGCCGCAAGTTGCTGCGCCGCGCCCACGGCGAGATTCGCGCTTGCCGGACTCAGCGTCACCGACGCTACCGGCGCGACCGCTCCCGAGGTCGTCGTGCCCTTGACCACGTTGGAGAGAGCGCCGAAGACGGCGTTGACGTTGAGCGTCCCGCGGAACGCGACGACCTGGAACCCATACGCCGTACCGCGCTGCAAGCCGAGCACGGTGCAGCTGCGCTTCGCTCCGATCGCCGTACCGGCCATCGGGACGTTGCAGGTACCCCGTGCGACATCGATCGCCGAAGTCCAGGCGAACGTGCCGGTCTTCCAGCGCGCGTCATAACTCGCCGGCTGACCGTCGCCGCCACTCACCTCGGTGAACGTCAGGGTCACCGACGTATCGGTGAGCGCGCTGACGGCCAGGTCGGTAACGTTGCCGGGGTTGGTGAGGCCCGCGACCGTGATGGCGGCGGTGCCTTCGACGCCCTCACTGGTTGCCGTGATCGTGGCCGAGCCGGCTGCGTCGGCGGCAACGAGGCCGCTCGCGTTCACCGTCGCGACCGCCGGATTGCTCGACGTCCACGTGATGACGCGGCCCGTGAGCACGTTCCCGCCGGCATCTTTGGGGGAGGCCGCTAACGTCAGGGTATTGCCTACAAGGAGGCTGCCAGTCGCGGGACTCACGGCCACGGACGCCACGGAGACTGGCGCTTTGGCCGCGCTCGTGCCGCTGGCAATGTTGGAGAGCCCCCCGAACACCGCGTTCAGGTTCAGCGTGCCCCGGAACGGCACCAGCTGGAACTGATAGGCGGTCGTCGGGACCAGGCCCAGCACCGTGCAGGTGCGCTTCGCCCCGATCGCCATGCCGGCCGTCGGGACCTTGCACGTGCCGACGGCAACGTCGCTCGCCGACCAAAATGCGAGCGGCGCGACGGCGAAGCGCACGTCATAACTGGCCGGCAGACCCGTGCCGTCGCTCACCTCGGTGAACGAAAGCGTCGCGGAACTGTCGGTCACACCCGTCACCGCGAGATCGGCGACACTGCCAGGGTTCGTCGGGGCAGGCGGGATGGTGTCGCTCCCTACTCGGCCGGTCGCCAACGTGAGGTCGTCGACCCACATGTATTGGTCGACGGGCGAGCCGTCGCCGATGTAGGGCGCGATCAAGAACTGGTGGAGCTGCAGCGTCGACCGCGCTCCGGTGCGATACAGAATGTCGTGCCGGTCGATCACCAGCGCTCCGTTGAACCAGTACTGCATCACGCCGTCGGCCACGCCCACGCCGCCCGCGACCGAGTTCAGCTGGAAGTAGACCTCGACGTGGTTCCAGTCGCCCTTGTAGCCGGGTCCCGCGGTCGGCGAGAAGTACGGCTGCCGGGCATCGATCTTCTTGTCGTTGTACCAGGGCGGTGCGTTGTAACACTCGTTGGGCATGTTCGGCTCGACGATCCCGTTGCATCCAGCGGTCGAGCGATTCTCGGTGATCGCGGTCAGATTGACCGGCAACGCGCCATAGCTCGTGTTGATCGCCTTGTTGTCCTGCACGGCGAGGCGCGGGATGCCGCCGTTCTGATAGAAGTGCTCGACGTACAGGGTGAGCCAGTTGTTCGAGGGCCCATCCCAGTCCCCGTCCTGATCGCTCAGCACCAGGAACTCGTGCGGGTGATAGAGGCGGCCCGAGCCGACCCAGTTGCTGCTGTACTTCACCCAGTAGCTGACGTACAGCGTGGGACTTGCGGGGAATAGGTGGCGGGCCGCGCCCCCAGAGGTCGGGGTCGTCGCGCCGGCGGGAAAGTGGAATTCCGCGGCGCTGGCGCTGCCGGGCAGGTGCTGAGCGGTCGACGTCGCCATGCTGGCGTTGTCGTACCAGCCGCGCGCCCCAAACGCGTTGTCCTCGAAGCCTTCTTGAAGCAGGATGGTGCCCGAACTGGCGACCGCGGTCGCGTAGCTGGGCCGCGGAGGATCGCTGATCGACTGATCTGCCGGCGTGCACGACGCAACCAGCGCCGCGGCCGCCACCATCACCGCTCTGTCCCTCATCAGGGCCAGCCGCATCGACAATTTGTGTTTGAACGTCATGGTTCAGTCCTCGTGTTGAGTGTGCGCAACAGTTGGTTTTAGGCAAACAAAAGGGGCCGCCAGTACCAACTGGTGCATCTCACTGGCGACCCACGTCCTCCCGGAGTTACCCGGGGATCGAGAGTGCTAAAGGCGTCTAGGGCTTGCTTGTCGCGACCATCAGATTGTCGACCCACATGTATTGGTCGACCGGCGAGCCGTCGCCGATATAGGGGGCGATCAGGAATTGGTGCAGTTGAATCGTGGGCCGGGCACCGGTGCGATACAGAATGTCGTGCCGGTCGATCACCAGCGCTCCGTTGAACCAGTACTGGATCACGCCATCCGCTACCCCCACGCCGCCAGCGACCGAGTTCAGCTGAAAATAGGCCTCGACGTGGTTCCAGTCGCCCTTGTAGCCTGTCCCCGGCGTGGGCTGAAACGCCACCTGTACCCCCGACAGCTGCTTGTCGTTGTACCAGGGCGGCATGTTGAAGCATTCCGACGGGATGTTGAGCTCGACGACGCCGTTGCAGCCGCCCGTCGAACGGTTCTCGGTGATCGCGGTCAGATTGACCGGCAGCGCGCCGTAGCTCGTGTTGATCGCCTTGTTGTCCTGCACCGCGAGGCGCGGGATGCCGCCGTTCTGATAGTTGTGCTCGATGTACAGGGTGAGCCAATTGTTCGAGGGCCCATCCCAATCCCCGTCTTGGTCGCTCAACACCAGAAACTCATGGGGGTGATAGGGGTGGCCCGAGCCGACCCAGTTGCTGCTGTACTTCACCCAGTAGCTGACGTACAGCGTGGGACTTGCGGGGAATAGGTGGCGGGCCGCGCCCCCAGAAGTCGGGGTCGTCGCGCCGGCGGGAAAGTGGAATTCTGCGGCGCTGGCGCTGCCGGGCAGGTGCTGAGCGGTCGTCGTCGCCATGCTGGCGTTGTCGTACCAGCCCCGCGCCGAAAACGCGGCGTCCTCGAAGGCCTCCTGGAACAGCACCACCCCACCACCTGGGGGAGGAGGAGGCGGAGGAGGCGGCTCGGTCACCTGCCGGCCCTTGAGGGTGCACGCGGCAACGACCGCGGCGGCCCCCAAGGCCAGCGATGCTTTGAACGTGAACGCCACGCGCACCACCTACCGCACGCTGATGTGAATGCGGTCGAAGCGCATGAAGTCGAACTGCGTCTTTGCGTCCCCGACCCCGCCCCAAATGCCGCTGATGGCGACGGCGTCGAGCGGCGCCGCACGGGTGTACATGTCGGACCGATCGATCGCCAACACGTCGTCCACCCACACGCGCACGATGCCCGGCTGCCCCTGCTTCTGATAGATCTCCACCTTGTGCCAGGCGCCGCGCGTGAAGTTGACCGGGTTCACGTTTTCATGCGTGCCGCCCGGGCTGCCGCCCGTCTGGTTCACCACGTACAGCCCCAGCGGACTGCTGCCGGACCCGAACATCTCATACCACATGGCCGAGAAGCCGCTCGCGCCGCCGTCGGCCAGGAACACCATCTTGTTGATCCCCGAGTTGTGGCCCTGCCACAGCGAATTCACCTGGACGTAGTAACCCACGAAGATCTCGTTGCGCTGGTACGCCGCGGGAATCTCGAAGCGCGCTTCCGTCCCGCCGCCGCCCACGTGGCCCGCCAGATAGCCGATCTGGAACGCCCGCGACTCTCCCAGCGGCGAATCGGTGATGGGGACGACCGTAATCGGCTTGTCGGCGGTCTGGTAGTACAGTGTCCAGTTGCCGAGCGACCCCGACTCCCATCCTTGATCCTCGACCGCGCTGAACCCGCTGGGCTCGTGGGTCCACCCCGCCGGAGGCGGCGGAGGCAGCACGGTCACCGTCACCGTCGCCGTGCCGTTCTGGCCTTCGCTCGTGGCCGTGATCGTGGCCGTTCCGGCCACCAGCCCCGTCACCAACCCACTGCTCGTGACACTCGCAACCAGGGGGTTGCTGCTCGCCCACGTGACCACCCGCCCGGTCAGCGGGTTGCCGTTGGCATCCTTGGGCGTCGCGGTGAGCTGCACCGTCTGCGCGATGCCGACACTGGCCGAGGCCGGACTGACCGTCACCGACGCCACCGGCGCCGTGCTCACGCTCGTCGTCCCGCTGGCGATGTTCGAGGAGCCCCCGAACACCGCGTCAACGTTGAGCGTGCCCCGGAACGCCAGGAGCTGGAACTGGAAGCCCGTACCCGCGGCCAGACCCAGCACCGTGCAGCTGCGGGCCGCCCCGATCGCCGTGCCGGCCATCGGGACCGTGCAGCTGCCCCGGGCGACGTCCGTCGCGGACGACCAGGAGAGCGTGCCGGCGGCCCAGCGGATGTCATACTTCGCGGGCGCCCCGGTGCCGTCAGTCACCTCGGTGAAGGCGAGCGTTACCGAGCTGTCCGTCACGCTCGCGACGCGGAGATCGCCCACTGTGCCCGGGGGTCCTGGCGGAGGAGGAGGCGGGGGAGGAGCCGCCGTGACCGTCACGCTGGCCGTCCCACTCTGCCCCTCGCTCGTCGCCCTAATCGTCGCCGAGCCTGCCGCCACCCCGGTGACGAGCCCGCTGCCGCTCACCGTCGCGACACCGGCATCGCTCGTCGTCCAATTCACGACTCGACCGCTCAGCGCAGTGCCATTCGCGTCCTTGGGCGTCGCGGTCAGCTGCACCGTCAGACCTGTCTGCACGCTTGCCGACGCCGGACTCACCGTCACCGACGCCACGGGCACGGTCGCTACCGTAACGGCGGACGTGTCCGCCAAAGCGCCTGCGTTCTGCGTGGCGATCACCCGGTAGGCGCCCGCCGTTTGCCCGGCTGTGAACGCGCCGCTTCCTCCGACCGTGCCACCCGTCGCCGCATAGGTGACGGCGACGCTGACGCTATCGCCCGTATTCCTGCGACCGTACGCGGCGAACTGCTGCGTGCCGCCGGCCGGCACCGTCACGTTCTTGGGGCTGATGATGACCTGCACCACGCGGCGTTTCTTCACCTGGCCCAAGGCGTTGAGCTGGCCGCCAGAGACCGTCGCCGTCACCGTCGCATCGTTGATCGAGGCGTCGGCTGTGTACATCCCACCCGCGGTGATCGTGCCGCCCGACGCGCTCCAGGTCACGGTCGCGGGGACGGTGTCGCCCGCGGCGGTGAGGCCCTGGGCTTTGAAGGCTTGGGTCTGCTGAGCGTCCAGCGCGACGCTTTCGGGACTCACCACGATCCGCGCCAGTGGATCAGAGCCGGTATCCGTCGGGGCCCGTTTGATGTCGCAGGCCGCGACGGCGGTAAGGAGAGTCAGGACCGGCAACGTCGTTCGTGAAAACAAAAACATAAGAAACGCCCTCGCGAAGAGGTTCGGCGGCTCGACTGGCCTGGCACGCCAACGACGTGCGGTAGCCTCGGGGCTTTGCGTCACCGGCTTTCGCCGGTTTTGCCTTTGTCGCGCTCCCCTCGAGGGGGGCGATCCTGCCAAACACGTACAAAACGAAAAAGCCGCCAGAAAACTCGATACCAACTCGAGTCGCTGGCGGCCGGGCTGACATGGCGACCTGTCGATCGCCGAAGTCCCCTAGCTCTGCGTCACCGCCTTTCGGCGGTTTTGCTCTGAGCAGCGTTCGGAACTGTCGTGGCGCAGTCGCAACAGTCGTGCCGCACACACGCCATGGGTGACTCTTGGACGTAGCCTAGGGGAGGACGAAGGACTTACGAAATTAGCGAATTTAGCGATTTCGCGTATATCGCAAAGCGCTTCCATACCGTTCTGCAAGGAAACTTGCAATGCGCGTTGTGCCATAGACTTCCAATCGATACCCTCAGCGAGACGGTCGGGCCGTCGCGACCACCAGGTTATCGACGTACAGCTGCTGCACGATTGGCCCGCCGGCGATACCGCGATTGAACGTCAGCTGCACGGCATTCAGGCGCAGGACCGCGCTGTTCCGCAGCGTGAACCCCGCCCACGTCCCCCGCAGCACGCCGTCGAGCCAGAACGATTGCGTCGCGTCGGCGTGGCCCGGCGCGTTGAGCTTGACCCAGAACTCGACGTGATGCCACGCGCCCAGACTCAGGGCCAACGGAGGCAGATAGGTTTCAGTCCCGTCGCCGAACCGGCCCCAACAGGTCACACCGTCGGGCTCGCGGGCCATGGCTGGGTAATACGTGTAAAACCGCGCCGGTCCCGGGTCGCCCGCCGCCTCCGTGACAACCATCGCCGCAAAGAAGTCGGTCCCGTCCGGGCAGGTCCCCGCCTTGCCGAGTGCTGACCACTGGTTGTCGGTACGGGAGCCGTACAGCGCGATCAGTTTGGTGCCGCCGCGCCAGGTCGGGGGGAAGCGGACGTAGTAGCTCACATAGAGCGAATCGTAACCGGGCATGAAAAACCGCGTGAGCCAGCCGCCGTCGCCGCCGGCGACGTAGGTAACCTCGAGGTACCGGCTCCCCGACTGGGCGATGCTCGGGTCCGTCACGATCCGCTGGCGCGCGGGGTCGACGCCGTCAGGCCACGCCGCCAGCGTTCCCGATTCGAAGTCCTCGGCGAACACGGTGACGGCTCCCGGCTCCCCTCCCGCTCCCGCGCAGGAAGCGAGAGCGAAGGCTAGGAGCGCCGGCAGCAGAATGCCGTAGTTACGGTCGACTGAGGTGTACGTGGTCGATCCAGTAGTAGTCTGGATGGGCTTTGGTGACGCCGCTGTTCCCGCCCCAGGTTGGCGTAAAGCCGAACTGGATGAAATTCGCGGTGTCGAAATTCACGTTCGCGTAGTCTCCGACTTGCGTCGGCGCCGCGTCTCCCAGTTTGGTCGCCCACCAACGCAACACGCCATCCTGCGAGGTCGGCGTCGTGCTGCCCTTGAAGTACAGCTCGATCCGGTACCACGTGCCGGGCACGATCGCGTAGTTCCCCCCCCGCACGTTCCCAAACACATGCCAGACGCTGCCCCCGCCCAGGGAGTTCACGAGGTGTCCGTTGGTCGCGTGGTTGAATTCCAGCGTCACGGTGAGGAAGTAGGCGGGCTGCCGCTGGTTGTTCAGCATGACGATGAGATTGCCGCTGGAGGGCGCCGCGTCCTGCCAGAACGTGATCTTGTTGATCCCACTGGGATCGCCCTGCCACTCCGCGTTCGCCTTCCACCAAAACGCCGTGTAGTACTCTCGCCCGCGCACGTTGTAGTACAGGTTCCACGGCGCCGACCCGCTGGGCAGACCCACGGGATACACGATCTGGACTACGTTGGGCGGTGACAAGGGAGCGCTGGAGTCATGCGCGATCGCGGCAAAGCCGGTGCCCGCTCCCTGATTCCATACCTCGATGCCGCGACTGAAGCCTCCGTCCAACCTGGTCACCATCTGGTTGTAGGGCCAGTCCGTCAGCGTCGTGAACCCCGCCGGCTCATTGGGCCAGGGACTTTGGCTTTGCCCCGCCAACGCGCTGAATGTGACGGACTCGGTTGTGCCAACGAGAGTCGCGTGTATGTGCTCGGTCCCCGCGGCGGCACCGACAATGAACTTGACCTGGGACACACCCGATGCCAGCGAGGTCGTCGTGTCGGCCTCAAGTTTCCCACCTCCCACGGGAACGGTCCACGCGACGCGAGCACCCCCGACGGGCGCGCCGCTGCGGTCGAACACGCCCACGGTCAGGGGCTCAGGCAACGGGTGTTGCAGCGGCGCACCTTGCTGATTGCCAGACACGATCGCAATGCTGCTCGCTTCCGGCGGCAGACACGCCGCCAGCGGTGCAGCCACCAAAAGGGCGGGCCCCAACTGGCGAATTGGGCGCATGGAAGGCTTCAGATTGCGCAGGATATGTGCCACTACGGCACAAAAGTTGCCCCTTTTGTGGCTATGGCGCCGGTCCAGACGACCATTCTCTGCGTTGCCAACTTCCCGGCCAATACGGGCTACGCGTGGGATTTCATCGAGGGCCTGTTTGCCGGTCTCGCGACGCGCCTCGCGCCGGCAGGCGTCCGGACCTTCGTGGCGTATCCCGAAATCGCGTCGCCTCCGCGAACCCTGCGCGGTACGCCCGCCCGATCGATTCTGCTGGACGCGCGACTCGAGTCGCTGGACTCGCTGCGCGAGACGGTCGCGTTTGTGCGTCGGGAGCGCGTGAGCCTGCTCTATCTCATCGACCGCCCGGCGCGCTCAGTGAACTATGCGGTGCTGCGAGCTGCCGGCGTGCGCTCCATCCTCGTGCACGACCACACATCCGGCGCCGGCACCGTCCCGCGCGGTGTGAAACGACTGGCCAAGTGGATGCTGGCGCGCCTCCCCGGCCTCACGGCGGATCGCGTCATCGCCGTCAGCGACTTCGTCGCGCGCCGCCAGGTGGACGTCGCGATGATCCCGGCGCGGCGAGTCGCACGCGTTTGGAACAGCGTGCCGCTGCCGCCGCTCGTGGGAACGGACGTCTCACGCGCGGCCCGGCGCACGCTCGGTCTGGACGGTGATGCGCCCATCATCGCTTGCACCTGTCGAGCGACTGCCGAGAAGGGCGTGGATCACTTGCTCAGGGCGTTCGACCGTCTCCCCGGTACGCCGCTGCTCGCGTTCGCGGGGAACGGGCCCGCCTTCGCCGGCTTGCAGGCGTTGCGCGATTCGCTGCGATCGCGCGATCGCATCCACTTGCTGGGCTACCGCCCCGACCGGGGTGTGCTCTTGGACGCCGCCGACGTCTGCGTGGTGCCATCCGTCTGGCAGGAAGCCTTCGGCTTGGCCGCACTGGAAGCGATGGTGCGGGGCAAGCCCGTCGTCGCGACCCAAGTCGGCGGGATTCCCGAGATCATCCGGGCCGGGGTGACCGGCCTCCTGGTGCCGCCCGGCGACGACGAACGTCTCGCCGACGCGATCGCGTCGCTACTCGAGAATCGCGCGGCCGCCGCCGACATGGGACGCAACGCTCGGCGCGACGTGGATGAGCGCTTCAACCCGGAGAAGCTGCTCTCTCGCCTGGTTGACGTGGTGGCCGAAAACCTTCCGGCGAGGGGCGGCACGGCACCGAAGCGGGCGCAACTTGATGTTAGCGTCCCTCTGCTATAAGGCGCTGCGGCTGTCGGGAGTGACCGCCCTCGCTCGACGCTTCTCGAGCGGGGGGGTCGTCCTGTGCTACCACAACGTCGTCGCGGACGCCGCTGCCGACAGCCTCGGCCTGCACATCCCCCTGCCGAGCTTCGAACGGCAGATGCGCTGGCTCGCGGACCACTACGAGGTCGTCTCTCTCACGGACCTGGTGGTCCGTGTGTCGCAGGGCCGATCGCTGCGGGGCGTCGCTGCCGTCACCTTCGACGACGGCTACGGCGGCGTGTTCGATCACGCGTGGCCGCTGCTGCGAGACCTGAACATCCCCGCCACGGTCTTTATCGTCGCCGACGCGCCCGGGCGCGACGAGCGCTTCTGGTGGGACGATCCAGAAGTGTTGCGCGCGTACTCCCCGGCCCGGCGCGAGTACTGGCTCACCGCACTGCGCGGCGACAGCGCTACCATCGTGGAATCGCTCACGCGCGCCCGCCCTTCGCTCGGCAAGGCTCCAAGTGCGCGCATGCCCGCACCATGGGAAACGATCGCGGCGGCCGCCGCATCGGGGCTGCAGCTCGGCGTGCACTCGGCCACGCATCGATCGCTCCCGGCGCTGGACGAGGGCGACCTGCACCGCGAAGTGGTGGAGAGCCGCGACATCATCCGGCGCCACACCGGCGTCACGGCGGAGTTTTTCGCGTACCCCTACGGCCTGTGGAACGACCGCGTCCCGCATGCCGTCCGCTCGGCCGGGTATCGCGCGGCGTTCACCCTCGACCATGGAGACTCCACGGCCGACCTCTGGGCGTTCCCGAGAATGAACGTCCCGGCAAGCATCGACGCGGCTGCCTTCGCAGCGTGGACGGCAGGCCTGAGCCTCCGCCGCCGGCTCGCCTCATGAACCTGCGCGGCGCGTGCTTCGCGCACCTGATCGAGTCGGATGGCCCGGGAGGCGCCGAGCGCATGCTGGCGAGCCTCGCCGCCGAGCTCCAGGACGCCGGTGCAAGGAACGTAGTCTTCGCGCCGGCGGGCGGAGAAGGATGGCTCGCCCATGAGCTGAGCGGGACCGGTGTGCAGATCGAGCTGTTCCGCTTCGATCGCGGGCTTTCGCCCGCATTCGCGCGCTGGCTCGGCGACACCCTGCGCCACCACCGCGTCACGCTGGCCCACAGCCACGAATTCACCATGGCCGTGTACGGCGCCTGGGCGGCGCGGCGCGCCGGTGTC
>Ga0137418_10001451_pt1 | contig 21860 bp, 24 predicted proteins | sample CZODoug3_1_2_16f_FD_122242 | JGI IMG/M metagenome (GOLD analysis project Ga0137418, IMG submission 122242) | Vadose zone soil fungal communities from Angelo Coast Range Reserve, California, USA - CZODoug3_1_2_16fungal (Hybrid Assembly) | ecosystem: Environmental > Terrestrial > Soil > Vadose...
GAGCTCCCAATGAGCGAGAAGCCCATCAGCCCGCTGCGCCGGCGCATGATCGAAGACATGACGGTGCGCAACTTCGTTGAGAAGACGCGCAACGACTATATCCGGCACGTCAGGACATTCACAACCTTTCTCGGCCGCGCGGGTTCCTTCATTGAAGGCTTTCGGACGCCGGCCACGGTGCAAACCGCATCGCTGCGATCGGCCGGCATCCGAAACCCTCAACACAAGCGGCCCTTCTATCGGCTCTACCTAATCCAAGGGGACCGACAAGCGGTCGAACGTTCATGGACAAAATGCGGCGGACCTTTTCCGTCGAAATCTTGCCCCCCCAGATCTCCAAATCGCCAAAGCCCCTATTGAACGATGAGAGTGCGCCGACGCCGAATGGAGAGCCGATAGTCATTGCCCGTGGCTGACCAGCACGTAGCGACAGGCGGCCGAGAGCTTTGGGCGATTTTCCTTGAGGCAAGCTAGAATGGTAAAATCGCCCTGATCCATCAGCTTGCGGCAGAAGCGCTGCACGTCAGGTGCGCAGGCCTTCTCTTCCTGGTCTGTGCCGCTATACGCAAAGCGCCGGTCGAAACCGGGATGGACAGCAAGATGACCGCCATGAAAAATTTGTGCATTGTGTTCACTCCTTCAGACCTTAGACACGCCGTTGACCACGGTGCGGGAAACGCCGTTTATTCCATCACCATCGCATGGTCGCTTTCGCCAGACGTTGGAGCGCTTCGCAGCAGCAGGACGAGGGGAATCGCGGCAAGCGAAAGGATCATCATCAATTTGAAATCGTCGATGTAGCTGATGATCGAAGCCTGCGTTTGTATGACCTGATCGAGCGCCGCGCGTCCGCTTGCGGTCCAGGGACTCAAAGCCTGCCGCACAAAGCCGTTGTCGAAGGCGTGATTGAAGGCTGTGACATGGCTTGCGATGGTCGTGTGATTGACCTGATTGTTTCTGATCAGCAGATAGGAGACAACCGATATCCCGACGCTGGACCCAACGTTACGGGAGAGGTTGAACAGACCGGTGCCGTCCGCCCGCTGCTCGGGCGCTAGTGTGGCGAAGGTGACGGTGTTAAGCGGAACGAACAAGAATCCAAGTCCTGCTCCCTGGATGAAGCCGGTCACTGCGATCGTCCACTGCGAGACGTTCGGATTCCATCCGGTCATGTCGTACATCGCCCAGGCTGTCAGCAGCAGGCCTGTCAGGATCAGCAGCCTGGTATCGATCCGCCCGATCAGGCGGCCGACCAGAAACATGCAGACCATGGTACCCAGGCCCCGCGGGCCCATGACGATACCTGCTGTCACTACGGGATAACCCATCAGGGTCTGCAAATAGGGCGTCAGCAACGCCAGCGACGCCAGATAGGTTATTCCGACGATGAAGATGAACAGCACCCCGACCGAGAAATTTCGATCGAGAAACAGTCTGGGATTCACGAAGGAATTTTTCGCGGTAAAGGTGTGGACCAGGAAGATGTAAAGTGCCGATCCGCAGACGATCGCCTCGATCAGAATTTCGAAGGAAGAGAACCAGTCGAGTTGCGCACCCCGGTCCAGAAACACCTGCATGGCAGCAATAGCGATGCTCAGGCTGCCAAATCCAAGCCAGTCAAGCTTCGCTGCCGCGCTGGTCTTGGTCTCCCTTAGAAAGAACGACAGGCCGGCGAATGCAAGCACTCCCAGGGGGACGTTGATATAGAATACCCATCGCCAGCTGTAGTGGTCGGTCAGCCAGCCGCCGATCACCGGCCCCAGCACTGGCCCCACCATCACCGATACGCCGAACAGGGCCATCGCCGACCCGCGTTCTTCCGCCGTATAGATGTCGAGCAGAACGGACTGGCCGAGCGGAACGAGCGCCGCGCCGAAGAATCCTTGCAGCAATCGGAAAGCCACGATCTGGACCAGCGATTGCGCAATGCCGCACAGCACGGATGCAACCACGAAACCGACGACGGCCGCCATCAACACGCGCTTGCGGCCGAACCTGTTTGCGAGAAACCCCGATGGCGGGGTCATGATGGCCGCGGCCACGATGTAGGACGTCAGCACCCAGTTGATCTGATCGGCGCTCGCCGACACGCTACCCTGCATATAGGGCAGCGCGACGTTGGCGATCGTCGTGTCCAGCGCTTGCATGATGACGGCGAGGATAACGCACAGCGTAACCGCGGGCCGGTTGATCGGCTGCGTATTCGCAGAGGCATCAGCCATGTTCAGCCCCCCGATCAAAAGAGACCGGTTATGAAACTGGGAAATCCGCGAGCATGTCCGGTGTCGACATTCACCTCCACGCTCATGCCGACGCGCAGCGGCGGCTTGCCGGGTGCATTGTGGACGAGGATGCGCATCGGAATGCGCTGGACGACCTTGATCCAGTTACCGCTGGTATTCTCCGCAGGCAGCAACGAGAAGCTCGAGGCGGATGCCGGACTTATGCTGTCGACCGTTCCGGCCCATCGCTCGCCCGGATAGGTATCGACGTCGACCGTGACTTTCTGTTCGGGCTTGACATAGGTCAGTTCGGTCTCCTTCGGGCTCGCTTGAACCCAGACGTGATCGGTCGAAACGATGTTGAATGCGACTGCTGCGGCGGCGAGATACTGGCCGGGTTGCAGCGACGGCACATTGGTCACGATGCCGGCGAAGGGGGCTCGCACGATGGTGTGGGCGAGTTGACGCGCAGCCTCATCACGCGTGGCCACGGCATCCTTGTATCTGGGATGGTTTTCAATCGGCGCATCGGGGTCGCCATTCAGGTTGGCGGCGATGCCGGTCAGCTGTTGTTGCAGCGAGGCGAGCTTTTGCTGCGACCCTTGCAGGGTGTTGCGGGCGGCATCGAAGGTGGCCTTTGGAGTAAAGTTGTTGGCGAGCAATTGCTCCTGGCGCTCGAAGTTGACCATGTTGAAGTCGACATCTTTCTGCGCCTGTTCGACCTGGGCCTGCATGTTGCGGTAGCTGGCCTGCAGCGCAACGAGATCGTTTCGCGTATTTCCGATCTGAGCCTCGGCGCGATCCAGCGCCAGTTGAAACTGCAGAGGATCGAGCTTGAACAGGATGTCGCCCTTGGTGACCTTTTGATTATCGTGAACCAACACTTGCGTGACGATGCCGGCGACGTCGGTCGACAACCCGACCATGTCCGCCTGGACATACGCATTATCCGTCGACATCACGGCGCCGCCGGTCACATAAAAGTAGCCGCCCGCGATAAGCGCCACGGGCAATAGCGCAAACATCAGCGGTCGCCGCCATGATTTCTTTGGCGTCGGGATGCTCGCCACAACCTGGCTGCCGCGCGGTTCTCCGGACGGCGAGGCTTCGGGCTTGCGATCTTCCGGATGCGGCGCCCTCGCCTCCGCCGTCCCAGGCCGTTCGCTTCCAATCGGCAGACTTCGGTCAAGACGATGGACACTCGCCTCGACGGCGCGCGGTTTGTCATCCCCGGAATTAGCGGGATTGGTCCCCTTTGGATTAGCCATGGTCTGCTCTCTTTGGTCCCGCAACCCGCGCGTCGCATGCGTCCGTCAGATTTGCTTTCAGTGTCTGCAGTGTCTTCAACAAGCGCTCGGTGTCGGCTTCCGGAACTTCAGCCAGCGCTTCGCCGCGGGTGACCTCGCCGAGCCTGCGTAGCTGCGATAGCTTTGGACGGGCTGCGGGCGTCAGGTGAAGGAGCCAGACCCGCCGGTCGGACGGATCCGGATGCCGTTCGATCAAGCGTAGCGTCTGGAGCTTGTCGACGATGCGGCAAAGCGTGATCGGCTCAATTTCCAACAGGTCAGCCAGGCCGCTTTGATTGATGCCCTCGTTGTTCGCCAGATAGGCCAGCACCTGCCATTGCGAGCGCGTCAGGCCGGAGCCGCGCGCGTTCTGCTCAAAGCGTCTCCGCAGCAGCCGCGCGATGTCATGCAGCAGAAATCCAAGTGTCGGCGCGTTCGATTCCACGACAGCTCCATTAATAAGCTTGCTTATGATAAGCTTGGTATTGTATCTTTCAAGCGCTGCAAGCTCCTCATCACGCATTTGGGAAGGAGCGGGGTGATCCGGTTTCAGCGATGCTTATAATGTTGACGAATGCTGCAAATGCAGCGGCAACCCGAGGCGCCCCCACACATCAACCAGCGCCTCAGCGAGCGCGTCGATCAACGCGTCATCATGATAGGGCGTCGGTGTGATGCGCAGCCGCTCGGTGCCGCGCGGAACTGTCGGGTAGTTGATCGGCTGGATGTAGATGCCGTGCTCGGCGAGCAGAATATCGCTCGCTTGCTTGCACTTCTCCGGATCACCCACCATCACTGGTACAATGTGCGCGTCGTTCGGCATCACCGGCAGGCCGGCGGTATTGAGAGCACGGCCTTCACCCGTGCGGAGCGGTCCTGATGGCGGTCGCGCTCCCATTGCGAAGCCTTGAGGTGCCGGATCGCCGCGGTGGCCGCGGCGCAGACCGCCGGCGGCGGCGCGGTAGTGAAGATGAATCCCGGCGCATAAGAGCGTACCGCATCGATGATATCGGCGTTTGCCGCGATGTAGCCGCCGAGGCAGCCGAACGCCTTCGCCAGCGTGCCCTCCGATTCGGCCAACGCAGATCTCGCCCTAAACATCCTTTCTTCAATTCACATCTCAACGTGAGCGGCGCGATAAAACGCCGAGAACGATTCAGATTCAAACGAAATAAAGACCAGCCTCGGCAATGAAGTCCGCATTGATCCAGCGCACCGATGATAGATCATGCGTGCCACGAGGTGGGCGCATTTCGGAAAACGCCTCAATAAAATGAGAGGGACCTGATGAAACTGGATCACGCGGCCGCCGTTCGGTAGCGCGTCAAATCAAACCGCGCATCCAGCGTTGGCATAGTGGCGGAGTTATACTTAATCCTGCAAAACGAGCATAACTCCGGCAGGCTCGAGCCCATGCCAAACGGCGAATCGTCTGCGGGTCCGTATCTGATCTTATCGGCTACCGTTCGTCGGGCTAAAACAGCATCGGCGCCCGTTGCCCGGCCGTTCCGCATTCAGGCGAAGCTGCAATTCTTGGATTCGAGGACTTTGCCGATGCCGGAGAGTTCAAGAATGTCGCCACCAGCCTTGAGCGCCTTCATCACGCTCGCTTCCTTCTCCTCGCGCGCGGCCGACTTGGCGCAAACGTCTGCAATATTCTCCCTGGGCACCACGACCACGCCGTCGTCGTCAGCACTGACGATGTCGCCGGGCCGCACGGCGATGCCACCTATAACGATCGGCCGATTGATATAGCCGAGGGTTTCCTTGACGGTCCCCTTCATGCACAGGCCGTAGGAGAAAACGTTGAAGCCGGTATCGCGCACCGCCGGTCCGTCGCGCACGCCGGCGTCTGTCACCAAGCCGACGATTCCCTTGGCAACGCACGCGGTCGACAAGACCTCGCCGAAGCCGCCTTGCTCGGGATGGTCGCCCGCGCTCACCACAAGGACGTCGCCCGGCCTCGCCAACGAGATCGCGGTGATGAGCATCATGTTGTCGCCCGGGTGGCAACTGACGGTCAGCGCCGGCCCACAGGCGCGCATGCCAGGATAGATCGGCTTGATCCGGGACGTCAGCGCACCGGTCCGCCCCTGCGCCTCATGGAGGGTTGATGGCGGAAACTGCTTGATACGCTCCACGAGTTCGACGGCGGGCCGATCGAATGTTCTGATAACGTGAGCCATGGTACCTCCCAAGGGCGCGTAATGCCTGCGCTGAGATTGCCTTAGTCAACCGGCTCCCGTTGGACAAATTCATATTTCGGGATTGCCGCATCGTATTTCGTTATGCGTCATCCCCTGGCTTTCGACGGGATACGCGCGCACGATCGTCGTCGTGTGCCAAGCCGGCTTCAGCAGGCAGCGCCGCGTCTTGGCTAAGACGACGCCGGGAGGACCGGCGTTTGGGAAGACGGCGCGGCCGGATTGACCCATCCTTCACTAATGATCTCCCCCAGAATCTTGTAAACGGCGAACGCGGCGTCGGACAGGCCCACATTATCCGAGATGCACAGGGACATCTGAAGCGACGCCGCCGGCGCATCGATCCGCCGCACGCAGAGATCTGCGGAATTCGGCAAAACAGCGGCAATCGCCTCGGGCAGCACCGTCGCGCCCATGCCGGCCGCGATCGCCGACGACAGGGTCGATTGCGCCTGAATCTCGGCGACGATGCGCGGGCGCGCTCCAGCCTCGGCGCAGATCCGCTCGACCGCCTGCCGCAGGAAGGATTCTGGCGGGGGAAGCAGAAGGTCGATTTCAGCCAACTCTGACGCCGAGATGTCCGCCGAGTGCGCCTGCTCCAGGAACATGCCGCGCGGCGCAACAAGATGGAAATGCTCCTGCAGGAGCGGTTTGTAATCGAGGCCGGTCACAGGGCGGTCGCCGTAGAGGATCGCGATGTCCATGCTTCCTTTCAGCATCAATTCACTGAGCGTGATGCCGAAGCTGTCGAAAATGTGCAGCACGATGCCGGGAAATCGCTCGCGCACCCGCATCAGGAGCGGCGTCGCAAGCAATGCCGCCGAGCTGAGCGGCGCCAGGCCGATCGTCACGTTTCCGATCAACTCCGGCTTGTTGTCCAGAATGCTGCGGCGCGCTTCTTCGATCTGGCGCTGGATGGACTTGGCGTATCGATAAAGGATTTGTCCGGCCTCGGTCGGCTTGACCCCGCGGGCGCTGCGGACAAGCAGCTTCCGCTTGAAGTCCGATTCCAGGCTTGCAATCTGCTGGCTCAATGCGGGCTGTGCGACACTGAGCAGCTTCGCGGCGCGCGTCACGCTACCAAGGTCCACGACTTTGATGAAGGCTTCGAGGCGTCGCGTGTCCAATACGGGGGTTCCCAGGAAATCGAGCAGGAGATCGTTGCGGCAGCAATACGCTGGAGCTATGGGACTAGAGCGAAAAGTTCTTACCATTTGGAACCCGCCGGGCATATAGGTATCGCTGCACACGGCCGTCCATTTAGCGTTGCCGATGCAGCCTGGATGGCCGCGGAGGAGCCGTGCGGATGGCATTTTCGGACTATCGAACGGCGTTGGTGACGGGTGCATCCTCGGGGATCGGGGCGGCGACGGTTCGTCGCCTGAGCGCGGAAGGGCTCGAGGTTCACGCCGTGGCGCGCGCCGCGGACCGACTGGCGACGCTATCGGCAGAGACCGGGTGCCGGGTGCACGCGGTGGACGTGAGCGACCCGGACGCGCTGACGGCGCTGGCGAAGGCGGCCGAGTTCGACGTGCTGGTCAACAATGCCGGCCAGTCCCGGCGCGGTAACATCCTGGACACGACCTCCGAAGACGTCGATGCACTGATCGACGTCAATCTGCGGGCCGTGCTGCATCTGACGCGGCTGATCGTGCCCGGCATGGCGAACCGGGACCGCGGTCACGTCGTCAACATCTCCTCCATCGCCGGCCATTACGCCTTCGGCGGCGGAAACACTGTGTACCACGCGACGAAGGCGGGCATTCATTCGCTATCGCAGCAGTTACGCGTCGATCTGTACGGCACCAGGGTGCGCGTCACCGAGGTGTCGCCGGCACGCGTGGAGACCGAAGTCTTCGGGCGGTTGCTGGGCGATCTCGCGGAGGCCAAGCGCCGCTTCTTCGACGACTATGACGCGCTCCAACCAGAGGACATCGCCAACTCCATCGCATTCGCCGTGGGATCGCCAGCGCGCATGAACGTCGCGTTCATGGAGGTACTGCCCACCCAGCAGGTCGTCGGCGGTCTCAACTTCGCGCAGAGAAACCAGGAAACAGTAACGTGATGCACAATAGCCTCGAATCCGAAGCGCTGCGCGCACGGAGCGGCGACCGTGGACCTCGATAAAATCGGACAATTGGTCGATCTGGTCTCGCGATCCCGCATCGCGGAACTGGACCTTACGCAGGACGGAACGCGGGTCCGGATCCTGAAGAGCCCCACGCCGGGTGCAGCAGCCAGGGAGGGTGCAGCCCCCGCCTCGCCCGGCGCTACAGATCGAGGATGGGAGGAGGCCCGCGCCGCCACGTACGAGGCGAAACCCCAACCGGACGCTTCGGGTGTGGCCGACATCATCGTGCCAGCGCCGATGCACGGCGTTTTCCATCAGGCCGCGGCGCCGGGTGAACCGCCGCTCGTGGAGGTCGGTACCAACATCGAAGCCGGCCAGAAGATTTGCATCATCGAGGCGATGAAGACTTTTATCGGTATCGTCGCTGAGACCCCGGGCACCGTCCTCGCAATCCTTGCCGAGAACGGCGACGAGATCGAGGCGGGGCAGCCCTTGTTTCGGATCCGTCCTGCGGGCACCTCGTGATGTTCGACAAGGTTTTGATCGCAAACCGCGGCGAAATCGCACTGCGCATCCAGCGCGCCTGTCGCGCGATGGGACTTAAGACTGTCGTCATTTATTCGGAGATGGATCGGGACGCCCGCTATGTCGCGCTCTCGGATCAGGCGCTCTGTATCGGGCCGGCCTCGGCGAGCAGAACCTACCTGAATGCCGCGGCAATCTTGCTCGCCGCCGAGGTCACTGGCGCTCAGGCGATCCACCCCGGTTACGGATTCCTGTCGGAGAGCGCGGAGTTCGCCGACAAGGTGGCACAGGCGGGCCTTACCTTCATCGGCCCTCCCGCCGATTGCATCCGAACCATGGGCGACAAGGTCGCCGCCAAGCGCGCCATGCGCGAGGCGGGCGTCCCTTGCGTACCCGGGCCGAACAGCGCCCTGCCTGATGATCCGGCGGAGGTGCGCGCGACGGCCCGGGAGATCAGGTACCCGGTGATCATCAAGGCGGCAGGCGGCGGCGGCGGGCGCGGCATGCGCATCGTACGCGGCGAGCATGAGCTGGACGACGCCCTCACGGTGACGCGGGCAGAAGCGAGGCAGGCCTTCAAGAACGCCGCGGTCTACATCGAGAAATTCCTCGAGAGGCCGCGCCATATCGAGATCCAGGTTCTGTGCGACGGACACGGAAACTATCTCTGGCTCGGCGACCGCGACTGCTCTCTTCAGCGCAGGAACCAGAAGGTCGTCGAGGAGGCCCCCGCGCCCGGCGTCGATCGCGCCCTGGTCGAGCGTGTCGGGCTGAGCTGCGTCGAAGCCTGCCGGCGGATCGGTTACCGCGGCGCCGGCACGTTCGAATTCCTCTACGAGGACGGCGCATTCTTCTTCATCGAGATGAACACGCGCGTCCAGGTGGAGCACCCGGTCACGGAGATGACCACCGGGGTAGACATCGTGAAAGAGCAGATCCGCATCGCGCGCGGCGAGCCGCTATTGATCGCGCAGGCGGACATCGCATGCAGCGGCCACGCGGTCGAGTTTCGCATCAACGCGGAGGACCCAGCCACCTTCGCGCCTTCAGCCGGCACCGTGACGCGCTGGGACGTTCCCGGCGGCATCGGCATCCGCATCGATTCGCATATGGCCGCCGGAGCGATCGTTCCGCGCCATTACGATTCGCTGATCGGCAAGCTCATTGCCCATGGCGCTAGCCGTGAGGAGGCGTTGGCGCGCGCGCGAGTCGCGCTGTCCGAGCTGCGCGCCGAAGGCATCCAGACCAACGTGCCACTGCATCGGATGATCCTGGACGATCCTGCCTTCCGTCAGGGCGGCTACAATATTCACCACCTGGAACATTGGATAACCGCGCGGGCGGCGCAACAATGACGGCGCCCGACCTTCCACGGATCAGCCTGCTCGGGACCACCGCGATCCTGTTCGAAGCGCCGGGGACTTTCGACCTGCCGCATCAGCGGCGCATCTGGGCGCTGGCCGCAATGGCCTCGAAGTGGCCGGGAGTCCGCGAGGCTATCCCCGGCATCACGAACCTGATGCTGACATTCGAAACCCCTCCCCGCGCAGTCGACTCCCTCGTCTCGGCACTCAACGACGGATGGGACGCCGCGCAGGAACTTGCGATTGAAGGCCGCGACATCGAGCTTCCGGTAACCTATGGCGGTGAAATCGGCTCCTCGCTCCAAACCGTCGCCGATCACACCGGCCTGTCTGTCGATGACGTCGCGTCGATTCATGCGGCTCCGCTCTACACCGTGTTCGCGTTGGGAAGCCATCCCGGATATTGTTATCTCGGCGGCATGGACCCGCGAATAGCCATACCCCGGCGCCAGACGCCGTTGCAGCGCTGCGAGGGCGGCTCGGTCTCCATCGGTGGTTCACAAACCGGTGTGTCTGCGTCACCGGGGCCCAGCGGCTGGCATGCGATCGGCCACACGACATGGACGTTCTTCGATCCGTCGTGGCCCGTTCCGGCCGCGCTCGCGCCGGGCGACACCGTCAGGTTCAAGGTCGATAGGGTGATCCGTTGATCGAGATCCTTTCCGTTCTTGGCCCCGCCAGCGTCCAGGATTTGGGGCGGTTCGACCAGTATCGGTTCGGGGTCGGGACGTCGGGAGCCATGGACGATATCGCGCTGCGTGCCGGCAACATTCTTTTGGCGAACGACGAGAATGCTGCCGGCATCGAAATCCCGATGACGCCGTTCAAGCTGCGCTTCGGTCGCGACACGGCCTTCGCGCTCACCGGTGCCGACGCCGGAGCCGACCTCGGCGGACGTGCGATCCCGCCATGGTGGCGGTCACAGGCTCGCGCCGGAGACGTTCTCAGTCTCAAGGCAATGACCCGTGGCGCACGAAGCTACCTCACGGTGGGCGGCGGCATCGACGTTCCGGTGGTGCTGGGATCGCGCAGCACGCAATTGCGCGGCCAACTTGGCGGCCTGCACGGACGGTCGCTGCAACCCGGTGACGTTCTGCCTTGTACCGCGCCCGACAGTTCCGCCTGTATCGGTGAACTCGGCACCGAGCCGGCCGATATCGCCCTGGCCCGGCCGAACGCGCCGGCGGGCGTCACGGTCGTCAGAGTGGTGATCGCCGGCGAATATGACATGTATGACGGTGTCGCACAGGATCTGTTCTGGCGCTCCGACTGGAAGGTCACGCCCCAGAGCAACCGTTACGGCTATCGCCTCCAGGGTCCCGCCGTAATGCCGATCTCACCAGTCGAAAAAAGGTCTCACGGCATTGTGCCGGGCGTTGTTCAGATTCCTCCCAATGGACAGCCCATCATCCAGATGCGCGACGCCCAGACCTCCGGCGGTTATCCGAAAATCGCAACCGTCATCGAGGCTGATCTCTGGCGCATCGGTCAGGCAGGCCTCGGCGGCAAATTGCGCTTCGAGCAAACCTTATATCCGGATGCGCTCGCCGCGCAGGACGAAGTATCCGCCTATCTCGACAAACTTAGAGTGAACGTTCGCCGCCTTGAGGAGCTTCGAAGATGCCGATAGACACGACAGACATCGAACGGCTGGCGCAGATCCTGGAGCGATCCGGTGTCGCGTCAATCGAAATCGAGGAAAACGGACAGTCGTTGAAGCTCGTGATGGAGACGGAGGGGCCGACAGTGCCTTCGCCTGCGCTTGCCGCGCTGACCGGGCGCTCCGATGGGGTCGCCAACGTCGCGAAAGCCGATGTTGCGGGAATCTTTGTCGCCGCCCATCCATCGCGGACGAAGCCGTTCGTCGAACCCGGCCAGGCGATCGAAGCCGGCGCGATCGTCGGCCTCGTCAAGATTGGGCGGCTTTACGTACCCGTGCTGTCGCCGGCCGCGGGCATCGTCGATTCCATCGTCGCGGAAGCAGGCGCGACCGTCGGTTACGGGACACCGATCGTCAGCGTTCGGAGCGCTGCCTAGCGCCGCTGGATAAAAATTGCGAAAACAACCCCATGCAAAGTAGAAATGGGTTCGCATTCGCGGTATCTTTGTACCTTCAGCCAAGCAACACCGTCGCGGGGACGACTTCGCCGCCGCCCTGCTCGACGACCCGGCGCACCGTGGCGGCGAGGTTGACCGATCCCGGCGTATCGCTGTGAACGAGGATCGAGCGCGCCTCGACCTTGATCGACTTGCCCTCGATCGTCTCCACCGTCCCGCTGTCGAGAAACTGCTGGACCCGCTTGGCCACAGCCTCGGGCGAGGTGATAACCGAGTTGGGAAGCTTGCGCGAAACGAGGTTTGCGTTCGCGTCATAGGCACGATCGGCCAGAAAGATCGTAAGGACCCGCAAGCCAACCTTGCGCGCGGCGCGTACGATTTCCGCATCAGGCATCGAGAACATGATGAGGTCACGATCGAGCGCCGCAATCGCACGTGCGGCGACGTCGGCCATGTCCGGATCCGCGTTCACCATGTTGCCCATCGCCGCATGGAAACTGACATGGGTGACGCGATGGCCGGCGTTGGCCGCGATCGCCTGCAGCGCCCCGATCTGGTAGAGCATGTGCTTCTCGATCTCGCCGGCGTCCATCTGAATGACGCGGCGGCCGAAGCCGAGCAGGTCCGGCAGGCCCGGATGGGCGCCGATACCGACGCCCTTCGCCTTCGCCAACCGCACCGTGCGATCCATGGTGATGGGATCGCCGGCATGGGAGCCGCAAGCCACATTGGCCGACGAGACGATCCCCATCAGCGCTTCGTCGTCACCGATGCGATAGGCGCCAAAACCCTCGCCCATATCCGAATTGATGTCGATTTTCATGATTGAACCATCCTTCGATCGTTGCTCTCATACACTCAAAGCGCTCGATAAAGATCGGCCGTGGCGCGCAGGCATGCGATGTAGTCGTTGACCGGCGTCATGGCGGCGACGGCTTCCTCGTAGTCGACCTCGCTGAACGCGATGCGCGATCCGGGCCGCGCCTGACCGAGACGCCAGAGATCGGCCTGGATCACGGCGGCGATCTTCGGATAGCCGCCGGCGGTGTTGGCGTCGCTCATCTGGATGATCGGCGCGCCGGCCGGAGGCACTTGCACGACACCCGCCACCACGCCGTGCGAGCGCATCTCGACCGGCGTCGGCAATGTCAGTTCGGCTCCCGCCAGCCGATATCCTCCCCGGTCACTCTGCAGGCTGATCTTCCAAGTCGTGGACCAGAACGTCGCCTTCATCGCATCGGAAAACAGATCGTACTCCCCGGCCCTCAGCACGCGTACGCGAAGGACGCCATCTGCAGACGCGCTAGCGCCGGCGATTGCCACCTCGGGCGGCTCGGCGCCGAAATCGGAACGTGCGGCCGGTTCGTGCCGTGTGCGGCTGATCGGCACGATATCGCCTTCCCGTAACGCCCGCCCCTCCAACCCACCGAAGCCCGCCCGAATATGCGTGCTGCGCGATCCCAGCACCGGCGGCAGATCAATGCCTCCTTCGAACGTCAGATACGCCCGCGCGCCGCGCCTCGGCGTGCCGAGCGCGAGAATGTCTCCCGCCTTTGCCCGCATGCACCACCACGGCGGAACGGCAGAGCCCGCCAGCACCGCGTTGCAGTCGACCCCGGTCAGCGCAAACGCCATGTCCGCACCAAAGCGCAGCCGGAACGGAAAGGTCTGGACCTCGATGCTCGCACCATCACTGTCGTTGCCCAGCAGCGCGTTTCCGGCCGCGAGCGCCACCGGATCCATGGCGCCCGACGTGCTCACGCCGAAGCGACGCGCACCGATACGCCCTAAATCCTGAATGGTATTGAGCGCGTGGCTGGTCAGTATTTCGATCACCATTCGATCCGATCGATCCTGAATTTGACCCGGTCGCCCGGCGCCATCAGCGAGGGCTGATCGCTTCGGGGATCGAACATCGGAACCGGGGCCCAGCCGATCGCGTTCCAGCCGTTCGGACTCGACAGGGCTGCGACGCCGGTCTGCATCCCGCCAATGGTTACCGAGCCCGCGCGCATGTTCAGCGACGGCACGGACTTGCGTGGCATGAAGATGCGTGGATCGAGGCCATGCAGATAACCGAAGCCCGGAGAACTCGCGACCGCGCAGACCGTATACTCGGCTTCGCTGTGGATCCTCACGACCTCCTGCCCGGACAATCCCGCGCGGGCGGCCACCGCCGGCAGGTCGAAGCCGTGTTCACCGCCGTAGACGACCGGAATCTCGATCAGCTTGCCATCAGCGTCACGCCCCGGCAAACGGTGCCACAGTTCGATGATGGAAGCGCTGAGGGCGGCGACGTCATCCGGCGGCTGCTCAAACACAAGCATCACGTTGGTGACGCCAATAACCGCCTCCTGGACGTTGGGCCGCGAAGCGAGCACGTCAGCGAGGGCCCAGATGCGGCGTTGCTGAACCATGTCGAAGTCGCCCGGCGCCTCGACCAGCATCGCCAGCGTGCCGATCAGGCTGATCTTCGGGTCCCTCTCGAGCGCGCCGACGAAGGGGGCGGTAGGATGATTGATCGACAAAGAAGGCCTCGCAAATCCGGCGCGCCACCCAACAGCGGAGCCGCCCCCGAAGCTTAGATAAGCGCCGCGGACCGATCCAAGACGATGTCGGTCTGCGGGTATAACGGATGTCGATTGCCTAACAAGGCGGCCACCGACCGTACGTCCGAATGCGGGAGGCGAACGCGTTCATCGGCCGGCTCCCGCCGATCGTTCATCGGCTCCGCGAGCGGCACTCAGTGACGCGGGATAACGTGATTGCTCGACGAATCCCATCGCGCAATCACCTCCTCGCCCACGGCGTAACGCAAGCCGGCGCGCTGCGACTGATTTTGCTCGAAAGCAATGATCTGCTCACCGCTTTTCGTCTTCAAATAATAATGACTGACGAAGCCACGATAGATGGCCTGGTCGACCCGCGCAGCCACGCCGTTTGGACGTTCGGCTGAAATATCCTCGCCGGCCCGCTCGACGATGATTGCTTCGGGCCGGATCGACACCATGACGTCCGCGGCCGAGGCAGGCAGCTCATCGACCAGAAGCCTCAATCCCTGCGACACGGAAATGATCGCTCCGCCGCCCTGCCGCTGTTCGACACGGCCCTCGAACATGTTCGAGGCGCCGATGAAGTTCGCGACGAACTTCGACACCGGCCGCTGGTAGATTTCGGTCGCCGAACCGACCTGTTCGAGCTTGCCGTCGCGCATCACGACGATCTTGTCGGCCATCGTCAGCGCCTCGTCCTGATCGTGGGTGACCATGACGGTGGTCAGGCCGAGCCTGCGCTGAAGGGCCCGCAATTCAACCTGCATGCTTTCGCGAAGCCCCTTGTCAAGGGCGCCCAGCGGTTCATCGAGCAGCAGCATCGCGGGTTCGATGACAAGTGCACGCCCGAGCGCGACGCGCTGCTGCTGACCGCCGGAGAGCTGGGCGGGATAGCGCTTTCCGAAGCTGGAGAGCTGGACCAGGTTGAGCGCGTCGGCCACCTTTTTGGCAGCATCCGCCTTGGCGATCCCGCGCATCTCGAGGCCGAACGCGATATTCTGCTCGACGGTGAGATGCGGGAACAGCGCGTAGTTCTGAAACAGCATGCCGATGTTGCGGCGATGCACCGGAACATCGGTCATCCGCGCATTGTTGACGAAGACGTCGCCGGATGTCGGACGGATCAAACCTGCGATCATGCGAAGGCAGGTCGTCTTTCCGCATCCGCTCGGACCGAGCAGAGCGATCATACTGCCCGGCTCGATCGTCAGTGACACGTTGTCGACCGCGATCGCGCGGTTGTATTCCTTGCTGAGGCGTTCAAGCCTGACTTCGGTCGACTTCATGGGCACCCTGCTCAGCTCGTGAACACTTGATTGTAGCGCTCAAGCCATGGCCCGCGACGCGGAACGATGAAATTCCAGTCCGGGGTAAAGAGCCCGAGATCGGTCGCCTTGGTATCGGGATAGGCGAGGAACTTGACTGTTTCCGGCTTGAAGTCGATGCCCGCGACCGAAGGCGCGCTTAGCGTTTGCTCAGACAGCATCTTGGCGACAGACGGCTCCAGAATGCGGTTGATGAACGCGGCACCCAGTTCCGGCTCCGGCGCATTCTTTGCCAACGTCATGCTGTTGATGCCGGTGAACGCGCCCTCCTTGGGGAAGGTCATGTCGAGCGGCAGCCCTTTGGCGGTGTGGGGAAATATCGCCTTCGAATACTCGATGCCGCCGATCGTGGCCTGGCCCTGCGCAACCTGAAGCACCTGCGCCTCGCTGTCGTAGATGGTGAGGACGTTGGGCTTGAGCAGCGAGAGCTTGTCCCAGCCGGCGTCGACCAGGTACTGGGCTTCCTTGAGCGGTTTGCCGGTCACGAGCGCCGTCGCGACGATGAGCATCAGTACGCTCTGGGTGTTCTTCGGCGTGTTCAGGAGAATCTGCTTGCGATACTTCGCGTCGAAGATCTGTTCATAGCTCTCGATCGGCTTCGTTACCTGTGGATTGATGAACAGCGCAGCACTCGAGATCGAGAAGCCAACCCCGTAGCCATCCTCGAAGATATAGCGCTTGTACACCTTCTCCAGGTTGGGAATCTTGTTGGGGTCGAGCTTGTCGATCAGGCCCTCCTGCTTGGCCTGCGGTATGCCGACATCGTCCATCATCATGACGCTGAAGCGCGGCGCATCGCGCGTCGCACGCAGCGCGGCGATGTTGGAGAGCGTCGCCCCTTCGATGGTGAAGACGCGGCATTTGAACTCGGCCTCGAACTTCGGAATGACCTCCTTCTGAACCAGCCTGCCGAGCGCCGAATTGTAGACGCCGACATGCAGTTGTTTGACGTCCTGTGCCGACGCTCGGCTGATGATCGTCGGGAAGGCAACTGCGACTGCGCCGGCCTTGATGAGAGTCCTACGCGTCAGTTTCATGGTTCCAATCTCCATTTTGCAGAAAACACACTAGGCAGCCAGCGCACGGCGAAGGCCCACCAACTTCTCGAGCAGCAGAACGCCGACCAGCGCCATCAGGATGATGATCGTCGACATCGCGGGAACGGAGGGATCAAAGACATTGACGAGCTGCCGCATCAGGACCAGCGGCACCGGCGAGTATTCGGAATTCGCCAGCCACATCGTGACCGGATAATTGTCAAAGGAGACCATGAAGGCGAACAGCCCGCCTGCCGCTACGCCAGACGCGATCTGCGGCAGCGTCACGCGCCAGAACGTCCGCAGCCGGCCGGCGCCTAGCGTACGGGCGGCGTCCTCCAGGTTCTCGTCGACCAGCTGGAGGCTGGTCACGACCGTGCGGATGACGTAGGGCGAGGTCACCACAATATGGCCGATCAGAAGATTGAGCCTTGCATCCTGCGACCCGAGCTTCGACAAGACCTGAAGCAGGGCTAGACCCGTCACCAGCGCAGGAAAGATCAGCGGAGAAAGCAGGAAACCCTTGATCGCCGCGATGCCAGGGAAGTTTCCTCGCACCAGGGCGAAGGCCGCCGGCACGCCGAACAGCAGCGAGCCCGCCGTCGTGCCGAGCGCCAACAGGATGCTCAGCCGCATGGCATCAATGAAGTCGCGGTCCTGCAACACCTTGAGATACCATTTCAGGGTGAAGCCCTGCGGAGGGAACGTCACGAAATACGAATCGGAGACCGACACCGCCATGACGAGGAGCAGCGGCGCCATGATGAAGATCATCATCGCGGTGGTGATCGCGTAGAGAATCCAGGCGCCCACCCCGGAGAAACGCTCGTCCATCAGGTGGCCCTCCGCAGACGGCGGCCTTCAAGAAGCCACATCGAGAAACCATTCACCGCGAAGACAACGCCGACCAGGACCAGCGCGATCGCAGCCCCGAATGGCCAGTCATAGACGACGAAGATCTGTTGCTCGATCAGGTTTCCGAGCATGATCGCGGAGGCACCGCCCAGGATCGCCGGAATGACGAAAGATCCCGCCGTCAGCGAGAACACCAGCGTGAATCCCGCGACGAAACCGGGCATGCTCAGCGGCAACGTCACCCGGAGGAACACCTTCCACCAGGGGGCGCCAAGCATGCGGGCCGCGTCTTCCAGATTGGGATCGATTTTGCCGAGCGCCGACGCCAGCGGCAGGACCATCATCGGGAAGAAGACGTGCAACGATCCGATGATGACGGCCTTTTCGGTATAGAGGATCGCCACCGGCGCATCGACGATGTGCAGCGTCATCAGGATCCAGTTCAACATCCCCTTGGGGCCGTTGGCGAGAATCAGCTGCCATCCGTATCCGCGCACGACGACGCTAACGATCAATGGCGCAATCACAATGAGTGTAATGATCCGCGTCACCATCGGGCGGCTCTTGACCATCACAAGCGCGACCGGATACGCAAGCACCGTGGCAAGCAGTGAGGTGATCACGCTGATCCGCAGCGTATTCCAGAACACCCTCGCATACAGATCGACGTCGATCAGGCGCGCGTAATGTGCCAGCGTGAACGGGGGGCCGATGATCCCCTTGCTGTTCTGGGTCTGGATGCTCGAAAACAGCAACCCTATCGCGGGATAGAAGAAGAAATAAGCCAGGAAGACCAGCATCGGGATCGCCAAATAGCCGGCAGACAACTGCGGACGCCACCGCGATCCCTGTCGGGCAGCTGAATCTGAAAGAGCCACCGCAGCATCGCTGGTGGTCATCGCTGGCCGTCCTCGACTGCGCGATCCCAAAGCCTACCCCTCCATCTGCCAAGACTAGGCGGCGACATCTTACAGGACCAAGACCGTCTTCGTTTAGGGCCATCGCGAACCGTTATGGTCCCCGCGAGCAGGACCTGCGACGGATTCCGAGTGCGTGATCGCCGAGCATCGCCAATCGCGCGGCGCCGGCGATTAAAACGACAGCTTCCATGACAGAGGATTGCCTATTGCCTTTGCAATCCCGGTCAGCGCAGGCCTTCGCAGAAGCTCGCGATCCGTCGCAGACCCTCCTTCAGCGCCGCGGTATCGGTCGCGTAGGAAATCCGGAAATACGGGCTCATGCCGTAGGCGCCGCCGTGAACGGCAGCGACATGTTGCTCTTCCAGCAGAGCTGCGATGAAATCGGCGTCGGTTTTCAGCCGCCGCCCGCCCTCTGTCGTCTTGCCGATGCAGCCGGCGATGTTCGGAAAGACGTAGAACGCGCCCTCGGGCTTGTGGCAGGTGATGCCGGGTATCCGGTTGAGGAGGCTAACCACCAGGTCGCGCCGCTCGCGATAGACGTCCGCGCGCTCCTTGAGTAATTGCTGCGGGCCGTCGAGAACCGCGGTTGCCGCGGCCTGGCTCAGGGTGCAGATCGGGCCCGTTGCCTGGCCATGGACGTTGTTCATGGCCTGGATCAATTTCTTCGGCCCGCCGCAATAGCCGACGCGCCAGCCGGTCATCGCGTAGGCCTTGGACGCGCCGTTGACGGTCAGCACGCGCGGTTTCAGCGCGGGTTCAACCTCGGCGATGGTGCAGAACTCAAAACCATCATAGGTAAGGTGTTCATAGATGTCATCGGTGAGGATCCAGACATCCGGATGCTTCAACATGACGTCGGCGATCGCCCGCATCTCGGCACGCGTGCATGCCGCACCGGTCGGATTGTTCGGGAAGTTCAGGATCAGCCACTTGGTCCTGGGCGTGATCGCCGCGTCGAGGTCCGCCGGCCGCAGCTTGAACTGATTATTCTCCGGACAGGCCACCGGAACCGGGGTCGCTTCGGCGAGAACAACGATATCGGCATAGGTGATCCAGCCCGGCGCGGGAATGACGACCTCGTCACCCGGGTTGCAGGTGGCGAACAGCGCGTTGAAGATGATCTGCTTCCCGCCATTGGCGACCAGGATCTCGTCGAGCGCATAGTCCAGATTGTTCTCGCGCTTGAACTTGCGCTGGACGGCGGACCTCAAGGCGACCGTCCCCGGCTGCAAAGGATATTTGGTGTCGCCCGCAAGCGCCGCCTGATGCGCGGCCTCGATCGCATGTGACGGTGTGGGGAAGTCGGGCTCGCCGGACGACAGGCTGATGATCTTGACGCCCGCGTCGCGAAGCTCGCGCGCCTTGTCGGTCATCGCCGCCGAAGCGGAAATTTTCACGCTCTTCAGGCGATTTGCAAATTCAAGCATCGTTCGCTCCATTCCTCATCTGTGCCGCCCGTCGCGGGCACCATGGCCCGGCGTAGTCCCCGATCGGCTTGCAAATCTCAATCCGCCGACGACCTGAAAGGTCGGCACGACCTCGAGCATCGCGACATTCATGCGCGCTGGCGATTCCACTGCGAAGGCGATGGCATCGACGATGTCCTGCGGCTGGAGCGTCTCGAATTGCCCGACGAAACGCGCGCTCTCGCTGTCCGCGACGTTTGGATTCTGGAAAATGTTCGTCGCCACGCGCCCGGGCGATACCTCGGTGACGCGCACCCTGGTGCCGTAGAGATCGACCCGCAACTGCTGCGACAGCGAATGAATGCCCGCCTTGGTCGCGTGATAGGCGACGGACGAATTGAACGTCGTCGCATTTACGCCAAAGGCGTAATGGCCGGCGATGGAGGAGACGTTGACGATGTGACCGCGATCGCGGCTCGCCATGCCTGGGGCGATCAGCCGCGTCAGATGCAGCACGGCCCGCAAATTGACGTCGATCAGGGTATCAACGTCTTCCGGTGTCGTATCCAGGATATTGCCGCGCCGAGACTGGCCGGCATTGTTGATCAGGACGTCGAATTCGGCCGCTTTCGCCAGCGCCGTCAACGCGTCGAGGTCGCTCAAGTCGATGGCGTGCACCAGGCACCCGGTCTCCGCCGACATTGCCGCCAGCCGGCCCGCGTCGCGCGCTAATGCGTGAACTTCGAGCCCTTCCGCGCTCAGGCGGCGGACGGTCGCCGCCCCGATGCCTGAGGACGCGCCCGTGACCAACGCCGTTCGATAGTCCGAAAATGCCATCCTGCGCGGCTCCGCTGCGGTCAGGCGAAGCAGTTCGCTCGGCCGCGGCGGCAAGAACAATACGAACGCACCGTCACACGCGCATAGGACGGATTCGCTCTGCCCTCATAAGCCCCGCCGATAACTCCAAACGCAGGCCCGCCATAAGAGCTGCGGATGCCGGCAGAGCGAATTTCTCTTACCCGCCCCTGACCACGCCCCTCTACCTTCACGCCAAAACGCCGTGACCTAACCGCTCAGGCCAGGAGACAATCAATGTTGGAAGTCGACAATCGCATCGTCATGGTCTCGGGTGCCTCGCGCGGCATCGGACGCGCCGTTGTCGATCGACTCCTGGCATCGGGTTTCCGTGTGTCTGCGGGACTTCGCGATCCGGGCCGCCTCCAGCAGAGCGAGAGGCTCATGACGCATCGCTATGACGCCGAGGAAGCCGAGAGCCCGATCTCGTGGGTCAACGCGACTGTCGCGCGATGGGGCGGTGTGGACGCCATCGTCAACGCCGCCGGCATCAATCCCAGGGTTCTCGTTTCCGGCGAGGGCGAGGATGAACTGGAAGAGATGTGGCGGATCAACGTCAAGGGCCCCTTACGCGTGATCAGGGCTGCCCTTCCCCATCTGGCCGTCTGTGGTCATGGTCGCGTTGTCAATCTGGGCTCGCTCTCGGGGAGACGCGTGGGATCGAATGTCGGCTACGCCATGACCAAATTCGCGGTGGTCGCGCTGACCCACGGTCTCCGGCGCGAGGGAAGAGCCGCAGGTATCCGCGCCACCGTTGTATGTCCGGGCTATGTGGCGACCGATATGACACTGAATGACGAGGAGATTCCCCGCCACGAGATGAGCCAGCCCGGCGACATCGCCCAACTGGTCGAAACCGTCCTCATGCTGCCGAACAACGCGTCGGTCTCCGAATTGCTCGTCCACTGCCAGTTCGAACCGATGCTATGACGGCGGCTCCTGCGGCCCGCGCTCCGCTGACACCGGAGCCGTTCGGCTCAGCTTGCTCACGTTGGTTGCCTCTGGATTTTCTAGGATCTTTCGGTGCACACGTCGTGCACACGCCGCCCTTTAACCGATTGAAAAACTTGAACTCTCGCTCCAATCCATCATGGGGAAGTTTGAGCTAGGTCCAACCAGCGAGAGCTGGTCAGATCTAATACCTTCCCCTCAATGTCTGGTTTCCGCCGAAAGCTGTCGA
>Ga0137418_10001452_pt1 | contig 21851 bp, 22 predicted proteins | sample CZODoug3_1_2_16f_FD_122242 | JGI IMG/M metagenome (GOLD analysis project Ga0137418, IMG submission 122242) | Vadose zone soil fungal communities from Angelo Coast Range Reserve, California, USA - CZODoug3_1_2_16fungal (Hybrid Assembly) | ecosystem: Environmental > Terrestrial > Soil > Vadose...
GCGCGTGCGGCTCACTCGCGCTCGAAGCTCATTTGCGGTCGCACAGCTGCACGTCCCCGCTCATGGTTTTCAGGTGCATGTGCCCGGCGCCATCCCCGCGCGTGCCCTGCAGCGTATGACCTGGCATGTGGCCGCGCTCGCTCGGGGTCGCGTTGAAGCAGTTGGAAATGTCGCCGCTGAAGGTCGAGATTTCGTAGGCGTAGCCACTCTCCGCACTGGCGCGCACGTTGAGGTCGCCGCTCACGGACGTGGCGTCGAAGTCCGCGCCGCGCACGAGCTTGCCCTCGAAGTGCACATCGCCCGAGGTGCTGCGCGCGCGCACCGAGCGCGCGCTGTCGAGCGACACGACCAGCGTCCCGCTCACCGTTCCGGCCTCCACGTCCCCGGCCCCGTGCTCGAGGTGCACATCCCCGCTCACCGTGCTCACGTGCAGCCGCGCCGGCTGGCCATGGCCCTTGAGCTTGACATTGCCGCTCACGCTCTTGAGCTCCAGGTCCGAGCCACCGAGCTCCGCCGTGATGTCGCCGCTCACGGTGTTGAGGCGCTGCACGCCCGTTACGCCGGCCGTAGCCACATCGGCACTCACCGCCGAGACGGTGAGCTCGCTGTCCTTGGGCACCTGCACGTGCAGGTCGGCATCCCCGCCGTGCCCGTGATGCGGCAGCACGACCTTGACGGTGGTGCGGCCGTGATCGGTGCTCACGTCCACGCGCTCCACCCCCTCGTCCAGCGCGGCGCGCACGCTCACTTCCGGGCGGTCCCAGCCGGTCACGACGACCGTGCCGCTGACGTTGGAAATGTCCACCACGCCGTGAGCCTGCGCCGGCACCTGGCGCTCGAAGGTCCTATCGCCCGAGGCGCAGGCGGCCGCGCTCGCAAACAGCACGGTGATCGCGGCCGCCAGCCTGGAAAAGCCCATGTTCAGATCCCCCTGCCAGGGTCGCTGGCTTCGTGGACGTCCGTGAGGACGCGCATCTCATCCTGGTAAGTGTTGACCAGCAGCTCCTGCAGCAGCGCATTGCCCGGGTCCTTGCCGAGCGCGTTCTGCAGATCCTGCTTGGCACCCTGAATGGCCGCCAGACTCGCCATGACCTTGGCGCGCGCCGGCGGCGGCAGCGCCGCGAGCCGCGCCTGCAGCGTCTTCATGAGCGCTGCCCGATCGCGCTGGTAGCGCGGGTCGGGTACGTACGCCACATCGAGCGCCGTCGGCGCATCGGCAAAGGTCGCGCGCGAGGGGTTGATCGGGGACTGAGCGCCCGGACGGGCCGCCGGCAGCAGACTCCTGCCGATCCACACGCCCACCGCGACGCTCGCCACCACGGCCGCGGCCGCGAGCCACCGCGGTGGCACGGCGCGCGCTCGCGCGGGGCGCGGCGGCGCCGCGGTGCTGCGCTCGGCGTTGATCCGCGCCTCGATCTGCGGCCACAGGTCGCGCGCCGGCTCGATCGCCGGCGACAGCTCGCGGAGCGAGCTCACCCTGCGTTCGTCAGCACCGCTCATGTCAGCCCACCTCCACATGCAATCTCTCGCGCAACAGTTTGCGCGCCCGGTGCAACTGGGCCTTGCACGTGCCCTCCGCCACACCCAGCATCTGGGCCGCCTCGACATGAGAGTACCCGTACAGGGCGTGCAGGATCAGGGCATCGCGCGCGCCGTCGGGCAACGCGTCGATCGCGGCCTCGATCTCCCGCACCTCCACCGGCGTCTCGAGTGTCCACTCGAGTGCATCGCTCGTGCCCTCCTCGTCATCGAGGCTCGGCCCGACCGGCGATGCCTTGCGGCGCTTCGCAAGGCTCACGTTGACCGCGATGCGGTGCAGCCAGGTCGACAGCGAGCTGCGCGTCTCGAACCTCGGCAGCGCCCGCCACGCGTTGATGAAGGTCTCCTGCGTACAGTCCTCCGCCAGTTGCACATCCCGCGTCATCCGCAGGCACAGGCCGTATACCCTCCCGGCGTGCTCGCGATACAGCCGCTCAAAGGCGCGCGAATCCCCGGTGCACGCGCGCTGCACCAGCGCGGCCTCCCAGTCGACCCGCGTGTCATCGGGCTGCGCCTGTGTCATCTGTTCTTTAGAGACGGAGCCCGCCCTACCCGTTTAAATCGCAGAAGTCGCTGATCGGCAACACTTTTTACTGGAACTCGGGCGCCACTGGAAGACTCTACTTCAGGTGGACGCAATGGACGGAAGGAGGGGACTGTGGGTGCTCACAAGCACTTGAAGCGCCTTTGGCAGCCCTCGGGCGAAACGCTCGAGGCGATCGCGGCAGTCCTCGGCGAGCACTGGCGCACCGCCACGGCCCACCCGGAGGCTCTGTTCTGGGCGAGCCCGGTGAGCTGGCTGACCGTCCCCGACCTGCGCCCCCGCTCCCAGCGCGCGCCGGATCACCATCTCACGAGCGGCGGCAAGCTCATCAGATAAGCGTCCGGGTCCGCATCGGTGCTGAAGCCGAACTTGGTGCCGCGGTCGTAGACCAGGTTGAACTCCACGTAGCGCCCGCGCTTCACCAGCAGCCGCTCACGCGCCGCCTCATCGAAGGGGGTGTCCTTGCGGCGCGCGACGATGAGCGGAAAGACCTGAAGCAGCGCCTCTCCCACCGAGCGCACGAACGCAAAGTCGGCCTGCGGATCTTGACTCGCGAGATCGTCGAAGAAGATCCCGCCCACGCCGCGCGGCTCCTGGCGGTGCGGCAGATAGAAGTACTCGTCGCACCACGCCTTGAACTCCCGGTACGCGTCCGGCCGATAGCTGTCGCAGGCGCGTCGCAGCGCGCCGTGAAACGCCTCGGTGTCTTCGGTGAACGGAAAGGTCGGCGTGAGGTCCGAGCCGCCGCCGAACCAGGCGCGGCTGGTGGACAGATAACGCAGGTTCAGGTGCACGGCGGGCACGTAGGGATTCCACATGTGCGCGACCAGTGAGAGGCCGCAGGCGACGAAGCGGCCCTCGGACTCCTGCGCCCCGGCCACCTGGCCGTGCGCTGCCGGCAGCAGCACGCCCCAGACGTGGCTGACGTTGACACCCACCTTCTCGAACACTTCCCCGCGCATCAGGCGCGACTCCCCGCCGCCGCGCAGCCGGTGACCCTCGGGCTTGGTCCAGGTGCGCTGCTCGAAACGGCTCACCGGCTCGAACGCCTCGAACGCGGCACACAGCCGCGCCTGCAGGTCGCGGAAGTACTGCGTGGCGGGGGCGGCGAGATCGCTAGCGCCGCTCATGCACGTAATCCACCAAGCGCGCCACCGCATCGGGGTCGGTGTCGGGCCAGATGCCATGCCCGAGGTTGAAAATGTGTCCGGGCGCGCTGCCCGCCTCATCGAGCACCGCATCCACGTGCCGGCGCAACTCGGCGGCTGGGGCAAACAGCGCCGCCGGATCCAGATTCCCCTGCACCGCCTTGCCGGGCCCGAGGACCCGGCGCACCTCCGACAGACCCGAGCGCCAATCGACGCCCACCACGTCCACATCGAGCTGCGCCACCGCCGGCATGAGGGCCGACCCCTGGTTCACGTAGTAGATGAGGGGCACGCCTGTGCGGCGTAGCGCAGCGGCCGTGCGCCGCACGGCCGGCAAGGCAAACTGCTTGAACTCCTTGGGGGCGAGCAGCCCCGCCCAGGACTCGAACAGCATCAGCGCCTGGGCCCCGGCGCGCGCCTGCGCCGCGAGATATTCCGCCATGGCGTCCGCGAGCCGCTCGAGCAGGCGCTGCGCGGCGTGGGGCTGCGCGTACAGGAAGGTGCGCGCCGCCGCGAACTCCTTGGAGGGCCGGCCGCACACGAGGTAGCACAGGAGCGTGAACGGCGCGCCGGCGAAGCCGATGAGGGGCGCGAGGCGCGGCATGTTGGCGCGCACCAGCCGGATGGTCTCCAGCACGAACGGCACGTCACGCGGCGCCACGAGCGAGGGCAGTGCATCGATCTGGGCGTCGGTGCGGATGGGTTCGCGCACCACCGGCCCCGGCTCGAAGGTGAGATCCACGCCCATGCCCTGAAGCGGCGTCATGATGTCGCTGAAGAGGATGGCGGCATCGAGCTCGAAGCGCCGCAGGGGCTGGAGCGTCACTTCCGCGGCGAGGTCGGGCGTGCGCGTGAGCGCCTCGAAGTTGACCTTGGCGCGCAGCGCGCGGTACTCGGGCAGATAGCGCCCGGCCTGGCGCATGATCCAGACGGGCCGGTACGGGACCGGCTGCCGCCGGCAGGCGGCGAGAAACGCCGGCGTCTCGGCGCGCGCACCCGGTACGCTCACGCCCGCAGCCACTGCACGACCTCGGGTGCGAAGTAACTGATGATCAGATCCGCCCCCGCGCGGCGGATCCCGGTGAGCGTCTCGAGCACCGCGGCGCGCTCATCGATCCAGCCGCGCGCGGCGGCGGCCTTGATGAGACTGAACTCCCCGGACACCTGGTACGCGACCACCGGCACCTGCACCGCGTCGCGCACCTGGCGGATGACATCCAGATAGGGTCCGGCGGGCTTGACCATGACCAGGTCCGCGCCTTCCTCCACATCCAGCAGCACCTCGCGCAGGGCCTCGCGCGCATTGGCCGGATCCATCTGGTAGGAGCGGCGATCGCCGAAGGCGGGCGCCGACTCCGCGGCCTCCCGAAACGGGCCGTAGAAAGAGGACGCGAACTTGGCCGCGTAGGCGACGATCGGTGTGGTGGCGTGGCCCGCCTCATCGAGGCGCGCGCGGATCGCCGCGACGCGTCCGTCCATCATGTCGGAGGGCGCCACCGCATCGGCCCCGGCGCGGGCATAGTTCACCGCCACTTCGCCCAGGGTTTGAATGGAGGAATCGTTGTCGATGGCGCCGTTCGCCAGTACGTGGCCGCAGTGCCCGTGATCGGTGGCGCCGCACAGGCACACGTCCGCCCACACCAGCAGTTGCGGGCAGGCTTCCTTGATCGCACCGATCGCCTGCGCGGCGAGCCCCTTGGGATCGGTGGCGCTCGTGGCCCGGGCGTCCTTGTGAGCGGGCGCGGCGAACAGCAGCACCGCGGGCACACCCGCCGCGGCGGCGGCCTTCGCGTCCTTCACCACCTCGTCCACCGAGAGCTGAAAGATCCCGGGCATGCTCTCGACCGCGTGGCGCACGGCGCGCCCGGGCACGACGAACAGCGGATAGATGAACGCATCGGGCGTCAGGCGAGTCTCGCGCACCATGCGCCGCCAGACATCCGACTGGCGGGTGCGGCGCGGTCTTTGGTTAGGAAATCCCATGGTCTTCAGGCTCTCGTTTGCAACAGTCGATGGGTAGTGCGCGCCAGTCCCTGCAGGGTCGCGGACTCCGCAACCACCGCGGTGTGACCGCGCGCGGCCAGCTCGCGGGCGGTGGTGCGCCCGATGGCGACCGCCGCGGCGCCCGTGAGCAGCCGCTGGAAGTCCTCCTCGCCCAGGGCGCGCGCGAGCTCGGTCACGGCGGAGGGACTGGCAAAGGTCACCGCGCCGACGCCGCCGCGCGCGATCCAGGCGCGACACTCCGCGACATCGAGCGCCGCGGCTTCGGTGCGGTAGGCCTCGACCTGCGTGACCTGCGCGCCGAGCTGCCTGAGCCCGGCGGCAAGGGTCGGCAGGGCGCGCGAGCTCGCCGGATACAGAATCTTCACGCCGGCATCGCTCGCCGACCAGCGCGCGGCGAAGGCCTCGATGAGCGCCGCCGCACTCGCCTCCTCCGGCACCAGGTCCACCGGCCAGCCGCGCTGGCGCAGCACCTGCGCGGTCGCCTGGCCCACGGCCGCGATGCGCACGCCCGGGGGCGCGGCGGGCAGCCGCGCGAGCACCGCGGCGACCGCATGACGGCTGGCAAACGCGATCCAGCCGAAGGACCTGACCGCTTCCAGTGCGGCGGTGAGGGGCCCCAGGTCCGCGCTCGTGACGCTCACCGCCGGCCACACGAGCGCGCGTAATCCGAGGCTGCGCAGCTCGCGGCTCAAGGGGCCGTCGCTCGATTCAGCGCGCGTGACCACGACGGGCTTTAAGTCGAGAACGGCGTTCATGGCTCGTCCACCGCGCCCGTCGCGCGCACGCTTGCGACCAGGTCCCCGGCACCGCGCGCCAGCAGGTCCCGCGCCACCCGCTCACCGAGCCCGATCGCGTCCTCCACCGTAAGCCTGCGCCGCCCGCGCTCGTGGCCGCCGAGGCTGGTGCCTCCGTTCATGCCCCCGGAGCCGTCCAGCGCACAGATCTTGAACCGCAGACTCAGCTGTTCTTCATCAAGCGTGGCGAGCGCACCGAGCGGCACCTGGCAGCCGCCTTCGAGCATTCGCAGCAGAGCGCGCTCGGCGCTCACCGCCAGGCGCGCCGCGCGGTCATCGAGCGGGGTCAGCCAGCGCAGCGTGGCCGCATCATCGGCGCGTGCGCAGATGCCGATCACTCCCTGCGCCACGGCCGGCGGCCAGGTGCCGACGCCGAGGTACTCGCTGATATGCTCCGCCAGCCCGAGGCGCTTCAGTCCCGCGGCGGCGAGAATGATCGCATCGTAGTCACCGTTCTTCGCCCGCTCGACACGCGTCGGCACGTTGCCGCGCAGCTCGACCAACACCGCATCCGGACGGGCGCGTGCCAGGAAGGCGCGGCGCCGCAGGCTGCTGGTGCCGATACGCGCACCTGGCGGCAGTGCCGCGAGTGTCGCGCCACTGCGACTGATGAGCGCATCGCGCGGATCCTCGCGCGGCAGCGTCGCGGCAAGTGTCAGCCCCGGCTCGATCTGCGTGGCCAAGTCTTTCAGACTGTGCACCGCGACATCCACCGTGCCGGCGAGCAGCGCGCGGTCGATCTCCTTGGTGAAGAACGCCTTGCCCTGCACCTGCCACAGCGGCACATCGCTCTGCACGTCCCCTTCGGTCTTGATGTGCACCAGCTCCACCGGCGGTGCGTCAGGCTGCGCGCGCACCAGGCTCTCGACGTGCCGCGCCTGCCACAGCGCGAGCGCCGAGGCGCGCGTGCCGATGCGCAGCGCCGGGCGCGCGCTCACGGCTCGCCCTCGCTGAGGAAGCGGTAACCGACGCCCCACACGGTGAGGAAGTGGCGCGGGCGGGCGGGGTCTTTCTCGAAGCGCTTGCGCAGCCGCAGGATGAAGTTGTCCACGGTGCGGGTCGAGGGGAACACGTCGTAGCCCCAGACGCGCTCGAGCAGATCCTCGCGCGAGACGATCTCGCCGGCGTGCTCGGCGAGCACCTTGAGGATCATCGCCTCCTTCTCGGTGAGCTCCTGCGCCTCGCCGTTCCAGGCGCGGGCGCGGAACGCGCGGAAGTCGACCTCGTTGCCGCCGAAGCGCAGCACCGCGGTGGCCGCGGTGGCGGAGGCGCTGCGATACCAGTCCCAGCGCCGCAGGATCGCGCGCACCCGCAGCAGGAACTCCTGCAGATGGAACGGCTTGGCGAGGTAGTCATCCCCGCCGGACTCCAGCCCCCGGACGCGATCCACGGGGTCGCCGCGCGCGGTGAGAAACAGCACCGGCGTGTTGTTGCCCTGCTCGCGCAGCGTGCGGCACACGCCGAAGCCGTCGATCCCCGGCAACATCACATCGAGCACGATGAGCGCGCAGCCCTGCTCGCGCAGCCACGCGAGCGCCTGCTCGCCATCGCCCGCGGTGTTCACTTCGTAGCCTTCGGCGCGCAGGTTCTCCATGACGCCGGCGGCGAGGTGCGGATCATCCTCCACCACCAGCACGCGCGTGCCAGAGGCCGTGGCGCTCATGAGCGCTGCCCCTGCGCCGCCGGCCAGGTGAGCACGAACTTCGCGCCCTGGCCCACACCCTCGCTGTGCGCGCTCACGCGCCCCTGCCCGAGGTGCATCAGGCGATGCACGATGAACAGTCCCAGACCCGTACCGTAATGCCCGCCCCCGCCACGCGGATGCAGGCGCGTGAATCGCTCGAACAGCCGCGCGCCGTCCGCGGGCCGAAAGCCCACGCCGCTGTCGCGCACCGACAGCTCCACTTCGTCGTTGAGCGCGCGCGCGCTGAGCGCGATGCTGCCGCCGCCGAGGGGCGTCACCGCCGCCAGCGCGTTCTCCAGGATGTTGCGCACCACGACATCGAGCGCCAACGGATCACTCGCGACGTACAGACCCGGCTCGATGTCGCAGGAGATCCTGATGCGCTCCTGGCGTGCGCGCTCCTCCAGGTGCGTCACCACGCGCGCGACCGCCGCGCCCAGCTCCAGCGGCTCGGACTTGAACTCGACCCGGCCGCGCTCCAGGCGCGCGCTCTCGAGGATCTGCGTGACCATCGCCTCCATGCGCGCGAGATCCGCCAGCATGCGATCGATGAGAGTGCGTGACTGCTCCGCTGACAGCGTGCGCAGCGCCATGGTCTCGAGCGACAGCTGCAGGCTCGCGAGCGGGGTCTTGAACTGGTGAGACACGAGCGCGAGGAAGTTCTCCTGCTCCTCCAGCACCCGCGCCTCGGCGCGCAGCGCGCGCGCGATCACCGCGATGCAGGCTCCGAGCGCGAGCAGGAAGAACGAGCCTTCCCAGGCGTATTGATTGTCGCGGTGGCGCTCTTCGGTACGCAGCGCCTCATCGACCTGCGGCGCGAGCCTCGGGTGCCCGTCGACGACGATGATCTGTGGCAGCAGCTGCTGCACGCGCTGGGGACTGGTGCCGGCATCGAGCAGCGCCTGCGCGGCGGAGGTCTGCTCGGCGTATGCGGCGCGGGCGGCACGCACTTTCTCGTGGGTTTGGGCGTGCCGGTCGAGGAGCCACCAGCCCACCTGCACGGCGGACACCACCACGAGGACGAGCACCGTCAGCTGGAAGACGCGCGTCGCCTTCATTCGATTCCCGCCAGTGCCTCGCGCAGCGCCTGCGCGAAACGCGTGAGATCGGCACTGCTGTGCGCGAGTGACAGGAAGCAGGCCTCGTAAGCGGACGGTGGCAGGTAGATGCCGCGCTCGAGCATGGCGTGAAACAACGCGGCAAAACGCGCCGTCTCGCGTGCCGACAACGCGGCAGCCGTGCGCGGCGCACCCGCCTCGTGCAACGACATCCAGAAGAGCGAGCCGACGCGCACCAGGTGCACGGGAAAGCTCGCCTGCGCCAGCACCGGTCTGAGCACCCGCTCGAGCTCCGCGCCGAGCGCCTCCAGGCGCTCCCATCCCGACTCGCGCTGCAGCAGCTGCAGCGTCGCAAGTCCCGCCGCCATCGCCACGGGGTTGCCCGACAGCGTGCCGGCCTGATAGGTGTCGCCATCGGGAGCGAGCCGCGCCATGATGCGGCGCGCGCCGCCGAAGGCCCCGACCGGCATGCCGCCGCCGATCACCTTGCCGAAGGTCGCCAGATCCGGGGCGATGCCAAAGAGCTGCGCGGCGCCGCCGCGCGCCAGGCGGAAGCCGGAAATCACCTCATCGAAAATGAGCAGCGCGCCGTGCGCGCTCGTGAGTTCGCGCAGGCGGGTGAGGAATTCACGCCGCTGCGGCAGCAGGCCGTGATTGGCCGGCAGCGGCTCGATGATGAGGGCCGCGATGTGCGCACCCTCGCGCTGAAACAACTCCTGCAGCGCCGCTTCGTCATCGAGCGGCAGCACGCGCGTGCAGGCCGTGAAGCCTTCCGGCACGCCCGCCGAGGAGGGGCGGCCGAACGTGGCGAGTCCGGAGCCGGCGGCGACCAGCAGGTGATCCGCGTGACCGTGATAGCAGCCGGCGAACTTGACGATGAGGTCCCGTCCGGTGAACGCGCGCGCCACGCGGATGGCGCTCATGACCGCCTCGGTCCCCGAGGACACGAAGCGCACCTGCTCGGCGGGGGGGTACCAGGCCACGACCTGCTCGGCGAGCTCCACTTCCGCGGCGCATGGCGCCCCGAAGGTCATGCCGCGCGCGAGCGCCTCGGTCACGGCCGCGAGCACCGCGGGGTGGGCATGCCCGGCGATCAGGGGACCCCAGGAGCCGACCAGGTCGAGGTAAGCGCGGCCATCGGCGTCGAACACCTGCGCGCCCGCGCCGCGCGCGATGAACAGCGGCGTGCCGCCGACCGCGCGGAAGGCGCGCACCGGTGAATTGACGCCTCCGGGAATCACGCGGCAGGCGCGCTGGTACAGCTCGGCGGAGCGCGGATGGCGCGACTCGCGCAGGGTGTTGGGCCGCAGGTTGCTCATGGGAATGTCTCTTGGATCAATCGGGGCGCGCACGCCCCGTCCGGGCCGCTTCGAAGAATGCCTCCACCGCATCCGGGCCATGCACCGCGGCGGCACGCAGCCCCGCGAGCGGCAGATGCGCCAGCCGGTGCGCCACCGTGGACGCGAGCCGCTCGAGCTGTCCGCGTTGCTGATCGTCCAGTGTACGCAACTCCTGCCTGAGCGCACGCGCCACTTCCTCGGCGGCGATCTGCTCGAAGGCGCCGCGCAGGTCCGCAAGGCGCGGGCCGATGGCGCGCGTCGCCAGCTCGGAGCGCAGCCGCGTCAGGCGCTCGTCGATCGCGGCGCGCACCGGCGCCAGGCGCACCAGCTCGGCGAGCCGCCGCCCCTGCGCCGCCTCGATGAGATCGTTCATGCCGACGCGCGCCACTCCCGCGCGCTGCGCGGCCGCGGGATCGACGTTGGGAGGCACGCCGAAATCGATGATCAGGGGTGCGGAGGCCGCGGCGGTGCGCAACCGCCCGAGCACCTGCTCATCGAGCACCGGCTCGCCCCCGCCGGCTGCCAGCACCAGCGCGCTCAGCACCGGGGGCTGCGCGCGGAAGCGATCCAGCGCCAACGCCTCCCCCGACACGGTGAGGGCGAGCTCCTCGGCCGCCTGCAGGGTGCGATTGACGATGAGCAGCGGAACCCTCACCTCGCTCAGGACGGCGGCACAACGGCGCGTCATGGGCGACACGCCCAGCAACGCCACGCGCCCGGGACGGCCGCCGAGGTGCTGCAGCACGCGGTCGGCCGCCAGATCCCCGAGCGAGGGTGAGCGCACCCCGGCGCTCAGGCGGCGCACGCGCCGCGCCATTCCCAGCGCCTCACCCATGAGGCGGTCGAGGACCGGTCCGCAGGTGTGTGCGGCGCGCGAATCCTCCCACGCGCCGCGCAGCTGGGCCGCGATCTCGTGCTCGCCGAGCTGCGCGGAATCCAGTCCGCAGGCGAGCAGCAACAGGTGCTCGACCGCCGCCTCACCGGTCCAGGCGCGCAGGATGCGAGTGGCCTCCCCGGGCTGCGGGTCGCGGCCGGTCAGAATGCGGAACACGTCCTGGCGGGAATCCCCGGCCGCCGTACCGTCATCGGTGGCGTACACGACTTCGACGCGATTGCACGTGCCGACGTAGAGAATCTCCGCGGCCTTGAGCAGCGTGCGCAGTGCCGGCAGCCGCGCCGGGACTTCCGTCCTCGGCACGGCAAAGCGCGCTACCTGGTCGACGCCCGCGTGGCGATAGGACAGGCCGACCACACCGATCTGGTGCATTGCGGGAGCTTACCTGCCGGGACCCGGGGCGAGTGTCACGGAACGGTCACAGGCTGCGGGAACGGTGCCCGCCAGCACAATCAGTGTTATTTTCGCAAAGCGACACGCACCCGCAGCGAGGCAACACATGAGTGGATGGCACATCGCCCAACTCAACGTCGGCCGCATCCTCGCGCCGACGGACAGTCCACAACTGGCCGAATTCATGGCCGCGCTGGATGAGATCAACGCCCGCGCGGAAGCGACGCCGGGCTTCATCTGGCGACTGCAATCCGACAGCGGTAACGCCACCGATATCCAAGTCTCCGAAGATCCGAATTTTCTGGTGAACATGTCGGTGTGGGCGACGATCGAGTCGCTGTTTGATTTCGTCTATCGCTCGGCCCACACCGCCGTGATGGCGCGGCGTCGCCAGTGGTTCGAGAAGCCCACCGAGGCGTACCAGGTTCTGTGGTGGGTTCCCGCCGGTGAGGTTCCGAGCGTGCGCGAGGCGCTCGAGCGGCTCGATCACCTGCGCCGGCACGGACCGACGCCGCAGGCGTTCACGTTCAATCGACGCTACCCCGCGCCCGGGGAGCTGGGTGCTCCGCAGGACATGAAACCCGAGCCGTACTGCGCCGGCTGGCGCTGACCTATTCCCCGACCTTGAGCACCACGCGAAAGCGTGCCTTGCCGCTCATCATGCGCTCGTACGCCGCCTGGGCCTGCTCGAGGGGATAGATCTCGTTCGTCGAGACCACGCGGTTGCGCTGGCTGAAACGCAACGTGTCCTCCGAGTCCACTGCGGTTCCCGAGTACCAGCCCCTCACGGCTGCGCGCTTGCCGAGCAGCTCCAGTGAGTTGACGGTGAGGGCGCCGACCGCGCCAATGACCATCAGCGTCCCATTCACACCCAGTCCCCCGACGATCGCCTGCATGGCCTCGGCGCTCGTGACCGTGGCGATGATGGCCGTGGCGCCGCCGAGCGCCTGCAGCGCCGCCGCCGGGTCGCTGCGCTCGGAGTCGATGTAGTCCTGCGCACCGAGCGAGCGCGCCAGCGGCTCCTTGTCGCGACCGCGATTGACCGCCACCGTACGGAAACCCTGGCGCGCGGCAAACTGAATCGCCAGATGACCGAGTCCGCCCACGCCATGGATGGCAACCACATCCCCGGGACGCGCCCCGCAGTGGCGCAGCGCATTGAAGGTCGTGATCCCGGCGCACAGCAACGGCGCCGATTCGACCGGATCCATGTCCCCGGGCAGGCGTGCGAGGGCTGAGGCGCGCGCCAGCATGTGAGTGGCATAGCCGCCGTCACGCGTGATGCCGGTCGCGCCCTGAACGTTCTCGCACGCGAAGGAGTTCCCGTGCCGACAGCGGCCGCAGTGGCCACAGGCGCCGCTGTTCCAACCGACCCCGACACGCGTACCGAGCTGCCAACCATCGATATCCGCGCCGAGCGCCTCGATGGTGCCGATCACCTCGTGCCCCGGCACGCGCGGATACGTGAGTCCCGGCATGTGGCCGGTCACGACCAGCGAGTCGCTGTGACACACGCCGCAGGCGTGCACGCGAATTCGAACCTCGTGACGGGCGGGCTGCGGCACCGGGCGCTCCTCCACGCGCAACTGACCGCCCGGCTGTGCAACGACCATCGCGCGCATGGCTGGCATGGCACTCTCCCGAAGTTACCGATGAGCGAGCTTTGCGCTTCGAGTCCGGTCGGTCAAGCAGACCGCATGCTGGGCCGTGCGGCAGCGGCACAGGGATCACGAATCTGTCACGAGCGGGTGGTAGGTTCTTCTGACGGTGCTGCGCGCGCATCAAATAAATAGCGCCCCCGCGGATCCACCTGAACCTTGCAACTGCCGCCAACACTAGAGGTCTTATCCCATGAGAGTAAACAGGCTCGCGGCCGCGATGTCGCTCGCGGTGTCGCTGTCCATCACCGCGCAGGCGCTCGCCATGGAGCAGCAGGACGTACGGCACGTCCTGCTGATCAGCGTGGACGGCATGCACGCGCTCGATGTGGCGCGCTACGTCGAGAGCCACCCGAACTCGACCCTGAAGCAGCTGGCGGGGCACGGCATCACCTACAGCAACGCCCGCACGCCGGCGAATTCGGACTCATTTCCGGGTCTGCTGGCGCTGGTGACCGGCGGCTCGCCCGTCACGGGCGACCTGTTTTATGACGTGAGTTACGATCGCAGCTACTTCGCAAACGGCGACTCGACCTGCTCGGGCGCGGTGAGTGACTCAGCACCGGGGGCCGGCCAGAGCGCCGGCCGGGGCAGCCCGATCGCCTTCGACGAGTCGATCGACCTGTACGGGACGGACCCCGTGACCGGCCTGCCGCTGTCCAGGAACATGATCAATCCGAACTCCCTGCCGTTCCAGATCGATTCGAACGGCCACTGCATGCCGGTGTATCCGCACAGCGCGCTGAAGGCGAACACGATCTTTGAGGTCGTCAGGGGACACGGCGGCGTGACCGCCTGGGCCGACAAACACCCCGCCTATGACCTGGTTCGCGGCCCGTCAGGGGCAGGCCTCGATGATCTCTACACCCCGGAGGTCACCAACGTCGGCGGCCTGGACAACACCGTCAGCGTGATCTGCACGCACGAGAACGACCGCCTCAAGACGCTCGGTATCATCGGTTGGATTCATGGGCTGGCCCACGACGGCACGCCGTTGAAGGGTGTCCCGGCGGTGTTCGGCTCGGATTACCAGGCCGTCAGCGTCGGTCAGAAGGTCTCCCATGACACACCGGATCCCTCCTGCATCAACCCCTCTACCGCAGCCGACGCCGCACGCCTGTCGGGTCATCCGGGTGGGTACGTCGACGGCTCGGGTACCCCCACCGACGTGCTGAGCTATGCGCTCGACGCCGTCGATGCTGATCTGGGCTCCATCGTCGACGCGCTGAAGCAGCAGAATCTTTACGAGTCGACCCTGATCATCATCACCGCCAAGCACGGCCAATCGCCGATCAACCCGCTCAAGATCAACAAGCCCGGCCACTTCGCCGATCTCGTGGCCGGCCTGACGGCGGCCAACATGGCCGAAACGGCCGCGATGCAGGCCGTGAACATCGCCGCTAACTGCAACAACGGTCCCTGCGGATTCATCAGCGACGATGACATCGCGCTGATCTGGCTGCAGGACCAGACGCAAGCAGCGAACGTGGCCGCGCTGATCAACAACCACGCCAAGGAACTGTTCGTCGACGAAGTCATGGCCGGTGATGAGATCAAGCTGAAGTTCCACGACCCGATGCGCGACAATCGCACGCCGGACATCATCGTCCAGCCGCAGTACGGTGTGGTGTATACCCCCTCGACGAAGAAGAACGCCGAGCACGGCGGCTTCAGCTTCGCCGACACCAATGTCGGACTGATTGTCTCGCACGCGCACATGCCGGCGCAGACCATCAAGACGCTGGTGCTGAGCTCTCAGGTGGCGCCGACCATTCTCTCGTCCTTAGGCATCGACCCGAAGGAGCTGAAGTCGGTGCGTGTCGAAGGCACCAGGGTCCTCCCGGGCCTCTAGGGATGGAGCGGGCGATGGGAATCGAACCCACGTTAGCAGCTTGGGAAGCTGCAGTACTACCATTGTACGACACCCGCACCGGTACGCGATTCTACGGGCCGCCCGTTGCAGTCGGCAAATGCAGCGCACAGCCTCACCTGGCGGGCGGCCCGCTCAGAACGGATAGTCGATGCCGCTGAATATCGCGGCCTTGCCGCGGGCAAAGCCGAAATCCACGTAGCCGACGACGAAGGGATTCGCCACACCGCGTATGCCGAACCCCGGGGTGGCGTGCAGTCTCGAGAAGGGGCTCGCGCCGAGCGCCGCGAACACCTTGCCGGCATCGAGGAACGGAGCCACCTCCAGGTTCACACGGGTGCCAAAGGCGTTCAGGTTCACCACCCGCATACGCAGCTCCAGGCCGGTCGCGAACATATTGCGGTCGATGAAGCGGTCGGAGCCGTAGCCCCGCAGCGGCTCGCGCTCGGCGATCACGCTGCGGTCACCGCCGAGGCTCGAGAGTGCCCAGAACGGCGCGTTGCCCGCCGAGGGCATGTAGCGCGCCGCCGCGTGCCAGGCCAGCGTGAGGTCCGGGCCGAGAGCCCAGTAGTGACGCGCGTCCGCGCCGAAGAAGCTGTAGGAGACCGAGCTGCCCACGGCGCGGCTGACGAAGCCGTCGTAAATGATGTAGCGCGCCCCGCTGTGTGGAATGACGAGCGCATCACGGGTGTCGTAGGTGAGCATCGCGCTGTGCTGCAGCTCGTGCTCGCTGCCGATGCCCTTGAGTCCCGGAAACAGTGTGCCGATGGAGGGCAGTCCGCGCAGCACCGTCGGCAGCACCTCGACATAGCGCGGGCGCACCACGTAGGCGAGCTGCAGCCGGGGGGTGAAATTGTGCCCGATCGATGCGGCCACCAGCGCCTGGTTGTCGACATAGGAAGTCTCGTTCGCTCGCACCGACTCGTTGCCGAGACCGAAGAAGCGCGGCGTGCCGCTGCGGTCGTAGATCGCCTCGATCGACCATGACAGCGCGCCGCTGCGCGTCTGGCCCGTGAGGTAGCGGCCGTCGAACTCGCGCTCGACGCGCTGCTTGAGCCCCCCCACCACCGACCACTGCGTGTCGGCGGACGGGTAGCCGAGAACGCGCATGTGGGCGCCCCAGCCGAAGTACTGGCTGTGGATGAGGTCCGGAGCGACGATCCGCTCGATCTCGTCGCGGGTGTTGGTGTGCAGCCAGGTGGGAATGACGCCCAGCGTCAGTCCGTTGTGCGGCTCGGTGTCGAAGTCCGGGATCGGGATGAAGGGCGCCGTCGCAGGATCGAGCCAGCGCGCGAGACCCGACGGCGGGGGCGCAGCCGCGGCAGCCGGCGCCGCCGGCCCCGGCGCTGGCTCCTGCGCACGCGCACCGTATGCGCCAGTCAGCAACGCGAGCGCGCAGGCCGCGGTGCATCGCCCTGGCCCCTTACGCCACGGCACGGTCGTGATCGCTCCCGCAGGCGCCCCGGTAGTTGACGTCCTTGATGACATTGAACTGGATCTCGTCCTGCCAGGCATAGTCTGCCCGCAGCAACAGATCCCCGGCCGGCGTCGGGACCTGGTAGCTGCCGGCAAGCAGCGCCTGCAGCCGCGGGGTCTGGTAAAAGGCGTTGCCCGTAGGTCCTGCACCGGGCCGCCTGCAAGAGCTGTGTACAGGAAACTCGGGTAGCGCGCATCCGTCCAGTTGCATCTGCCGTAACAGCGCGACCAACACCAGCTTCGCCGCGGGGGCCGGAGCGCAGGTCAAGCTGGGCGCGTGGGCGGCGCACGTGGCCGGAATTGCGGCTTCAGTGTATAAACCGAGCACCACTGACAGGGACGGACGGGGAGGTTGCGATGCAATCCGTGGCTGTCCTGCACCCTCATCTGCTGATCTGGCGCGAGCCGCCCGTGTGGCCCTTCGTGTGGCGCGGCCTGTTGCCACTCGCCGCCCTGGCGTTGACGGCCTCGTTCGCAGCGGGTCCCGTGGCGCGCAACTGGATCGAAGGCGCAGTGCAACGCGAGACGCGCGTTCAGCTCGACGCCGCGGGATTCGGGTGGGTGGGTCTTTCGGTGTCCGGGCAGAGCGTGGCGCTCTCGGGCGAGGAGCCGGCCCCGGGGGCAGGCGGGCGCGCGATCGCCGTGGCGAAGTCGGCCCGCTGTGGCACGTGGATCGGCCGCCGCACCTGCGCGGTGAGCGTTGCGGGCGGCTTTACGGCACCCGCCCCGCCGGCGAGCGCCGCCGCAGCGCCCCCACGGACGGCGGCGCAGGCCTGTGAGCGCTCATTGGCCGGCGTGCTCGCGGGCGGGCAGATCGAGTTTGCCAGCGGCAGCGCCGCGATCGAGGCACGCAGCGGTCCGCTTCTGGATCGACTGGCGCAGGAAGCCCGCGGCTGTCCCGGTACCCTGCGCATCGAAGGCCACACCGATCCGGTCGGGCGCTCGGGGTTCAATCGCCGCCTGAGTCAGGCGCGTGCAGCGGCGGTGCGCGATGCGCTCATCGCCCGCGGCGTGCCGGCTGAGCGGCTGCGGGCGCGGGGTTTTGCGGCGCGGCGACCGATCGCCGACAACACCACCGAGAGCGGTCGCGCACGCAACCGCCGCATTGAATTTCACGTTGTGACTGTCGAGTGACTTTCCCGGGGGGAGGAGCGACATGGGCTTTCTCTTGGCGAAAATTCTGTTCCTGCTGGTGCTGGCCGCCGCCTGCGGCGCCTTGTTCAGCTACTGGTGGTTCCGCCGCCATTACGAGGACGTGACGCTCGAGTACGCGCGCTCGCGCGATGAGTGGGCGAGCTGGCGCCGCGGCTTCGAAGCGCGCCTGGCGGCGCTCCCGGAGGTCGATCTGCAGCCGCTGCGCGAACAGGTGGCGGCGGTGGACGCGGCGGTGCGCAACATCGATCTGCCCATACCCGAGCGCGTCGACCTGGCGTCACTGCATTCGCGCCTCGATGACATCGAGCGGCGCATCGGCGACATCCGCCTGCCGGAAGCACCCGATCTGATGCCGACGGAACAGCGCTTGACCGCGATTGAGCACGCGCTGTTCCCCGTGCAGACCCGCCTGGATGAGCTCGAGAGCGCAGTGCGGGCGTTTCGCGTGCCGCCCCCCCAGACGGTGGACTTCGGTCCCGTGCTCGAGCGGCTTGGCACGCTGCAGTCGCATCTGGAGAATCCGCCGGCGCCGAAGGCCGCGGTACGCGAAGGCAGCCGCAATCTGCTGACGCACCCCGGGCACGGCAAGCCGGACGATCTGACGCAGATCAAGGGTGTGCCGAAGGTTCTGCAACGCAAGCTCCATCGGGTCGGGGTGTTCTACTTCTGGCAGATCGCCGAGTGGTCCCCCGAGGACGTCAGGTACGTCGACAGCAAACTCGCGGCCTTCAAGGGTCGCATCGAGCGCGATGCGTGGGTGAGTCAGGCGAATGAGCTGGTGGCCACCCCGAGCGCTGCGCCGCGGCCCACCGAGCATTGATCGACGGGCTTACCGCGCGCCTCTCAATGCTGCGGCGCGCGCAGCAGCAGGAACTCCTGGTAGACGGCCTCGATCGGGATGGCGAAGCCGATGCCCTGCGCCCCCTGCAGCACCAGCGTATTGATGCCGACCACCTCACCATTCTCGCGGATCAGCGGGCCGCCGCTGTTGCCGGGATTGATCGGTGCGTCGGTTTGCAGGAAGCGCTCCTGACCGGCACCGCGATTGCCGGAGAAGATTCCCGACGTCACGCTGTAGGCCAGCCCCGAGGGGTTGCCGATGGTGTACAGGCGCTCGCCCTGGGCGAGAGTGCCCGAATTCCCCGGCTCGAGGTGCGGACAGTGCTCGGCGGGCAGTTGAAAGATCGCCAGGTCGCGGTTGTCGGCGTACTGGGCGTGGAGCGAGCTGAACTCGGTTCCGTCCACCACTATCGCGGTGAAGCCGCTGCGGCCTGAGCCTTCCACTTTATCGCTGATGGCGTGGTTGACGCGTGCCGGCAGATCGGCGAGCTCCTCATTCATGGCCTGGATGCGATCGTCGATTTCGATCAGCTGCAGGTTCGTGCCGGGCTGCCCGGCGAGCGAGCGCCGCAACTGCAGCTGCTGGATGATACTCGCGCGCAGCTGCTGCTCGGCGATGCCGATGCGCGTGCGCATCTCGGCACTCGAGACCAGCGTATCAGCCACCCGTGCGCCGTCGGTCTCCACCACGTGCCGATTGGTGATCACGTGACAGTCCCCATCGATGATGAAGCCGGACCCCATGCCCCAGCCGGTCTTGATGAATACGGTGGCATTGCGCGCGGTCTCGATGGCGTTGCGCGCCGGAAAGGTTCTCGCCAGCTGGGCCTCGAGACCCCGCAGCGCCTGCGGCAAGGACCCGGCTGCTGAGGGCGCCGGCGGCGCGGCCCCGCTCTGCGCGGCGCCGCTCGCCGTACTGGCAGGCAACGCGGGCATCGCGGGAGAGGTGGCATGGCCGCGCAGGACGTACCAGGCGAGTGCCGTGCTCACTATGGCGGTGAGGGCGAGCGCCTTCCAACCGAAACCACTGACAGGAAGCTCATCGTGCGCCGCGCCTGCGCGGCTTGTGATCAGCGTCTGTTGTTGGGCGAATTTCGCGAAATAGATCCCGCACGATGCGCATTTGACCGTGTCCGCCTGCTGATGTCCGCACTTCGGACAGTCCATGATCCAGCGCTTATACCGCCTCCCCGGCGGGCCGGCCTGGGGCCAGGTCCCAGTTTTGCGCCCGCAAGCGCAGCGGGCGCCCATTGTGGCGCCCTTTATAATGAGGGCATTGCACGGAAGGATCCCATGGGCTCACCGGCCGAGCGTCCCATCGAGCGCGCCGTATGCGTGTACTGCGCCTCCAGCCGCCTCGCCCACCCCGACTATCGGGCCGCAGCCCGGCGCCTGGGTGAGGTGCTCGCCGGACAGGGAGTTGGGATTGTGTACGGGGGCGGCGCGGTCGGCTCCATGGGCGCACTCGCCGACGGCGCGCTCAGTCAGGGCGGCAGGGTGATCGGCATCCTGCCGCGATTCATGGCCGAGCTCGAGTGGGGGCACAAGGGACTGACGGACCTGCAGCTGGTCGAGGACCTGCGCACCCGCAAGCACATGATGCTGACGCTCAGCCAGGCGGCGATCGCTCTTCCCGGCGGCTCCGGCACGCTCGAGGAGCTGCTCGAGGCCATCACGCTCAAGCGTCTCGGGCTGTATCTGAATCCCATCGTGCTGGTGAACACCCGGGGATTCTTCACCCCCCTCCTCGATGTGCTCACGCGCGCCGTCGAGGAGCGCTTCATGGACCCGCGGCACCTCATGATGTGGCAAGTGGTCGCCACACCGGAGGAGGTCCCGGAGGCGCTGGCCAGCGCGCCCGCCTGGAGCCCGCAGGCCCGCAGTTTCGCGGCGGTGTAGGGCGCGAGCCGCTCAGGCGTGGGCGCGGCGCGCCGCCGCCAGGTCAAACGGCAGGGTGTGCAGCCGGATCCCCGTCGCCGCCCGCACCGCGTTGGCCACCGCCGGTGCGATCGGCGGCGTCCCCGGTTCCCCGACACCCGAGGGCGGATTCGTGGAGGGCACGATGTGCACCTCGATCACGCGTGGCATGTCGTTGATGCGCAGCACCTGATACTGGTGGAAGTTGGTTTGATCGACGTGTCCGTCGGTGAGCGTGATCTTGCCGTACAGCGCCGCCGACAGGCCGTAGCCGATGCCGCTTTGCATCTGTGCCTTGACGACGTCGGGCGTGACCGCGATGCCGCAGTCGACCGCGCACACCACGCGATCGACCGTGATCTTGTCGCCCTTCACCGTAACTTCCGCCACCTGCGCCACCACCGTGCCGAAGGACTCGTGCACGGCGACGCCGCGCCCGCGCCCCTTCTCCTTCGGAAACGGCGCGTCCCATCCGGCCTTCTCCGCCGCCAGCTTGAGCGCGCCGATGTGGCGCGGATGTTTGCCGAGCAGCGCCAGCCGGAAAGCGACCGGGTCCTTTCCTGCCGCGTGCGCCAGCTCATCGATCATCACTTCCTTGGAGAACGCCATGTGCGTGTTCTCGACGGATCGCCACCACAGGACGGGCACGCCGACTTGCGGCTGCGACCAGCTTATGTGTGCATCGGCGAGGTCGTACTGCTCGGCGGCGCTGCCCCCGACCGCGGTCGGATCGACGCCGTTCTTGACCATCATGGCCTCGAACGGCGTACCGATGATGATCGACTGACCGACGACGCGCTGGCGGTAGGCGACCTTGCCGTCCTTGCCGATGGCTGCGGTCACGCGGTGATAGTTGAGCGGCCGGTAGCGGCCGCCGGTGATGTCGTCCTCGCGCGTCCAGATGAGTCGCACCGGATATTTCCCGCCGGTCGCCTTGGCGATCGAGGCGACTTCGGAAATGTAGTCCGACTCCGGGTTCGCGCGCCGCCCGAAGGTGCCGCCGGCGGCGAGCGTGTTGATGGTCACCTGCTCGGGCTTGAGGCCCACGGCCGCAGCGGCGTTCGCCTGATCCACCGTGTGGAACTGGCACCCCGCCCAGATCTCGCACTTCTCGGCACTCAGGCTGCACACCGCAGTCAGCGGCTCCATCGGTGCGTGCGCAAGGTAGGGAAACTCGAACTCCCCCTCCACGCGCTTGGCCGCATGCGCCAGGGCCGCCTCGACATCGCCCGCCTGCACGACCGTCACCGCCTCCTTGCCGCGCGCGAGCGCCCGGTACTGCTTCATGAGCTCGGCCGTGCCGCGTTTCTCGGCGCCTGACTCGTCCCAGGTCACACTCAGCGCCTCGCGGCCCTTCCTGGCCGACCACATGTCGCGTCCCACCACCGCCACGCCGCGCGGTATCTGCACCACGTCGACCACGCCCGGGAGGGCCTTGGCCTTGCTGGCGTCGAACGAAATCACCTTGGCTCCGAAGCGCGGCGGCCGCATGACCACCGCCGTCATCATGCCGGGCAGCATGACGTCGATCGCGAA